>Ga0302320_10030100_pt1 | contig 10358 bp, 5 predicted proteins | sample Bog_T0_3_FD_202130 | JGI IMG/M metagenome (GOLD analysis project Ga0302320, IMG submission 202130) | Peat permafrost microbial communities from Stordalen Mire near Abisko, Sweden - Bog_T0_3 | ecosystem: Environmental > Terrestrial > Soil > Wetlands > Peat | place: Sweden: Abisko, Stordalen Mire... | reverse complement strand
TGATTTTGCCCGGGCCTGCGGTTTTGCGATCAAGGCCTGCGGACCCCATCATCCCCAGGGAAAGGGCCGGATCGAGAGCGCGGTCGGCTACATCAAGGGCAACTTCCTTGCCGGGTTGGGTCCGAAGGAATTTGCGCCGCTAAACCCGGCGGCGCGCCTCTGGTTGGACGGGGTGGCCAACGTGCGCCACCACGGCGAAACCAAGCGGCGCCCGGTCGACCTGCTGGAGGAGGAGCGTGCGCTCCTGCAGCGCCTTCCGGCGCCCTACGACTGCGCGACCATCCGGGCGGTGCCCGTGACCAACCGCTGCCGTGTGGTGGTCGACGCCAACCGCTACTCGGTGCCGCCGCGGTATGCTTCGCGCACGCTGACCCTCAAGCTAGGTGCCGATCGGCTGCGCCTCTTTGACCGGGAGACGCTGGTCGCCGAGCACGTGCGCAGCTACGAGCGGGGCCGCGATTTTGAGAACCCCGATCACGTGCGCGAACTGCTCCGCCTGCGAGCCCAGGGCCGCCACGGGCGCCTTCATCTCGCCTTCCTTGCGCTCACGCCGCAGGCGGGCCCCTACCACGATCAACTGGCCGAGCGCCGCTTCAACGTGCGCCATCACGTGCAGAAGATCGTCGCCTTGAGCGAGATTTACGGCCGAGAGGCGACGGCGCGGGCGCTCGAGGACGCCCACGGCCTTGGCGCCTACAGCTGCGAATACATTGCGAACCTTCTGGAGCAGCGCGGCCGGCAGGTCCCGGAGCCGGGCAGCCTTCATCTGACCCGCGCCGGGGACGCCCTCGATCTGGACCTGCCGGCGCCGGACCTCTCGCTCTACGACCACCCATGAATGCCACCGTGACGCTCGCTTCCCATCTTAACTACCTGCGCCTCGGCCAGGTGGCCGAAAATTACGAGCAGATGGCCACCCAGGCCGCGTCAAAGAACTGGTCTCATGTCGAGTACCTGCAGCGCCTCCTCGACTGCGAATACCAGTTCCGCCAGCAGCGCGCCCTGGAGCGGCGCATCCGCGCCGCCCGCTTCCCGCTCGTCAAGACCCTGGACCAGTTTGACTGGAGCTGGCCGAAAAAGATCAACCGCTCGCAGGTCCAGAACCTCTTCCGACTGGCGTTCCTGGCCGAGCGTAGCAACGCGGTCTTCGTCGGAGGCGTTGGGATCGGAAAGAGCCACTTGGCGGTCGCCTTGAGCTACGAGGCCTGCCAGCGGGGCCACTCCGTCCTCTTCACCACCGCAATTGACGCGGTCAATAACCTGATCGCAGCCCAGACCACCCACCGGCTCAAGGCCGAGCTGAAAAGGTACCTTGCCCCGGATCTGCTCTGCATGGATGAACTCGGCTACCTGCCCCTCGACAAGACCGGCGCCGATCTTCTCTTCCAGGTCATCAGCCAGCGCTACGAGCGCGGCTCCATCATCCTCACCACCAACAAGGCCTACAAGCACTGGTCCGCCATCTTCAACAACGACAGCGGGATCACCTCCGCCGTCCTCGACCGCCTCCTTCACCACGCCGAGACCGTCATCATCGAGGGCAAGAGCTACCGGACCAAGGACCAGCCCGATCCGCAGACCTGACGGCCTCCAACGACAATTAGAAACCGGCAGAGCCAATGCCGACGGGCTTCAATCCGCCGGCCTTTTTTATGCTCCAAAACCACCGTCAATCAAGTGACGGTTTTCATACCGGCAGTTTTGCACGGTGTTGCCGCCGCCGCTCGCATGAGGTGTCTACCGCGCCCAAGAATCAGGCTATAAAACGTAAGGGGGTGAAGAGATCCAAGATTGTCGCCAAGGCCTGACGATCGAGACTAGATCGAAGCTCTCACCTTGCAGCCACTATACCCAGCGATGCACGGACGCATTCAGGACGCTGGGAACGAGGCCCGATTCAAAGATACTACGAGTCTACGGCACGCACGGGCTTTTGCATTCACGGAGATGGCGGTCGTTCGAAGCGAAGGTCCTCAGGCCTTTTCCCATTGGCCTGAACGAGCCGAAAATAACATCCATAATTGTTCTCGCTCAGCACCGTTGGAACACCAGGGGTCGAGGCGAAGAGTATGCGAATATCGTTCATCCCTCTAACCAGAGGAAGCTCGTCACCGGCGACGGCCCGGCCGTTAAGCGACATTTGGCGCACACATCTCCTAGAAAACACGGCGCGAACGATCCGATCGTCAGGTGAAACAATTCGCCCATAAAGCACGTACTGAGGGTTTGAATGTGGATAGAATAGGGCTGGGTCCCATTTTGCGTAATTCGGGCTAAAGGCGCTTCCCGTTGTTGGGATAATATCGGGATCGAGGATGGAGGCCCGCGAGTGCGGAAGCATCTTCCATCCAAGGACTTCCGCCGCACCCAAGAGATAGTGATTTTTGGGCACCTCCCCGTACAGAAAGGCCTTCATGTATGCCTGAGGATCGAAACCCACGATGTCACCCGGCAGCGGACCCAGTACCCAGAATCCGTCTCGTGCGAAATACGATTCCGGTTCCCGATACTTAGCTTCACAAACCGCGTAGAGTCGAACTCGATTCCCGGATTGAAAGTCTATCTGTGCTACATCGAATTCACTTCCCACAACATATGTCTCTGTCGGCCCACTTTCAGCCAAGTTTATCGGGATGGTCGCCACGGCGCCTGGAGCCAATGAGGTGACCATCCTGCGAATGGTCCCGTCCTTCCAGAGCAATGGAAGGCGAAAGACAACGCGGATATCCCTAAGAGTCTGGGCTCCGTCATTGCGGATCTGCAGCGTCAAATCACTGTCGCCGCGGTGGAGCAAAGCGGTAACACCTAGGACACCACTCACCTCTTTGATGTCGTCGCCGTTCCCCGGGTTTTCCGTTTTCGCAAACTTGTCGATTGGGCCGTGGTCGCGACTGTTGCAGAGATCGATTGCATAGTCCCCGCTCAGGTGCACTTCGTGTACTTCGGCTCCAGGACATAGCGTCGAGACGACTGCGGCCCCTTTTACGCCGCGCACAACAAGAGTGATCGGAGTCCAATCTCCTAGATCGATTGGGTCGGGTCGCGTTAGCTCCACCCGTAGGGTGGAGCCTTGGACCAATGTTCTTATTGTCGAATTTACCGCCTGGTATCGGTACGCCGCATATTGATTCTGATTGCAGTACCAGAAATCTGCCCGGCCGGACCACCTCTTATAAAGCTCAGCCAGCTTGGGGTACGTGGGGCCACCCCAGCTCGCCACCGTTGCGTGCATTGTGGCGAGGAACAGCGGCCGCACTGTCGGATCCGTGTCGCTGGTCATCACTGACTCGGACAACCTTCCTCCCCAGTAGTCGCCGTCAAGCATAACGAAAATCGAGTCCTGTAGTCCGATTGCGCCATGTTCGTTGTACTTGTGCTCAGCGAGCTGATATAGGCCCGATCTTCGGAGCATCTCTTCCAGGTCTTTGCGATCGGAGCCGTTGCGTAGCTTCGATTCAAAATACATATCGGGAAAGGCAAAAGCGATTACGGGCGATCCGCTCCTTACCTCCAGTGCAATTCGATCCTCAAGTATCTCTTTGAAGGCATTGTTCTTGACCAGCTCTGGCAGCATCTCGTGGCTAAGGGAGTGATCCCCGATCGAGTTCCCGTTGTTCAAAAGGCGCCTTGGCAGCTCGAGAATGCTCGGCCCTGTCACGGATATTCCCGTTGATGGGCTGTCCTGCCACCAGTTGTCCGGATTGTTCAGGTAGAAGGTGCCCCTCTGCCCGTACGCTGCCATAACCTCGGCCTCGCGCAGGTCGTTGGTATTGCAATCGTCCATCCTGGTTGAGAACGCAGCACGAAGGTTGTGAAATAATGGGGCCACGGAAACTTGGGCATGTTTCGCCGATGTCTCTGAGTCGAATTTGATGGTTAGCGTCTGCGTGTAGCTGTCCAACGCGATGGGAATTGGGAGGCTGGAGGAATTCGCTCCCCTGGAGAGGCCCAGAGGCAGCAACGAAATTATGATCAGAGTCTGGACGCGTCTCACCCGCATCTTTCAGCCTTCGTTCTCAGTGTAAGCATGAGCGCCCTAGGTTCATGGTGAGACCGGTGTCCTCGGAAATACAACCAGCGTGACGCTCTGTGCGGGAACGGAGAGTTTTGCGGATGAATTCGTAACCGCGAGGTCAACAAGACGGTCAATCCTGCCTGCCGCTGTTAGTTGCCAAACTTGCGCCTTATCCCCCGCAGCGAAATTGTTCAGCCCGATGTCGATTGACCTCACCCCGGTGAGGACCTTGGCAACGATCATTACTGTGAGAGCGCCATCTTTGGATCTCTCGGCGGCGAATGAGGAAACATCGTCAACATTGGCCGAGTTTACGATGCGGACACGCGTATCGCCGAAAGTGGAGCGCCTTCCATCATAGTTGCGGTACATCTGAAAGGCCTTGTCCACCATCGTGCTCCCTGCAGGGGGCGTCCATCGCTTAGGCAGGTCGAGCCCCTCCCGGTCGTCTATTCCATGAATGCCGACTTGCTCCCTTGTCGCCAGGTCGAGGCCCTCTCGGCCAAATATCCCAAGTACATCGGCTTGGGCGGTTGCGCCGTTTATGTGGTCTACCGCGCCCCAATCATATTCGGTGAGCCCAATCTGCAGCCCGGGATAGTAATTGGCAACCAGGTCGCGCATCCTTGGAATCATCCGGACCGTGTCGTTGATCCAAGATTCATCGCGATAGTTTGGATCCCAAAGCATACGCGTGGACCTGTTTCTGCGCAGCTGCATCTCCTTAGAGACATCGTCTCCGAATTCCCCGCCTGCTGGATAGCAGTGGAACGTGAACACGTCGAGCAGCCGCACACCGGTCGCCTTTTCCCGAGCACAGAGCTCTTTCAAAAGCCACGGAATGTTGTCCATGCCGCCCCGAGCGGCGCGGTCTGGGTAGGGCGCGGAACCTTCAGGATGGTTCCCGGTGATCTTCTTTTGCGCGTCACCCCACTGCTGGTCGAGGCCGCTGTAGAAGAAGGCATTCCAACCCCATTCCTCGGGTGCTCCGATAAGCGCGCTTGGGTCCACCTGGCGCACTACGGTCGCATAGGCCGCGATGGCATCACGCAGCTCGGCGGTAGAGGTTCCGGTTCGAATCACGTCGCCGTGGTTCGCCCACCAGATGCTCGGCTCATTATCCATGAGATAATATCGCACACCGCCCTCAGAGGCTTTACCCCAACGATCAACCAGGTGCTTGACCATGCCGCCCTGGAACTCCGGCGAGGACGGCTGGTTGGCGTCCGTGGGATCGTTGTTGGTGATCTGGGCACCGTCGTGGCTTCGGAATCCGGTTCCCGCGTCGGAAAACTCGCCCGTTCCGTGTCCAGTTTGGAGACCATATTTCGCAATAGAGTAGCTCCAAAGTGGGTCTCCGTCAGGGGCGAGTTTCGCAACCCATCCACAAATGGGAATCGTGATCATCGCGCTCGCGCCCGCGGCCCGGCTATTCTCCATGACAGCATCGACAAGCCCGGCCGGTTTGTGGCCGCCCGGCTCTACTCGGCTCAAGTACCAAGCTCTCGCATGGTTGCTGGCGTTGAGCACCCAATTGTAGCGAGTCGCATAATTTCCTCCGTGCCGGCTTAGCGTGGTGTTATTAGCCTTGAGATCTGCCTCAGTCCCGAACATGACCCCGTAAATCTCAGGATGTATTGCTTGGCGGTCTGCGGCGGCGTCGACCGAAAGAGTGATCTCCCGCGTTTCGCCTGGTATGGCAGCGGCCGATCCTAGAGAGGCCAATGCAACAAAGACCGTGCTACATATCGTCCTGGCGATTTTATCCGGAATATTGAAATCCATGGGAGGAAAGGGCGATAGGGGGAATCAGGGCAAAGGCGGCCGCTCAAAATGGACATCCGCCGGGCGACACCCAGTCGAGTCGACAAGGCGGAAATAGCAGCCGTAGTTATTTTCATCAAACGATGAACCAACCCCGGCGGACGGTGCATAAAGGATCCGGATCTCGTTGACACCTTTTGAGAGCGCCAACTCGTCGCCGACCACGATCCGGCCGTTGAGTGAGAGCTGCTTGATACTGTCTGCTCGGAATACTGCCCGAACAACACGGGCCGAAGCAGACACTAGTCGCCCGTAGAGGAGGTACTCGGAATTTGAGTGGGGAAAATACACGGAGCGGTCGGCAACATAGAACTTTGGCACGTTCGCCTTGCCTGTTGTGGGTATTATGTCCGGATCAAGAATTGAGGCTCTCGATGGATCGAGTGCCCTCCACGCCAGTGTGCCGCTCCAGTGCACAGCGTACTCGTGCGCGGGGGTGGTGCCGGCGAGAAAAGGCTGTGCAAATGCCTGCGGATCGAAATCGGGCTCATCGCCCGCCAGGGGTCCAAGGATCCAGAATCCATTGCGGGCAAAAGTCGGCCCCGGTACGCCAGACGATATTTCGCAAACAGCATAGGTCCGCGAGCGATGCTCGCCAAAGAAGTCGATCTGCGCCGCGTCGTATTCCGGCCCGTCGGTATAATGGGTGGGGTCGGCCCGCTCCATTAACGAAACCTCAATGGTCGTGGTCTCGCCGGCAGCCAACGCCGCGATTCGACGGGTGATTGCCCCTTCCTGCCAACGCAGAGGAAGGCGGAAGACCACTCGGATGTTGCTGAGACGCCGAGTGGAATCGTTGCGAAGAACGAGGCTTATGGCGTGGTCTCCGCGGTGAAGAAGAGCCCTCAAGCCCTCGGGGCCAGCCTGCACATCTCCGACGCGGCTTGAATTGCCTGGGTTATCGGCTTCCGAAAAGGATTCCACGGCGCCGCGATCGCGATCGTGGAAGAGGTCAAACCCGTACGCTTGATTAAGGGCAACGGACTGCATATCGGCGCCTCGGCAATAAACGGATGCCACATCCTCGCTATTCACACCTTCAACTTTGATGGTCAACGGAATGAGGTCACCAAGATCCAATGGGTCCGGACGGGTTAGAGATACCCTCAGCGTCTTGCCATCGACGACAGATGCGAGCCGCGAATGCAGCGCCTGGTACCTGTATGCGGCATACTGATTTTGGTTACAGTACCACCAGTCCTTGCGTCCCGACCATTTGGCGTAAATGGCCGCAAGGTTTGGGAAGTCCGGGGCGCCCCATGCGCTCACCCAGGCATGCATGGTGACAAGAAACAACGGTCGGTCGGCCTCGGAACGGGGCTCGGTCAAGGTGGATTCCGAGTAGAGTCCTCCTTGATGGTCATTGTCGCAAACGATGAACTGTGCGTCCTGAAGTCCACTGTCCCAAGCAACATTGTAGCGATGCTCGGCGAGCTGATAGTAACCGGATCGGCGTAGGATTTCCTCCAGATCGGAACGGTCGGTCCACCCGCGGAGGTCGGACTCGTGAAAGACTACGAATGGGTAGACGAAGGAAATGATCGGCGAGGCCGTCTGGGCCTCAAGGGCAACCCTCACTCCCATTATCTCCTTGAACGCTACGTTCTTGGATAGTGAGGGTAGAAATTCGTGGTTGAGGGTATGACCTCCGATGGAGTTTCCACCCTCAAGCAGCCGAGCAGGTATTTCGAATCCTGGGTTTTGGGGTACCGTTATCCCGGTCGCATTGCTGTCCTGCCACCAATTCTTCGGACTGTTGAGATAGAAAGTTCCTTTCTGCCCATACTTGGCGAGCACCTCCGCGACCATAAGGTCATTCAGGTTACTATCGTCCATTCGCGTCGAGAAAGCGGCGCTTAGATCGTGGTAAAGCGGCGCGATGACCACCTGTGCTTGGCGCGCAGCGGCCTCGGACTTGAATGAAACGACAAGGGTCTGCGTATAGGCGTCCATGGATGCCGGGCCAAGCGTACTATCTGACAATTGCGACCCGGAACCGCTAAGTGGCGCTGCCGCCACGATCATTCCAATTAAACCTAACACGGGACATTTACGGGATTTGGGACGGTCCATAGCTGACTTAGCACCGGCGTCGGTTGAGGTGCCGATTCGTGGATGGGGAATATGCATAGGGGGTGGGGGCAGGATAGTCCGCGATGGACGGGTATGGAATGGATACATGAACGAAACGTCTTTGATTTAGTACGACTGGGTAATGGTGAGAGAACAACCGGACTATCTGGATCCGACGCGTCCCAAGGGTTGTCTCATGACCATCATCAGCAGCCGGGGGACACCGGGAGGCCCGTAATGGCGGCCTTGAGGCAAGCATCAATGACCTGCTGCGTCTTCAAAGCGTACTCCTCCCAATCGGGATTTAAGGTGCCGGTACGCACGGTCTGGGAGAAGCTTCGAAACATGGCCGATTCTTGGGAGTCGGAGTGGCTGTTGGAGTACTCATTGACCACACGGCGCCTTCTCCGGGCCATCATGTTGAAGTCGCACCCTTTTTGCTCATATACAGACCGATACACGTCAAAGCCTGTCTTCCTACCTGAAAACGGCAGGACGAAGTCGGGCACGTAGAGACCTCCATTGCGGCCCTCGAGATATGCCCATTGCTCGTTTGCGCCGTCGAACGAGCAGTAAAACGAAGCCGACACCCCCCCATCGAACAGCAACTCCGCTGAGAACCTAATTGGTAAGGCCCCATCGAGGCGCGACAAGATACGCCCTGTCACTGTCTTAGGCAGCTGCCAGCTCATTGCCCATAGCGACAGGCGGATGCAATACCAACCCAGATCCCCGAGGCAACCAAATGGCTCCATTACCGGCTGTCCCCTGATCCCGGCCCTAAGCGAGGCCTCCGGGAACGGGGCACTGAAGCTTGAGGTGATCCGACTTATGGCACCGATCGTGGCGCCATCTTCTAGGATTGATTGGATTTCGCGGAGTCGGGCGCTATGCATGAACATTACGCCGTCCATGAATTGGACACCGCGGCGCCGGCATGCTTCGAGCATTTCCCGCACGTCCTCTGCGCAGTTGCCGCAGGGTTTTTCGCAAATCACATGTTTCCCTGCTTGCGCCGCCCGTAACACCCATTGCTTGCGAAGGCCTGTGGGAAGAGGGATATAGACCGCCTCGATCTCGGGTGACGCGATCAGATCGTCGTAGCTGCCGAGTACCAACGGCTCCCTGGGAAATGGGGCCTCGGCTTGGCATTCCGAAACGAATTGTCTGCAACGTTCGACGTCCCGGCTCGCGACGGCGTGCAAGAGGCCATTGCCGCTGTTAAGAATCGCCTTCCAATTCTTCCGCGCAATGTTTGCCGCTCCTAGAATGCCCCAACGCACCGGATCGTGACTGGAGGTCTCATTCATCGTCATCTCATATTATGGACGAGTCGATGATGGCGGCAGCTGCGGCATAGGGTGCCTTGCCTTTAGCTACCAAAGACCTCGCGGCAAACCCGGAGGTAGTTTCCCCCGAGTACCGCTCCAATGGCTTCTTCAGAAAAGCCGCGTGCCAGCATCGCCTCGGTCACTTGCTGGATCTGACTTATACCTCTAACGGCCCATGCTATATCCTCGTCTTTGGCGCCCTGGGACCGCTGAAGTCCGACCCAAAGCTCGTCGGTAGGGAAAAAATCGCAGCCGAGCGCGACGGTCTCGATCCCGGCAACGTTTGCTATCCTGCTTATCTGGTCGACAACCCTCTCGGGGCATGGTGCCACACCGAGGTAGGTTGAGTAGAAATGCACACCAATGAGTCCGCGCCTTGACGCGAGCGCCCTCAGTTCACGTTCGCCAACCCCGCTCAGCCCCTTGTCGGAAAAGGCATCGTGGGAGAGGATAGGAGGCTTTTCTGTGATATCGACGGCTTCAAAAAAGGCCCTCTCTGGAATGTGGGTGAGGCACACGATGATGCCCAGTCTGTTGCACCGCCTCACAACTTCCTTTCCGAAGGTAGTCAGGCCTTCGCCCGTCGGCCCCGAACGTTCGACAATCTGGTTGGGTATCGCCCAAGTAAGCTGTAGCTCCCGCAGTCCGGCCCGGTATAGAGAGTCCAGCCGCTCAATCCTTCCCTCTAGAAGCTTCGCCCCTTCGGCCCCAAGCAATATTCCTATCTTACCGTCCTTCTTCGCATTGAGGAAATCTGCGGCGCTGGTGCAATGCAGGAGCCGGTTGGGCTCGGCGGCAATCGCACGCCTGGCATCGACTAGCGATTGCATTGCAGCCGCATACCATCCCTCGCGCTTACGTACCGACGCCTCGTAGCCAATGGCTGGGTCCACATCGACAATCGCCTGCCAGCACTTCCCGGTAACTCCACCGGCAAGCATCTTTGGTGCGTCTGCAACGATCGGATTGTGGTCATGTGTCACTATGACCACGTTGTCGCGGTGCAGGTCATGTGCCCGGCTGGCGAATGGCGCCAAGTTCAGATCCAGAACCGGCATCTCGTTTTTCAGAAACCGGTCAGCATTATCAGCTAAAATCATCTGTTTTTCCGCCTT
>Ga0302320_10030099_pt1 | contig 10358 bp, 7 predicted proteins | sample Bog_T0_3_FD_202130 | JGI IMG/M metagenome (GOLD analysis project Ga0302320, IMG submission 202130) | Peat permafrost microbial communities from Stordalen Mire near Abisko, Sweden - Bog_T0_3 | ecosystem: Environmental > Terrestrial > Soil > Wetlands > Peat | place: Sweden: Abisko, Stordalen Mire... | reverse complement strand
GATCGACGTCAGTTCATCGATGTTCCCCGTCTTGGCGATGTTGTATCCCCATAGACGAGTTTGTCCCTTGAACTTGGGAATGGTTGGCCCTTTTTCCGCCGGTTGGGATTCTTCGACATAAATATAGGCCGGCACCCACAGGCTCTCCGATACGTTCACTCGCCAACTGTCGAAATGAACATAGACATGGGAAGACGAGCTGTTCGTGTAAGTACCATTGAAGCGGACCACCTGGTAATCGCGGTCTTCCACCCAGATCCGTCCTATGAACTTTCCTTGCGCCTTTTTGTCCAGCGGAGATACATCGAAAACCAGGCAACGGATCTCGCCAATGAATTCGCGATGCACGTATTCCATGGTGTAGTTCTTGCGGTTGAACCCATCTCCGTCGATCAGCACCATCTGCGCAAAGCCGCTGGGAACGAATACCGCCGCGCTTCTTCTAAAGAACGGGAGCATGCGGGGACCCTTCGGCGCCTCGGCGCTGGCCACCATCGGCGTATAATCCAAGCCTTTGGTGAAGGCAAGTTTTGCCAGAAAGTAGTGATCCCGGACGCTGGGGGCAGCTTCGCCATCGGCGTTCCCGGTTTCCTGGATGTACGTTTCCACAATGGCCGTGCGTGTCCGCAGGTCCTGCACGAACTGGTCCTCATGCTGGCAAATGCGGTCCAACAGTTTCTCGACGGAGGCGCTCTCGTCGGTGGCGGACGCGCCTGTTACAAGCAGTGAAAAGAAAATCAGCCAAACGGGCATCTTGCGCGGCATTGAGAGAGGGCTTTCCTTCCGATCGTTACTCGGCATAAATCAATAGACAAGTTGGAATTGGATATGGACCATTGCGACCGTATCGGTAGTCTGCCCATCTTTCATGGCGGGCCGAAAACGGATCGCGCCGGCGGCGGTTACGGCACTCTCATCCAGACCATGACCCAGGCCCCGCACGATTCGCAAAACTCGAATCCGTCCCGACGCTTCGAAGACTGCTTCGATCGATACATCTCCTTCAACGCGGAGGCGGCGCGCTTCGGCGGTGTACTCGGGCCGCGGTTTGTAGAGGATCTCCAGACCGGTGGATTTTGCTGGTTGAGGACCCGGTAAATGTACGGCCGGTGGGACGTCGGTTTCATTGAACCGGTTCAGGGAAACCGGCGGCGCGGCGGCGTGGGCGAGCGGCGCGGCCCCGGGAGTCTCCGCGAATCCCGCTGGGGCAGGCGCCCGTTGACTTTGGGCCCGGGTAGATCCTGCCGAAAGTTGCCCCGTGAAGGTTCCCAACGTTTCGATGTGAGAAGCGGCGGGATTGTTTGGTGCCGCGTAGACTGCCTGTCCGAACGAGCCCAACGTGGGCGCCTTCTTGACGATGGTTGGACTCGGCGGTGGAACCATATGGGGCACGTCAAACTTGGACAGGTCCAACTTGTACAGGTCCAACCTGGGCAGGTCAAGCTTGGGTAGGTCAAGCTGGGGTAGTTCGAGCTTTGGTTGGGTCAGTAAAGGCGGCGATACATCGGGAGGCGGTTCGAAAACTGAAGTCTGAAGGACTGCCGGCGGGTTGTGGGAAGACGGGATCATCCTTCTGTGGCCGGGCATAATAAGCCGCACTCGGCGGCTAACAGCCAATTGCGCCGGTTTGGCCGGCACCTGAGACGGGGCAAGTAGTGTTGTCCAGCGCCGCTGAACTCGGAAGCGAGCCACCGGAGCGGACATCGCCACCAGCGCCAGAACCAGCGCGGCGTGGATCAAGACGCTGCCGAGCCACGGACTGCCTCGGTGAGTTCCCGATTCACTCATCTTTCGGTAATCCGAACCTGTCGCAGCGTTAAAGCGCCTTCCGTTCGGGTGGTGCCGGGAACGCGGTGATACCCCAATGACAGGCGCTCGACGTTCGCGGCGGCCCTAAACGGCCATTCCGCCGCAGCCCAATCGCGGGAGCCGGAGAGTTCGAACACCCGATTCTTTCCGAGCGTCCAGGTTAGACCGGTCTGGTTGGGTAGATCGATGGTGCGGTACTCGAATCGAAGGTTATAATTCTTCCCGCGATCGAGAAACACGAACTGGCTCAGCAACTCGCAGATCTCCGGCTGTTTGCCGGAGAATTCCACTTCCAAGGCCGGCCCGGGCTGGCGTGACTCAGCCGTCGTTATGCCTTCCACGGCGGGTAGACGCCAATCGAAGCCCCGGCTCGAGACAGGCCGGGAGAAATCGCCGTTGACCGGTCCCCAGCCGGTATTCACTGCGTAAGGGAGCAAATGATCCTTCGACATGGAATCCCAGACTTGGCGCGCAGCTTCATATCGTCCTGCCGCGACGTTGCGATCGATGAAATTGAGCAGCGGCTCGGCGTCCCCGGTGCGCGGTGCGGAGGCGATTCGACTGGCCACGCAATCGGCGTCGGGAACCCGGTTGTGCCGGAGCAGATAGTCCAAAAACAGAATTTCAACGCCGTGTTTCGGGGTTACTACTCGATCCTCCACAACCCGGGCGTCGGCCGTAACCAGAAAGCAGAGGTCGAACAGCGGTCGCAGGTCATCGTACGACATATTCGCGGCTTTACGAGCCCACTGCCAGAACGCATCGGGCCGATTATTACGAAAATAGAAATTTACCAGCGCCCATGCGGGAGCGAATTGCGTATCGCGCCGTGCGGCCTCCAGCAACATGGCTTCTGCTTGTTTCAGGTCGCCCCGATCCTCGATATCGAAGGCGAGTTCGATTCGCGCATTCGTAAGGAACGGATTGATCGCCAGGCAGCGCTGCAGTTCCGAAACGGCGCGGGCAGGCTTCAACCGCGCCAGGGCAAAGTGATATTCCGCGTTGTCCGGGAATAGCACCGAAGCGCGCTCGACACTCGCGGCGGTGGCGCCCCGGTACAGGCCATCGGCCCAGGCAAATCTCGCCGTAAGCAGGACTCCGCAGGCCAGCACCGGAACCGCTATGGACGCGAATATCCGGTTGGGCCAGGCGGCCACCGGTAGTGTTGGGTTGGCGCGCTCGGGCGGACAGCGGTCCCGGGCGTAGGCGCGCAGTGCTCCAATGAACACAAATATCCAGGCTGCTAGCCCCAGTCGGAGAAAGGGATAGTCGACAAAAGAGTGGATGAAGGCGGCGATGACTCCAATCCCCCACACGGATCGAACCGCCGCGGGCAAGCATAGACCAAAAACAAGCGCCATCACGGCCAGGACCGGCAGTCCGCCCTCGGCAGCCCACTCGATCCATTCGTTATGAGCGTGATTGGCCGCCGTCCCCGTATCGATGACCGCGAACGCCCGGTAGGCCGAAGGCCACGCCCCTAACCCGAACCCATGCACGGGCTGGGCGCGAACCATCGCCAGCGACGATTCCAGGAACTCGCGGCGCACGATCAAAGGATCTCCGTCACTGAAGAATCGATCCAAGACCAGTTGATATCCGACCACGCAACTAAACGCCGAGGCCATTACCGTCAACGTGACCCAACGATTGGGGGCCATCCCCGATCGGCCGCGGAGCACGAAGACAAGCACCGTCTCGGCGATGACCAGAATGGTCCCGGCTCGTGAGGCGGACGCGACCACGGAAGCCAGCAGGCCAGCCACTCCGATGAGATACCAGCCGTTCTCGAAAGCAAGAACCAACGCAATGGGGAGCAGCAGTTCCACGAAACAAGCAAAGTGATTGGGGTTGACAAATGGACCGATGACAGAGGAATCGTATCCCGACGGGAACAGCCAGAACACTCTCCCATCGGACGTGAACAGTTGTACGATGCCGATGAGACCTATGGCCGAACCCACGAAGAGGGCGCCCTTGAGGAACAATCGCCGGTCCTCGCGTTTGGCGCACGCTTGCTGGCCGAGCCATGCAAAGCATACCGCGGCCAGCCAGTACAGAATCGCATCCGTTGTATCGTAGGGAGCCACCGTCCAACCGAGCACCAACTGGACGACGCCCCACAGGCACACTGCCGCCAGCAGGACTGGAGCCAAGCCAACGCCGGCCCGCTGCTTATCGCAGAGCATGGCGATTAATCTGACCCCGGAACAAATGAACACGGCCGCTTCCAAACCGCTGAGCGCCCAGCGTTCATGGACCCACACCGTCAGCACCGCGTACGTCAGGATGCCGAGCAGGATGTGGCGAAGCTTGATACTAAAGCCCGTAATAAAACACTCCGGCAGTAATTGCGTTCCTGAGCGTAGGCGCTAACAATTGGTCCCGCGAAACGATACAGGCTCGCGTATACACCCGGTATCGCTCGATGGATTCGATTGAGAACGGCTGAACCATAGTATGGTGAGCATCACCACCGCGGCAGCCGCAACCATAGCCATAGCAAAGGCGAACCGTCGCGCCAGTCGCTGTAAGTCGGAAGTGCGGAGAACGGAACCACCCAACTTCACATACCGTGAGTTGCAGTCGTGGCAGCGGCGCATGCTACCTCCGAGGATGGTGGCAATTCGTTCCAGGATATGGCGGCATTGCGACCGATGGAGGTGATCGGAGCCGCATTGGGCACAGGTAGGCTTGGTCATGGATTCGGTTTAATCGGCCGGAACAGGGACGGCGTTATGGATCCGTTTCATGACCACGGTAAGCCCGCCGCGATCCGGGCCGATAATGCGGCGCAACAATTCATTACTGGGGTTATAATCCGGAACCATGTCCCTGAGTTCGAACATCAGCGTCCGTAGGTCTCGTATCTCGCAGGACTTGCGAAGTACCCCCAAATGACGAATCGCTTGTTCGAACGGGAGACAAGGTCCTGAAAAGGCATGGATCTTTTCGTGCCGCGTGGGTCCGGTTTCTTCGCCCGCCAAGTTGAGTTCCTCATAGAGTTTCTCGCCTGGGCGGAGCCCGCTAAACTCAATCCGAATGTCGGTATCGGGCCGCAATCCGGACAATAAAATCAGTTGGCGGGCCAGGTCGACAATGCGCACGGGCTTGCCCATATCCAGCACAAAGGTCTCGCCGCCCTTACCCATAATGGAAGCTTGCAACACCAGTTGGGCGGCCTCCGGAATGGTCATGAAGTAACGCTGCATGTCCGGATGCGTTACCGTCACAGGGCCCCCCGCGGCAATCTGCTTTTTGAACAGCGGAACGACGCTCCCGTTGCTGCCCAGCACGTTCCCGAAGCGAACCGAAACGAAGCGCGGGCCGCCGTTCTGCAGCGAACCGATCACCAGTTCCGCGACGCGCTTGGTCGCACCCATGATGTTGGTCGGCCGGACTGCTTTATCCGACGAGATCATCACAAAGTCCTCGACCGCGAATTCATTGGCTACCATGGCAAGGTTGTATGTTCCGAAGACGTTGTTCTCGACGGCTTCAAAAGCATGCGCTTCCATCAATGGGACATGCTTATAAGCGGCCGCGTGATAGACGACGGCGGGAGCATGCTGATGAAAAACGTCGCGCAGGCGCTGACGATTTTGGATGTTGCCGATCTCGACATGAAAGCTGAGTTTCGGGAACTTTTGCCGAATCTCCCGTTCCAGATGAAACAGCCCGGTTTCCGATATGTCATAAGCCAGCAATGCCGCAGGCTCAAACCGGCAGATCTGGCGGCATAGCTCCGATCCGATGGATCCAGCGGCGCCGGTGATGATGACAACCTTTTGCTGAATTCGCGCGCGGATCCCCGATTCGTCCAGTTGGATGGGATTCCGCCCCAGCAGGTCCTCCACGGCGACGTCGCGGATCTGCGAGGCCAATCCTCCGGCTTCAATGATTTCAGCCAGGCCTGGAACGGTCTGGTAAGCCACGCCGGCTTCTTGGCAGTGCCTGAGAATAGCCGACATTTGCACGCCGGTAGCGGACGGGGCTGCAATCAGCACCATCTCGATCCGTTCCGATTTAACGACCGCCGGCAAAGTGGCGCCGGGGCCGAACACCAGCGCGCCCTGCATCATACTGCCCGCCTTCTCCGGGCGATCGTCTATAAAGCCTGCTACATCATAGGCGAGCGCTCCGTTCTGCCGGATCTCCCGCAGTAGGGTGACGCCCGCCGTGCCCGCTCCGTAGATCAGGGTCCTGCGATTGGAACCGCCGTCAACACGCCGCGAGGCTTCGAGCACCACTCGGACGGCAATCCGGACTCCGGCGGTTAGCACCGCGCAGATTAGGAAATCAAGCACGTACAGCGAGCGTGGAAAGCCGGGCGGACCGAAAAGAACAATTCCAAAACCAGCGATGGCCGAGCCCAGAATGTTGGCGGCCGCCAGCCGGATCAGATCGGGAACCGAGGTATACCGCCACCAGCCGCGATCGAGACTCAGTTGAAGGAAAACCAAGGCCTTCACGACGACCCAAACCAGGAGCGAGGTGAACAGATAACGGCGAAAGAACGCGGGAACGCTGAAATCGAAGCGCAACAGGAATGCCGACAGTCCGGCGAATAGGAAGATGGCTAACTGTACAGCGCAGATCAGGCACCTGTGAAAGCATGCCAGGCGGCGCACGAACGACTGGAAGCGGATTGATGCAAAAGACCACATTGGATGGAAAACTAAGTATGTAGGGGATTTACGGTCAGCGCCGGTTGGTGCAGCGTCCGTTGGGAATGCGAGGCACTAAGCCGTCTCGTTCTTCAGTTGGTAATATCTTGAGTACTTCCCGTAGTATCCGTGATAGTAGTAGCTGTCGCCAACATCTTTGGTGATCTCGTTCAGCACCACCCCCACCACGTTAGCTCGCAACCTCTGCAGAGTGTTGACTACGGACGCCAGTGCTTTACGATTCGTTTCACCCGCTAACGCGATCACGACTACGCCGTCGACTGTGGTGGCCATTTGAATCGGTTCGGGGAAGCCGAGCGCGGGCGGGGCGTCCACGATAATCAGGTCGTACCCGGCGGAGGCTTCTTCGAGAATCTGCGGGAGCGCTTTCCCGATCAGTTCCGCGGCACGGCGCGAGGACGCTCCGGTTGATAAGACGAACAAATTGGGGACTTCCGGGACAGGGACGACGGCATCCTGCCAGGGGACGCCGTTCAGGATGACCGCCGACAAACCAGTGGCGGGGGTTAGCCCCAGCTTGCGGTCGATACTCGGCCGGCGAAGATCGCAATCGATCAGCAGCGTCTTATGGACCTGCTGCGCATGGGCCATGGCCAAATGGACGGCAACCGTGCTTTTCCCCTCGCCCGGCGTGGCGCTGGTCACCATAAGAGACTTAATCCGGCGATCGAAGCTTCCTAGCAGGATGGTGTTGCGCAGAGTGCGGATCGCTTCTTCAAAACTCCGTAACATGCGGTCGTTATCCGGGCGTCGAGCCACGGATGACCCACCCGGTTCGGGCAGCGCTCCAGCGGCCATGTTCAACCGATTTTTCCACAGTTTTACCTGGGGCAGCCCGCCGATCACCTCGGCTTTCACGAAGCGCGAAACCTGCTCCGAGTCCTGAATGGCATTGTCCAGCGAGTCGCTTAAAATGGCGGCGCCCACCGCGACGATGGTCGAGAACAGGAACGCCAGACCCAGATTGATAGGTATATTCGGGAACACCGGTTTCCAACCCGGCCGCGCGTTGTCCGCGATCCGCACGGTGCTGCTTTGGAATCCCGAATTAATCCCGGCCTCGCGTATTTTTGTGATCAACTCCTCGTATAGTTTCCGGTCCGCTTCCGCCTCGTGCTTCAAGGACTCGTATTCAAAGGACCGGGCATTCAACTGGTCGAACTCGGCCTTCGTTTCCGTCACGGCCCGGTGCAGCATATCTTCGCGGTTTAGCGCTTCGCGATACTCCACGTCCACGCGCCCTACTACGCCACTGCGGGCGGCGTCGAACTGGTTCTGGATCTGGCTGAGTTGCGCCTCGGCTTTCCGATATTCCGGGTGGTTAGGACCGTAGTGTCCCTTGACATCGGCGAACCGTTCATGTGCCTGCCCCAGACGTTCGGTCAGCGTCTTGAGAGCTTCCCCCTGGCTCGAAGCCTGGGCGGATTCCAGCGTTCCACTACTCACGGATTTAAAGGCAGCTTGCTTCTTTACCCGATCCGTCTCCGCGCTGGTGTAGTCGGTGTTCAACTGCAGCAAACGCGCCGAGAGAATGTTCGTCTTCTCCAGGGGATTGATGACATTCAGCTCTTTTTCGAATTGCGCCAACGCCAGATTGGACCGTTCCATTTTGGCTTTCAATTCTTCCAGTTGCTTTTCCATGAAGGTGGCGAGGCTGGCCGACGATTGGAAGCGAATGTTATAGGTGTGCTGCACGTACGACCGCGCGATGGCATTGGCAACGTCGGCGGCAAGCCTGGGGTCCTGGGAACGATAGCCGATCAACAGCAGATAAGTATTGGGCGGCCGCACCACCTTCAGCTTCTTCAGCACCACCGGCGCGTCCATGCGCAGGGTCTGGTCGGCGGCGCTATCCGAGTCCTTCTCCAATTCCCGCAAGTGATATTGCTGGGCCACTGGACGCAACACCGAGTCGGATTGAATCAATTTGATCTGCGTCGCTAAAAATTGATCCGCATCGTTGAGTGACGATTGGTTCGCTTCCTGCCCCACCACGGCCATCGGAACTTTTCGGTCAACGTCCACCGTAACCGTGGATTCATACATGGGCGTGAGCCGCTTCGACACGATTAATGTCGCCGCGACACAGATGGCCATAAAAGCCAGAATCTTCCAGCGATGACGCCTTAATATCCAAAGATAATGAGATAGCGGAATACTTTGTTCTTCCGGATCTGCATCCCATCCCGATGGTTGCATGGGAAGTCCCGCCTGGGCCGGAAGACCGCGAAACGCTCTTTCGTCCACCGCGATCGCAAGTTCTTGTGGAGGTCTATTCATAGTGTTCAACGAACCCCCGCATAGATAAGAGCAGTGGTGGCGCCGCTTCCAAAGAGCAATATCTTCTCCATCGTCAACATGGCTGCTCGTGTTCCCTTGGCATCCGGAATATATAAAATGTCGTTGGCCAAAAGCGGAACGTCGGGCTGCTTGCGATCCATCATTTTGCCGATCTCGATGGGGATCTCATTTTTGCGGCCGGACGCTTCCTGGCGATAGATAAAGGCCTGCTTGGCGGCGTAAGGGAGCAATCCTTCCGCCATGGCCACCGCTTTCAGCACCGTCGCCTCAGCGCCGCCCTGCTCCACGAAGGCTCCGGGTTTTTTAACATTTCCGAGTACAAAAAACTTCCCGACTTCCGGCACTCGGATCTCTTCTCCGCCGGTCAAGATCAGGTTCAATTTTGGATCGGCCGCGTCAAAGAGAGCTTTCACGGGAATACGTTGCGTCATGGCAATACCGCCCTCGGCGGCGGTCTGTTGCCGGGAGATCAAAATGTCCGGGCCTGCTTCCGGCGACAAACCTTCCGCGCGGGCCAGTGCATCGAGCAGTGTTACGTGGCCGACCGCCTGGAACGTCAGTGGCTTGCGGACGGATCCCATCACGGAAATCGGCCGGCTGGTGTATTCGGCCACGGTTACCGTCACGAATGGATCGAGAATCAATCCCGCCTCCTTCAGTGCCGCGGCAATGACACCCTCGAGTTCGGCGGGCATTAAACCCGCGGCCCGCACCCGCTGGGCAAGCATGGGGAGGCGGACGAATCCGTCGGCCCCCACCCGTAACGTTCTGGTGAACTCCGGCGCATCGTAAACGGATACCGCGACCAAGTCGTTATAGCCGATTTTCTGTATCGGAAGGTTCGCGATGTTGGTTTCGACGGAAGTTGGCGGGTGTATCTGTGCCCCGGCCGGCAGCGCCAATAAGATAGAAATTACGATTAGATTTCTCATGGTTCCGATCTCTACTGAACGGCCACCCAGGCCGGGTCTAGTTCCACCGAAATGGACCTTTGCAGAAGCGTGACTGAGACTACCAGCCGGCATTGGTCCTTGATACTCTCGACGACGCCTTGCAACCCGCGCAACGGTCCGCATTCCACTTGCACCTTGTCGCCCGGATGCACAAATGGCCAGGGAAGGACGGGCAATCCCGATCGAAGAACGAGCCGTATCGCATCGATTTCCGCTTCCTCAATCGGTTCCGGTGTCCTGCCGATCCCGACGATGCCAACCACTCCGGCCGACGTCAGCACCGGCACCCGGTCGGCCGCACTCATGCGGCAGAATAGATAACCCGGGAAAAGAGGAAACTCAGTTTCTTTCGTGCGATCGGTCCAGCGCCGGCGCACTCTGTACGAGGGTAGAAAGGAGTCGTACCCCTTTTCCCTCAGTACCGTCGAGGCGACGTTTTCATGCCGTGATTTCACTCGTACCCCATACCATCGCAAGGGACCAGGCCAGGTACTCATTCTTCACCCCCCGACGCGGCGCTGGAGCTCTTGCGGAGCTCTTTGTCGCGTAGCGATTGGATCAATCGCGCTAGCTCCTCATGGAGCAAATCCAAACTGGCCAATCTCCG
>Ga0302320_10030098_pt1 | contig 10358 bp, 11 predicted proteins | sample Bog_T0_3_FD_202130 | JGI IMG/M metagenome (GOLD analysis project Ga0302320, IMG submission 202130) | Peat permafrost microbial communities from Stordalen Mire near Abisko, Sweden - Bog_T0_3 | ecosystem: Environmental > Terrestrial > Soil > Wetlands > Peat | place: Sweden: Abisko, Stordalen Mire... | reverse complement strand
GGCCATCGGCGACGGCCATCTGAACGCCGTTATAAAGGGGAAAGGTCGGCCCGGCGGCCCACTTTCCGGTTGCGGTCGTATAGATTGCAGTGTTTCCCGAAGCCCCGGCTGCGAAGATGGTGCCGTCAGGGCGCAGCACGGCCGGCCCAACCTCAGTCGCCGTGACGAGGTTGGCGACGGTACTGCCGGCGAGCGACCAGGAATCGGTCGCCGGATTGTAGATCTCCGACTGCGTGCCGTCGTTGGTGTCAACCGTCAGGAAGGTGCCGTCAGCAAGCAGCGTCCAGCCCTCTTCGCCATTCCAGAAATCGGCTTTATTGGAGCCCTTAAGCGCGGTCCAGGTCAGACTGGCGGGATCGAGCAGGGCCAGTTGGGAAGATTCATTGCGGCCCAGCAGGAACTGGCCCGAGGGGAGAACAATGCTCGGCGAATCGCCGATGTCGGTCCAGCCCGTGGGTGGATTGAGAGCTGTCCAGCCGTTGGCCACCGGATCGTAGATCGCGCCGAGATTCGTCTCCACGTCGTTGACGCAGCTATCGGCCATGTTGAGTTCGCCGCCGACTACGACAAGGCGACCGTCCGGCAGCACGGCAGACGCGAAGTAGAGCGGGCCATAACCGGTGGGCATGGAGGCCACGGCCGACCATGTTCCGTTGGTGTAACTCCCGGTGTTGTCCGGAGTGAGCCGATGCCAGTTGGACGAGCAATACTCGTGTTCAAGGACCGTACCATCGGTCAGCAACAGCGCGGTATCGGGAGAGAAGTTCGGCTGATTCCTGAGGGCGGTCCACGCGCCACCGGCGGGCGGAGGGACCGTGGCGTGCGCATCGGGCGGCGGTATGAACCGGCGCCCATGCCGGGAAGGACGAACGCGGGAGGAAGGGACCGCGCCTACCGTCAAGGTAAGCAGGTTCGAAACAGCGCCGGAGTACCGGGCGACGATGGAGCGTTCGCCGCGCAAAGGAGGCGTGACAGCGATGGTCGCTGTACCGCTGTTGAGCGGCGCCTCTCCGAGCAGCGTCCTGCCGTCATAGAAATCAACAGTGCCCGTGGCCGACGCCGGCGTCACGTTGGCAATCAGCGTTACCGGAGTCCCGATGACCGAAGGATCACCGGCGCTCAGCAGCGCCACAGTCGCGGGTTCGGCGGCTATTAAAACCCCCGCCGTCAGCCCGGCCAGCAAGTGAATCGAAAGGAGCCCTACACGCATCGTCTTAAATGTTGTATCCTGCACCCATATGAAAGCTTCTCATCTGATCTCCTTTGTCTGCGGATCGCTGCTCACGCTCGGCATGACCACAATCGCCCAGTCGCAGGCTCAGCCGCCCAACCACGTTTACGAACTGCGAATGTACCACACACTGCCGGGCAAGCTGGGCGACCTCCAGAAGCGGTTCCGCGACCACACCATCACGATCTTCAACAAGCACGATATGAAGAGCCTCGGCTATTGGGTGCCACAGGATGCGCCGAACTCCGACAATCTGCTGATCTACATTCTGGAACACCCGAGCCGCGACGCCGCCACGAAGAACTGGGCCGCGTTCAATACCGATCCCGAGTGGGTTAAGGTCAAGACCGAGTCGGAAGCGAACGGCAAGATTGTCGACCACGTCGACAATTACTTCATGAATCCGACCGACTATTCGAAGATCAAGTAATGCGCATGCGTACCCTGCTCACGACCGTCATTCCGGCAGAGGCGGCCTTGTTCGCGGCTGCCGGAGCGCCCCTCACGCCGCCCGGTTTCCTCAAGGAGGAAGCGGATTGGCGCGCCGCCCGTGAGGCGGGCCTGAAGAAGCCGAATGGCTGGCTTTCCGTCGCCGGACTCTTCTGGCTGCACGATGGCGCAATGGTGCTGGGTTCCGATGCGCAATCCGATGTCGTACTCCCCGCCAGCGCCCCGAAGCGGGCCGGCTTGTTGCATATGAAGTCGGGAGCTGTCACTTTCGAGCCGGTAAAAGGGGTTGCCGTTACGGTTGACGGCAAGCCCGTCACCAATGCCGCCCTGAAGCCCGATACCGAAGAACATCCGGATACGATCGAAATCGGCAGTCTCACCATGACCATCATCAAGCGCGGCGACCGGACGGGTGTCCGGCTGCGCGATCCCGATGCCGCGACGCGACGCGAGTTCACCGGCTGCAAGTGGTTCCCTGCCTCACAGGCGTGGAAGGTCAAGGCGAAGTGGGTTACATACCCGACGCCGAAGAAGATCAAGATCATCAACATTCTCGGCATGGAAAGCGAAGAGCCCTCGCCCGGCTACGCGGAGTTTACGATCGACGGCAAGACCCTGCGCCTCGAACCGGTAGATGAAGACGGCAGCCTGTCCTTCATGTTCAAAGACACGACCAGCGGGAACACATCCTACGGCCCGGGCCGCTTTCTGGATCCCGATCCGCCGAAAGATGGTGTGATCATACTCGACTTTAATCAGGCTTACAACCCGCCCTGCGCCTTCACGGCGTTCGCTACCTGTCCGCTGCCTCCGAAGCAGAATGTGCTGCCCATCGCGGTGACGGCGGGCGAGAAGAAGTACAGCGAGCATCCTGGAGGAGGAGCACATTGAGCCGGTGCTGATCCTGGCATCCCGATCCCCGCGTCGCGCAGAGTTACTGACGGCGGCGGGGATTCCGTTCATGGTGCGCGCGGCCGACATCGATGAGACCCCGAGGTCCGGCGAATTGCCGCGGGATTACGTCAGGCGCATGGCCGAAGAGAAGGCCCGCGCCGTCCCGGCCGGCGAATCGGAAATCGTACTGACGGCCGATACGACAGTGGTGGTGGGAACGGAAATCCTCGGCAAGCCGGCCGACGCCGCCGATGCCGTGCGTATGCTGACCGCGCTGACCGGCCGTGCGCATGAGGTGCTGACCGGCATTTGCCTGATGGAAAGGGGCAAGCTTCTGGCGCTCGAAGTGGCGTCGACCGCAGTGTGGTTCAGCGCGATGATCGAGGCGGAGATAAGGGAGTACGTGGCTTCGGGCGAACCGATGGATAAGGCGGGTGCGTATGCAATCCAGGGAATCGCCTCGCGGTGGGTGGAACGGATCGAAGGCGAGTATGCGAACGTCGTGGGTTTGCCGGTGGCGTTGGTTTATCGACATTTGAGGATGCTGTGACGGACGACGCCAGGCTGAATATCGCGGCGGGCGATAAGGGCTTCGACGACCGCGTGCAACTATTAGCGGCACGCGTGCAATCGCGCTTCCGGTACCACACGATCGAATTGCCGGATGGCAGCGTGCTTCCGGGACTGCAGTCGGTGGAGCACCTGCGCTGGCGTCTCGGCCTGTTCGACCTTCCGGACGATCTGCGCGGGAAGCGAGTGCTCGATATCGGCGCATGGGATGGATGGTTCAGCTTCGAATGCGAACGCCGCGGGGCGGAAGTAGTGGCGGTCGATTGCGTGGAACTGAATACGTTCCTCGAAGGGCGCGACCTGCTGCAATCCCGCGTCGAATACCTCACGCTGGACGTTGGCGAGCTATCGGCGGCAAAACTCGGCCACTTCGATATCGTGCTCTTCTTCGGGGTGCTCTACCACCTGCGGCATCCGCTACAGGGGCTCGAAAAGGTAGTGGAACTTTGCACGGATCTGGCGCTGATTGAGTCTTACGTCATCCCTTCGGAGGCGCGGCCCATCCCGGCGGTGATGGAGTTCTACGAGCGCACGGAATTGGGCGGACAGATCGATAACTGGTGCGGCCCGTCGCCCGAAGGCCTGCTGGCGATGTGCCGCTCGGCTGGATTCGCGACCGCTGAGTTGAAGGACGTGACCAACCAGCGGGGCTCGGTGGTATGTCGGCGCCATTGGCCGGCGCCGGCGGATGACGGCGCGGCCCCGCACCTCAATGCGGTGGTCAATAACCGTACCCAGATCGCGCAGTTCCATCCGCTCAAGGACGAATACCTCTGCTGTTACTTCCGGTCGCCGGAAGCCGATCTGACAGCCGATTCCCTGTACGTGGAAGTGGACGGTTTCGGCACTCAGACTCTGGTGGTAACGGCCAACGGCGCCGGGGCCTGGCAGGCCGACTGTATGCGGCCGCCGGGCTTGACGCCGGGACGTCATCAGGTCCGGCTACGCACTGCGCGAAGTGCGCTAAGCAACGCAGTGGAATTCGAGATGTCGGATGACTCGGGTCGGGCGGTTGCCGTAGCGTCCCCTGCCCTTCCCGGTGTGGCACCTGATCTGTGCAGCGCCGAACTGCAGGCGCCCGGAGACCGGCGCATCACCATCGGCAAGGCTGGCTCGTTGATCTGCTACTTCAAGTCTCCGGCCGAAACGCTGGGTACGGCCGATGTCTCGCTGGATGCAGGCGGCAGGATCACGCAGGCCCATACCATCAGTTCTTTGGGCGATGGAGTGTGGCAGGCCAACCTGCTTCTGGATGAAGCGTTCGCAGGTGAATTACGCGTGCGGGTGCGTCTGGGCAATGGCCCCTGGAGCGTTACGATAGGGGTGTCGACGGCAAAATGAGCATCCTCGAAACTTTACGGCTGGACGAAAAGACTGAATTGTGCCGGGTTCGGCTGGAAGACGCCGAGGAGTTGTTCGCGGTCATCGACCGCAACCGCGACCGACTGAGGCAGTGGTTGCCATGGGTGACGCCTGAATACGATCTTGAGGGTGCGCGCCAGTTTATTTCGACGGCCACAGGGGAAATGACCGACCATAAGGGCCTCACGCTGATCATCCGCCACCGGGGATCGATCTGCGGCGCCATTGGACTTCACCGCATTCTGGGACGGTCGAAAAACACGGAGATCGGTTACTGGATCGACGCTGCACACGAGGGCAAGGGCCTGATGACCGCCGCCTGCCGGGCCGTGATCACCGAAGGTTTTGACGCCTTTGGGTTACACCGGATCGAGATTCGATGCGCGACATGGAATCACCGGAGCAGCGCCATCCCGCGCCGCCTGGGATTCGTCGAAGAGGGAATCCTGCGCGAGGCGGAATGGCTGCATGACCGGTGGGTGGATCTGCGCGTGTTCAGCATGCTGGCTCAGGACTGGGCGAAATAGCGAGACAGTGTGCCATGCCCGGCTGGAGTTTCTACATTTGGCGCCAGGACCCATGTCGTGCCTGGATTCTGGTTGACGAACTTCGGAAGGGATGCGCAGAATGACAGACCGCGGCTATCGCCGCGTGTCCAGTCGACCTCGGCAGTGCGAGGGTCCGACACGACAAAGGCCGCACGTTCAGGTTTTGATAGGTAGAAACTCCAGGGTCGAGCGAGGCTTGGCGGCTACTTGCGTTGCAGCGATTCGATGTAACCTGAGAGCAAACCAACCCGCTGTTTGACGAATGTTTCGTCCCGCTTAATGTCGCGGAACATGTCGCCGTATATCGGCATTTCCCGCGAACCATGCGACGAGAACACGATGTCGCCCGAAATCGTCTGTTCCACTTTCATGAGCGGGAATTTGCCGCCGCTGTTTTTACTGAGCAGCGTCAGATCCGGCACCCGCGTTTTCAGGACAGGCGCCACAGGACCTTTGCCCTTGCCATCCACGCCATGGCAACTACCGCAGTACATCTGATACATTGTCGCGCCCGACATCGTATCCTGGCTGGTCATGCGATTCAAATCCTGCGCCCACAGCCCAACGCCACACCCGGCAAGCAGGAGCGGGATCATCACCTTTGATCTGGTCATAAGAAAACCTCCACCCTAAGGAGAGCAATCGGGGTGCCATCGCCAGGGAGAATCAATGCGTCATTGCATAAGTGATGTAGTTGACTCCTATACGAATTCCTAATGCCGAGAACTTTTCATCGTAGGAAGGATCGTCGGCCCACTCCCAGGAATCGCCGAGGTCGGAATCAAAGGTTATCGCCACCATTACGCGACCCTTGTCGTCATAGATGCCGCGCCAGCGCGCGGGGCAGCCGTCGCACTTGTAAGTGACGCCGGTGGTGCGATAACGCGCGCCCGGAACCTGGTAGCGCTCGTCGAGATCGTAGACGATGTGGAATATGGGGTCGGAGTCGGGGAGGTCGACAATCGCGCGCTCCGGGAAGACGCGCTTCATGCTGGCGAGGAAGACGTCCCACTGAGCGTCGCCCCAGAAATCGTCGCACATGAAGAAGCCGCCGCGCAGCAGAAACTCGCGCAGGCTGGCGGCCTGAGTGTTGGTGAGTTGCCATTGGCCGGTCTGGACGGCGTAGAGCCAGGGCCAGTTGTAGACGTCGTCTTTGTCGTCGAGATCCACGGGTTGTTCGGCGGAGCGGACGTGGATGCGGGTGAGGCGGCGCATGGCCTGGGAAAAGTGTCGATCTGCGCGCGGATAGTCCTGGCTCCAGATGGTGCCGCCGGCTTTCCAGTTATCGCCGCCGCGCCGGCCAAAACCACGGCCGAAACCGCGACCGCCCGGGGCCGTTGGATACATGAGGCGGGCGAAGGCCCATTCGGTCTTTTCGTTCCAATCGGGGGGTAGCGGGAAGTTGTTGTACTCGAGGCCGGGGTATTCGCGGAAGGGACGCTGAAAGGCGCAGAGGGTGGTGAGCGCGGCGATGCCGAGGATGACGAGCGCGAGTGTTTTCCCAAAGCGCACGGTTATGAGGCGAGGTTAACACGCGAACGCGCAAATCAATTGGATGGCCTTGCGCCAGTCCAATATGGATGGTATGATTCTGGAATGCAGTTCCGTCCGGACTTGGATAGCACGTCGGAGACACCGCTTTACCGTCAATTGGGCGGTTACGTGCAGCGCCTGATCCAAAATGGCGAACTACAGCCCGGAGACCGGCTCCCACCCACCCGCGAATTGGCTGGCCAACTTGGACTGAACCGCACCACAGTATCCGCAGCCTACGAATGGCTGGAGTCCGAAGGTCTGATCCTGGGCGCGGTCGGTCGCGGCAGTTTCGTTTTGGGAAAGACTCCGTCTGCTGAATCGGCCATACCTGAACCCCAGAGCATCGACTGGTCGACTCGTCTCACGCCTTCAATGTTTGCGTCCGGCATTTCCAGCCCCGGCGCGACCGCTCTCGGGAGCGTCATCGATTTTTCCAGTTCGCGGCCCTCGGAACAACTCTTCCCGCTCGAAGCGTTTCGCGAGTCCTGCGCGGAAGTTCTTGCTCATCCGCGACTGCAATCCCTGCTGCAACTCGGCTCCCCCCTGGGTCATGGTCCACTGCGCTCCTGGCTTCTGACGCGCGCCAAACAGCAAGGCTTTGCCGGTGTGGATGACGACATCCTGATTACCAACGGCTGCCAGCAGGCGGTGGATATTCTGCGGCGTGCACTCACACAAACCGGCACTAAGGTCGCGATTGAGGAACCCGTTTATCCCGGCCTCCGCAACCTGTTCCTCGATTCCGGCGCCGAACTCATCGGCGTGCCGGTAACCAGCCAGGGCATGGATCTCCGCAGCCTTCACAAAGCTCTCGATGCCGGCGCAAAGGTGGTTGTGGTCACGCCGTCATTCCAGAACCCCACAGGCGCTACGATGCCCGCATCCGCCCGCGCCGCGTTGGTCTCGATGACCCGCAACGCCGGTGCCATCGCGATCGAGAACGACATTTACAGCGACCTTGTTTATCAGGGCGCGAAACTTCCGAAGCTGAAGTCGTTCGACGCCAACGTGATTCAACTGGGCAGTTTTTCCAAGATCGCGTTCCCGGGCATTCGAGTGGGCTGGATCATCGCGCCGAAGCAGGTGATCCGTCGCGCGGCCGAACTCAAGCAACTCACCGACCTGCATACCGACCAACTCTCACAGGCGTTCCTGCTGCAATTCGCGGAATCCGGCCGCCTGGAACGGCATGAGGCCACGGTCATCGCCGCCGGACGCGAGAAGCTTCGCGCCGTTGAGCAGGCCTGCCAACAGCACCTCGACACGTGCCGCTTCACCGTTCCGGATGGCGGCATGAATATGTGGCTGACGCTGCCGGACGGGCTCGACGCCGGGGCCCTGCGTGGCCTCGCCCGGCAAGCCGGAGTGGATTATCTTCCGGGCAGATATTTTTCCGTATCGCGTTCGCTCGATAGCGGGCTGCGCCTGAGTTTCGCGGGTCTAACGGCCGCGGAAATCCGGCGCGGCATCGAAATCCTCGGCGAAGTGATCCGCAACGCGGCAACATCCCGTGACGATGCGTCCAGGCCGACGCTGGCATTTGTGTAATCGCGCAGTCCGAATATTCCGAACCGCGACCAGATCAGAATTAACAGGGAGATAAAACGATGGTATTTACCGAAGATTTCCGTTTGAAAGTCGGCCTCGCCGAAATGCTCAAGGGCGGCGTGATTATGGACGTGGTCAACGCCGAACAGGCCGTGATCGCCGAAAAGGCGGGCGCCTGCGCCGTGATGGCGCTCGAACGCGTGCCCTCCGATATCCGAAGGGATGGTGGGGTGGCCCGCATGTCCGCTGTGAGCATGATGCGGGAGATCATGTCCGCGGTAACAATTCCGGTGATGGCGAAGGCTCGCATCGGCCATTTCGTGGAAGCGCAGATTCTGGAGGCGATGGGCTGCGATTACATCGACGAGAGCGAAGTGCTGACGCCGGCGGACGAAGAGCACCACATCGCCAAGCGCGGTTTCAAAGTACCGTTCGTGTGCGGGGCGCGCAATCTGGGCGAGGCGCTGCGGCGCATTGCCGAAGGCGCGGCCATGATCCGCACCAAGGGCGAGGCCGGCTCCGGCAACATCGTGGAAGCCGTGCGCCACATGCGCACCATCGTGAAGGAAATGCGGCAGTTGACGGTGCTGGGCAAGGAAGAGCTGGTGCATGAAGCCAAGCTGTTGCAGGCACCGCTGGAACTGGTGGAGTGGGTGGCGGAACACGGCAAGCTGCCGACGCCGAACTTCTCCGCGGGCGGGATTGCCACACCGGCCGACGCCGCGCTCGTGATGCATCTGGGCGCCGAGGCGGTGTTCGTGGGTTCCGGCATTTTCAAGAGCGAAGATCCGGCAGCGCGCGCACGCGCCATCGTGAAGGCAACGACGTATTACAAGGATCCGAAGAAGCTGCTCGAAGCCAGCGAAGATCTGGGCGGCGCGATGCCGGGCCTGGAAATTTCGAAGATGGCGGAGAGCGACCTGATGCAGACGCGCGGATGGTAGCCTATGCCGGTACCCTACCTGCCTGTTACGAACGGCGTCGTTAAGAATGGCGTCGGCAAGAAGCTGAAGCGCGTCGGAGTCCTCGCATTGCAGGGGGACTTTGACGCGCACGCCAAAGCCATCACGCGCGCCGGCGGACTGGCCGTTGAGGTCCGCACGGCCGAGCAATTGCGTTCGGTCGATGGGCTCGTCATCCCCGGCGGCGAGAGCACCACGATGCTCAAGCTGCTCAACTTCATGGACCTGGTGGAGCCGCTGGCGGAGTTCGCGCAGACCAAGCCGATCTTCGGCACCTGCGCCGGCGTCATCCTGCTCGCCACAAATGTACTGAATCCTTCGCAGCAGAGTTTCGCGGCGCTGGATCTCACGGTGGAGCGCAACGCCTACGGCCGCCAGATCGATAGCCGTGTTGCTAACATTTCTCCAGGACCGGAATTTCAGAAACGGGCGGGCGAAGGCGATGTTGAGGCCGTGTTTATACGCGCGCCGATCATTCGCCGGGTGGGTCCCGGTGTCACCGTGCTCGCCGAATATGCGGGCGATCCCGTGCTGGTGGAGCAGGGCCGCCATCTGGCAGCGACGTTCCATCCTGAGTTGACTGACGACGTGAGGGTACACAAATTATTCCTGAGCAAGATCTGAAACTGGTGCTGTTCGTTTGCCTTGGCAACGTTTGTCGCAGTCCGATGGCGGAGGGCTTTGCGAACTGTTACGGGTCGGACGTGCTGCGCGCGGAGAGCTTCGGGCTCGCGCCGGTGCCGCACGTGCCGCGTAACGGAGTTCTCGCGATGCGGGAAAAGAATATCGATATATCGAAGCACATTTCGCGCCGGTACGATCCTTCCAACGGTCGGCAGGCGGATATTGTGATTAATATGTCGGACTATTCGCTGCCGGGCACGACGCCGAAGCGGCTGATCGAATGGAAGATCGACGATCCTTACGGGAAGCCGATCGAGGCGTTTCGGACTACGCGCGACACGCTGGAGCAGAAGGTGATGAGTTTGATTCTGCAGCTGCGGCGGGGGTAAGGGCGGATTTGTCACGGCATTGTCACGGCAGATAAGCAGAATATCGCCGTTTCTCTGATATTATTGCGGATTCAGCAGTCGCGGACTGCGATCCGTTTATTCGGGGGACGGCATGAAGACGTTTTGGGCGTTTGCGGTAACGCTGTTGGCCGTCCAGGGGGTTTATGGACAGGCGAATTTGTCGGGGACTTCGGCGACGGTGGCGGCTGCGGCGGGCGGGTCCAGTTTTTCGCTCACGCTGAAT
>Ga0302320_10030097_pt1 | contig 10358 bp, 6 predicted proteins | sample Bog_T0_3_FD_202130 | JGI IMG/M metagenome (GOLD analysis project Ga0302320, IMG submission 202130) | Peat permafrost microbial communities from Stordalen Mire near Abisko, Sweden - Bog_T0_3 | ecosystem: Environmental > Terrestrial > Soil > Wetlands > Peat | place: Sweden: Abisko, Stordalen Mire... | reverse complement strand
GATCTGCGCCAGCACCAGGCGTTGCTCACAGCCCCAGGCACTGACCATGTGCAGCGGCGACTTGCCGCTGGCACGGTCGAACGAGCGGCGGAGCACTTTGCCATCGATTGCCACAACACCCTGACATGGTTCGGAAAAAGTCGTCATGAACCGCTGGAAGGCGGCGCGGAACTGGTCGGGGTCGAGCAGCCGGAACAGCCGGCTGAACGTATCGTGGCTTGGCAGGCATTTCTTGAGCTTGAGGAAGCCGCGCAGGAAAGGCTCCTTCGCCTTTGCGAACAGTGCCATGTCCACCACGCCCTGGCCGCCGCACAGGACGGTGCACAAGGCGATCATCAGAAGCTCATGGAAGTCGTGCCGACCGGCATTGCCGGTCCGAGGGTCCTCCAGGCCCTCCCAGCAGGCGGCAAACTGTTCCAAGGCGTCCCCCCAAGGCGTGTGTCAAACGCCAGTGGGTAGAATCGATCACGCCCGAGCCGGGCAAGACCGGAGCCTCATGTCAAGCGCATTCCAAATGCGATTCCCCTGCCGATTGCATTATGGACTGTCCGGGTCGTCCGTGCTATTGCTGAAGCTGGAGGGTTTGGGTGAACGCGCACGTGGATACGCACAAGATCGTCAAGCGCCTGCTAAATGCCGGGTTCTCGGATAACCAGGCCGAGACCGTCGCCGACGTCATGCGGGAAGCGTCGGAAACGCAGAACGCACAACTGGCAACCAAGACCGACCTCGCTGAAACCAAGGTTGACCTCATCAAATGGCTTGTCGCCACCGGAATTGCACAGGTTGCGCTGATCCTGACGATCATGAAGCTATTTGCTCATTAGACGCCTGCTGCGTTCAAAGGCAATCCTCTCGCCCGTGGATTGCACCAAAGGCGGCGCGACTGAAACAAATCCCCATAGCCCATGCCCTCATGGCAGGCAGCAGGCAGGGCGGACGTCCGCCCCGGTGGGTTGCTGCCTGCCATGAGGGCATGGGCTGGGGAAGTCCCGACGGCCGCCTCATGCCTTGGGGAAGCACTGGCCGGAGGCATCCCGCAACACCGGGACGGTGCGCCTCAGTGGCGGCGCTTCCCCGACTGCTTCGCGTTGGCCGTGATCTCGCGGTCAACCTCCGTCTTGCGCGCAGCCATCGCCACCGGAAGGCCACGGAGGACCCACCGTAGGGCCTTGGCAACCTCGTTGTCGCGTTCCTCATCGGGCACGCTGGCCATCCGCTTCCGTGCGGCGGCAGCCGTCTCATCGCCGACGGCAGCTTCAAGCTGCGGCAGCTTCATCGCCGAAAAGCGGTCGCGACCCGAACGCAGGTCGGCGAAATCCCGGAACCGGGCGTTGCCTCCCTTCCTGGCCAGCTTTCCGATAGCTCCGCCATCCCGGTTGGGCGCTCCGGGGATGACGAAGTCCCCGCCAATTTCCTCGACGCCCGAGAGCGATGTGCGGAACTCCGGGCGGGCGGCGATGGCGTCGCAGAAACGCTCGAACCACCGTTCGCTGTACATTTGCAGGGGCATCGCGAACGAGAAGGCTTCCTCACTGCCGATGCGGCCGTAGATCCCTGCGGTCCCCTCGTCGCCCATGCCGAGGTCGCTTGTCGTGGTGTCGGAGGAGACCAAGACCACAATGCCATCCGGGCAGGCCACCCGGACATCTTCCGCCATCGGAATCGTACCCATCACAGGCCTCCATTGCTTCGTGCGGAGCGTCTTCTACTCGGCGCCAAACGTTGTTGTCAACATCGATTTCAGATCGACATTGCGGCATACTGGAGAAATCGTGGATGGATAAGCCGCGGCATTCGGTGGCCGTAGGCAGATGACGCGGTGGTCCGCCGTGGGTCAGCTACGCGGGTTGATGGCCGCGTATTCGGGACTGCCGCGAAATTCAGGCATCACCATGGTGGCCAGATTTTCCTTTCTGGATTCGGCCGCCGGCGGCTGCGACCGAAAGGCAATCCTCCGCGACCAAGGCTTTCCATCTGCCGCTGGCGGCGTTCGCCCAACTCAGGGTTGTTTGCATTTTCCGCAAAGAAGTCCCCGCCAGCCGGGCAGCGGCCAGGCCGGATCGGGGATGCCTGTTATTGGCGGCAACCTGGGACGCCACGGATCTGAGGCGGTCTGTCCCTGCACCGTGGATTGCCTGCTGGCGGCCCATATGCGGGCGAAGTCGACGGGTTCTTCACGGGCATGGGTTCTCTCAGACCCAGGTCAACCTGTGCCATTTCCGGCCATCCGGCGGCGCGGCATGCAAGGCCGGACGGATGCCATTTGTGCTGGCAGGCCCGCGGCGGGGAAACGGAGCGGCCTGTTTGCGGAAACGCAAATGGCAGACGGTCCACCCGTGCGGTTGCCGCACGCGCCGAACGGTTTGTTAACATCTCAGTGGTATCGGCGGCCGCATTCTGTCCCAAGGAGGCCGTTCCATGTCTTCACGCCAGCCGAACTCGACTTCCCGCGGAGGCATCCTCCGCAACTGGTCAGTCAGCCGCAAGGTCATCGCCGCGTTCGCCGCGGTGCTGCTGTGCACCGCCGGCCTGGGACTGTTCGCCATCGGGCGCCTGGGCGCCGTGAACGCTGCCGCCGCCGACATCCGGGAAAACTGGTTGCCGAGCACGCGGGCACTGGGCAAGGTCGCCCAACAGGCCGAGTGGCTGCGTTCCACCCAAGGGAGTGCTTTCCTCGCCGAAACCGAGGCCCTCGGCCAGGCGCGCGATGCCAGAACCGCCAAGGCCGCTGCTGGCATGACGGCGGCACTCCTGGAATACGAGCCGCTCATCACGCCCGGGGAAGAGATGGGACTCGCCCGCGCCATGCTGGGTGCCTGGACGGCCTATAGCGATCTTTCGGCGAAGCTGGCCGAAATGAGGAAGGATCCGGCCCGCCGCGAACAGGCGGTGGCCATCTATATGATCGACATGTCGGCGGCAATGGACACCTTCCGCGCCGCTCTGGAAGCTGACGTCTCATACAAGGTTGCCGGGGGCAAGGCGGCGGCCAGCAGCGGGGCTGCACTCGGCCAGTCGGCAGCCTGGATGATTTTGGGCGTCCTTGGGCTGATGGCGTGCGTGTGCCTGGCGGTCGGCTGGGCAATGATCCACACCATTTCGCGGCCGATTTCCGCGATGACGGCAGCCATGCGGAGGCTGGCGGACAAGGACATGTCGGTGGAAATCCCCGGTGCTGGCCAGGGCGGCGAGATTGGCGGGATGGCCAGCGCCGTTCAGGTCTTCCGCGACAATATGGCGGAGGCTGACCGCCTGGGCGCCGAGCGGGAGGTGGACCGGGTCGTGAAGGCCGAGCGTGCGGCGCGCCTCGAGGGCCTGGTGCTGGACTTCGAATCCAAGGCCGGCGGTGCGGTTGCCCAGCTGTCCGCCGCCTCCGCGCAGATGGAAGCGACGGCGCAGGGGATGTCGGCAAACGCGGAACAGACGAACCATCAGGCGTCGTCCGTTGCGGCCGCGGCGGCGGAGGCGAACGCAAACGTCCAGACCGTGGCCTCGGCGGCTGAGGAACTCGCCGTCTCCATTGGCGAAATCGGCCGCCAGGTCGCCCGTTCCTCGGGGATCACAGGGAAGGCTGTGGAGGACGCCCGCCGCACCGACGCGATCGTGCGCGCCCTGGCGGAGAGCACGCAAAAAATCGGCGACATCGTCGGGCTGATTTCCAGCATCGCCGGGCAGACCAACCTCCTGGCGCTGAACGCCACCATCGAGGCAGCCAGGGCAGGGGAGGCCGGCAAGGGGTTCGCCGTGGTCGCCTCCGAGGTCAAGAGCCTGGCGCTGCAGACCAGCAAGGCAACAGAGGAGATCGCCGGGCAGGTCCGGCAGGTGCAGGGCGCCACAGGCGAGGCTGTGGAAGCCATCCAGGGGATTGCGGAGGTCATCGGGGAAGTCAGCTCCATCGCCACGTCGATCGCCGCGGCGGTTGAGGAACAGGCCGCCGCCACGGCCGAGATTGCCCGCAGCGTCCAGGAGACCGCCGCCAACACGCACCAGGTCACCTCCAACATCGCCGGGGTAAGCCAGGCGGCGAACGAGACCGGGGCGGCTGGCGGCGAGGTCCTCCGCGCGTCCGCCGGCCTGTCGCGGCAGGCCGAACAGCTGAGGCAGGAAGTGCAGGGCTTTATCGATGGCGTCCGGGCGGCCTGATGGAGACACCTGCCAGGCGGGCGGGGCCGGCGTCCATAAGGCAAACTGCCAGGGGGCGACGCGGTGGATTTCGGTCGGCCTTGAGGATGAAATCTGCCCTTCGTGGCCACATGTCAGCCTCACACAGGAGCGCCCGGAGTGCCCGCCGTTCTGCCCCCATCTGCCAGGCCATTGCAGGGCTGACTGGTGCCTTCTGTCCCCCGCGGCAAGGCAGACCCAGGAGGATGGCCAGCTAACGAAGGATCATGGGTGGTGTCGGCCCGCCACAGGCATGTCAGCAATGCTCCCAACCGTTTGTTAAACACCTGAGGTCATGGTGTGGGCAGCACGAGCGAAGGAAGCATAACCATGGCTTTGCGCCAGTCAGCCACAGCCTCCAGGGAAGGCGTCTTTCGGAACTGGTCGGTCCGCGGCAAGGTCATCGCGGCGTTCGCCGTGGTGCTTCTGTGCACCGCCGGCCTGGGACTGTTTGCCATCGGGCGGCTGAGCGCAGTCAACACAGCGGCCGCCGACATCCGGGAAAACTGGCTGCCAAGCACGCGCGCGTTGGGCAAGGTGGCCCAGATCGCCGAGCGGGTCCGCTCCTATCAGGGCATCGCATTCCTGGCCGATACCGAGGCGGACCGCCAGGCGCGGGCCGCCAAGACGGCCAAGACGTCCGCTGACATGCTGGCCGCCCTGATGCAGTATGAGCCGCTGATCGCCCCCGGGGAGGAGCTGCGGCTGGCCCAGGCCATGCTGGGCGCCTGGTCGGCCTACAGCGCCATGTCCGACAAGCTGGCGACCTTCATGGAGGACACTGCCAGCCGCGGACAGGCGCTGAACCTATACCGGGCAGACATGCTGACGGCCATGGACACCTTCCGCGCGGCGCTGGAGGCCGACATCCTGTTCAAAGTGGGCGGAGGCAAGGCGGCGGCCAGCAGCGGAGCCGCCCTGGGCCATTCAGCAATCCTGATGATTTGCGCCGTCCTCGGGCTGATGGTTTGCCTTTGCACCGCGGTCGGCTGGGGCATGGTGCACACCATCTCCAGGCCGATTTCCGCGATGACGGCAGCCATGCGCCGTCTGGCTGACAGGGACATGTCGGTGGAAATCCCCGGCGCGGGCCAGCGCAACGAGATTGGCGGGATGGCCGCGGCGGTCCAGGTCTTCCGCGACAATATGGTGGAGGCGGACCGCCTGGCCGCGGAGCAGGAGGCGGACCGGTCCGCGAAGGCAGCCCGCGCGGCCCGCCTCGAGGGCATGGTGCAGGACTTCGAATCCAAGGCAGGCGGGGCGGTCGCCCAACTGTCCGCCGCCTCGGCGCAGATGGAAACCACCGCACAGGGGATGTCGGCAAACGCGGAGCAGACCGGTCACCAGGCATCTGCCGTGGCTGCCGCGGCCGAAGAAGCGAACATCAACGTGCAGACGGTTGCCTCGGCGGCCGAGGAACTCGCGGCCTCCATCGGGGAAATCGGCCGACAGGTCGCCCATTCCGCTGGGATCACCGGGAAAGCCGTGGAAGACGCCCGCCGCACCGACGCGATCGTGCGCGCCCTGGCGGAGAGCACGCAAAAAATCGGCGACATCGTCGGGCTGATTTCCAGCATCGCCGGGCAAACCAACCTGCTGGCGCTGAACGCCACCATTGAGGCCGCCAGGGCAGGGGAGGCCGGCAAGGGTTTCGCCGTGGTCGCCTCCGAGGTGAAGAGCCTGGCGCTGCAGACCAGCAAGGCAACCAGGGAGATCGGCGAGCAGGTCGGTCAGGTCCAAACCGCCACCGGCGAGGCCGTGGAAGCCATCAACGGGATTACGGCGGTCATCGGCGAAGTCAGCGCCATCGCCACGTCGATTGCCGCCGCGGTCGAAGAGCAGGCTTCCGCCACGGCCGAGATTGCCCGCAGCATCCAGCAGACCGCCGCCAACACGCACCAGGTCACCTCCAACATCGCCGGGGTCAGCCAGGCCGCGAACGAGACCGGGGCGGCTGGCGGCGAGGCCCTCCGCGCGGCGGCGGGCCTGTCGCAGCAGGCCGAGCAGCTCAGGCAGGAGGTGGACGGCTTCGTCGCGGGCGTCCGGGCGGCATGAAGCGGGGCCTGTCATATGGGGAGCGGGTCCGGAAATGGCATCGGCCGGGATTGCCGGAGATATTTGATAGCCGGAGTTTTCGAGGGGAGCCGGAATGACACCAACAGCGGTCTGCAGTGCAATCCACGACGTCGTTGACCGGTTCACCGTGGACGCTGCCCTGTCTCCTGCCAGGATCGAGGAGTGCCGTCGGCTGATGTACGGGGCACTGCCCGTTGGCGGCCATGAACCGGACGAATTCGACCGCCACTCGGAGCACATTGCGCTGGTGTGCCGAAGCTCCGGCGCGGTGATGGCGGCGGTCCGGCTGGTGCTTCCGGTGCCGGGCCGTCCGGACTGCAGCTTTCCGCTGCAGCTTGCCTGCCGCGGGCATTTGCCGCCTGGCATGCCGGCCGCGGCCTCGGCAGAGGTTTCGCGGTTCGCCATCTCACGGGAGGAACGCCGGCACAACGAGACGGCCCTGATGCGTCTTGCGCTGTTTCAGGGGCTGATCCGGGCAAGCGCCGGAAACGGGCTTACCCACTGGTGCGCTGCCCTCGAGCCTGGGCTGCTGCGGCTCCTGGAGATGACCGCCGTGCACCTGATTCCGTTCGGGCTTACGGTTGCCGACGGTCTGCAGCCATGCTGGAACAGCATCCATGCCGTCCTGGCCGGCGTATTGCGGGACCGTCCGCCGATCTGGGAATATCTGACGGAGAACGGCCGCATTTGGCCGGGGGCCTTGGCTGGCATGAGGGCGGCATCGTAAGGCTGATTTCCAGCATCACAGGGGCAGACCAACCCGCTGGCGCTGAACGCCACCATCAAGGCCGCCATGCATGGGAGGTCGGCAAAAGGGGCTCGCCGTGGCCACTTCCTGGGTGAGGAGCCGGGCACTCCAAACCAGAGGCACTCAAGGAAATCTGTGCGCAGGCCGGCAGGTCCAGACCGCCACAAAACGCGTTGTGGGAAGCAATCCCCGGGATGACGGCGGCCGTCTGGTGGGGTGGCGTGCGGCGGCTTGCCCCCTTCCTTTCCGGCGTCCGCTGCGGGCCGGCGCGGAAAGTGGCAACGGCCAGGACTTTTGCATTGGGTGGCGGTTTTTGCCGGGCCGCCAGGCTTGCGCAATCGAGCCGGAATGCGCAGCCCGTATGACCGCTTGCACAATTGGCAGGCCATTACCTGGCCATGCACCAGCCTGGCCAGGACTTTTGCACTGGGTCACGGTGGTGCGTCCGGCATCCCTGGCGCCCTATGGCGCAAGCCGGCGCGGCAAGGCACCCGCCACTTACCGCGGGCACCGGGATGCTGGCAAAAGGTTCCGCTTCCATGCCGGGCTGCCAAGTCCTAGGATGCGCACGAGAAATTGAATTGGGAAACCAGAGTCATGGCTGACGGTTGCATCGACGCGCGCCCCGCGCGCGTTTCGGGCGAGGAGGCACTGGCACTGCACGCCAGCGGTCGGCCCGGCAAGCTTGAAACGCGCATCACCAAGCCGCTCAACACCGCCCGAGACCTCTCGCTCGCCTACTCGCCAGGTGTCGCGGAGCCGTGCCTGCGCATCGCCCGCGACCCGTCCCTCGCCTATGACTACACCACGAAGGGCAACATGGTCGCCGTGATCACCAACGGCACTGCCGTTCTTGGCCTGGGCAACCTCGGCGCGCTCGCGTCCAAGCCAGTCATGGAAGGCAAGGTGGCGCTGTTCAAGCGCTTCGCCGACGTGGACGGCATCGACCTCGAAATCGGCACCGAAAACGTGGAAGAGTTCATCAACGCCGTCCGCTTCCTCGGCCCCAGCTTCGGCGGCATCAACCTGGAAGACATCAAAGCCCCGGAATGCTTCATCATCGAGCAGCGCCTGCGCGAGCTGATGGACATCCCGGTGTTCCACGACGACCAGCACGGCACCGCCATCGTGTCCGCCGCCGGCCTGATGAACGCCTGCCACCTCACCAACCGGGAGCTGCGCGACATCAGGCTCGTGGTCAACGGCGCGGGGGCCGCGGCAATCGCCTGCATTGAGCTGGCGAAATCCCTGGGTGTCCGCCACGAAAACGTGATCCTCTGCGATACCAAGGGCGTGGTCTACCAGGGCCGCACCGATGGCATGAACCAGTGGAAGTCGGCGCACGCGGTTCCCACCAATGCGCGCACGCTGATGGATGCCGTCGAAGGCGCCGATGTCTTCTACGGACTGTCGGCCAAGGGCGCGCTGACGCAGGCAATGGTCCGCCGCATGGCGGACAATCCGATCATCTTCGCGATGGCCAACCCGGACCCGGAAATCACCCCGGAGGAGGCCCGCGCCGCCAGCCCCCACGCCATCATCGCCACTGGCCGGAGCGACTACCCGAACCAGGTCAACAACGTCCTCGGTTTCCCGTACATCTTCCGCGGCGCGCTGGACGTCCGCGCCTCCACCATCAACGAGGCGATGAAGATCGCCGCCGCCCATGCGCTGGCGGCCCTGGCGAGGGAAGACATCCCTGACGAGGTGCGCGTGGCCTCCGCCGGACGCCGGATGACATTCGGACCGGAATACATCATCCCGAACGCCTTCGACCCGCGCCTTATCTCATGGGTACCGCCCGCCGTGGCGAAGGCCGCGATGGACACGGGCGTCGCCCGCCGGCCGCTGGTCGCGCTGCAGCGCTACGCCCGCGAGCTCTCGGGCCGGCTGGATCCAACCTACGGCGCGCTCGATGCGATCATGGAGAGCGTGCGGGCCAACCCGCGGCGTGTGGTGTTCGCCGACGGCGAAGAGGAAAAAGCGGTCCGTGCAGCCATCGCTTTCCGCAATGCCGGATACGGCACACCCGTGCTGGTCGGGCACGAAGGCCTCGTGCAGGAAATGATTGCCAGCGTCGCCAACGGCGCGGCGGAAGGCATTGAAATCCAGCATCTGAACCAGCAGGGGGCCAACCGGAACTACGTGGACTTCCTTTACGGCCGCCTGCAGCGCAAGGGACTCCTGCAGCGCGACTGCGCCCGCCTGGTCATTGGCAACCGGAACATTTTCGCTGCCTGCATGGTTGCGACGGGTGCGGCCGACGCCATGGTCACCGGTCTGACCCGCTCCGCATCGGTGTGCCTGGACGACATCGCCCATGTCGTTGGGGCAGCCCCCGGCTGCACCCGGTTCGGCCTCACGCTGATGACGGGGATGCGCGGCAAGACCATCTTCATCGCGGACACGCTGATCCACTCGCGTCCGACCGCGTTGCAGCTCGCCGAGATCTCCATCGGCGCCGCGCGGGCCGCACGCGATCTCGGACACGAACCGCGCGTCGCCCTGCTGTCCCACTCCACCTTCGGCAACCCTCCGCACGGCGGAGCCGAGGCGATGCGCGAGGCCGTGGCCATCCTGGACAGTCGGCACGTTGACTTCGAATACGACGGCGAGATGAGCCCTGACGTGGCGCTGGAGCCGTCCATCCGGGCGCTGTATCCGTTCTGCAGGCTGACCGGGGACGCCAACATCCTGATTATGCCGGGGCTGCATTCCGCACATATCACCTCACGCCTCGCTCCCAGGCTGGGCGGCGGCTCCACGATCGGTCCGCTGCTGATGGGGATGGAGCGGCCGGTGCAGATCGCATCCATGGACGCTTCAGCCAGCCAGCTTGTCGATTTGGCTTGCCTGGCCGCCTACCACGCGGTGCCGCCGTCGCGGTAGGATCAGCCACCGGGCGCCACGCCTGCGCCCGGTGGCACCGTGGATTGCGGAATGGCACGGTGGGTTCTTCACCGTGCCACGGAACAGCTCGGCATTATGGAGCAAATGCCCAGCGGAACGTTGCGGTTCCGGATGGATAGCCGCGATGTGGCGTCGGCGTTCAGGCCGCAGTGGGTTCTGTCTTATTTTTCGATTTAGGGGTTGCAAAAGCCCCGAGACCGAGATAATGCTCCCCGATCGATCAGTCGGCGCTTGTGGCTGAGTGGCCGCTAACGATGTTTTGGTCGAGCCGGGTGCAAAGGATATGTCCATGCCAGCCGTCCAGCCGCCCGGCCCCGACGCCGCTATTTCCATCGAAGCCGGGGTCGCGCCGGCGGCAAACGGCGCGGTGGACGCCGGGAACAAGGCGTCCCGAGGCGGACAAATACCGGAAAGGCCAGCATTTCCTTCTCTCACCCGAGGCTAACACACTTTCCCTTTC
>Ga0302320_10030094_pt1 | contig 10359 bp, 3 predicted proteins | sample Bog_T0_3_FD_202130 | JGI IMG/M metagenome (GOLD analysis project Ga0302320, IMG submission 202130) | Peat permafrost microbial communities from Stordalen Mire near Abisko, Sweden - Bog_T0_3 | ecosystem: Environmental > Terrestrial > Soil > Wetlands > Peat | place: Sweden: Abisko, Stordalen Mire... | reverse complement strand
TGAAGCCGAGCAGGTACATTACCGCGAAGGTGCCCACTAGCGAGAGCGGGACCGACAGGCTCGGGATGATCGTCGCCGGCACGTTGCGCAGGAAGACGAAGATCACCAGCACCACCAGGATGACCGCCAGGGTCAGCTCGAACTCGACATCCCGGACCGAGGCCTGGATCGTATCGGTGCGGTCGGTGAGGACGCTCACGGCCACGGACTCGGGCAGGGAGGCCTGCAGCGCCGGCAGCAGCTCGCGGATGCTCTTCACCACGTTGATCACATTGGCTCCCGGCTGGCGCTGGATGTTGAGGATGATCGCGGGGGTGGTATTGAACCAGGCCGCGAGCTTGGTGTTTTCCGGGGCGCTTTCCACCGTGGCGACATCGGAGATCCGGACCGGCGCCCCGTTCTTGTAGGCGATGATCAGCTTTTTGTATTCGTCCGGGGTGGTCAGCTGGTCGTTGGCGTCGATCGTGAACGCGCGGGACGGTCCGTCGAAACTGCCCTTGGCGTTGTTGACGTTGCCGTTGCTGATCGTGCTGCGCAGGTCGTCGATGTTCAGGCCGTACGCGGCCATGGCATGGGGATTGACGCGGATTCGCATCGATTGGCGCTGGCCTCCGCCGATGCTGACCAGGCCGACGCCCGGCAATTGCGAGATCTTCTGGGCCAGCCGGGTGTCCGTCAGGTCCTCGACCTGGGTCAGCGGCAGCGTCTTCGAGGTCAGCGCGAGCGACAGGACGGGAGCGTCGGCCGGATTCACCTTGGCGTAGATCGGGGGCGCCGGCAGGTCCGAGGGCAGCAGGCTTTGGCCGGCATTGATCGCCGCCTGCACCTCCTGCTCGGCCACATCCAGGTTCAGGGCCAGGTCGAACTGGAGGGTGATCACCGAGGCGCCGGCCGAGCTCGTCGAAGACATCTGGTTGAGCCCGGGCATCTGTCCCAACTGGCGTTCCAGCGGCGCGGTGATCGAGGAGGTCATCACGTCCGGACTGGCGCCCGGATAGAACGTTTCCACCTCGATGGTCGGATAATCCACCTCCGGCAGGGCGGAGAGCGGCAGCAGGTGGTAGGCCACCATCCCGACCATCAGGATCGCCGCCATCAGCAGCGTGGTCGCGACGGGCCTGAGGATGAAGATGCGGGAGGGGCTCACGGCCAAGGTCCCGAGCCGGCGGGGCTGGCTGCGCCCGCCGTCATTGCTGGCTGCGGCTCTGAGCCGCCGGCCGCTGGTCGCCCTCGGCTCCGGCTCCGCCACTGTCGCGGCGCCGGCCGCGCCGGGCCGGTCCGTCGACCGGATTGGTCAGGCTCTGCACGAGCACCTCCGCGCCGTCCTTGAGCTGGTCGGCGCCGTCGACGACCACCCGCTCGCCCCCGGTGAGACCGGAGGTAACCGCCTGGCGCTCGCCTTCGGCGGGCCCGAGGGTTATATTGCGGGCGGACACCAGGTTGTCTTCGCCGACCACATAGACAAAGGAGCCCTGCTGGCCCAATTCGATGGCGGAGGTCGGGATGACGATGGCCCCCCGGTCCACGTCCACGAGCATGCGCACGTTGACAAACTGATTGGCGAAGAGGGTCCCATCCTCGTTCGGAAAGAGGGCCCGCAGCTTGATCGTGCCGGTGGCCGGGTCGACTTCGTTGTCGATCGTGGCGAGCGTCCCGGCGGCCAATTGATGGGTGTTGGTCCGATCAAAGGCCACGACGGAGATCGTGTCGCCGGTATGCAGCCGCTTCACCACCTCGGGGATATCGTCTTCCGGCAGGGTGAAGATGACCGAGATCGGCTGCACCTGGGCGAGCACCACCAAGCCGCTGGATTGGTTGGGGGTCACATAATTGCCCGGATCGACCTGGCGCAATCCCACCCGCCCGGAAACCGGCGCCACAATGTGGCAATAGGTGAGATTGAGATTGGCGTTATCCACCGCCGCCTGGTCGGTTTTGATCAAACCTTCATCCTGCGAAACCAGGGCGCGCTGGTCGTCGACCTGCTGCTCCGAGATCGAGTCCTGCTTGGACAGGGTGACATAGCGGGTGAGGTCGGCCTGGGCCTCGGCCAGCTGGGCCTTGGCCTGCTGCAGCTGACCTTGCGCCTGCTCGAGCGAAACGGCGTACGGGCGCGGATCGATCACCGCCAGGAGATCGCCTTTCTTCACCACCTGGCCTTCCTTGAAATCGACCTCGAGCAGCTGGCCGCTGATCTGGGATTGAATGGTGACGTTGGCGAGGGGTGTGACGGTCCCGAGCCCGTCGAGATAGATGTTGAGATCGGATTTCGCCGCGGTGCGCACCAGGACCGGGAGCGGACCGTTGAGGCCCCGCTTCCCGCCACCCCGGCCTCCTCCTCCCCCTCCCCCTTCCCTGCCCCCGCCGCCCGCTCCGCGGACTGTCATCGTTTCGCCCCGATTCATCCACCAAACAATTCCGAAAATGATCACCAGACTCGAAATCAGGATGAAAATGACCCGCTTATGGCTCCGCCGAGGAGGTCCGACCGGGGCGATTTTGGGCGAGGCGATCGGCTTTAGCGCAGGTGCAGGCCGCTCTTCAAGATGATCTTTCATGGGTTTTACGAAAACAAATAGGTTCTTTTCCCGGAGGCGGTGTTGGCCAGCGAATTCTTTGGAGTGTGGCGAGATAGACGCAAAACCGCAGGAAAAGAGGCGGGAAATGCGGCGGGACCCCGGATTCGGTTTCAAACGACTAATCTCCAATAAGATACGTTATGCCAGCCTCGGGAGGAGAAGACGGATAAGCCCGGTACGGCTTGGCGGCCCCGGGCGCACCTCGTTCGGGGCGGGTTGGATGATCCTAGGTTGCCGCCGGCCCAAACCCTCAGGGCCCCAGCGCCGCCTCGTCCTGCTGCAGGAGTTCCTCCGGACGAGGCGGCCCAAGCTTCTCCGGCGGGGGATTGGGCACTCCGGGACCCGCCTCGTCCGCCGGCACTTGCGCCGGCTGGCCGGCGCCGGGCGGCTGTTTGGCCATCTTTTCGGTCTCCCCCAGCTGGGAAGCGTCCCATCCGCCGCCCAGATTGTTGATCAGGTTGATGCTCGCGATCAAGCGCCGGACTTGGACCTCCAATTCGGCCTGGCGATTGGACAGGAACGAGTCCTGGGCGGTGATGACATTCACATAGCTGTCGATCCCCAGCTTGTAGCGGGCGACCGAAAGCCGGACTTGGTTCTGGGCCGCGAGGGCGGCCCGGTGCTGCTGTTTCTCCTCCGCGGCCAAAATCCGCAGGCTCGCCAGGTTGTCCTCCGTCGCCTGGAGCGCGGAGAGCACGGCCTGGCGGTAGTCGGCGGCCGCCTGGTCGAAGAGCGCCCGTGCCTGCGCGGTGGCGGCCCGCCGCGCTCCGCCGTCGAAAAGAGCCTGCGCCAGGCTCGGGCCGACCGACCAGAAGCTATTGGGCCAGTCAAAAAGCTTGCTCAAGCGGTTCGCCTCGTACCCCGCGGAGGCGGAGAGGCTCAGGGTCGGGAAGTAGGCGGCCCGGGCGATGCCGATTCCCGCGTTGGCCGCGGCGGCATTGCGCTCGGCCGCGGCGACGTCGGGGCGCCGCTCGAGCAGATCGGCGGGCAGGCCGACCGGCACCGTCGGCAAGGCCGGATTGAAAGGCGCCGGATGGAGCGAGAACTGCGCGGGCGCCACCCCGATCAGGACCGCGATCGCGTGCTCGTACTGGGCCCGGGTGATGCCCAGGTCGGTGGCCGCGGCTTCCGCCGCTCCGAGCTGCGCCTCGGCCGCGGCCCGATCCTCGTCCGAGGCCAGGCCATTCTTGAACAGGGTGTCGACCAGGTGGAAACTCGCCTCGTAGTCGGCCAGGGTCGTGTCGAGAATCCGCCGCTGCTCGTCCACCGCCCGGAGTTCGAAATAGTCGTCGGCCAGCTGGGCCTGGGTGCTGAGCAGCGCGGTCGCGACGTCCGCGGCGCTGGCCTGCGCGGCCGCCGCGTTTTGGGCGACTTGGTTGCGCACCCGCCCCCAGAGATCCACCTGGTAGGAGGCCTCCAGCGGCAGGGTGTACAGATTGCGGGTTGCCTGGGTTCCGCCGGCGGAGCCCGACGGGGTGCTGGCGCCCGAACTGGCCGTTGTCCCGGCGGCCGGGCTGGTCGAACCGGCGGCGGCGCTGGCGCGCGAGCGGCTGAAGGACGGGACCAGATTCACGGTGGGAAACCACCCGGCCCTGGCTTCGTCGGCCAGCGCGCGGGCCGCCCGGTAGTTGGCCTCCGCCGCCGCCACGGTCTGATTTGAAACCGCCACCCGCGCCTCGAGCGCGTCGAGGTCCGGGTCCCGGTACATCTCCCACCAGGGGCCGCGCAGCGCGGAATCCCGCGGGTCGGCCGGCTTCCAACCGGGCATCGTCTCGGCGGCATCGGGCATGGCCTCCTTGAACTTGTCGGCCGCGGCCGTGGTCGGCGCCTGATAGCTGGGCGCCAGGTTGCATCCGGCCGCCAGCGCAAGGGCCGCGCCGGCCAGGAAAATCGATTTGAGCTTCATTGAGGTCACGAGATTGCCGGCGCCGGGGCTCCCGCGGGCGCCTTGGGCCTCCGCGAAAAGCCGAATTTTGCGATCCAGGTGTTGATCCGGTCCATGTAAAGGTAGATGACCGGGGTCGTATAGAGCGTCAGCAATTGGCTGACGGCCAGGCCCCCGACGATCGTGATTCCGAGCGGGCGCCGCAGTTCCGAGCCCATCCCGGTGCCGAGGGCCAGCGGCAGGCCGCCGAGCAGCGCCGCCATCGTGGTCATCATGATCGGGCGGAAGCGCAGCAGGCAGGCCTGGTACACGGCCTCCCGCGGGGTGACGTGCTCGCGCCGCTCCACCGCGATTGCAAAGTCGATCATCATGATCGCGTTCTTCTTCACGATTCCGATCAGGAGCAGGATGCCGACCAGCGCGATGACGCTCAGCTGGGTGTGGGTCACCAGCAGGGCCAGCAGGGCCCCGACTCCGGCGGACGGCAGGGTCGAGAGAATCGTCAGCGGATGAATGTAGCTCTCATAGAGGATCCCCAGGACGATGTACACCGCGGCGATCGCGGCGGCGATCAGCACCGGCTCGTTGGCGATCGTGGTCTGATACGTGAGGGCGGTGCCGCCGAAGGAGCCGGTGATCGTCCCGGGCATCCCGGCGTTCTTCTCCGCCGCGCTGATGATGTTCACCGCGTCGCCCAGCGCCACGCCGGGCGCCAGGTTGAAGGAGATGGTCACCGACGGGAAGACTCCGGAGTGGTTGACGGAGAGCGGCGCGGTGGCCGACTCGAAATGGGTGAAGGCCGCCAGCGGGACGGTGCCGCCGGTGGCGGAGGTCACGTAGACGTTGTTGAGCGCCCCCGGGTTCTGCCAAAACTCCGGGGCGACCTCCATCACGACGTAGTACTGGTTGATCGGCGTATAGGTGGTGGCGATCTCGCGCTCCCCGAAGGCATCGTAAAGGATGCTGTCGATCGTGGCCGCGGAGATTCCGAGGCGGGAGGCGGTGGCCCGGTCGATCACCAGATTGGCCGCCAGCCCGTTGTTCTGCTGATCGCTGATCACGTCCGTCAGCTCATGCAGGCCCCGCATCGTCTTCAGGAGGACGGGCCCCCAATGGTTCAGCTCGGTCAAATCATCGTCCTGGATGGTGTACTGGTATTGCGCGGCACTCATGCGGCCGCCGGTCCGCACGTCCTGGTTGGCCTGGAGGATCAGGGTCGCGCCGGGCACCACCGCGAGCTTGGCGCGCAGGCGATTGATGATCTGGTCGGCGGAAGCCTTCCGCACCTCCAGCGGCTTGAGGGCGATGAAGCAGCGGCCCGTGTTGGTCGTCGTGCCGCCGCCGCCGCCCGTGAACCCGAGCACGGTGTCCACTCCGGGGTCGGATTTGGCGATGATCAGGAGCTGCTTGAGCTTGGCCGACATCGCCTGGAAGGAGATGGATTGGTCGGCGATGATGTTGCCCTGCAGTCGGCCGACATCCTGCTGCGGAAAGAGCGTGAAGGAGATGATGAACGGCAGGCACAGGGTGAGGGCGAGCGTCGCGACGCTCATCATCAGGATCACGAACGAGTGGCCGAGCACCCAGGTGAGCGTGCGCCCATAGAAGCCGATGATCCAGCGGAAGCCCTGCTCGCTCTTCCGGTAGAGCGCTCCATGCCCCTTCGCGCCGCCCAGGATGCGCGCGCACATGGTCGGCGTCGCCGTCAGCGAGACCAGGAGCGAGATCAGGATGGTGACCGAGAGGACGACGGCGAACTCGCGAAACAGCCGGCCGATGATCCCGCTCATCAGCAGGATCGGCGTGAACACGGCCACGAGCGACAAGCTCATGGAAACGACGGTCGAGCCGATCTCGGCCGAACCGGTGAGGGCCGCCTCCATGGCGCCCATGCCGTTCTCGCGGTGGCGGGTGATGTTTTCGAGCACGACGATGGCGTCGTCGACCACGAAGCCGGTGGAAATCGTCAGCGCCATCATCGAGAGATTGTCGATGCTGTAGCCCAGCAGGTACATCACCCCCAGGGAGCCGATGATCGATACCGGGACGGCGACCGCCGGGATCAGGGTGGCCCGGACCTCGCGCAGGAAGACAAAGACGACCAGGACCACCAGGCCGATCGAGATCACGAGCGAGCGTTCGACGTTCTTGACCGAGGCGCGGATCGTCACGGTCTGGTCGAGGGCGATGGACAGGTCGATCGCCGGATTGATCGCGGCGTGCAGCTGCGGCAGGGCCGCCTTGATGCCGTTCACGGTGGCGATGATGTTCGCGCCGGGCTGGCGAAAGATGAAGAGCAGCGCGGCCGGCTGGCCGTTCACCAGCCCGAGCGAACGCACGGTCGTGACCGAATCGCTGACCCGGGCGATGTCCATCAGCTGGACCGGGGCGCCGGAGCGGTAGCTGACGATCAGCGGCCGGTAGTCCGCGGCCTTGGTCAGCTGGTCGTTGCCGCCGAAGAGCCAGCGGCGGGTGGGGCCGGAGACGCCGCCCTTGGCCTCGTTGGCCGTTTGGGCGGCGACGGCGGCGCGAACGTTCTCCAATTGCAGGCCCTTGGCGTTGAGCTGGGTCGGGTTGACGTCGATGCGGATGGCGGGGGCCGAACTGCCGCCGACGTTGACCTGCCCCACCCCGGGGATCTGCGAGAGCTTCTGGACCAGCACGGTGGAAGCGGCGTCATAAAGGGCGGAAGGCGCCAGCGTCTTCGAGGTGAGCGCGATGCCCATGATGGGCGCGTCGGCCGGGTTCACCTTGCGGTAGTTCGGGTTGCTGGGCAGATCCGTGGGCAGGTCGCTGCGGGCCGCGTTGATCGCCGATTCCACGTCGCGGGCGGCCGCCTCGATGCTGCGGCTCAGGTCGAACTGCAGCGTGACGTTGGCCTGGCCCAGGGTGCTCTGGCTGGTCATCTCCGTGACGGCGGCGATCCGCCCGAAGGCCCGTTCGAGGGGGGTGGCGACCGAGGAGGCCATGATCTCGGGGCTGGCCCCCGGCAGGGAAGCCTGGACCGAGATGGTCGGAAAATCGACCTGCGGCAGCGGCGAGACCGGCAGGAACGGGAAGGCGACGATGCCGGACAGGGCGATGGCGGCCGTGAGCAGGGAGGTGGCGATCGGCCGCTTGATGAAGGGCGAGGACAGGCTCATCGCTAGCTTTCGGGCGTGATCGGAGGCGGCGCGGCGGCCCCGGCCCGGCGCAGACGCGGCGCGGCCAGCTTCGCCGCCAGCTTATCGAAGTAGAGGTAGATCACCGGGGTCGTATAGAGGGTCAGCAGCTGGCTGAAGATCAGGCCGCCGATGATCGTGATCCCGAGCGGCCGGCGCAGTTCGGAGCCGACGCCCTGGCCGAAGGCCAGGGGCACGGCGCCGAGCATCGCGGCCATCGTGGTCATGAGGATGGGCCGGAAACGCAGCAGGCAGGCCTGATGGATGGCTTCGAGCGGCTGCTTGTGCTCGAGGCGTTCGGCCGCGAGGGCGAAATCGATCATCATGATCGCGTTTTTCTGCACGATGCCGATCAGCAGCACGATGCCGATGATCGCCACCACCGTCAGCTCGGTGCGGCAGATCAGCAGCGCGAGGATGGCGCCGACTCCGGCCGAAGGCAGCGTCGAGAGAATCGTGATCGGATGGATGTAGCTCTCATAGAGGACGCCCAGGACGATATAGACGGTCACCAGCGCGCTTAAGATCAGGATCGGCTCGTTGGTCAGCGAGCTGACGAACGCCTGGGCCGTGCCCTGGAAGGCGCCCTGCATGGCCGGCGGGGTCGGCAGGGCCGTCTGCACCTTTTGGATCGCGGAGATCGCCTCTCCCAGGGAGGCGCGCGGGCTGAGGTTGAAGGACACGGTCGTCGCCGGAAACTGGCCCATGTGGCTGATCAGGATCGGGGCGGTGACCTCCGTGGTGCGGGTGATCGCGCTCAGCGGCACCGAGGCGCCGCCGGTGCCGATCAGGTAGATGTTGTGGAGATCGTCCGGGTCGCGCTGAAAACGCGGGTCCACCTCCAAGATCACGTGGTATTGGTTGAGCTGGGTGAACACGGTCGCGACCTGCCGCTGGCCGAAACTGTCGTAGAGGCTGTCGTCGATGTTCTGAGGCGTGAGGCCGAGGCGGGCGGCCGTCTGCCGGTCGTACGTCAGCGCCTCCTGGCGCCCCTGGGTCTGCAGGTCGCTCGCCACGTCGGACAGCTCCGGCAGGCTGCCCAAGCGCTGGACGAACTTCTTGGCGTACTGCGATAGTTCGGCTGCGTCCGGATCCTGCAGGCTGTACTGGTATTCGGTCCGGCTGACGATGTCCTCGACCGAGATATCCTGCACCGGCTGCATGTAGAGGGCGATGCCGTCCACCGACTTGACCGCATTCTGCAGCCGCCGGATCACATCGGTCGCCGAGATGCTCCGGGCGGCGAGCGGCTTCAAGTTGATCTGGATCCGGCCGCTGTTCAGGGTCGTGTTCGTGCCGTCGACGCCGATGAACGAGGAGAGGCTCTCGACCGCCGGATCGGCGAGGATCGCCCCCACGAGCTGCTGCTGCAGCCGCGCCATCTCGGGGAAGGACACGCTCTGGTCGGCTTCGGAAACGCCCTGGATCTCGCCGGTGTCCTGGACGGGGAAGAAGCCTTTGGGCACGACCACGTAGAGGAGGATCGTGACGACCAGCGTGGCGATCGCGACCGCCAGCGTGAGGGGCCGGTGATTGAGGACCCAGTCGAGCGTCCGGCCGTAGAAGGCGATGGTTTCCTCGAACATGCGCTCCGAGAAGCGGTAGAGGCGCCCCTGCTGCGCAGCCGGCCGGTGCTTGAGGAGCTTGGCGCAGAGCATCGGCGTGAGCGTGAGCGAAACCACGGCCGAGATGAGGATCGTGACGCTGAGGGTGATCGCGAACTCCCGGAACAGCCGGCCGGTGATGTCGCCCATGAAAAGGAGCGGGATCAGCACGGCGATCAAGGAGACGGTCAGCGACATGATCGTGAAGCCGATCTGCTCGGCCCCCTTCAGGGCCGCCGCCAGCGGGTCCTCGCCCTGCTCGACGTAGCGGGTGATGTTCTCGATCATGACGATCGCGTCGTCGACCACAAAGCCGGTCGAGATCGTGAGCGCCATCAGCGTGAGATTGTTCAGGCTGAAGCCCAGGGCGTACATCGCCGCGAAGGTGCCCACGAGCGAAAGGGGGACGGCGACGCTCGGGATCAGGGTCGCCGCGAAGGTGCGCAGGAAGACGAAGATGACGGCGACCACCAGGGCGATGCAGAGCATCAGTTCGAACTCGACGTCGTTCACCGAGGCCCGGACAGTCGTCGTCCGGTCGGTGAGGACCTCGATCTGGATGGCCGGGGGGATCGTGGCCCGCAGCTTCGGCAGCAGCGCCTTGATCCGGTCCACGACCTCGATGATGTTGGCGCCGGGCTGGCGCTGGATGTTGACGATCACCGCGGGCGTGCGGTTCATCCAGGCTGACTGCTGCACGTTTTCGATCCCATCGGTCACCTTTGCGACGTCCTTCAGCATCAGGGGGGTCCCGTTCCGATAGCTGAGGACCAGCTGGCGGTAGTCGTCGCTCGTGACCAATTGGTCGTTGGCCCCGATCTGGAAGCTTTGGTGCGGGCCATCGAAGCTGCCCTTGGCGGTGTCGAGGCTGGCGGTGGTCAGGCTCGAGCGCACATTCTCCAGGGTGAGGCCGTAGGAGGCGAGCTGCAGGGGGTTGACCTGCACCCGCACGGCCGGCTTCTGGCCGCCGCTGATGGTCACCGCGCCGACCCCGGGCAGCTGGGAGATCTTCTCGGCCAGGCGCGTGTCGGTATAATCCTCGACCTTGGACAGCGGGATCGAGTCCGAGCTGAGCGCCAGCGTGAGGATCGGGGCGTCCGCCGGATTGACCTTGTTGTAGATTGGCGGCA
>Ga0302320_10030092_pt1 | contig 10359 bp, 4 predicted proteins | sample Bog_T0_3_FD_202130 | JGI IMG/M metagenome (GOLD analysis project Ga0302320, IMG submission 202130) | Peat permafrost microbial communities from Stordalen Mire near Abisko, Sweden - Bog_T0_3 | ecosystem: Environmental > Terrestrial > Soil > Wetlands > Peat | place: Sweden: Abisko, Stordalen Mire... | reverse complement strand
TCAACGTTTCGACGAACGGCGCCTCGTTCACCAACTCGTACAACATCACGAACCGCTTTGACGAGTACGGCTCGCTCCGCGACTCGGCGACCATCAACCAGGAAATCATCCCTGGCATCCTGGCCATCCGCCTCTCCGTGCTGCAGGACGACGAGAAGTACGAGCAGGCGTTCGCGTTCAACAACACGAACCGCTATTACGGGGCGTTCCGCTTCGACCCGAAGCTCTTTGGCAAAGCCAGCCATACGAGCATCCGCGGCAATTACGAGAGCGGCAAGCAGACCTCCGACAACCCGCGCTCCCTGCCTCCGACCGACTTGATCACGCCCTGGTTCCAGAACACGATCACGGTGGGAGGGGTCACAAACCCCGGCTATCAGAAGATCACCGAGAACCAGTTCAGCCTGAACAACCGGAATCCTTTCCCGGGCGGCCCCGGGCTTCCTGGCGCCTACGGCAGCCCGCTTGACGCAGGCCTGTTCACGCTCGGCGGCTTTACCCAGGGCCGCTCGTACTGGGCGGACGTCATCAATTATTACGAGGCGACGCCCGTGGCCTCCAACAACATCTCCAACGCGCAGACCCCCAGCGGAACGCCGATCATGGTGATCGCCGCCGAGGCAAACGTGGGCCTCGTTCCCACGACCACGATTGGCGGCACCCAGTATGGCGGCGCCTCGATCGCCGGGATCTCGGCATTCAGGCCGGCCTGGATCCCGCCGTTCAGCACCTACGCCCAGTTCCTCGGCAACAGCAACGGCACGACCCCGACCAACGGAAACCCCGCCAACTATGCGCTGCCCTTCACCCCGATCCCCGGCGGCGTGTACTACACCGACAAGGTGATAACGGACCCCTCGATCTTTAACTTCTACAAACAGCTCCTGGACGGCCCGAACAAGCACGAGTGGAAGAACTGGAGTGCGTTCAACCTCGCGGTGGACCAGACGTTCTTCGACGACCGCCTGGGCTTTGAGCTCGCCTACGACCAGCAGAAGTACACCGAGGGCGACGAGCCCTGGCTGGAGGGTGAGAATTACGCGATCGGCATAGACATCAACGCAACCTATGCCAACGGCGCGGCTAACCCGAACGTGGGCCGCCCGGACGTCGCTCAGGCCGCGTCCGGTGGTGAGGACAACAACTACCAGACCACGATCACGCGCCAGACCTGGCGCTTCACCCCGACTCTCGAGCTCCGCGCTTCCGACTTCTTCGGAAACTCCATGCTCACGAACATCCTCGGGAAGAGCATCCTGACGGGACTCTACGAGAAGACGACCGTCATCAACGACACGTTCCAGTTCGGCGAGTACGGCGACACGCCCGCATTCGGGGCCGCCAACAGCCTGCCCCAGAACCCCCCCACGAACTATATCGGTTCGACGGGCAGCTTCGAGTGGCTGGCCTACATCGGGCCCTCGCTCATGAACGCCTCGTCCGCTCACGGCGCGAATCTGAATGCCATTAACTACGTCATCTCGCCCCCGGCGAACGAGACCACGCTAAACTTCAACTCGACCTGGAACAAGCCGACGGACCCGAACACCCCCGGCTACGTGAACCCCGGTGCTCCCTACACGTACACGAACAACGTGAACGGTTCGGTGAACCAGAGTATCCAATACGAGAACCCGGCGAACTACGTCGGCTGGCAGAACGAGAACATCGGCTACCTTAATTGGGCCAACCCGGCTGACCGCTCGGATCTGGTGACGGCGGGCGACCGCTCGCGCTATCAGGACGAGTCCGAGGGCATCACCTGGCAGGGCTACTTCCTGAACGGCGACTTGGTCCCCTCGCTCGGCTGGCGCAAGGACAAGGTTACCAACTACCAGTCCACCGCGGTGACGAACCAGACCACGGGCATCACGAGCCTGGACTACCCGGACAACCTTGCCTCCCGCACGGATGTCCAGGGCACGAGCAAGACCTGGGGCGGTGTCTACCACCTCCCGAAGGAGCTCATGTCCAAGCTTCCTGGCGACATGACCTTAAGCGTGTTCATGAACCGCTCGGAGAACTTCAAGCCTGACGCCGCTCGCCTGAGCCTCGCTGGCCTGCCGATCCCGAACGCCGAGGGAACGACTACAGAGTACGGTTTCACCACGACGGCCCTGAACGACAAGATCTCGCTTAAGGTCGACTGGTTTAAGACGATCGTGAAGAACGCGGACCTTAACGGGACGAACGGCAACTCGATCGCCGGACTCGGCAGCAACGGGTACTTCATCGCCGATGGCCTCATCTGGGGCTACGGCTGGGCGGCGGCCCTTCAGGACGGCCTGAACGGCAAGACACCCAACACGAACTACTGGGACTACGGTGCAGGCAGCGGTTTCACCACGGGCAGCGCCCAGTACATCGCGACCAACGGCCAATCGACCCAGATCGTCAATGCGTGGGTCAACATCCCGCTGGCCGACTCGTTCTTCTCGAGTTACAACCTGTCGCCCCCGATCAAGCCTTCGCTCGCCAAGTCCAGCGGCCAGCTCGACGCGGCCTTCCTCGACGGGTACAACGACCAGACGGCCCCGAACGTGGGCGGCGGTTCCGACTTCGGCGACCACGTCACCACGGTCGACAACCTCTCCAAGGGCGTCGAGGTCGAGCTCACCACGCAGCTCCTGCGCAACTGGAACGTGACCCTGAACTACTCGCATGTGAATGCGACGCACTCGGACATCGACCCGGCAGCCCAGGCTTTCATCAGTCAGATAACCGGATTCATGAACGGCCCCGGCGGAGCGATCCGCATGTGGTGTAATTCGTGCGGAACGCTCGGCGCTGACTGGAACACGAGCATCGTCGCTCCTTTCACGGTCGAGTTGAACGATCAGGGTCACGAGGCCCCCGAGGTCTCGCCCTGGAGACTCAACTTGATCACGAACTACACGGTCGATCGCGGTCCCTTAAAAGGCGTGTTTGTTGGCGGTGCCCTCCGCATGGAGGCCTCCCGCATCCTCGGGTACCGCTACAACCCGAACTACAAGAACGTGAACTCGTCGGACCCGAACTACGCCAATGTCGTTGCTGTCACCGAGGGCGGTCTCGACGTCAGCCAGCCCATCATGGGCCCGACGGACACCCACGTTGATGCCTGGATCGGCTATACCCGCAAGGTGTACAAGAACGTCAACTGGCGCATTCAGCTCAACCTCCGCAATGTCGGCGAAAAGGACGCGCTTGTCCCGTCTCAATACGAGCCGGATGGCAGCCTGGCCCTCGCCCGCATCCAGGAAGGCATGGGCTGGACGCTTGAGAACTCGTTTGACTTCTAACCTCACGACTTTGAAGCAAGGTAAATTGCTTCTAACCATGGTGTTTTTGGACCCATGGGTTTAGTGTAGACGAAAGTCCGGCGGTGGAAACCGCCGGACTTTTCGTTCGCGCTCCGCGCGGACCCCATCGTCAAATCCGGCACAAACAGGCCGCAAATCTAACATTAGACTTGAAAGCAGTCCCCTAGGGTCGGTGGATGGCCCGAGCAACCATGAGCGCACTCAGGGTAACCATGGCAGACGTCGCGAGGAGCGCGGGCGTCCACGTGACCACGGTTTCGCTTGCGATCCGGAACCACCCCAGGCTCCCGGAGTGCACCCGGCGGCGCATCCGGCAGCTTGCCGAGGACATGGGCTACCGTCCCGACCCGCTCCTGCGGGCGCTCGTCTCCTACCGCGGCAAGGTGACGAGGCGCCGCACCACGCCGACCCTTGCCTATGTGACCAACTGGAAGAGCCGCTGGGGGTGGAAGAACGTGACGGCGCATCCGGACTTCTTCTCCGGGGCGGGCAAGATGGCCGAGCAGCTCGGGTTCAAGCTCGAGCATTTCTGGATGCAGGAGCCGGGCCTCACCGATGGGCGCCTCAGCCGGATGCTGTACTCGCGCGCCATAAACGGGATCATTATAGCCTCGCACGGCAGGGAGATGGGGGACGCGCTGCAGTTCGACTGGCAGAATTTCTGCGGCGTAAAGATCGACTATTTCCCGCACCAGCCGGTGCTTTTCAACGTCACGAACAACCAGTGCGACATCATCCGGCTTGCGATGCAGAAGGCGGCCCATGCCGGCTACTCGAGGATCGGCTTTGTGATGCACCGGGGATGGGACCACTCCGTGGACCACCTTTGGACGGCGGGATTCCTGTGCGAGCAGCAGCATTACCCGGCTTCCGACAGGGTGCCGGCGTTCATCTTCCCCGAGCCTGAGCCCATCGACGCCTGGCTCAACGAGAGCGTAGCGCCCGTCGCCGTTGAGCCCCTGGCGTTCGAGCGCTGGTTCAACCGGCACCGCCCGGATGTCATCATCAGCAAGGGCTCCTTCGTGCTCCAGCAGCTCAAGGCCATGGGCCTTAGCATCCCGCGGGACGTGGCGTTCGTGGACGTTTTCCTGGAGAATCCCGACGGCACGACCGCGGGGGTGCGCCAGAACCACGAGACGGTCGGGGCCGTCGCGGTCGAGATCCTGGCGGCGCAACTGCAGTACAACAAATTTGGAATCCCGGAGATACCGACGACGACCTTCGTCGAGGGCACGTGGTTTGGCGGGCTGACCTGTCCCGGCAAGAGCCGCCCGGCACGCCGTGCTTCGGCTCCCGCGGTAAAGCGCCGGGCGTAAGCCGTTTAGAGGGCACCCAAGATGCCGGAGGGCGTTTCACCGAGCATCCGGCCGCCGGCACAAACGTCCGGGGCCGCCGCGCGCTTACGGTGACTTTCCGGGACTGCGGACCCGCAAAAACATTCGCATAAGGGGGATATCAAACCATGTGTCTTTCGCGCCAGTCCACGGCGCCACACCTTCAGAAACGAACCATGAGACAGACCACCCGGAATTTGATATGTGCTGCGGCCCTCGCGGCCTCGGCGCCCGTGTTCGCCGCACCCTCGACGCATGACGGCCTCACGAAGCTGGCGGAGGAAATGACCTACAAGACTGCCGACCTGTACCCCCTGACGGGCACCGACCTGGGCCTGACAGCCCACGACGGGGACCTGAATGCGCCCAGCGAGCAGGCGCGTGCAGCCTACGTGGGGCTCCTTAAGGATTGGGAAAAGCAGCTTGAGGCATTGAGCCGATCTGCGGGACCGACGATGGGCCTGGTCGACCGGGACGACGCAATGCTGCTCAAGGCCTCGCTCGACTCGAGCCTCAATGAACTGCTCGTGAGGCAGACGGACCGCAAGAACTACGCGGCCTCCGCCCTGGACCTGACGAGCGCAATCTTCTCCCAGTTCCTGACGCTGCCCATCGTGGGCCGGGAGGGAGCCACCGCGGCGGATGTGGACAAGGCTTGGGACGCCATTGTCTCGCGCCTTTCAAAGGGCCCCGCATACATCTCTTCGGGTCAGGAACTCGCGACCCAGCCGGGCAGGCTGTTTGGCACCGTGGGCAGCACGAGCCTAGGCGGTGTCCCCGATTTCCTTGGAGGCGCGCTCACGGATGCCGCGAAGTCGCAACTGGCGGGCAGGCCTGCCGTCCTCCAAAGTTTCATTGCAGCCCGCGACGGGGCCCTGGCGGCGGTTGCCCAGACGAAGGCCTACATTGACGCGCATGCCTCCTCCTGGCCCGAAAATTTCGCCATCGGCAGGCAGGCGTACAATCAGATCCTGCGCAAGGAACAACTCCTCCCCTTCAGTGACGCGGACATCGAGGCGATGGCGCGCGATGAACTGGCCCATGGCTGGGCCGAGGAAGGTTGGCTGACCTCACTCTCGCGCAAGCGGGGGATCCCCTTTGGGCCTGCAAGCGGAGGCGGATTGGCGCCCGGAGGGCCGGCCCTGGTGGGCTATTACCGCGACCGCATCGGGGAGCTGCGGAAATTTGTCGAGGAGCACGACATCGTGACGATGCCCTCGGGGCTCGGGACGATGGAGATCGTCGAGACGCCGGCCTTCCTTCAGCCCGTGTCCCCGGGTTCGTCGATGAACTCGCCGATGCTCTTCTCGAAGTCCACGACGGGGTACTACTTCATCACGCCGCCGCGGTCGCTGGCCGATGCCGCGGCCAGCCTCGACATGAACGAGGATTTCGACCGGGACCGCATCTGGTCGACGGCGGCCCATGAGGCAATGCCCGGGCATTTCTTCCAGCTGTCGATAGCCCGGCGCCATCCCGATTTCGTCCGCAAGATACAGTTCAGCGGCGTGTTTCAGGAAGGGTGGGCCTACTACGGCGAGGAGATGTTCGTGAGGCTCGGGCTGTACGGTGAGGACCTTGACCCCCGGCTCTTCACGGCGAGGTGGGAACGGGTGCGCGGCGCGCGGGCGATCGTCGACGTGAAGCTCGCCTCCGGCGACTGGACCTTCAAGCAGGCCGTCGATTTCTTCGTCGAGGAGTCGGGATTCACCCGGGAGGCATCCGAGGAAGCCGTCTCGGGCATCGCTCTTGGCCCTGGGTACGTGATCTCCTACACGGTGGGTCGCATGCAGCTGGAGACGCTGCTAGGGAAGTACATGAAGAGGATGGGGGACCGCGGTTCCCTCCATGACTTCCATGACCGCCTTCTCTCATATGGGTCTGTGCCGTTTGCCGTGGTCGAACCGGAATTGCTGGCCGATCTCGACAAGCCGGCGAGCGCGGTCCGCGCGGCCGCCAATTATTGAACCGGCCTGCGGGCCCTAGGCATAGAGCGCGGCCACCTCGTAGTCAGTCACGGCCGGGATCGTGAACTCGACCGAGGTCCCGTCCTGGCGGAAGGGGATGAACCTCTCCGAACGGAGAAGCTCCACGCGGACGACGCTCCGGCCCGCGGGAAGTGCCATCCTCACCTGCTGTTCGCCAATCGGATAATGGCGCCTAAGCCATCCCTTGTGCATGTTCGGATTGGTGTAATTGACCAGGTGCACGGCGAATCCCACCGGCGTCTCCCAGGCAAAGCACTCGACGACGCCGTCGCCCTCGACCGTCACGGGCTGGCTTCCCCCGGTAAGCCACCGAATGGAATTCTGGAGCAGGCGGCCAAGGTCGGTGTGCCCCGAGCGCCAGGATGCCCGCTCTATGTCACCCGGGAAATAGAGCAGCCTGCTCCGGCCGTTGTCGCGAACGACGACCGCGGTCTCGTCGGTGCTGTCGAACGGCACGTACGACAGCTCGGGCGGATAGGCCGTGTGGGCCGGGATCACCGAGAGCACCATAGGCCCCGCCGCCTTCACGGGAAGGCGGTAGGCGCCGCCGGGGATCCACTCCGTGTCGTCGAAGCCCCTCAGGATCTCATGCTGGCTCTCGATCCGCGCATAGAATCCGTTCCCCTTGGGCCCGGCGACCTCGCCCATGGAGTCGATGCCGAAGAGGTCGGCCACGCCGGACTTTCCGCGGCGGATCCCGCGCTCGTCGAACATCCCGGTTTCGAAGGAGGCCATCAGCGAGCCCCCCGCCGCGACATAGGCGCGCAGCTGCGCGCACTGCGCGTCGCTCAGCCAGGCGATGTTCGGCAGGAGGAGCGCGGAGTACTTGCCGACCGTCTCGGCGCCGAGATCGTCCTCGTGCACGAAGTCGAACATGAAGCGGCCCTCGATGAGCGCGTAGTAGAGTCCATCGATGAACTGTGCCATCCCGCCCTCCCCGGGCGGCGTGTAGAACAGGTGCGAGCTCTGGCCCATGACAACGCCCACGTTGGCCACGCTCTGGATGCGCTCAAAGTGCAGGTCGTGGCGGGCGTGCCATTGCATGTATTGCCGGCCGATCTTCTGCCACCGGCGGTCCGCGCCGAGGCCCTTCTGGCCGCCCACCCAGTGGTACCAGATTGTCATGCCGCTCGCCACGGTCTGGTCCATCCAGATCTCGGCCTCAGGCCGGGACTTTGACACGTTGCGCCAGCGCACGGCGCCGCACGTCGACCAGGCGCCCGTCACGTTGGTGATCGTGCGCCCCCTCATGATCGCCGTCGCAACGCGACCCTGCTGGGACGCCCCCCAGATCGGGGACCCCTCTCCGCCCCGGCCCTGGTTGTCGCAGTTGAACCACTCGCAGACCTGGGCGAGGCGCATGAGTTTCGGCGTGGCACGGATCCCTCCGCCCATGTTGGCGAAGAACAGGCTGTCCGGCTTCTTCTCCTTGGCGATGCCGTCATAAAGCTTCCACAAGGCGGCCGTTCGCTCGGTGAACTGCTCCCAGTACTCCGGGGTTTTCGGCTTCGCCAGCTTGCGGCATTCTTCGCAGTAGCACACGGGAAGACCGTCGAGGGGAGGCCACGCATTCGTAAAGATGCCGTCGACGTCGTAGTTCGCCTGGACCTCGCGCATGATCGCGGGCATGTGCTCCGTGAAATAGGTGGAGAACGTGCAGGTGCGAAAGAGCCTCGGGTCCTCCCCGTGAGCGAGGAAGCCCCCGCCTGCGTCCCTCATGAACCATTCCGGGTGCGCCTTTGTGGCGTCCTCCCAGTTCAGGTCGGGGCTCGTGCGGGCGATCACCCGGAGGCCCCGCTTCTTGGCGGCAGCCGTGCATGTCCCAAAGAGGTCCTTGTCCCCGAGGTACTTGCTGCGCCTGTGGAACGGAACCTGGGTCGGGTAGAACGCCAGGATGCCCGTCACGCTGACAAGGACCGCGTCGACCTTGAGGCTCGCCCAGTAGTCGGCCCACGCCTCGACATCGAGCTCGGCGGGGTCGCGCTCGTTGAAGTTGAGCTGTCCGATCCGGCGGATGCGCTGGTGCCACGGCACCGCCGGGGTTCCCGTGGCATCGCCCACCGCTCCAAGGACTGCATTTGCGCCAAGGCTCGCGAGGACCGCACCCTGCGCGACCGCGCCCGACATGGCGATAAACTGTCGCCGGTTCATTTCCATTGGGGTTCCGGAAAGTCTGAACGATGGCCCTTGGCTTCGCAAGGATCACTTCAAACACCTCATTTAGGGAAAAGCCTATTTTAAAAGGGATTTCGATTTAAAAGGTTGATTTAGCTCTTTTCGGGCAATTTTCCGAGTTCGGTTGCCAGGGTTGATAAATCGACGCCGAGGAACCACGCCAGGGAATCTTCCCGGACCATTCCCGAGGCGCACGACCAACGACTGCGAGTAACTGCTGTGCGCGACGGGATTCGTTTCAGGGCGCCCCGTCCAGCGTGGGAGCAAGGCCGAACTTCGCAAAATGCTCAGGGCCGACGAAGAGCGTCACCCGACCGATTTGCCCGTCTCGAAACGTCAAAACCTGGAATACGTGGGCGTGATACTTGTCCTCGCCCGGGCGCTTCAGATAGGTGCCAAAGGCAACCTGGGAGTTGGCGCGTGTCGCGACCATCCTGTACGTCCCTCCCCCGGACAAAACCCTCCACGCCCAGGCGAAGAGCGCGCGGATTCTCGAGCGTCCCTGATACCAGAGGCGCCATGGCGGCATGACCATGGTGGCATCCTTCGCCAGCAGGCCCACCAGTTCCTTCAGGTCCGAATTCTCCCAGGCGCTGGCATATCTGTCCGCGATTGAATTCTCCGCGTTGTCCGTCCCCGCGGCATCGCTTATCTCCTCGCGGGACAACCCCGTCTCCAACGTGCTGCGCGCCCGCTGCAGCGCGCTGTTTGCCGAGGCTGTGGTCATCTTCAGCGCCCCGGCTGTCTCGCCGGCCGACCAGCCGAGGACGTCGCGAAGCATCAGCACCGCCCTCTGTCTCGCAGGGAGGCGCTGCGTGGCAGAGATGAACGCCAGGCGCACGGCCTCGCGCTGCTCATATTGAACGGCCGGACCGGGCGTGGCATCGACCGCCCCCTCCAAGGCCATATCAGGGAAAGGCTCTATCCAGGGAATCTCCGTTGAGGGCGGGCCCTTGGGCATGCGCCTCGTCGGACCCCCAAGATCATCCGGAAATACGCGGCGCGAAGCCGAGCGTCGTGACAGCGCATCAAGGCAGACGTTGGTCGCTATCCTGTAGAGCCAGCTCCTGATGGATGACCGGCCTTGGAATCGGTCCAATCCGCGCCACGCCCTGAGAAAGGTCTCCTGCACCAGATCCTCCGCGTCGTGCATCGATCCGACAAACCTGTAGCAGTGAACCAGGAGCTCCTTGCGGTGCGACTCAACCGCACGCTGAAAACCCTGCGGGTCGCTGCCCGAGAAGGCGACTGACGGCGTCGCCGTCGTTTCAGGTTTCTCGTCAGGCGCCGCGCGCATTTCATCTCCCTGGGTCATAAGGGCGTGGTGAGGCAATCCTACCCGGCGAAATGACCCCTGCAATCTATTCGGCCAATAGGGAGCGGAGGTCGAGGCCAACGCCAGGCCCCTGCGTGGCTGCGACCTCCCAGTTTAGGGACTGGAGGGGGTGCGAGCACGCGATCGCAGAAAAATGAGCCATCGACCGATGATTTTGGGGGCACAGGTCAGTCTTAACCATCGGACGCAGTTCCATGTCCATCCGCGAAACACCAAGCAACCAT
>Ga0302320_10030090_pt1 | contig 10361 bp, 6 predicted proteins | sample Bog_T0_3_FD_202130 | JGI IMG/M metagenome (GOLD analysis project Ga0302320, IMG submission 202130) | Peat permafrost microbial communities from Stordalen Mire near Abisko, Sweden - Bog_T0_3 | ecosystem: Environmental > Terrestrial > Soil > Wetlands > Peat | place: Sweden: Abisko, Stordalen Mire... | reverse complement strand
CCTGCTGCAGTGCCTGGACCAGACGTTGGACCGTCGAACGCGGCAACCCGACGGCGAGGGCGATCTCACCGAGGCTCATGCCATGCTGCTGCCGGCCAAGCGCCCGCAGAACGGACGCCGCCCGAGCGATGGACTGGATCCCGCTGCGATCATCGTCAGTTGTGATCTTCAAGACATTCCTCCGTACGCCGTACTGTATCCCGGTACACCCAAAACCACAAATTCCTTGAAATTTGCACCGGATGGCAATACATACCGTACCAGCAAGCTAAGGAGACAAAGCGATATGGCCATCCCCCGCGGTTCAGTCGCCTTCACCCTCATGCTCGGCGCTCTCGCTGCGCTGCCGCCGCTGGGCATCGACATGAGCCTGCCTGCGCTGCCTTCCATCGCTTCAGGGTTGTCCACCTCGGCAGCCGCGTCCGGTGCCACTCTGAGCATTTTCCTGCTCGGCTTTGCCCTCGCCCCGTTGATCTTCGGCCCCCTGTCGGACCGCTTCGGCCGCCGTCCGGTCTTGCTGGGTGGGGTCGCGGTGTTCGCGACGACGGGCCTGTTCTGCGCCGCAGCACCATCGATCGGCTGGTTACTGGCGGGACGACTCGCGCAGGGCATGGGTGCCGGCGTGGGGGCGGCGATGCCGTTGGCAATCATCCGCGACCTTTTCACCAACGCCGCCGCCCGGACGCGGCTGTCCACTGTGACCGTCGTGCTGAGCGTGGCGCCGCTTGTGGCACCCTCGCTCGGCAGCGCCGTCGTGCCATTCGCCGGCTGGCGCGGGATCTATCTGATTCTCGGTGGCGCCACCGCCCTGCTCTGGCTCATCGTCTTGTTCGGCTTCGAAGAGTCGATGGATCCCGGCCGCCGCCAGAGCCTGCTCCCCAGCCGGCTGCTGGCCCGCTACCGCCGCGTGCTCGGACACCGCGCGAGCCTTGGGTTCTCGCTGGTGAACGCCCTGAGTTTCGCCTGCATGTTCGCTTTCATCTCGGGTTCCCCGTTGGTGCTGATCGGCGGCCGAGGCTTCAGTCCCATCGCCTTCAGCGCGGTTTTCGCCTGCGCCGGCTTCGGCACGATCAGCGGCGCATTCGTGAACGGCCAACTCGCCAAACGCGGTATCCCATCGTCGCGGATCCTGGCCTGGAGCCTGTCGATCGGCACCGCCAGCACTCTGGCACTGGTTGCCCTGTCCGTAACCGGCCTCGACAGCGTTATGACCCTTCTGCCGCTGCTGATGGTCAGCAACGCGACCTTTGGATTGGTCGGCCCCAATGCGACGCACGAGGCGCTTCAGCCCATGCCTGAGGCAGCCGGCATCGCCTCGGCGGTACTTCGCTGCATCCAGATGATGGCTGCCGCGGGCGCGAGTGCTCTAGTGCCGTTGCTTTATCACGGTCACTCATCCTTGCCGATGACCGGCGTCATGGCGGGATGCGCGAGCCTCGCCCTGCTCGTGTTTGGGCTTCAGCGGGACAAAACGATGCCGGCGGCTATGGCGGCCTATTCGGCGGAGTGAAATCACGATTGAGATATGGTCTCAGCGCAGCGTAATCCCGAGCAAATATTTAATGAATGTTGCGATCAATCATAGATTGCCCAAGCTGGCTAGAACGTGCTGTCGATACCCCCGCAACGGTTCATAACGGGAACGGCCCCCTCAGGCGCCTGTTTTCGACTCCTGTAGCAACGAAACGCCATTATAGATTTCATGACGCCGATCAAGATCGATGTCCAACACGTCCTGTCGAAAATTGAAATCGCCAGCCGACGCTCGCCGTCTGATTTGTCTAGAATGGTACTAACATCTTGGGTGCAGGCGTCGTACTCCCACTGCCATCGATGTTCTGAACGATACTGTCCGAGTTCCATCATTACGCGGCCACCCAACGGAGATTTGATCGAGCAGCTTGGTTGCTGACCATGTCGCGCCGTGCCAGTGTTGCAGTGCAACATAACGCAGATGTCGGCGAACAGGCCGGCGATTGCCCATCAACGCCGGTGATGTAGGGTCGACAAGTGAAAAAACATATCATTAGCGGATTAACAACGTGCGTCGCGCTTTCGTTCATCTGTGCGCCGGCCTATGCGGTGGACGGACCCAAACCGGTGGATCTCGATGGCGGCCCACTCGGGCTATTGAACTTCTCCGCCGCCGCCGACGGATATTTCTACCTCCAAAGTGGAACATCGGATAATTCGCACACCAGTATTGCCGGCAGCAAGGAAGCCGGCGCCGAGGTCAACGCCTGGATGGTACAACTTCGGAAATCGACCGGATTAGTGCAGTTCACCGTTCAGCTCGCCGAGTACCAGGATATCAACCTCGGCACAAATAAGCCATCGCAAGTCAACGGCAACAGGTATACCACGGGTCCGCTCCGGACCGCATTTGTATCACTCGCACCAACCCCTGATTTCAAGTTCTCGGTTGGGCAGATCGGTTCGCTTGAAGGCTATGAATCAGCATTTCCTTGGAACAATCCGGTCGCGTTCCGCACCGTCCTCAACGATCCTCAGAACAGCAACAGCCGTGGCGTCGAAGCGGACTACGCGCACGGGCCATTCAGTGGATCCCTGGTCTTTGGTGACGGTTACGACACCGGCGTTTGGAACTATCTGCAATATCTGGCGACAGCCAAAATCGATTCCAGCAACAGCATCACCATCTACGGTGGCGTTCCCCTAGGCACCACCGGACCGAATACATTCGCTTACGGCGAGGGTGGAGCCAGTGGCGGCGGTGCCAACGGCAACGGCGGTCAGGGCCAATTGGCCGCCGTCAATTCGACGATGGTGGGCGGCTGGTACACCTGGAAAAGTGGCGACCTGGCGATCACGCCCGAAGTGCAGGGTCAATGGACGCAGCGACTGACCAAATATGCGAACGTCGTTTCCGGTGGCGTGTCGGACAACATCCCCAAGGGAACAGGCAATTTCGGCGCGGCCTTGTTCGCCACCTATCAGTTTGGCGACTCGCCTTATTCAATCGGCGGCTTTGGCGAGTATGCGAGAAGTTATGGGTCCGGGCCGCAGGACGCCTGGTTTATTGCACCGAACGCATCGCTTCTGGGTTTTGCCGTCGCACCGGGCTACCAGTACAAGCAACTCTTTTCCCGCGTGAATATTGGGTACGTGCACCTGCTTAACAGCGGCACCCCTGCTGCCGGATTCGGCAATCAGGGCACGGGCAAGAACCAAGGTGTCGTTACCCTGGAATTCGCCCTGGTGTACTGATCGCCTCGTTACGGCAGCCACCACCCGGCCATTGTGTGGCCCGAGCCGTGTCGGCGTCCCGGATCGGTGCGTTGGGCTGGAAGCCATCGCTTCCGACCCAATCGGCCTATTGGCTCGAGTTGCTATCCGATTTCCGTGCATTCGCGGACCCCGAATTGCCCGAGCCCGCGGTCTCGCGGCCACTGATCGACGCGCTGTTCGAACCTTTCATGGCCTTCGAACTCGTTCCCCCTGCCTCGGAAGCGCCCGCTCCACTGGTGGCATAAGACCCGAACGAGGAGCGGGGGGAGCCTGTTGCGCTCGAACTCGCGTCGTTGACACCGCCCGCAGCGGCCGCGCCGGCGCCACTACCGCCACCAGCCGCCATTGATCGGGAGAGCGGCACCGCTGCCAGGGCCAGCGCAAACGCGAAATGCAACGTCTTGTTCAACATTTGAAACCTCCTTGGGCCGCGAACGGATGCGGCGACAAGGCTTGAACGCATGGATGACCCACCAAGGTGGCGACGGTATCCGCGGCCTCACGCAAATTCGACCACTTCCCCAGCGACGTCGCAGGCGCTGCCGGCCCCTCAGGTCCACAATCGCGCCAGCGCCCCATCGCCCCCCGCCACAGGGTCAGCCGCCGGCAATGGCACCACGCCCACCGCCCGCACCGCCGCATCGTGTTCGGCCGGCCTCCCGCGTCGGAGATCCGGTCCGGGTCCGTTATCCGGATAAGCGCCAACGATCAGCAGGTCGCTCGACTGCCCCCGGTTGCAGTGCGCCACCCCGGCCGGCACGACCACCACATCGCCGGCACGGACCGTCAGCACTTTTCCTCCCGGACCGCCGAACAGGACAGACGCCTCGCCCCGCGCCACCCCAAGAACCTCATGCGCCGTGCTGTGGAAATGGTGGAAAGGATGCACCCCGTCCCGCCATGCCGGCGGCCACCGGTTGGCGGCGAAAATCCGCTCGATCCCCGCCGCGTCCGCAGGCACCGCATCGCGATAGACCAGCAGCGGTAATCGTGAATTCGGGATCGCCCCGTCATCGTCGAATGTGAATGTCAGTGGTTCGCTCATCTTACGCCACCTCCGTTGCTTCCGCCTCGTCCTCGTCCCCGTACCCGAGCAGCCGCAGCGCCCGGCCACGAATGCCACGTTGCGCCGCGGCATGGATCAGCGCTTCCTCGCGCCCATGGGTCACCCAGACCTCCGGCGCCCCGACCTCGTCCAGCGTCGCGTTCAGTTCGTTCCAGTCGGCATGGTCGGAAATCACCAGTGGCAGTTCCACCCCGCGCGATTTCGCCCGCTGCCGCACCCGCATCCAGCCGGATGCCAGCGCCACCACCGGATCTTCCAGCCGCCGCGCCCACCGGTCCGCGATCGCCCCCGGCGGCGCCAGCACGATCGCCCCCACCAGTTCGGCCTTCGCCGCGACCGTCGCCGGCCGCAGATCACCTAGTTCCACCCCGCGCGCCCGGTACACGTCGCACATCGATACCAATGCGCCGTGCAGCCAGATCGGCCGATCCCATCCCGCCTGCCGCAGCAGCGCGATCAGCCGCTGGCATTTACCCAGCGCGTAGCATCCCACGACATGTGTCCGGTCCGGAAACAACGCCACACTGTCCAGCAGCCGCTTGATTTCATGCGCCGGCGGCGGATGCACGAACACCGGCAGCGCGAACGTCGCCTCGGTGACGAAGACGTCGCAGGACACCGGCTCGAACCCCGCGCAGGTCGGATCGGCGACCCGTTTGTAATCACCGCTGACCACCGCCCGGGACCCGCGATATTCCATCGCCACCTGTGCACTGCCAAACACATGCCCGGCCGGCGCGAGCCACACCCGCACCTCGCCGAGAGTGATCTGTTCATGCCATTCCAGTGCCTGCCACGATTCCGCGAAATCGCCCAGCCGAACCCGCATGACCGCGAGCGTGTCGGCGGTCGCCAGCACCGCCCGATGCCCCGCCCGCGCATGATCCGAATGACCATGCGTTATCACTGCCCGGTCAACCGGCCGCAGCGGGTCGATGAAGAACCCGCCCGGCTCGCAGAACAGGCCGGCCGGGAGCACTTTCAGCCAGGTCTCGGGGTGCGGCATCGGCGGATATGTTGGCATCAACCCCGGTTTTGACCAGCCCGTCGAACCCGTTCGGAACGCCCGGGTTTGAAAATTCCGGGGTTAATGTCCGTTGGGGCGGAGTCGGGGGACGGTCAGGCGAACCGGTCTCAAATCAAATGCACTGAGCCTAAGGCGTCCGAACCACAATCCTGTGATTCAGCATGAGCCCGCTGGAGGATCGGCAACTATCCGGCATCGCATGAAAACTCGACAGTCTTAACCCCGCTCGCGTTCGTGCTGGTTTTCGATGTCAAACCCTGCTTACCATTGTTCAAGCAGTAAACTCGTGCGTTCTGTGATGCGTTCAGCAACTCTTGGTCAGATCGATAGGTTGAATTTATATTTGGACTATACGGCATTTGGGACATAACTGGTGCTGGTGCTTTCACACACTGAAAAACCACTGTCTTGCCACCATCCGAGGCGTCCGTTACGCCTGCTGCCTGCGGACTGCTTTGATAGGGATCGCAGAAAGTCATTGCCCGCCGATTGGCCTCAATCAACGCCGCGTCGCCATGATAGTTATAAGTGACGGTGGGGTTTGTCGCCGCAACCTGGTCAGGCAGCGACGCGGCAGGCGTGCAGGCGGTCATTATTACGACCGCCGCAACCGCAATTCCGAGAGACACTGGACGGGTGAAGCCATGCGAACGCGTGATCATTAGCTGGTTTCCTTTCTCGTGGGCAGTCAAGCCGACCGGCCCTGCCTCATAATCCCGATTTTATGAACCGGTCTGATTGTAGTTCGTCAGCCTCGGAATCTACTTAGCCATGCTATAGATCGACGCCACCGCCCGGATCAGCGGTTCCCAAGCGGGGCGCTGACAAAGGCTTGAATTCCAAAACCTGATCCAGCGACGGACCAAAGTCGCCGCGACTGGAGCAGGAGGTGCCATGATCGATTCGGACCTTTCGACGCTGCACATCCGATGCGGCTCCGACATCCGCGACAAGCTGCGCATCGCGGGCTTCAACGGCGATTTCCTCGAATACGCCGATCCGGTGCACGATGGGCCGGTCCCCGATGTGCCTGACCTGATCGAGATCCGCGCCCATCAGCTGGCCGCGGGCGCGGGCCAGATGCTAGGTTTGACTGAACCCCAAATCCTGACAGGTTTGCTGGACGCGGAACAACGCCTGACAGCCGCCCATCGCTACGAGCGTGTCGTGTTGTGGTTCGAGCACGACACCTACGATCAGTTGATCCTCGCCCGCTGTCTGTCGCGCCTCGCCGACGGTCCGCTGCCGCGCCACCTCGAGCTGATCTGCATCGACCGGCACCCGGATGTACCGCGCTTCAACGGCCTGGGCCAGTTGGAGCCGACGGCGCTTGCCGGTTTGTGGCCAAAGCGAACACCGGTGACCCCCGGGCAGATCGCGCTCGGACGCTCTATCTGGGCAGCACTGCGCCAGACCGATCCGACCGGATTGGAAACGATCGCAAAGACCGGCACACCCGCCCTGCCGATCGCCGCAGGGGCGCTCTGGCGGCACCTGCGGGAGTTGCCCGGTGCAGCCGACGGGCTGTCGCTGACCCAACGCCTGGTGTTGGCGATCCTGACCGAGGCTCCAACCCGCATCGGCCGGATCTTTGCGGCCATGGTCAACGGTCGGGAGCCTCTGGTGTTCATGGGCGATATCGGACTGCTGGGAACCGTCGAGGACATGGCGCGCACCGACCCGCCCGTGCTGACGATCGAACCGGGCGAAAAGCCGTTCCCGCGCGTGGCCTCGATCACCGACACCGGGCGGGAGGTGCTTGCGGCGCACATCGACTACCTGTCCCTGGGGCCGCCCGAGCGCTGGGTCGGCAACGTGGTGGCTGACGGGCGGTGGCGCTTGGACGAAGGCGCTCAACAACGATCATCGAGCGTTAAGGTCGTCCGTGAACTCGCAGGGGGGCCGCCGGTCGGGACGAAGGAACAGGCGTCTTGATCGAACCAAGGAACAGGTGCGGATACGCATCCCGCCGCGCCGTCACGAACATTCGTCACTCGCAGTCGGTCACCCAATGGTGTGTGAGACTGAATACGCCTCACACACAGAAATTCGGACACTCCCCGGAAGGGACTTGAATTATGAAGTCTTGGCAGCATGGGGTTGTCATCCAGACCCTCTACAGTGGACGTTGCACGTCCGACAGCGCTCCTTACTTCGACTACGGTCTTGCGCAAGCTAGGTCCGATATCTTCTTCAGCCTCTTGTTCGGTGGGACCATCAACTACTCGGCAGGGGCCTTTTTAGACTCCCCGACGGCGATACGCGCTTTTGGTGAGCTCATGTCCCATCCGCTTTTCGAGGCCACCCGGCTAAAGGTGAGCTGGACGCCGCTTCGTCTCCACACCGACAATCCTGCCAAGTGGGACGGCATAAGGGCATACGTCGCCGGGCGATGGCGGGACGCGGCTATGAGGTTTGCGCTATTCCGCGAGGTCGACTCGGACTTCAAGCTCGAATCTCCGCTCGACACGTACGATCTGCGGATGCAGGCGGCAGACGCGATAGAAGGCGAACGCTCGGCCACGCATCCTGGCCTGCTGCCGGATGCCTTGGCTCCCTTCCTGAAAGCCGTGCGTGTGGCGCACCATGTCGAGGGGGAACCACCGCGCGACGGGGACGGCAACATCGTGACCGGAGGCGTTTCGGACGCCGTATACGGCCCGATACTTAAGGATGCGGACAAGTCAGCCATCGATATCGAGGCCATCTTGCGCTATGTCGACGGGAACGCATGTTTCCACAGCATGGACGGGGAGACCCATCGCGATGTACTGGGTGGATTTCCCCCCCGGATGGCAATCCGATCGAGGACTGATGCCATCGTCAGGCAGGTGGGACCCGATGCCAAGGACTTCGCGATCGGCCGCTTCGAGCTGGACGACCTGATCGAGAGCAACACTCGGTTCGAGGCACTGGCCAGCTCGGAGAGTCACATGAACGCCCTCCACATTCACGGGAGCGCCGGGCTCGCCCAGGAGCGTTTCGGCGAGTTGGACTGGGGCGTACTGCTTGAAATTGTCTCCCTCGATGAATGGCCGCGCCATGTGCTCAGGATCAGGTCCGCCCAGACAAAGGATGCCGCTTTCGCCGCGGCCGAAGCCCTCCTCAACCTCCTCGCTAAGCGCATCGTGGATTTCAACTTCCAACTCATCAACGGCAGGCTTTCGGCCAGTTCGAAAGTCGCGGCGGGGGCAGCCGTATGCCCAACGGCAGCCAGCGTTTGCCTGGGCCACTTTGAAAGCTCGCTCGTTTCCCTGGCCGGAGCTGGCGCTTTCAGCGCTGCGGCAAGCGCCCTCGCGGCCGCCGTTAAGAGCGCGAGCTCCGCCACCATCATGCTTCCCGGTGCCCGATGGGCTTCCGAGCGCTATGTGGACCGGGCTCTGCGCACGGCCATAACACCCGCAACATACCTGGGTTCGGCTTTGGGGACATCTCCCCAGGCTCGGTAGGACTGATGCAATTGCGAGCGTGACATGCCACGGGCCGAAATCCCCGTCCGGGCGGCGATGGTTCGAACGCGTTCGTGCCCGGACCCGTGCTGCGCTGGGGTATTCCATGCGTGACCCCGAGCTGTCGCCGGCCTGGACCATAGGCGCAGGCGGACCCATCCCCACCTTCCCCCTATGACCAAATCCGCCGACGCCCCCGCGATCCTATGGCTCCGCAACGACCTTCGGCTGGCCGACCACGCCGCGCTGCACGCCGCGATCGAGACCGGGCGCCCCGTCGTTCCGGTGTTCATCCTCGACGACGAATCTCCCGGTTCCTGGGCTCCGGGCGGCGGCTCACGCTGGTGGCTGCACCACAGCCTCACGGCTCTCCGGCAGTCCCTGGCCGACCGCGGCGCCGGACTGACCCTGCGCCGGGGCGACAGCGTCGCGATCATCGCGGAAATCGTCGAACAGACCGGCACGGCGGAGGTCTTCACCGGTGGCTCCGCCGACCCCTGGGCGCGGCGTGTGGACAAAGCGGCGGCCGATGCCCTCGGCGGGCGGCTGCACCGCTTGCGCACGGCCACGCTGTTCCATCCGGACTCGGTGCGCACCAAGACCGGCGGCGCGTTCAGCGTCTACACCCCGTTCGCCAACGCCTGCCTCGCACTCGGCGGCCCGAAGCCGCCCTTGCCCGCCCCGGCCAACATCCGAACCGGCAAAGCCCCGCGCTCCGATCGCCTGGAGGACTGGGGGCTGCTGCCGACGAAACCGGACTGGGCAGCGGGCCTTCGCGACACCTGGACGCCCGGGGAGGCCGGGGCGATGGACCGGGCCGAGGCTTTCCTGACCCAAGGTCTGGCGGGTTACGCCGCCGCGCGCGACCGGCCGGCGGGGGACGGGACCTCCATGCTGTCGCCGCATATGCATTTCGGCGAGATCTCGGCCGCACAACTCTGGCACATGGCACACCGCCGGCCCGGTGGCGAGGGAAGACAAATCTTCATCCGCGAACTGCTGTGGCGGGAGTTTTGCGCCAACCTGCTGTGGCACAATCCCGGCCTGCCGGAGACGCCGCTGAAGCCCGAATTCGCCGCCATGCCCTGGCGCGACGACACGCCGGCGCTGACGGCATGGCAGCAAGGCCGGACCGGCGTGCCGATCGTCGATGCCGGGATGCGACAGCTCTGGCAGACCGGCTGGATGCACAACCGCGTCCGCATGATCGTCGCCAGTTTTCTGATCAAGCACCTGATGATCCCCTGGCAGGCGGGCGAGGCGTGGTTCTGGGACACGCTGGTCGATGCCGACCTGGCGAGCAACGCCGGCAACTGGCAGTGGGTCGCCGGCTGTGGTGCTGACGCCGCGCCTTATTTCCGGATCTTCAATCCGGTCCTGCAGGGGCGGAAGTTCGACGCCGACGGCGACTACGTGCGTCAGTTTGTCCCGGAGCTGGCTCGTGTCGACAAACGGCACATCCACGCGCCGTGGGAGGCGCCCGCGGACGCGCTGGCCGAAGCCGGGGTGATCCTGGGGACGACTTACCCCAGCCCGATCGTGGACCTCGCGGCCGGCCGAGCCCGTGCGC
>Ga0302320_10030087_pt1 | contig 10361 bp, 11 predicted proteins | sample Bog_T0_3_FD_202130 | JGI IMG/M metagenome (GOLD analysis project Ga0302320, IMG submission 202130) | Peat permafrost microbial communities from Stordalen Mire near Abisko, Sweden - Bog_T0_3 | ecosystem: Environmental > Terrestrial > Soil > Wetlands > Peat | place: Sweden: Abisko, Stordalen Mire... | reverse complement strand
TCCCATTTTTCCAGTTGCGCCCGATCGCTCGGGCTGAGTGTAATCGTAAAGCTGGCCTTGCGCATCCGAAAGCTTTGGCTGGCCCTTCGTCATACGTAAAGTTATTTGAGCGACACTACACTAGCAACCTGAATGACTGGAAGCCGCCGGCCAACTGCACCGTCTACACCCGAAAGGCATCCGTCCATCAAGACAACTTTGGCAAGATCTGCTTGTATCTGGACGCGGGGAGGCCAGTGGTGGTTTGCATGGAACTGAGCGAAAGCTTCTATACTCCGATGGCCAACGGAACCCTAGCGCAGAGGTCACCGGATCCCAAAACTGGCAACCATGCGGTGATTGCGGTGGGGCACGGTGTAAACGCAAGTGAGCGATGCTTGCTAGTACGGAACAGCTGGGGGTCCTCCTGGGGGTTGGCAGGGCACGCCTTTTTGAATGAGGGTTATTTGGCCAACCGGATTTTTTCGACTTCGGTCCTTTCTGAAATATGAGCCATTTAATCAAAGCTAAATCTCCAACTGATGCCTGGATGAAGGGTCTGAGTCACCTCCAAGAGCAAGACGAGTGGAGGGACTATAACCTGATCCTGGAAATCGAAAACCCTCTGGCGCTGCCAGCGGGGGAAAGACGGGTTGCTGAAGAACTGGGAGTCTTTCTTGCGGCTCACGACAAGAAGCCGCTCAGCACGGTGATCAATACCATCTTTCCCGCGGCACTCTGCAAAGGGTCCGATGCTGAGACCTTGATCAAAGAATACATGGAGGTCGCTCCGCTGATCCGCTGCCACCCCGATAACAGGAAATGGGGGACCTATTTTATGCGGCTGGCCTCAAGAATCTCCGGCGAAGTCACGGAGATTAGACCACTTGAAGAACTCATAAAGAGGCTGCGCCGTCAGACTAGTACAAGGTCCCCGAAACGCGCTTGGTATGAATTAAACATGATTGACCAGTTTTCGGAGTTGCCGATCTATGATAACCTCTCGGATCCGAGGATCATGATGGGTGGTCCGTGCCTGAGCCACTTAAGTTTCAAGCTCAGGGCCGACAAATCCCTCATCCTGACCGCCTTTTATCGGTCGCACTATTATATCGAACGTACATTGGGAAACCTATATGGCTTGGCACTCCTACAAGAATTCGTGGCCAAAGAGGCTGGACTGCAGACCGCAGAGTTGGTGTGCCATTCCTCGATGGCACAGATCGATTGCGGGACCCGAGGTCTTCACCACCGGCGTGCTCCCCTTTCGGCCAGCACATGGACGGCGATGACTTCCCGGCGTTGATTGAACACCCGGAGCAGGCGGGACTCCCAGCGCGCCCAGACCTGCCGCCCGACATATTCCGGCGGCACGGAGTAATAAGCCCGCAGCAACTCGATGTAGCCATCCCGATGCACCGTGCGCGGGGCCTCTTCAAAGACCGGAAACAAACCCGCTGGCAGGGGCAGCAGTCTGGCCCGTTCCACTTCCGCGAACGCCTTGCCGACCTGCTGGCGCGTGGTGCCGTGAATGCGGGTGTCGGCCACCCCGCTTTCCCACTCCGACAGATAAAGATTTTGGGCCGACAGGCTCGTGAAGCTCCGGCCTTTGAGCGCATTCTCCTGACCGTAATTAATCCCCGATTCGATTTTACCCTTGTGCCGCGGCATGGCTGGCCGGGTCGGCAACATCACCGTCCCATAGTGGCGGCAGAACTCCTCCACCTTGACGTTGAGTTCCGGATCATACCAGTCGGCTCGCGTCACCGCCGCCCGCAGGTTGTCGATGATCAACGTGCGCGGCACGCCGCCGAAGTAACGAAACGCATTCTCCAGACACCGGATAAAACTCTCAGTCGTCTGCTGCCAGACCACTTCGCTGTAGCCTTTGCGCGAATGGCTCAGGACCACCCGAAAGAAATGCGGGAGCTTCCGTTTGCCGTCCACCAGCACCCATGCTCCCTGGCCAAAATCCACCTGCGCTTCGGCTCCAGGAGCCACTTCCATCCGTACAAACGGCACGGGTTGCCGCTCCAGCAACTGCCGCACGAAGCGTTGCACCGAATGATAACCCCCGGTGAACGCGTGCTCCCCTCGAAGGTCCTGATAGATCCGCTGGGCCGAGAGCCCCGCCGCCACTGCCGATGCAATGACCGACTCCAACGGCTCGCACAAACTTTGCCGTCCGGCGGCCAACTTCCCGGTGAGCGGAATGGCTGGTTTTAACTCCAGTCCCGGTTCCGAGCCGGCGAGCTCAATGGCTGGTTTTGCCTCCGGATCAGCGGCTGCGCCGGTGAGCACTTTGGCTGGCTTTGAATCCGCCAATCGTAAATGCCGCCCCACCGTCTCCCGGTCGATGTCCAGTTCACGCGCGATCCGCCGCCGCGACCAGCCGTTCGCTGCCAAAGTCGTTATGGAATGTTGTAAGCTCACGTTGAGTATGTTCACCACGTCTGTGTGCCGTACCGACGGCACGCAACGCAATGCGTTCCTCAAAGTGGCTGGTTTTCATTCGCTCTCCACTGGCTGGTTTTGACCGCTCGCTGACACCATCTTCCACCACGCGTCGAACCGCCTGGATACGAATATGTTCCAGCGTATTGTGCTCTAGCCCGGATATTTCATAGTTGGATTTGATTTTTGGAAAAATCGCGTCCGGAGTGGGAAAAGGCGGGGCGGCGGGTGGCTTGCGGAAGGCTTTTTACGGTGCGGGCGGATTTTAGCGCTGCTCCATGCGGGGGCGTGCCATTTTTTGCGACACCTCCGGCCGGGAGGTTTAAAGCCGGGAGCCAGGCGGGCGTCAACCACTGGCTGGGACCAGTGCCCGCAACCGCTGCTGGCATGAACGGAAGAGCGCTTGCAGCGGATAGGCGCTGCTCAACTGCACATAGACCCGGCGCACACTCACCCGCACTTGCGCCGCCACTTTCAAGAGTTTGCGCCGGATGCTGCCGACCGTTGCCCGGGCCAGTTCCGTCCCGCTCAAGCCCCAAGTGCGCAGGCCCAGGCAACTGACCCCCAACTGACCCCAATTATGCCCTCAAGGTATTGCCGCCACAGACTTTGGCAAATTGTGCCAAGTCAAATTGGTTGCCTCACAAATTAGATCAGGCAATAATTTTGATATGAGCAAAAATATTTTGTGCGTGGACGATAGTGTCGTCATGCTCAATTTGATCAAATTATTACTGGAACAGGCCGGCTACACGGTGGTGGCAGCCCGAAATGGTGGTGCAGCCCTGAGCATGGCGGGAGGAAAGTCGTTTGGTGCGATGGTCATAGGCGTGAAACCGGCAGATGACAACGGCATGATGCTAACAAACTTCCTGATGCATCATCACAGAGGCGTCCCGGTCATTGTTTACTCTGCCGAAGAGATGGCGCAGGCCAACTCGGTTAAATTAATCGCCCTCGGCGCCCATAAATTTATCCAAAAATGCAACGGGTTAGAATTGGTCAACGCCCTCAAGGAACTGTGCCCATAGCAGGGCTTCCTTTCGATCCGGCGTCCACAACAGCCAAACGCTTTTAATGAAACGCCGCACGTTCAGACGGCTTCGCGCCAAGGCGCAGCCTGAACAGCACCACAATGTTTACGTTGTTCTGCTCGCCCCTGCGGTTGGAAAGCTCAGAAAAGTGCGCGCTGAAAATCCCAAACGTGATCCAAAGAAGCCGTGCGTTTACGTGGGCATGACCGGGCTGACGCCTGAAGAACGGTTCGCCAATCACAAGGCAGGCGTCAAAGCTGCGTCGGTGGTGAAACGTCATGGCCTCCATCTGCTGCCGGAATTATATGCGGATCTGAACCCGATGCCATTCGAGGCTGCAATGCAAATGGAAATTGATTTGGCGGAAGATCTACGCCGGGCCGGGTACACCGTAATGGGTGGACATTGAACTGGTAACGCTGTGGCGTGTTGAGTTGACCGAGCCACTCTTCGCACTCGGAAAAAATGCTCTGGCGCATGCGCGTTTCGCGCGCGCTGTGGCTGGTTAACGAATTTGAAATGAGCGTGAAGACAAATTTGACCAACTCGATCAGCCCCACTGCAAACAGCAGATGTCCCTTCCCGGAAATGTCAGTCAGTCACTCATCTGCATATCCTGATATCATGATTTAAGATTAGGCTACCCCAAAAAATATAAGTAGACAGTAAGTACTGCCTATGGTATACCTATTGCACGTTCGATGAAAACTTGCATGAACATATCAGTCACGATTTGGCCGACGCTGTCGGTCGCGAAAGCGACACGTCATAGTTGGTTAAACCAAGGTTGTATGTTTAACCTTGGCCTATCCAGGTCGCTCGGCGGGTATAAACCCGAAGCCATTTTGGATACTCCGGAGGTAAGCAGGTGAAGAACTGAAATAGGATTTTCCCTACCCTGCTTACCCCGCGTAAGCAGGGTTTTTTATTTCCCTGAAACTGAAGGTAACCGACAACAACAAAAGGTGTAACTACTGTCAAACAACATAAAACGACGTCTTGATGATGTCAGACAGCGATAAAGTAAGAATGGCGCAGAGGATGCAAAACTCCTCACCGGTGGGGTGTGCCCACCGGTCGCTGATAAGCGCGCCGCGATGGTTTAGAACGCTTTTACAATTTAAGGGCTTCGGAGGAGGTGTGCCCCTAAACACCGAAACAGCCGCCGTGAATCCGCGGGTTGGGATCTGAAAAGATCACCAAGAGGTGTTTGTTCTTTATTGAAATGGCACGGGCCGGAGATGCAAAGACATCTCCGGCCCTTTACTTTCGCGGTTGTGATTTAACAGCAGAATAGCTCTTTGCCAAGGAGCATGTCCGGGTGCGACTCCCGGCAACCGCACCAATTTTCTTACGCCGAGCGCCAGCTTGCGCAGCCGAGTCTCCAAAACTCAGTCAGCTTGGGGCAGCACCAAGGCGGCGTGCCAATTCCTATGGGGTCGTGGCAGACAAGCAATGCACTTGCCTTGCAAGCAAGCTTATACGGGAGCGTTACCCGTCGATTCCACCAATTTCAACTGCGGGAAACTCGACTAAAGTACAGAGAGAGGCCTCATAAACCTTTTTAGGTAGGTGTGATTCCTACTCCCGCTACCAATATATATACGGGAAGTGATCCGGCTGCCGGTCTGTAAAACCGGGGTCTTCAAACAAGCTGGAAGCGACGACTGGAGCATTACCAGCACTTCCCACCAACCTTCGCCAAGGCTTCGGCTTGGCAGGCCATTTCGGACTCGTAGCTCAATCAGAGGAGCAGCCCGTTGTCTGCGGGAAGGCTGAGGGTGCAAGTCCCTTCGGGTCCGCCATTTTATCGGAGTGGAGCTCAGTCTTCAGAGCGCCCGGCTTGGGACCGGGAGGCCGCAGGTGGAAATCCTGCCATTCCGACCATTTTCAAGTTGCTGCCGTGGTCGAAAATATCAGGCATCCGCCTTCTAAGCGGAACGATGCAGGTGAGAATCCTGCCGGCAGCACCATTGCCAGGTAGTGTCAAAGTAGCATGCCGGCCTGTTAAGCCGGGCGGTGTTGGTGCGAGTCCAACCCTGGCAGCCAAGTTTTGGAAGGCAGGCAGATATAAGCTGGCTGCACCTGTCCCGAAAACAGGATCCGTTTTATACGGAGGCTGGAGCATTACCAGCGCCTTCCGCCAATCAACAACCATCAACCCCCCAATCCCATGACAATCAACCTGCAATTGCCCAAGTGGCTGGCGCGCAGATTCGCCAGACCACGGCCCAAGCGGGCGACTCCAGCGCAGTTGAAGCAGCGCCAGGTGCTGCCGACCTTGCCGAAACCAAAGCGGCGATTCATCCGTTTTCAAGACGACGACAGCCCATCGGGTTACCGCATCCAGTGGCGCCAGTAATCGTTCCACAACCAACCTCAACTCAAACGAAAGGTGATCCCATGAAGCCCATACTTCGTTATCGAAGCCAGATGCTCTTTCGTCAGAGCATTCCACCAAAACGCATTCTCCGAATCCGCCCGGCGAAGCTGAATTTCATCTTCCGTCCGACGCGATTCGGTGTGAAACCGAAAATCAAATTGCATGAATGCCAAACCTATTGAGTCCAAGTTCGCCGCGATGGGAGCGCGCATCAAAGTGCGTGAAATCCCCTCGCGCTGGCGAAACGGCGTGCGATCCTGGACCAGTCCGCGGGATTTTGCCGTGGACATCCAGCGCGACAGCGCGGGTGAGTTCTTCGAACTCCGTGTGCCGACGCATTTGAGCGAGACCCTGGACGTCTGTGTGATGCAAGCGGAGCCAAAGCAACGCCACTTGCTGTTGGCCGTGCGCAAAACCGGCGACCAGCCGGCTTTCGACCGCTTCCTGTGCGGCCACGACGAACGTGTATGGTTCGTTGCTGCCGTGCCGGGTGGAGCGTCGAGTGTGCGTCAGGCCATGGATGCGCTCCAGCCGCAGGAAGTTCGGTCGGCGCTGGCGCGCAACCGGGTGTCGTCCGGCAAACGATACGCACGTAAGAACCGTGCATTTCGCCGACAGGGCGAATGGTTCTTCGTGCCGGAGCCGTCGGTTGTGGTGGATGAGCGAATCGTCCTCCATAATGAACCGCTCCGCCGCGGCCGTGGCAAACCGCATCTCGTGGAAGAACTTGTCCGCTCCGGCGGCGAGACCGTTCACGTTTGCAGTCGCCATCCGAACGGCGTTACTCCAGACGAATATCGCTCGATCTTGCGCCGCAATCCTGAAGCAGCCCGATGGGGCTGGCAGTTGATGCGCCGCAATCCGGGCGTTTATGCCCGCGGCGACGTTCGACACAGCGACCACGCCACCATCACGCTGCCATTCTGGCATCGGGTCATGATGAACACCGAGACCCAGAGCCGCACGATGGCCAACGTAGCGTTCTTGGACTAAACCAAGCACAAAACTTCGGGAGACGTTGATCAAGGCGTCTCCCGATTCACTTTCCGTCTTGTAGCTCAAAAGCAGAGCACCCGGCTGATAACCGGAAGACGCAGGAGCGTTACCTGCCAGGACGACCAATCAAAAACTGAAAATGAAGGAAATCCCAATGAAAATTGCAAAAGCACTCAAGCTGAAAAACCAACTGGCCGGCGAAGTCGCCCAGTTGAAGGAACTGCTCATCAAGCAAAACTCCCGTTCCAGCAAGCAGAAGTCCGACTACGACAACCGCGAAGTGTTGACCCGATTGCGCGCCAAGGTCGCCGAATTGGTCAAGGTCAAGGCCGTCGTCGCTGCGGCTAACGCGGAAATCTACGACAAGATCTTCCGCCTGGCCGAACTCAAGGGTCTGGTCACGACGTTGACGGGGCTCGACACCAAGGCTGGCGTGTTCCACGAGGGCCGCGGCTTTGGCGAAGGTGCTTACGAGGTCGAATACGTCGCCCAGCTCGGCAAGGTGGACGTCGACAAGCTGGTCGCTGAGTTGAACGCCGAGATCCAGTCGTTGCAGGACACACTGGATGAATTCAACTTCACCCGCAGCGTGAATCTGTGATTTCGCTGGCGGTCTTGATTTAGGTGCGCGGTGGCGAAGGAAAGCCGCTGACGAAAAGCTGTCAAAACTAGGACGCTTCAAACGTTCCTAATTGGACTCATAATCCAATTACCTCGCTGATATTGATGCCGAGTTGTCAAACCACATCGGTCAGCCTGTGCAAAACTCAAGCTGCAGCCCTCATGGCGCAAACTTCATAGACAGCCTTTCGCGTGGCCGCCCCAAGCTGCCGCGCACCATTGCTTCCACTGGATGGTGTAGTCAGTCTGCACGCCGGTCTGAAAAGCCGGAGGTGTCGGCGCAATCCCGACTCCAGTGGCCAACTTCCCCAACCCCAACCCGCTTCTGGCGGACACGAATTGAAACATGAACACCATGACTCAAACTCAAGTGCGCCTTTTCGCCTCGTCCAAGAGCTGGATTGAAGGTGAAGCGGTTCGCCAACTCAATGCCACTTCGAAGCTCGACGGTGTCCGCTACGCCGTCGGTTTCCCGGATTTGCACCCAGGCAAGGGCTCGCCAGTCGGCGCCGCATTCGTCACTGATGGGGTTATCTATCCGCACTTGATTGGTGGCGACATTGGCTGCGGCATCGCGTTATTCGAAACGGACATGGTTCGGCGCGATGCCAAGCTCGATCGTTGGGCCGAGCGGTATTTCCACCTGGAGCACCCATGGGATGAGGAAGTCGGCGAATTTCTTGCCGAGCACGACCTCGAATCCACGGGGTTCGACCGGTCGTTGGGCTCAATTGGTGGCGGCAACCACTTCGCCGAAATCCAAGTGGTCGAGAAAGTCCTGGATGCCGATGCGTTCAAAACGACCGGCTTGGCCAAGCAGCAACTCGTAATGCTAATTCACAGCGGTTCGCGCGGACTGGGTGAATCCATTCTTCGCAAGCACGTGGACGAGTATTTCGGTGAAGCCGTGGAAGCTGATTCGGTCGCCGGTCAGGAATATCTGCACGGTCACGACTTCGCCGTGCGATGGGCCAAGGCGAATCGCGCACTCATTGCCCGCCGTTTTGCGGCAGGTCTTGGGGCAGAGGTCGCACGCCTCTGGGACGGATGCCACAACAGCATCACACGTCAAGAGTTGACTGGCGAAACTGTTTGGCTCCATCGCAAGGGTGCCGTGGATGCCCAAGCCGACTTCGTCGTCATTCCAGGCTCGCGTGGTTCGATGAGCTACGTGGTGAAGCCCACCGGTGATGGTTCCAGCCACGCTTGGTCGCTGGCTCACGGTGCCGGCCGCAAGTGGATGCGCAGCGCAGCCCGCCAGCGCATGCGCGAGCGGTTCAGTGTGGACGAACTGGTCCAGACGCGTCTTGGTGGTCGGGTCGTTTGCGAAGAGCGCGACCTGCTCTACGAGGAAGCACCCGAAGCCTACAAGAACATTGAGGACGTGATCGCGGATCTCGTGGATGCCGGACTTGTGTCCGTCATCGCAACGTTGCGACCGCTCTTCACCTACAAGACGCGCAAGCAAAGAAGGTGACACGTGACGGGTGGCAAGTGACATGACGGTCTCAGCCTTGTCACACGTCACTCGACACTTGTCACCCTCGCGGTCCGTGAATGCAAAGCAGCTCGAGCGTCCAGCCCTTCAAGTTGGTCCTAGCCGGTGCGAGTCCGGCCACGGATGCCATTTTGCTCTCAAGGTGTAACCAGATTCTGCACACAGCTTTGCGAAAGCTGAGGTTCGTGGTGCAATTCCACGTGAGAGCGCCAATTTCAAAAGCCCCCGTGCCTCAGCAGCAACAGGGCGGGTTTCGTACACCCGTATTCGTCGGTGCGAGTCCGACCAGGGGCTCAATTTTAATCAGGATCGTGGTGTAATTAGCAGCATCTCTCCCCGTGAAGGAGACGGTCCGGGTGCAAATCCCGGCTTCCTGACCATTTCACTTCGTCATCTGAGTGGTCTCCAAATATTGCCGGTGAGACTCCTGTTTGCCGGCCGGCAACATTAATAGTTGCCTGGTTGCCTCTTGGCTCAACTCATGAGCTTTGCTTTGCAGCTTGCCGGCATATTCACGCCTGCGAGAGGTTGCTTTGATTTCAGCTTTGAGACTGCGAATCGTTTGGCTTAGAGCCGCGTAATTCTCCTTCCAGAGCTTCCGAAATTTCAGATATTGCTCCTTGCCACGAAATGCAAAGACGAAGGAAAAATCAAACGAACCGCTGGCACTGTTCCAGGATTTGTTGATGATGGTTTGAGTATGGATGTTTGTGTTTTCTGTCATAGTAATTGGAACCGCCGAGTGATGTGTTTGATTTGGTTTGATCTCGCCGGTCCCAAGCCGAGGGCGGTAATGATCGGCTTGCCGTCGAAGAAATTTGGACAGCCGGAATCCGTAATGAGCGAGCAGGGAATTCCAGAAGAGTTGGCTTCAGCTTGAGCGCGAAGCAAAGAATCTAAATTTTCAGCCTTGAGGCAAACTTTGGTGCCAGGGAAATTCCTCAGGTAATCAACGACTAGCGGAGGATTTGATTGCTGACACTGGAAGAAAGCACCGAGATAAGCATGGCCGGCCTGGGAGGCGATTTTGCCAGCAGACATCCCCAAGTCCATACGCACGATGGCGTACAGCCGGAGAATTTGATCTGAAACCTATCTCATGCCGGTTATTGTACGGGGATTTTGCAATTTGTCAAATTTTGGTGCTTCCGATGGGAGTTGAACCCACAACCGCGATTTTAGAGACCGCTGCTCTACCCTTGGGCTACGGAAGCCGGCGGCTGGTTAAGTGGTAGCAACTTTCGGTTCGTGTTTCAACCAGTTTGCCGCGACCCAAATCCCCGCGTAAGCGAGCGGGACAAAAAATTGCCCGGATTTGCGGCCGCCGGGACCACCGCCGCGAGGCTGATGGAGGGGGTGCGGGCACTTATTTTGCCAAAAGCGCATCGTTTTTGCC
>Ga0302320_10030086_pt1 | contig 10361 bp, 7 predicted proteins | sample Bog_T0_3_FD_202130 | JGI IMG/M metagenome (GOLD analysis project Ga0302320, IMG submission 202130) | Peat permafrost microbial communities from Stordalen Mire near Abisko, Sweden - Bog_T0_3 | ecosystem: Environmental > Terrestrial > Soil > Wetlands > Peat | place: Sweden: Abisko, Stordalen Mire... | reverse complement strand
GGGCATCCCCGTCTTTTACCTGGTCGCGCCACAGGCCTGGGCGTGGCGCGCCGGACGCGCCCGCATTCTCCAGCGAAACGTGAATGAACTCCATTGCATCTTCCCCTTTGAGGAGAAATTCTTCCGGGATCGCGGCGTAAATGCCCATTACATCGGCCATCCGCTGGCCGGAACTGTGCGGCCGGCGCTCGACCGGGAGTCGTTTTTTCTGAAACATGCAATCGCGAACGACCGTCCCTTAGTGACGCTGTGCCCCGGCAGCCGGCGGGGCGAGACGGCGCGGCACCTTGCGCCGCTGCGAGAGGCGGTGCTGCGAATTCGGGCGCGGCGAGCGGCAACGTTTGTGTTGGCGATTCCCGCCGGCGCGAGAGAGCACTTTGGAGCAGGATTTTACGAGCCGTTGACCCGTGGGGGGCTCGTGAAGATCGTGGAGGGTGAAACGCGCGATGCAATGGCGCATTCCGACGTGACACTGGCCGCCAGCGGGACGGTCGCCATGGAGGCGGCCCTGCTCGGCACGCCGCTGGTGTCCTTCTACCGCGTCACGCCGCTCACCTGGTATATCGGGCGTCCCCTGGTGAACGTGCCCTTTTACACCATGGTGAACCTGGTGGCCGGCAGGCGCGTCATTCCGGAGTTGATCCAGGACGAAATGACAGGCGAGCGGATTGCTTCCGAAGCGCTGGTCTTGCTCGAATCGGAAAGCGCCCGGGCCGAGATGAAGGCAGGCTTAAATGAGGTGAAACGGCTCTTATCGAGTCACGGCGACCCTTTGGAGGAATCCGCACGGCGAGTTGCCACGTCATTGTTAAGGGATATTGGTTAAAAGTGGATCGGGGACCGCTCAGCGGCGGCCCTGGACAGGCATGGCGGCCTGAGCGTGAGAACTGAGGGAGAAAGGCTCGAAAAATGATGCGTTCCTGGGGGCTGTGGATCGCCCTTTCCTGTCTGGCTGCGCCCGCCGCGCTGCTCGCTCAAGAGGCGCGCAGATCGCCGATCGACGTGGATCATTACAAAATCGACGCGAAGATCGATGTCGAACGGCAGACGCTGCAGGCCACCGCGGCTGTCACCTTCGTCCCGCAGGACGCTGGATCGAACTCGGCGACCTTTGAGCTCAACAACGCTCTCACCGTCGGCAAGGCGGTCGACGAGCAGGGCCGCAACCTTGAGGTGAACCGCTCGGCGCAGGACTTCAGCGTGAAGGTCTTCTTCCCCGAAACTCTCGCCAAGAGCAAACCCGTGACGGTCACCTTCACCTACGAAGGACGTCTGACCGGGCAGGAGGAATCGCCGATTTCGGGCATTCAGTTCGGCGTGATTGGCAAGGACGCCACCTGGCTGCTCTACCCCGCGCGCTGGTTCCCGATCAGCGGCTACACCACCGACCGCTACACCATGGACCTGACCGTGGCCGTCCCCTCCGGCTACCGCGTCCTGTCGAGTGGCATCGACTCGGCGCAGGGTGATTCGTACTCTTTCAAGACCCTCAAGCCAGCCTTCCCCGGCAGTCTGGCAATCACCAAGGACACTGTGAAGAAGGTGGGCGCGCAGGGCCTGACGAACGACGTCTGGTTCCGCGCCGCCGACCAGGCCACGGCCCAGGCTTGGGGCGAGGAAGCCGCCAAGGCCATGGTCTTCCTGACCAGCCTCTTCGGAATGCCTCCGCAAGCCAATCTGACCATCGTCGAAACCGGCGAAGGCGCGCCCAACGGCTACTCCGCCGCCGGCATGCTCTTTGTCTCTCCCTCGACAGCCGCCAAAGCGCCCTCGCCGCGTCTGCTGGCTAACCAGATTGCGCGCCAGTGGTTCGGCGGTTTGTTCTCGCCCGCCACGCGCAATCACATCTGGCTGAGCAACGGCATGGCCAAGTATTCCGAGGTGCTCTATCTCGAAAGCCTGAACGGCCCGCAGTCGGTGGAGGGCGAGGTCCACGAGTTGTACGTGGACTCCCTCACCGTGACCGATGCGCCCGTGCGGCAGGCCAATCGCTACGAGGACTATTCACCCGAGTTCTTCGCGGTGACCGGCAGCAAAGGCGCGGCCACGCTGAACATGCTGCGCTGGATCGTGGGCGACGATAATTTCAAAAAAATCCTGCGCACCTTTATCGACCAGTCGGCGGGCAAGAGCGTAACCACGGATGACTTCCGCAAAGTGGCCGAAAACATCTCGGGCCAGCCGCTGCAGGGCTTCTTCATTCAGTGGCTCGAAAGCACCGGCGCGCCCGAGTTCAAGAAGGAATACACGGTGTTCCGCATCGCCAAGGGCTTCCGCACGGTCGGCAAGATCACCCAGGATCTCGACACCTTCCGCATGCCGGTGGAGATCAAGATCGAGACCGAGGGCAACCCCGAGTACAAGCGCATCGACGTCAGCGGCCCCTCCACCGAGTTCTCGGTGGAGACCTTTGGCAAGCCGAAGCGGCTGACGCTCGATCCCAACGGCAGGCTCTTAACCAACAGCTCGAAGATGCGCGTCGACGTCGCCATCCGGCGCGGCGAGCAACTGGCCGAGATCGGCGAATACACCGAAGCGCTCGGAGAGTACCAGAAGGCGCTGGGCGTGAACCGCATCAGCTCTCTCGCTCACTACCGCGTGGGCGAGGTCTTCTTCCTCCAGAACAACTACCAATCGGCGGCCAACGAATTCCGCGAGGCGCTGAATGGCGATGGCGAACCGAAGTGGAGCGAGGTCTGGTCGCACATCAACCTGGGCAAGATCTTCGACATGACCCAGCAGCGCGAGCGCGCCCGCAACGAATACCAGCAGGCGATCCGCACCAAGGACAATACGCAGGGTGCACAAGAGCAGGCCGCGAAGTACCTGCAAACGCCGTACGTGCGCAAAGAGACGAACTGAGCCGGCGTGGGGCGGACTCCCAGGTCTGCGGACGACGCCCTCGTCGGCCTCCTCCGGCACTCTCAGCATTATGCAGAAGCGGGTCCAGGGGAACCCGCGCAGACCTGGGGTCCGCCCTACTTAGGCGCCGCGTCCGCTTGCGGAACTCGCGGCCCAATCTCTTTCCACACGGCGAAGGGGAACAGCACAGTGCAGACATTGCGGAAGACGTTTATGGCCGGGGCGAGTGCCTGTTCCCAGAGCGCCGTCAGTGGGTATGTGCGCCACACGTGTGCGAGAGTCTGCTCCCACCACTGAGCTTCGTTGCATACCAGGCGGTAAGAGTCAAAGAGACCGGTCAGCAGCATTACCGTCGCCAGGGCTGCGGCGATCCGCCGTGTGCGTTGTCCCCTGGGATCATGCGCCAGCAGAACGATCAGGGCGATCCACAGCGCCATGGTCGTGTAGCTGACGCTAAGCCTCCAAGGCGTAGACCTCGCCCAAGCGGTATGGCCCGTCGCAAAGCCGGCACGATGCGCCGTCACAAAGAGCAGAAATTGGACGGCCGACGACACGGCAGTCGCAACCGTGATGGCAGCGGTCCAAAGCGTGATCGCCCACAGCGAGACGGGGTTTCGCCGCAGCGAGCGCTCACGGTAAATGAACGCGAAATACGCCGCCCAGCTCAGGCTTATCAGCAAGCTAAAGATCTGGGAAACCCCGGGGAAGCCCAGTCGGCCCAGCGGCGGCCATTCAATCTGGAGCAGTGCCCTCAGTTCCCAATGAAGAGTCACTGCCGTGCTTAAGACGTAGGCAACTGACAGCAGCAAGGCTGCGCGTTTCACGGTCACTTCTGAAACCTCGCAATCCGGTCCCACGCCTGAATGGGATTCCCGCTGGCAGTCGCATCCCAGGATGCGGGCGGGGCGAGAATCGTGGCTCGTGGACTGGCGGCCACTCTATCACTTCCAGGCGTCAGGTGAATCACCGGGTGCACGGCTACTTTGATGTTGTGGCACCGATTCGCCCAGTTTCCGCTCCCCCAGCACCGAACCGCGAACGCAGAGAGCGGTCCCGCCCCGAAGCAGCACGGAGCCGCGACCGGATCCCGGAGGCCCGGGACGGGTCAGGCTGTCCCGGAACCCGGAACCCAGGCCGGAACCCGGAACCCCAGTGTCGCTCGAACCCCAGCAACTCCTGCCGCAGATGCCATGGCTTACACTCAAACTACATGCTCAACGGGGGCTACGCCTACACCACAATCATCGGCAGCAAGTACTATGGACAAACCCTGCTCTCCCACTTGGCAAGCCTTTACCCCCACTCAACCCCGCAAGCCTGGCAACAAAAACTGAGCAACGGCGAAGTTACCCTCAGCGGAGTCACCGCCACCGGAAGCGAATCGGTCACTTTAGGTCAGACCCTTGTCTGGAACCGTCCACCCTGGATCGAACCAGACTCCCCTCAGCACTTCGAAATGCTGTTTGAAGACTCCCATCTGTTGGCCGTCAACAAACCCAGCGGGCTGCCCACCCTCCCCGGCGGAGGCTTCATGGAAAACACCCTCCTGCGCCTGGTACAAAAGCAAACCCCCAACGCAAACCCTGTCCACCGGTTGGGCCGAGCCACCACCGGCATCGTCCTCTTCGCCAAAACACGGCAGGCGGCCTCTCATCTATTCGCAAACTGGAACACACCCAGAATTCAAAAAATCTACCGCGCGCTGGCTCAAAACGTTGCACAGCACGACGCCTACGAAATCGTCACACCCATCGGCCTCGTACCGCACCCGCTCATCGGTTCCGTGTGGGCCGCCAGCCCAAGTGGCAAACCGTCCAAGTCATTGGCAAGGGTGATCTCACGCACCACAAGCACCACGACATTTGAGGTAAGCCTGAATTCGGGCCGCCCGCATCAAATCAGAATCCATCTGGCATCCATCGGCCATCCCCTGGTAGGCGATCCTCTGTACGGCTTAGCCGGCCAGCCTCTTGAAAATCTCCCCGGCCTCCCCGGCGATGGAGGATATTTCCTGCACGCCCAATTTCTGAAATTCAACCATCCCATCACCGGAGAACAAATCGATCTTGAGGCAGCTTTGCCGGCCGGATTCTCATTGCATCGGTAGGTTCACGGCGGGAATCAAGTCAGGGTGGCCGTTGAAGCCTGCGCGATCCCGCCATTCCAAATCCTAGCGAAACGAGCTTAATTACACTCCGATAATCGGCTTGGCACTGGTATTCGGATCGGGGTCTGGATGCCGTCGGCCCGTGATCGTGGCGCGCCTATGCAAGGTCGCGGGCGGGGCTGAAGCCCCACGCAGACTGAAGTCTGCCTCACGACGGAGTCTGTCCCACCACGCCCACGCTGCTTCACCTCTTCAGACTCAGCGAGATCGTCTGCACCACGCTGAGGCGCCCGGTCTGGGCCGACACCCTAGAGAGCAGCTTCACCCGCTGAGCGGCGCTGAGCGGCATTTCTTCCACACGCCCGATCTCGTCCACGGCCGTGCGCAGCAGGCGTTCCGCCTTTTCGATGGCCCGGTCCTGGTCTTCCGCTCCGACTTTGCCAGCCTCCGGCTCTGTCTGCCGTCGCAATTCCTCAACGGCCGCGATCAGGCGCGGGCCGTCCTCGGCGGTGATTGGAATCAACTCGCCCGCGTGCGCCAGTCCCTTCTCACCAACCGAGCCGGCAATGCGCCGGTACTCCTCCGCCGTGATGCCCGTGGCCTGCGCGAGCCGGAAATACTGCGGCCCGAATTCTTCCAGGCGGCCGATGAGCCTGTCCGCGTACTGCCGCGTTACGCCCAGCCGCCGCTTGCAAAATACCGCCCAGGTCAAGCCCAGCGCGCGATACTTCCTTTGCTCGCGCATCTGACGCAGGCATTCGGCATCGGCGGCCGAGCACCCTCCGGCAAGCGAGGCGAACGCCTGCTTGCGCCCCATCCACGTCCCCAGATCCAAAACCTCATCCGGTTTCTGTTGCTTCATTTCGTGACTCCCTGCGAGCTAAATGGCAACCGCGGTTGCCATTTCCCCGATTTTTTGCCTTTAGAATCAGTTGCTTATGGGACAAGATGGCAACCTGGGTTGCCATCTCATCGAACGCACTTCAACTGTACGGGCGGCTGTCAAGGCTTCTGTTCCGCCCGTGCCGGTAACCCGCTGAGAAGGCTGGAGTTGGGTATTCCCCGGATGGTGTCACCGCGAGCGGCGGCAACGCAAACTGTGAGGGGCGCGTGAATCGCGCTGACGCGCAGAGTCTACATGCCTTCGCGGAACCGGATCTCCACTCGCACACGCGCTTCGAAGGGCGCGCCGTTCAGCATCGCCGGCTTGTAGATCCACTGGCGCACGGCGTCGATAGCGGCTTGCCAGAACACCTGCCGGCCGCCGACCACGATCAGATCTTTCACGCGCCCATTCGTGCCGACCAATCCCTCCAAGACCACGACGTCCTGGATGCGCGCCGCGCGCGCGGCGTACGGGTAAATGGGATCTTTGCGCGAAACCAGCGTCGGCATTTGCACATCTCCTCCGACTCGCAGCCCGGTGGAAGGGCCGCTCGCGGGCGACGCGCCGGGCGAGGCCTCCCCCGCCGGGACGGCCGGGGGCGCCGGAGGGTAACTCCTGAAGGTCCTGAGAGCCGCCAGCGGACCCGGCTGACTCCGCTCCGCGGGCTCGACCCCACTCAACGCGGGTGGCTGCTCCAGGGACGCCCCGCTGGGCGCACGGTTACGGTCCGACGGAGCAACGAAGGGCTTGCTGGCTTTGGCCGGCGGCGGCTTCGGGCTGATCGGGGCCTCGGTGTAAGTTCTGGACAGCACGGGTTTCTGGAGTGCGACGGAGTCCGTCGATGTCTGGGGAGGCAGATTCACAATGCCAAATTCGCTCGCCGTGCGCTCGTTCGGGAGCAACATGGTCAACTCAATCTCCATATGCTCGCTGTCGGGAGTCACCAGGTAAATGGCGGAGCGCAGTTGCTCGACGTTGAGACCCACCTCCCTCTGGGTTCGGCCCTCTTTGATGGAGAGCAGACCCGCTGCTGCGCCCAGTTGGTCGGCCGCATTGTGATCCCACGTCAGAACCAGGTCCGTGCCCAGCCGGCTTATCCTCAAACCGAGCGTCTTATCGGCTGCCAACTGCGGCCCGGTTGCCGGCGTTGCCGGGGCTGGACGGCTGTAAAACGCATACGCCGCACCGAGCGCCAGCACAATCGCCACCCCTGCCAGCGCCCGGCCCCAGGGGAAGCGCCGTCCACGGGACTTCCGCTGCTGCGCCGCTCTTCTGTCGAGTTCCCATTGTGGCAACTCATTCGCCTGGGGCGAGTCGATTGCGGCCTCTTCTTCAGGTTCCTCTTCCATCGCCGGAATCGCAGCGGCGGGTGGCTGTGACGTCTGCGAAGGTTCCTCGTCTTCCTGCGGCCGGCGGTGCGATTGCGGCACTACGGTAAGCTTCAAGGCCTGCGCGCCGGGATCCCGGCTGCCTGCTTGTGTATGGCCGCCTGCAGCGGGCAGGCCATCCAGCTCGAACTCCTGATAGCTCCCCTGGCCGTGGATCGACCCGTCGGCCTCGCGGAAAAAGAATCCGCACGAAGTGGGCAACAGGGCGACGGGCTTCAGCACCAGCGCCACCTGCCACGGTTCCTTGAAATGGTGGTAGTGAAGCTCCAGATCGTCCTTGGAGAGGAAGATCTCCGATCGGGTGTGCGAGTGATACCAGCCGACGACTGTCTGTCCGGCGGCTTGCGCTTCCTCGATCGCGACAGACAGGTGGCTATGGTCGCTCACTGTCAGCCGAAAGGTGGGACCGAAAGCGTGCTCGCATTGCAGCGGCCGGGAGCCGGTGATGGTTACCCGTTCGGAGGAGTAGCTCCCCAGCAGGATCCCGCCGATTTCAAGCCCGCCGTGCGACAGTCCATAGAACGCAGACCCGACCGCCATCCGCAGGTCTTCGAGCACCTGCGGAATATACTCGATCGCAAACGGACACTGCGCAGTGGTCCAGGTTCCCAATGATTGAGAGCGGTTCGTGACTTCCACGGGCTCTGCCCTCCGATGTTTAGCAAAGTGTACAGAATTAGGGCCCAGATTTCCATGGCCAAGTGGTACTGCTTCCCCGGTTTCAGGTTTACAGCGGGCTGAATCGCTCATTGGCGCCGCCAGTGGGATTGCTGGCGCACGCTTCTCGGGCTGTTTCAGGATGAGCGCGGATCAGTGCAGTGCAAGTCATAGCCGGCCTTCAGCGCTGCCGGAGGAAGGTCAGCACCGCGCACGTGAGAGCGTGCCCATGGGCCTGCGGGCGCATAGAATTGCGCAAAGACCGGATGGATTTGGGTAGAACTTCTAGCCCAGCTTCACATCTTCTGTAGTCCGGTGCTCCTGAGCCCGGAGCACCGCCCTCCAGCACAGAACCGCGAATGAAAAGAGCGGTCCTTGGGGCAAGACGGCAGTTGTCCGCTCTCTTGCGTTCGCGGTTCTGTGCTGGCTATCGGGATGCGCGCGCAGGCCACGGTCTATAGAAATTATGAAACTGCTCTAGAATGTCCGGCGGCCCTCGGAACGTAGGCGGATACCACTGCTCCCTAACCCGGCACAGCCAGGACCAAACCGGCGATCGACGCCAATCCCCCCAGGACAGAGATGGGATGCCGGCAGGAACCAGCGGACTACGAAAGTTGCGAAACCGGTCTAACAGTCTGCCGATTGCGCCACCCGATTGTCTCAGCCTTCGGCCGTCATGGAGGCGCGCACGAGCAGGTAGCTTCGCACTGCCTTCTCCATGGAAGGCATAGGCTCGATGCCGAGGGCGTCCAGCTTCGTGTTCGCCAGCGCCGAGTAGCGCGGCCGCCGGGCGGGTGTCCGGTACTCTCGTTCGCTGGTAGGCTTCAGCTCCGGATCGAGGCCGGCGCAGGCGAAGATCAGCTTGGCGTAGTCGAACCAGGAAATAGCAGTCCCGCCGCCGGCGTGAAAAGTGCCGCACTCACCGCGCTCCACCAGTTCAGCCGTGCTGTGAGCCAGCGCCGGCGCGTAGGTCGGGGAGGCCACCATGTCCTCCACAACGCGGATCGGCTGCCCGCCGGCAGCCAGCCGCAACATCAGTTCCACAAAATTGCCGCGAGCGGTTCGCAAAGCGGCCGGTCCAAAGACGCCTGACGTGCGGAGTATCAGAAGGTTGTCCAGATAGGCGCGGGCATAGAGTTCGCCGCACAGCTTGGAGACCGCGTAAGCGCCGAGCGGATGGGGCCGGTCTTCCTCCGTGTACGAACTGCCCTTGGTGCCATCGAACACGTAGTCAGTGGAGAAATGTACCAGTTTGGCGCCCGCCTGCCGGCACGCCACGGCCATATTCCGAACCGCCAGAGCATTCACCTGGTACGCAGCCTGCGGCTCATTCTCGGCGACATCGACCATATTGTAGGCCGCGGCATTCAATACGAGCTCGGCGCCGTTCGAAGCGATGGCGCGCTCTACCGCCGCCGCATCGGTGATATCGACGCCACTCCGGTCATAGGAGAAGACGGTGTAGCCCCGGGCCGAAAACTCGCGCTGGATTTCAAAGCCAAGTTGGCCAGCACCACCGAAAAGGATCGCTTTTCTGCTCATATCGCACTTGAACTATAACGCATCCCGGCACCCCGGCGGCAGAGGTCAGGCGTCGGCCGCATCCAGTGCGCGCCTGGAAAGCGCCGGGACCGGCTTCACGCTCGTCTCATTGCTCGCGGAGGCGCCGTTCCGCTTCCATGCGGCGGTGGGAATAGCAATCCAAAGGGTGAGCCTGCTCGTCGGCTCGCGCCTCGCCCAGCAGCGCGCTGACGAGCTTTCGCAAGCTGTGCAGGCCGGAGAGGCTCTCGTTCATCTCAATGAGCACGGAGAACTCCCCCGCCGTCTCTTCCCGGCAAGCCACTATCTCGCCCAGCAGGATGGTGTCCTGTTGGTCGATGCGGACAGGCAGGCCAGGCGCCAGCGGGCTCCCGCAGCGGGCCGTCAGCAGACGCGAGGCTACATGCGTCACTTCGATGTCCGTGTCCGAGACAGATCCCTGCAAAGGAATCAGCTTGGCGCGCCAGGTGTTCGCGGGCGTTAGTGCAAAGGACTCTCGTGCTTCCATGCCCCACATATCGGATGGATTGAGGGCCGTGATGAGGGACTTTGCGCAGGATAAACTCGTTTGGAGCTGAAGAAAGAGCTCCGGCGAAGGTCAGCCTCTACCGCGCGGCGGCCAGCGTCCAGAGCGCCAAAGCCACGGCCAACGCTCCGCCCGCTTCCAGTAGAAGCCGGTGGATCAACATTCGCTGCCAGCCGGGCCGGGGTAGAAGCGGCGGCTTGGCCTCGGCGCGAGACTGAAGATAGCGTTGCCCGCCTTCATCGGCCAGGATGATATTGGCGGTCAGGTCGCCCTGCAGCGCCTTGTCGAGGTCCCGCTGCAAATCCCTCGGGACTTCATCCGGCGACTTGAAGTAGCGAATCGATCCCTTCCGCGCGGTAAGAACGGAAGTGAAGCGAAAGACCGGATTGGGGG
>Ga0302320_10030085_pt1 | contig 10362 bp, 5 predicted proteins | sample Bog_T0_3_FD_202130 | JGI IMG/M metagenome (GOLD analysis project Ga0302320, IMG submission 202130) | Peat permafrost microbial communities from Stordalen Mire near Abisko, Sweden - Bog_T0_3 | ecosystem: Environmental > Terrestrial > Soil > Wetlands > Peat | place: Sweden: Abisko, Stordalen Mire... | reverse complement strand
GCACGGATCGATCCCGCCCTACGGCCCAGTGAACGCCACCGGACTGATCTCGAATCTGGCGATTGTGCTCGGCAAGCGCTGCGGCGTGAACCATTCGGAAGTCGCGCCGGCCGTCGAACGGGCCTCGCGGTTCTTCGGCTATTACGTCGACAAGGGCGCGATCCCCTATGGCGAGCACGAGCCGTGGCCTTACCACGAAAATAACGGCAAGAACGCCATGGCGGCGTTGTTCTTCGCGCTACAGGGCGACCGGCCGGTGGAATCTCGTTACTTTGCAAAAATGGTGACCGCCGGCTACACAAACCGCGAATATGGCCACACCGGCCAGGGTTTCAGCTACCTCTGGGGCGCGCCGGGCGCGAATGCCGGCGGGCCGGACGCAACGGCCGCCTTTTTCAAAGAGGCGTCGTGGCATTTCGACCTCGTGCGGCGATGCGACGGATCGTTCACCTACGATGGCGGCGAGCAATACGGCCCCGGCCAGACCGACGACAACACCTACTACGGCAAGAGCAGCTACTACGGCCTGAGCCCCAACGCCTGCTACGTGCTCACCTATTCGCTGCCGCTGAAGAGGCTCTGTATCACTGGCCGCGATGCGAACCGCGCCAATTGGCTCGGCAAGCAGGACGTGGCGGAAGCGATTCTCTCGGGCCGCTTCGACCTCGATCGCGAGACGAAAACCGCGGAGCAATTGGTCGCCGCCTTGGGCGACTGGTCGCCCGTCGTCCGCGGTTGGGCCGCCGAGGAGTTGGCCAGGCGGCCGGAGGCAAAGGCGATGACGCCCCGTTTGATCGCCCTGGCCGACGGCGAGAATGTCCACGTCGCCCAGGGCGCGTGCGAGGTGCTCGGGCTGCTCAAGTGCCCGGAAGCCCTGCCGACGCTCGTCCGCCTCCTGGCCCACGACGACCGCTGGGTGCGTTTCAAGGCGGCGCAGGCGATCAAGAATATGGGCGACATGGCGAAGCCGGCCCTGGCGGACATCCTCAAAGCAGTCGCCCGGACCGCCGAGCCGCCCGAGCCGATCGACTGGGCCGATTCCATCCAGCTTACGCACGGCCAACTGGCGGCCGCGTTGTTCGAAGGAGAATTGACGTCGTCCCTCAAGGAAGCCGATCCGAAACTGCTGTACCCCGTCATCCGCATCATGTCCCGCAACGCCGACGGCATGGCGCGGGCCAAGCTGCGGCGCTTCTTCGAGCACGAATTGACCCTGAAAGACGTGCAGGAACTCGCCCCCGATCTCATCGAGGCCGTAAAGACGCGCTGCCCGGCCGATACGATGTTCGGCTCGGAGATCCGCATGGGAGCGTTCAAAGCTCTCGCCAAGTACCATTACAAGGAGGCGATCGAGGCCGGCGTCATCTTTGCCAAGACGCAAGGCGGCCACGGCAGCGAGAACCGCACCGGCGAGATCATGAAGGAGCTTGTCCCATTCGGCAAGGCTGCCCGGGAGGCCACTGCCGGCCTGAAGGAACTGATCGACGAGTTTAATGCCCAAGTCCAGCGAGGTGAATTTCCCGGCGGCGAGCTCAACGACCGCCGCGTCGGCGCCGTGCGATCCGCCATCCAGGCGATCGAGTCCGCGACCACCCAGCCCGAGTTGCGAGGCATTGGGCCGAAACCGTCCGACACCAGCTCGACGCGCTGATCGTTGCGCATCATATTTAGATATTAGGTATTGATAGCTAAGCGGAAAGGCGTAACTCTGGCGGCATCGTACGACCGTTGAGAATCGAACGGGCCGGTGGGCTGTACCACGTGATGTCCTGTGGCAACGAGCGCCGCGCTATCGTTCGCTGTCGATGCGGATCGACAGCTACGACTCGATTGGCTGCAACGCACGCTGGAGAAGCACCTTGCCAATATCTACTTCGCCGAGACCTTCGACAGGTTTGACGCCTGCTCCCGCCGTGGCGCCGGGAAGACCCGGTCCAGGGCGGTGCGGACTTCCGGCAGGGCTGCGAACGAGGAACTCGATCGGGCCGGGCCGTCGAGCCATTCCAAGAGGGCCATCGTCGCCAGACTGGTGTTCCAGAAGTCGTGCCGCGCGGTCACCGCGTAGGGTTCCGCCGCGCCGGTCCTCCACTTGGCCGAATCGGTCAGGCCGCAGGGTCCGTACAGGCGGTGCTGCAGCAAGAATCGCAGCGACTGTCCGGAGTGGTCGGCATCTGCCAACAACGCCATGGCGGCGCTCCACGGCATGAACAGGTCGCTTTGCCCAAAATCGTCGCACAGACTGAATTGCCGATAACAGGTGAGCGTGCCGTCGTCGCCCGCATCGGGTTGCAGAAAATACGGCCGTCCCTCCGCGGCGAGCGTGCTCATCACGTCCTGCTCGTAGCCCACGAAATTCTGCCAGGGATTCACGGCCAGGTCCCGTTGCGGATACGTGTCGACGCCGCGCTGCCGGACATCGACGAAGAGGTTCCACAGGGCCTGCGTGAAAGGAGCCCGGAATTCCTTGAACTGATGGACCATGGGGGCGTGACCCCGACCCAGAGTACTGGGTGCCCCGAGCCCGGCCAATTGCATCCGCGCCCGCTTGGTGCTGGTGTTCCAATGCGTCTCGATGGGCACGCGATGGCCGGAGACGAGCTGCGCCGCCAGCGAGGTCAGATTGCCCTCATTCGTGTAGCCGTCGTACACGCAACGCACGAACCCTTCTGCGCACCAAGGCGTAGGGTAGCGGTACGCCATGCGCCATCCCTCGGGGCAGGAAAAGGCGGTGAAATCGAAACGATTTTGCGTCCGGTCGATGGCCGCGCGCAAGGCAGGCGAGGTCGAAGCCAAGCACTTGTAGCGGTACAGGGCCAGCGTCAGGAAGGCCGCATCGACTGACGATTCCTCGGGCAGCAGCGAGGGCCTCAGCGTGGTCCAATCCACATTCCGCGGCGGCAGGTACTTGGCCCGATCGAGCAACCCGTCGATTGTTTGCACCAGCAATTCCACGTAGCGGTCGGCGTCGGCCTGCTGGACCCAGCCCCGCCGCGTGGCCGCGGGGAGCATCCAGAGCACCGCGGCCGTGGTATTCAAGCCCGCATCGGTGGCCTGATACGAGTTGTTGGGAATCAGGCCGTGGCTGCGGCTGCGGGCCGACCACAGGGCGTCCCATTGCCGCTCGGCCAGCCGTTCGACCAGCACCGGCAGCGGGCTGGTGTCGATGTCCACCGGCCCGCCCGGCTCCACCAGCGAGACGTCGTTCACGTACACCTGGCCGGAACGAATCGCGGTGCGCGGCTCGAAGAGGAAGTCGATCGTCAGCACGCGGCTCAAGTCGGGATGGCCTTCCACGGTCCAATGGGCAGCGACCAAAGTCAACGGCACACGGATCGTGACCGCGGCCTCGGTGGCGGGCAACTCAAAGCGATAGGTCGCGCTGTGGCTCTGGGAATCGCGATAATCCTTGACTTGCAGGGCACAACACAGCGCGGCGTGGGTCCCGTTCCGCAGGTCCACATGAAGTTGCTCGTAGCGTGCCAAATTGCGGGTCTGACAATATTCCGGCTTGGGGCCAAACCCCGAAGCAAAACATTGCAGATAGCGATGTTCGGCCGCTGGGACCTGCCCCAACTCGACACATAGCGCCCGCCGCCCGCTCTGTGCGTCAGCGGGCAGAAGGCGGATGCTTTGCATAGTGCCGCGCCCCCATGCCCCGCCCCAGTTATTCAGAAATTCGCTTCGCTGCCCGTCGAAGAGGGGAACGACTGCCAAATCGTGGGAGACCGCCCCCACAGGAGCACTTCCTAGTGCCAGCCATGTGGCCGCGTAAAGCCCGATCCTCGCGGCTCCGGAAAAACTCAGTCGGTACACAGCAAAGTTGCACATATCGAATCCAATCCTTTGGTTTCGTCCGAAAACAACATCCACGTTCGGCGAACATCTCTGTTCGGCGGAAGAAAAGAAGATCGGTCGGGGCACTGGCAAGCCCCGGAACTCAACCGCTCGAAAGCGATACCCTAGCGATCTCTAGCTCCAGTATACAGCAGAATGCGTTTCACGCCAACCCACAATTTGCCGGTTAAAGCTGGCAAATGCGAGCCGTGCTGACCGGCTGGGAGCAGTACAAGACCCCCCCTTGAATTCCCACGCCCGCCTCCGGCTCGTAAAACGGAATTTATCTGTGCTCAGTACCGAGAACTGTCTCCTCCGCATGTTGTCGGCCCCACGCCTCCCTCATGCCGGGCGAGCAGCGCTCTTGCGGCCTGACGGAACGAGTGGATCGTTGCAGCCGCGAAGCATGGCGGCGGCGTTCATGAGCCGCTCCGGGGCCTCCTGAAAGAAATGCATGAACTGCACGGCGTGCTCGGGCTGACGCAGCCTCGCCAAGGCGCCCTCCTCGATCTGCCGGATCCGTTCCTTGCTCACGTGCAACACCTTGCCGATGTCGTTGAGGCTTAACGGCTGCTGGCCGTGCAGCCCGAAGCGCATTTGCAACACCTGTCGCTCGCGAATATCGAGACAGCCCAGGATGGCGTCGATGCGGTCCTCAAGACTATGCTGATCGACACCGTCGCCGAGACACACCGGGTGGGGATCGGGAACGATTTCCATCAAGGTCCGCGACCCTATGCGGTTGGCCGAATCGTCGAACGAAACGGGCTGCCGATGCACGCGCATCAGACGCTCCACTTCGTCCGGCGTGATGCCGGCCGCTTCCGCAAGCTCGTCGTCATTGGGCATGGCCGCGTGGGATTGCAGATATTGCTCACGCGCGGTCTGAATTCGGTCGAGCTTTTGCGTCATCAAATACGATGTGCGAAAACCGTTTCGCTGCTGCACCAGCGCCCGCCGCACGGCCTGCCGCACCCACCAGAACGCATAGGTCGAAAAGCGGTGGCCGCGGGCCGGGTCGAACTTCTCCACGGCGCGCATCAGTCCGACATTGCCCTCCTGGATCAGGTCGAGCAGATCGTCCTGGCGCGAGGCGAACTGCTTGGCGATGGAGACGACCAGCCGCAGATTGGGCAGCATGAACTCGTGGCGGGCGGCGTCGTAGGCGCATTCCAGGCGGCGGACGGCATTCAGGCGACGAAGCGCTGCACGGTGGCCTTCGCCCGAACGATCGGCCATTTGTTTCAAGCCTGCCAGGGGTTTCTTGAGCAGCGTCGGCTGAAAGCGAAGCTGCTGCACTTTTCTGGCGGCCGCGCGGCGACGACGAAGGAGCGACCGCCGGGCCGCCTCCCGTTCGGCGGCGGGCCGCTTCGGATCGGCCGCGATGTGCCGATCGCGGCGGTTCCGGCGCAGGACCCGTTGCAGGATCCGTACCCCTTCGTCCAGGCGGCAGAACGCCTCGCGCCGCGCGGCCGCACTGATTCCTTGCACGTCAAGTACGTAATCGATTCGCAGCCGGTGCGCCACGGCCCGCTGTGCGGACGCCAACAGCATCCGCAGCGCGCGGTCGTCGGCCAGAAGCCGGGTGAGATAGCTGCGGCGCGTACGGCAGACCTTGGCCGCGATCGCCGACTCGGCCTCGCGGCTGAGCAACGGAGTACGGGTGATGTTTCGCAGATACATGCCCAATTCGTCGATGGAAAGTACTGACATGGTGGCTTGCTCCTTACGGCAAAAGTGATATGACCGGCATAAAGCACAGGACATGCCAAGTGCGCGCGAAGCGAAGAATCGGCTACAATGTGCGGAGAAACGCACGTACAATGGAATTCGCCACCGCGGCGCGGCGCCGGGCGGCGCGGGTCAAAAAGCCCCGCCGGGGCAAATTGCCGCGCAGGAACATCTCTCGACAGAAGTGATTCACCATGCGACTCGCGCTGAAACTGGTTCTGGTCTTCATGTTGGTGAACATCGCGTTGGCCGGCGTTTGCGGCTATCTGGCCATGAGAGACGAAACGGATGTCTTTCGAGAGGAGGTCCAGGAGGAAGCGGTCGAGGTGGATGCGGTGATGGCGCCGGTCGTGGCAGAGGCGTGGAAGAGCGTAGGCGACAAGGGTATGTCCGACTCGGTGCGGCGTCTTTTCGGCCAAAATCCACAACCCTTGCGGGTCCGCTGGGTTTGGTTCGAGCCGGCGGATGAGCCCGATGCTCGTCCCGAGGTTGAGGGTCTGGCTGCGGTGGTCATTGCCAAGCACGAACTTGTCGATATGTCGAAGGCCGATGGCAGCGGGTATCTTGTCATCTACTGGCCCGTGGAGATCGGCTCCAAGCACAAGGGCGGCCTGGAGTTCGCCCATTCGGTCGCCGATTTGACGGCCAATAAACGAACTATCCTCGTGCGCACCGAGTGGTTGATCGGCGGCATGGCGCTGATCAGCGTGTTGCTGGCAATCGCTCTCGGCATCCGTTTCGTCGGCCGGCCGCTCGATCAGTTGATAGCCAAGGCCCGGCGGATCAGCGAGGGCGACTTCGAGGGTCCTGTGCATATCCGCTCGCGCGACGAGTTGTCGGAACTGGCGGAAAACCTCAATTCCATGTGCGCGAACCTGGGCGAATCGCAACGGAAGCTCCGCGAGGAAACGGCCGCGCGGATCGCGGCCATCGAGCAACTTCGCCACGCCGACCGCTTGAAGACCGTCGGTCGCCTGGCCTCGGGCATCGCCCACGAACTGGGCACGCCGCTGAACGTGGTCGCCGGCCGGGCCGGGCTGATCGGTTCCGGCAAGCTCGATCCGCAGCAGGTAACGGAAAGCGCCGCGGCCATCCGCTTGGAAACCGACAAGATGACGCGGATCATCCGGCAATTGCTCGATTTTGCCCGCTCCAGCACGCCCCACAAACAGCCGGCCGATCTGCGGAGCGTCGTGCGGCAGACCATCGACATGCTCGAGTCGATCGCCGAGAAGCGGAAGGTCCGCTTGAACTTTCCGCCCGGCGCCGAGCCAGCCGTGGCCGGCGTCGATGCGGGGCAGATCCAGCAAGTCCTGACGAACCTGACGATGAACGCCATCGAAGCGATGCCGCAGGGCGGCCAAGTCGAATTCCGCATCGAACGCCGCAAGTGCCACCGCCCGAAAATTACGAGCGAAGGGGTGATCGACCGAGCGATTGATGTCGGCGGCGAGTTGCCCGTGGAGTTCTTTGCCATCGAAGTCCGCGACGAAGGCGTCGGCATCGCGGAGGAGCACATTCCGCAGTTGTTCGAGCCGTTCTTCACGACCAAGGAAGTCGGCGCCGGCACCGGGCTGGGCCTTTCCATCGCGTACGGCATCGTGCAGGAGCACGGCGGCTGGATCGACGTAACCAGCCTGGTCGGCAAGGGGAGTTGCTTTACCGTGTTCCTGCCGGCGGAGGGCCAATCATGAAGCCGCGGATACTGATTGTCGATGATGAACGGGGCATGCGCGAGTTGCTGGAGACCGACCTGCGATTGCGGGATTTCACGCCCTGCGGCTTCGCATCGGCGGCCGAGGCCTATGAAGTCTTTGCCCGAGAAGACTTCGATGTCGTGCTCACCGATCTGCGAATGCCTGGCATGGACGGGCTGGAGTTTTGTAAGCTGCTGATGGCCAACCGGCCGGACATGCCGGTGATTGTGATGACGGCATTCGGCAATCTGGAATCGGCCATCGCGGCCATGCGCGCGGGGGCATACGACTTCGTCACCAAGCCGATCGAAATGGAGTTGCTGGCGTTGATCTTGCGCCGGGCCGTCGAGCGGAGGCAACTCCAGCAGCAGATACATTCCCTCCGCGAGACGTTGCTGCAAACGGGCCGCTTCGACGAATTGCTTGGGCAGAGCCCGCCCATGCTCAAGCTCTACGACCAGTTGGCGCAGATCGCCGACTCCGACGCCTCGGTGCTGATCATGGGCGAGAGCGGCACGGGCAAGGAACTGGTGGCCAAGGCCCTGCACCGCCGCGGACGCCGTGCTGAGAAACCGTTTGTGGCGGTCAATTGTGCCGCCTTGCCCGACACGCTTCTGGAAAGCGAACTCTTTGGACACGTCAAAGGGGCCTTCACCGATGCGCGGGCCGACCGCCGCGGCCTGTTCGTGCAGGCCGAAGGCGGAACGTTGTTTCTCGACGAGATCGGCGAGATGCCGCTTGCCATGCAGGCGAAGTTGTTGCGGGCGTTGGAGGAAAGCAAGGTCCGGCCGGTGGGCAGCGAGAAGGAAATTGCTTTCGACGTCCGCGTTCTGGCCGCCACCAATCGTGACCTGGAAACGGCCGTCGAGGAAGGACGTTTTCGCAAAGACCTCTACTTCCGCATCGATGTGATCCAGATCGACCTGCCGCCGCTTCGTGCCCGCGGGGCCGACACCCTGTTGCTGGCCCAACACTTCATCGAGGTCTGCGCCGCACGGGCGAAAAAACAGATTCAAGGACTTTCGGAAGGCGTGGGGGAGAAGTTGCTGGCCTACGCCTGGCCCGGCAATGTCCGCGAGTTGCGGAACGTGATCGAGCGGGCGGTGGCCTTGACGCGATTCGACCGGCTAACGCTCGACGACCTGCCGGAGAAGGTCCGCGACTACCGCAGTTCGCAAGTGGTGATCGGCGGCAGCGATCCGGGCGAACTCGTGCCGCTGGAGGAAGTCGAGCGGCGATACATTCTGCACGTGCTCGATTCCGTGCAGGGCAACCGCACGCTGGCCGCGCGATCGCTCGGGCTGGACCGCAAAACGCTCTATCGCAAGCTGCGGCAGTACGGAGTCTTGGAGTAAAAGAGCGATCACCACTTCCCTGGCTTCCCGATAGCCGCTCGCAAACCCCTTTGCGGTCTGCGGGAGTGCGTCCGCAACGTGCGGACGTGATATACCATTCCGGCGGGGGAAATTCCGCGATGTACGTGGCGACCTGAATTGCCCAGCCTTGTCAAATTCGGTCGCCGGCACCTTTTTTTTCTCAAGGACCAAATTCGTTTGCCAGCAATGGAATCACGACCTATATTTGCTTATCAGGAATAATTCCAGAAGCGACCCTTCGCTGGGGCCTGCCACTTTTCTTGGAGTGAGCCATGCCATTGACGATCCAACTTATCTATGCGAGCGCCGCAACTCGACAATTCGACGCCATCGACCTGACCGCATTGCTGATGAAGGCTCGGCAAAAGAACGAGTCGCTCGATATTACGGGGATGCTGGTTTATCACGATGACTCGTTTCTGCAAGTGCTGGAAGGAGAGGAAACGGCGGTAGATTCGCTCTATAAGCGAATTACAAGAGACGATCGCCACACGAAATGCACGCTGCTGCTGCGGACTTTTATTGACCGACGTAACTTCGGCGACTGGTCAATGGGATTTGTTAACACCAAACTCTTCGGCCCGAAATCGCTGGCTGGCTTCACCGACTTTTTTAACCGACGATTCTCGCCTGAGGCGTTCGCTGCCGATCCCTCAACGGCTCACAGGCTATTGCTGGCGTTTCGTGATGGACAATATCGTCGGAAGGTCGAAGTCGCAGACAGAGCGATTATTGGGGCTGCAAAATAGTCAAGTCGCGTGGCGTTTGCGCGCAAAAAGCGCGCAAAAAGGGGTCAGCGCAAAAAGAGCGCAAAAAGGGGTCAGAATGAGTTTCTCTGACAAATAGTTCTGCCGCGGTTTCTCCGCCCGGCGGACAACTAACGGCTGGACCCCATCGTTGGCGACTTTGCGCGAGAGCATTGTTTCGCATCGTTTGGGCCTTCGCGGAAACTTTTTTTGCGAGACCGGAATTCTTTCGCCACGGCGCCAATCCGGCCGACTTTTTCCAACTCCTTATGGCATAAGCAGTTGCGGCGATATTTCGGCCTTCTTCCGGCCCGCGCGGCGGCCGGCATGCGAACAAACGGCCCGCGCGCAACTCGTTGCCGCGCAAGCACTTGCGGCGACAAATGGGCCGCCCAATGCAACAACTGTTGACAACGTCTGTACACATGTTATAATAGCCGTTCATACTGAACCATTCTCCCTTTCATGAAAGGGCCGTCCCATGCGTGCCGCATCCGTCGCCGATGGCTCCTGGTTATTGCGTCTCGGAAAAGTAATGCCGCGTATCGTGGGACAGGTTGCCAACCTGTCAAGCAGATTGGCAATCTGCTCCACGGCATTACTTTCCTGAAGGTCAATAAACGTGCAGGCGGCGCCCGCGGTGGCCGATGACGCCAGCGACGCAACGGAGAGTGAGCGATGTGTGCCAACCTTGCCTAACTTAACAGGGATGAGCCGGGGGCTTCCGTCGCGTAAGTTGATGGCTGTCAACACCTTCCGGCAAGCGGCGCGATCTGCACCAGTGGCGCAGAAACCGCGAGGCGGTGCATAAGTCGGCGGTTGCGGAGCGCCGGGGAAGGCCCTGCGAGTCGAGAATTGAGTACGGAGTGCCCAGTACTGAGTACTGAGTAGTGAAGACTGAACACGGAGTATTGACGCACTGAAATATACGAAAGGAGAGACGGAAGACCGGCGCTCACGCAATTTGGAGTGCGGTAA
>Ga0302320_10030080_pt1 | contig 10363 bp, 7 predicted proteins | sample Bog_T0_3_FD_202130 | JGI IMG/M metagenome (GOLD analysis project Ga0302320, IMG submission 202130) | Peat permafrost microbial communities from Stordalen Mire near Abisko, Sweden - Bog_T0_3 | ecosystem: Environmental > Terrestrial > Soil > Wetlands > Peat | place: Sweden: Abisko, Stordalen Mire... | reverse complement strand
CGCTCGCCGGAACTTTGGGTGAGGGAGTTGCTGACTAGGTATCCCTTTTCGATTGCGTCAGCAGATTATTCTCAAGAGCAGGGGGGTTTTGGTAAAATATACAAAGTTGCCACAGCTGTGTACGCGAAGCTTGGCAGCCAAAACAACTCCAGCAATGAAATTAAAGAGAACGGCCAACACTTCTAAAGTGAGAATGATAATGGGGTGATTGAGGCCATCGACAAAGGCAGCTCCGAATCCGTAGATAATGACTATCCAGTTCCAGGCAGTAGTGAACATGGCGTAGTTGACGCTGGAGTTGCCGAAAGCTTGTCGTGCGATGGCATTACCGACCAAAGCCATGGTGATTAGGTTGAAAATGAACTGGAAAGTTCTTAATCCGAGTTGGGCGACAGAAACCATTTTGTCGGTGTTTTATGCGATGCCTGACGATAAATAGCGGATTAGTTTTGTTGAGGGTGTATGCGATTTATTGTGACAGCTGAGTTGATGTCGATATAAAACTTGTCCTACAGTAAATGTAGAAGGCTTGTATGAAGTTTTGGCTAAAAGGTGTAAGAAGAGGAGGAGAAGGAGAGAGAGTTACCTTTAATGCTTGTAGTAGCAAATGAAAAATATGACGTCGATATCTCCCACTTTACTGAATTTAGAACAGCGTGAAAGTAGAGGTGCCAAGACTGCAAGGAGCCTGTGATGTGATGAGGTCTGGATGCTCAGGGATCGGCTTCTAAACCTTGGGTTTGGTTGATGCGCTAATTTTCAATAGGGTCGAACAGTTCTTTGATGAATTTGTGTGTGAATTGTGGAGAGTTAGAAGAAAGTGTAGAGTGTAGAGTGTGGGATGTTCTGTTGTGTTCTTCTGTTCTTCTGCTGAACATCACCCGATTGCTTACCCCTCCATTCAGCCACGCATACTCGCAATCGTCAGAGCAACCTGGCTTCCCGCTCGCTGTACGACCACTCAGACAATGTCGAGATCAATGAATACCCAAACATCCCTACATGTTATTATGTAAATCATTCTACTTCTCTTAGATTCGGCTCATCCATTTCATGACTCGCTCATAATAACGATTTGGTAACACCACCCTTCAAAAGCTTAAGAGCGAAAAAAGAGCTATTGTCTTGAGTTTAGTTTTAGGAAGAAGTCCAAGCTTCTTTCCTGCAAATCCGGAGAAGGATGCTGACGTAGGCGGCTGATGAATCTTCCCGTCATACAAATAGAGCAGTCGTTTCGCAAGTCTTCGGCTTCTGCGGCTTCTCCCTGTGGCAATTAAATTTATAGTAAGCATTTAGCAGCGCATGCACTATACTATTCGCTTGAGAAGCGTTTTGGCGCAATGTGCTTGGTTGATATATGCACTTGATAGGCCATTTCGCCCTTTTGACTTCGAGGGGTCTTTCAATGCCGATTGGATATCCCAATATGATTCGGTACCTGCTTTCAATTCGAAGATTTCTGTACGTCATTGTTTCATGTGAGTATAGCATCACTCGATATGAAAGTTAACTCTCGGAAGATATGTCCCTTTGACATTAATCGGAGGTAAAGTGATTGGACAAAATGAAAGAATTCGATTTTGTCTGATCTTGCCCCTAGAATTCGAAGGCCTTATTATCCTGTAACGGCTGTTGTTCCACTATCCCAGATGCTCCGGATGATTAAAGTCTGATAATCCAATTGACAAGCAGAATCGTTGCGTGAAGGGAATATAATTTGTCAAGCATTCTAAGTCGATCCATCTCGTCGCTCTATTTGTTAATACATATTGTACACTACCTCAGTCCAGAGATTTTATACAACGTCAACCTCGAGCTTATCTTTATCTCTGCTGACATATTGGACCGAATAATCTCCCACAAGTCCTGCTGAGATCACGCCACCAGTCAACAGACAACCGTTGACGAACCACCACCAGCAATTCTTGACGCTTTTCAAATTTACTCTTTTGATCATGACGGCCAAAGTAAGTGCAGCACCTCCACAACTCCCAATAAAGAAGACTGGTCCCGCCCCTGCTGCTACCCCAGCAGCAGCTAGCAATCCTATTTGAGTAACTGCCAATCCAGTCAAAATTTGTTTGGTTTGCGCATCGTGTCGAAGAGCGATGCTCTTGATGCCGGCTTTGGCATCGTCTTTGATATCCATGTGAGCATAAATCATGTCGTACAACACTGTCCAAATAACATTGGAGGCATAAAGGAATCCCGTAGCTGTTAATGCCGAGCTGTTTGAGAGCAGGTCGATACCTAAAGCCGGGAAACCCATTATAGCACCCCAGGAGAAAGTTAATCCAAGAACAAACTGTGGATAATGAGTCACGCGTTTTGCTAATGGATAGGAAGCTACGAATAGCAGGCTCGGAATGCCATAGAAAAGACACTGGTATGGGAATTGAAGCAGAACTCCCAGACCAGCGAGGAGATTGACTCCTGTAAAAGCGAGAGCATTAAAGGGAGTGATGGCTCCTCGAGCGATGGGTCGTAATCGAGTCCGGGTTACTTGAGTATCAAGGTTGCGATCCCAGAGGTCATTTATAGCACATCCAGCACCGCGCATAATGAGAGCACCGCTAAAGAAGAGAAGAGATGTTCCAATGATAGAAAGAGGCGAAGCCATTGGGACGGTCAAAGGTGCTGCCATGAGTGTCGAAAACAGACAAGGAAAGAAGAGGTAATATGTTCCTGTCGGCTTATCGAGCCTTAGGAGTTCCGCATACGGCACCCAAGAGGTAGGTATTTTTGACAAAAGTCCTGTTGTGGGCCGAGCATATGGCTGTAGTTTGGGGGTTTCTTGAACAGATGCGGCGGAGGATGGGGTGGTTAGTTGATCAAGAGTCGCTGCCATAAGTTGTGTGTCGGAAGTATGGAGACTTCGTGATTGATGTCTTATAAGGGCTGCTTTTGAATGCGAGCCAGAGATAAAAGTGGTTGATGATCGCAGGTTAGTGATCCTTGGCCTGAAGACTCGATTTGGTCCTTTGCAGAAGGTCTGGAGCAAAGCACTTCGACATGGCTCTGGGAGACCGAATAAACGGCTCTTGCCAATAAGCATCATGGTGTTTGTCATGAGGTTTATTGACTAGTATATGGTCAGTTACAATCATTAGAGCTGAGATGAGGAAAGGCAGAGGGGCATGATTCAAGGTTGTGAAGTTCACATTAATGAAAAAGGAAACAATTCTGCCGTAGGTAGCACGACTAAGAATTGCTGTAGTAAATGAAATTTCGATGTGATGAGGATAGACTGATAGACCTATCCAGATGAGTGACCATGCTCAAAAAGACTGGAAGGGATTGGTTTTCATTGCTGCATTAGTTTACCTGACAATCCGTAGAAAAAAAGATCTAACAAAGATGTCTAATTCTTTAGGATAAAAGGAAGACTACATACTTTGAACCAATGCCCTTCATGCATCTAATATCTCAAGGCGGGTGTTGTTGCTAAATGGAATCTCAAAATTGCGGTCGTCTTCAATAACATTTTCTGACCCTGGAGTAGGTGGTCGGAGCGTTGACAAGGATCTCTAATCGGTGTTACCTGATTAAGCACTAGTTCGAAAAACCGCGAACATCAAAGCTCGGTGCTGCTGCAATCGATAGATAATAAATTCACAAGACACCCTCCTCTCCGTCACTCAGCCTCAACTTCTTGCGGACCAGTTTTGCAGGCGGACTGTGGACTAGTCCTCTAGAGAAAGTACCTTTCTGAATTCTGAATTTCGAATAGGTAGCCGTGCTATAATCCCGGCCCATTTAAAGTCTCCAAGCTCTGCGCAAAAATACTCTTGCAAGCTGTCGAAATTCACGCGGCGACTCGAGTACTGCGTTGCCCTCACTCTACGACTTATCCTCCCCTCTAATACAGGCTGTCACAGCTGGGTAATTTCAGTCTTGGCCATTTCGACTATGTGCTGGAAACTGAACCCACAAGAAGATCTTAGCTCTTGTCGATTTTGATTTCTAGGATAGCAAAATGCCCCCGTTATCCCATCCACAGGCGCAGTTTGTGCCAATACCGCCAGACCTGGATCTCAGCACTTTGGTGGAGGAGACGGATAACTTCGATTATGTGACTAGACTACCAAATCATGTACTGCAGGACCATTCGATTCAGAGCCTGGAACAACTGGTACTTCTACATGTCGTTATCGGAGGCAAGCCACTCGTGATAGAGGGCTGGGGAGACAAACTCCCACCGTGGCTGTTTAGTTCCGAATGGCTTTTGAACAACTTGGACAAGAAAGGTAGGCAGGCCACTTATCCCTTGTTAATATCTGGATACTATTTCTAACATTTTCTGCCCATAGTTGAGCAAGTACGCGACATCCCTAACGCGGTGAACATCCCAATGACAATGGGTCACTACCTGCGTGCAATGGACCAGCTCACTAGACAATTTACACCTGAGAGCTACAAAGACCCTAAGCGACAACGGCTCTATCTAAAAGACATTGATTGTCCTGAAGCATGGGCTGAACATCTCAAAGATGTCATACCAGAGAACTTCTATTATCTCAACGAATGCGTTGAATCTAGAACAGGAGGCGACGGTGCGATACGAGAACCAAATGAATATGGCCAAATGCGCTTCGGAAAAGGCGTTGCGCCGGCAGGCGACTTAATGAGCAGCCTTCCACCTGAAATGCGAGCCTTGAATATGATGTGCTACATTGGTCATGAGGGGACTTATACTCCCGCTCATAGAGAGATGTGCGCCAGTCTTGGTCACAATATCATGGTTGAGACTTCCGAGGCTTCTCGAGGAGAGAGGCAAGGTAGTTCCATATGGTTTATGACTGAGACTAAGGAACGTGAAGTCGTTTCCGAATACTTTCTGTCTATGCTTGGTCATGATATAGAAGTCGAGAAGCATTTCGCCCAGATAAACGCTTGGAAGAAGGCACCTTTCAACGTTTGGGTGGTGGAGCAAAAAGTTGGTGACCTAATCCTAATCCCCCCTCTTGCCCCACATCAAGTTTGGAATCGAGGGACCAGGACGATGAAAGCTGCTTGGAACCGAACAACTGTCGATACATTGGAACTTGCAATTCATGAGGCCTTGCCACGCGCTCGTTTGGTTTGCCGTGAGGAGCAGTACAAGAACAAGGCTATCATCTACTACACACTCATGAAATATCATGACCTCCTTCAACGAGACACAGTCGAGCCCAAGATGTGGAGGTATGGTAGAATCAAGCAAATGCTAGAGGATTTCAAACGTTTGTTCGCCTTATACACGGAAGTCTTGATCAGCGAAACGTTCTCCCCCTCGCGACCCAAAGAGAAGCACGTGGAATTCTTACCTTATGACTCGAATGTCACTTGCTCATACTGTCGATGCAACATATTCAATCGATTCCTGACCTGCAAGAGCTGTATCGAAACTGCCGAGACAGGCGAGCAAGATACATATGATGTATGCATGGAATGTTACGCTATGGGTCGCTCATGTGCATGCATATCTGATCTGAAATGGGTCGAACAATGGCAAGAGTCCGAGTTGCTAGGGAACTACGAAATATGGCGAGAAGTGGTTGTTCATTACGATGGCTATTTCGACGAAGTGACCTCCCCTCAACCACTCGAAATTGCTAGAGAACGATTTGGGAAAAAGCCGGTGGCAGAAATCTGTCAAGAGCAACTTACTCTCAGGCCGTGGCGCGACATTACTAAACCAATTGTCCGTGAAATCACTCCTGGTGATTCCGACGTTGAACCGGAAGCTGATGACGAGGGCCGACCGAAGAAGCCAATCAAGAAGAGAAGACCAGGCAGAGTCAAGCCTGACAAGAAGAAGACACGCTCATGCCACATCTGCTGTCACCATGATTGGAAATGGAAACTTGCACAGTGCACTTCATGCTCGAATTCATACTGCTACGGCACGCTCTGGCGAGCTTTCGATCTTATGCCACAGACAGTAATGCAAGATAAGGATTGGAAGTGTCCAAAGTGCTTGAAGATTTGTTCCTGTGGAAGGTGTCGGAAGGATCCGAACCAGACACCGTATGCACCTAAGGGGACTCTCCTTGGCCATGACACAAAGAAAGTTGCCGACTTTAGGAGTGTTGAAAGTTTGGTCGATTTTTCCAAAACAAACCTTGGATGGTTGAGAGACGGAGTCGATGTTCTTCCTCAAGAAACGGAAAGGATGAAGAGGCTAAAAGAGAAAGCAGAAATAGATAAGGCTCGCGAGGATGCCATCAACGAAAATTACCTTGACGATGTTCAAAACCCGTCTTTTGCCTACGAAGCTGAGAGCCACTTTACCAATATGGCAGATATAGACCCGTCACTTCGCGAAGATGGCCCTTCATCGTCTGCAGATCAGGGCCAAAGCAATGGATACTATCAGCCATACGTCAACCTAGCCAATCTTGAGCATGAATACAGGACTCCCTATCCCCTGTATGATTCATTTGATGGTTCCAACGAGCTGGACGGTCACCACGGATTTGAAGAGACGGGCAATTCAGGATTCGGTACTCCTCGGGACCAGACAGACTACCCGTCTAGGTTAAATGCTCCAATTGCTCCCATGGTGTCAGTCGAGCAACCATATCCCGAACCTTCTATTGCAGGTCCAAGTCGTATGATGGGAATCGGTTACTACCAGCAGGAAAGTGATGCTGTTGACAAGATTTTATACGATCCGTTGAATGCAGAGCCTACCGCTTACGATGATCCTACTGTGGCTCCAAATAATCTGATAGCATCACTCGCGCAATTTGAAAGTAGCTCAAAGAAAAGGAAAGCAGATGACGAAGATGACCTAGAGTTTTTCACATCTAAACGCCAAAGAATGCTTGCAGAGACAAGAAAACAGAAAAAAAATACGAACCCCAACCCAGTAGAAGAGGTAAGTGCCTCCCGACCAGAACGTCCAGCACGGCAAAGTGTTGGAAAACAACAATACATCGACTTGGAAGACGACGCTATTCTTTTCGAGCCAGAACCAGAACCAGAACCTGATACACAAGCTTCTCGCAATCATAGCGTTATGGGTAGCCAAGGAAATGAAACTGATGATCTTGAGCTTGCTACTAAGGCATTGAATCCGCAATCGCCAGATCCTACATCAAAACCAAGACGTGGACGACCTCGGAAGTCTAGTTTGCGGACGAGCATGACAATTTCGCCAGGGCCACCTTCTACCTCGTCATCTGCTAAACCCCCCCGAAAGTCAGCATGGCTTGCTAGAAAGGAAGCAGCAGAGAACGAGGATGGGTCTTCTGCAGAGATCTCCTTGGTCAAGCCCAGATCTAAGCGCACGACGGTTACGGAAAGGAGGAATTCAGGATGGACTCATATCAATATCTCCTCCGAGAATAACAGTGAGGATGAAGGAACTCCAGCTCAACGACTTCCACCGCGTGTCCGACCAAGGAAACAACATTCAGAAGACAAATTAAGAGTTGACCTTGTAGATACTTCTCTGAACGAAGAAGATCCACCAATCCATGCCCCAGAAATCTCAGCCGAGCTTGCACCTAAGAGAGGCAGAGGTCGACCTAGCAAAGCGACAATGGGCAAAAAACTAACTATTAGCCTACTAGATGGCTCGTCTAAGGAAGATGATTCATTTACAGAAGAAAAAGCTTACGAAGTTCCGCCTCAGAAGCGCAGAGGACGTCCCAGCAAAGCTACGATGGAAAATAAGTCAATCATCGCTCTGCATGGCTCATCATCTGGCAAAGATGGTCCCTTTGCTGATATGGAGGAGGATACTCCTGCTGAAGTTTTACCTCCAAGACGTAGGGGACGGCCTAGTGCAGTCCGTACGAATGTAATCTCAATAAGTGCCAATGGATCCTCGCCAAATGCAGAAGCTCCATCACAACAGAGCGTATCTCAGCGCAAGGGTGTGCTAGATATCGATGCCTTGTCATCGCCTCGTGACAGCCTTTTTATAGATCCTCCATACGTCGAAGTTGATGATGCTGATAGCTTATATGGCGCAAATGAACAGATCCATGACGATGGTAACTTCGTTGAAAGCCCAAGGGATGAAGTCAATAACAGTATCGAAATAAGTTGGAGTGTCTCTAAAGATAATCCCATCGTCAAGGTGGGACTACCTGTAGCTCTACCTCTAATAAAGCAAGAGCCCATGGCTAAGAAACGTCGAGGGCGGCCTCCCAAGAATGCTTCAGCAAACGCTCAATCTATACCAAATGCGCCGGCTCGCCAAGACTCTATTTCCTACGATACCTTTAGATCTGCACCCTCATCCCCGCCAGACCGAACTGCAGTGTTTGCTAAGCAGCCAAAATTGCTATCTCTCAAAGAGAAATTTGCCCTCAAGGGCAAATCAGTCAAGATAGTAGCAGCAAAGTCACGTCCCTCCCCTACTATATCTTCCAAAACTCCTAGTGCAAGAGAGAGATCCGAAAGATCTTTTTCAGCCATAGAAGTTCCCAATTACTCACCTATGGCTACCCCAAACCCAACAGATTCTGCTGACGCCACGTCTTTAAAAGCATTTTCTGTCACGACGCAACCAGCCAAATCCGTTTTCAAAGCCTCTTCGATCATTACTCCTGCTAATCAATCATACACCGCCACTTCATACACCCTTGATTCGCCTATGTCTAAGCCATCACCATCCGAATCTCAAATCTCCAGATCAGTCTTCAGACGCTCTCCCGTTGCAACAAGTTCCGCTTCCCGCTCTTACCACCCTGAGTCTCCCCCATCAGAAGGCCCAGCTGAGCCTGAGCCTGAGCCTCCCACGAATAAAGCGTCAACTGTAGTCCGCCTTGACAAACCAGCCAAGAATGGCCCTACTATCGTTCGCCTCATGAGCTCGGAACTAGAAGAACAAGAAGCATCGCCACAAGTAGAAGAGTATGATTCAAGTGAGTCTGCAGGTTGGTCTTCGAGCGATGAGGGGATTCCTGCTGTCATGCCAAATAAACAGATGAGTCTGGATGCGAATGGGGCTGGGAGAATGAACATGAGTGGTGACCGACAGCTGATGGGAATGGTTGCGAGGAGGGGGGGAGGTGGAATTAGAGGTAGGTAAGTTAGGCAGCGATGGATACGACGAATTTCAGGTTTTGCTATGCTACGATGAAGCCACAATGAAGCGGGATTGCTTAAGTTATGCATATGGTAGCTCGGCCTTAGCATTATGTACATGATAAAAAAGAAAGCGGAAATGTAACGGGGGAGGCAAGGATGCAGATATAAATACCCAACATACTTAGCGATTAGCTAGCTTGTTTGTGCGAAATCAAATAAACATTAATAATACAACTTTCTCATGGAGGTTCTGAAAAGTGCATCCCATATTTACTTTATTCAAATTGACGCCAGGAAATTTACATACTTATTATTTACCCCACCCGTTTTCGTCTTCTTTCATACCACCGTTCTTTTTTTTTTTAAAAAAAAAGCCCGAAAGTGCCCATCTCCGACTACCATACCGTTTCCTGAGGACCTCAAACAGAGCCCGAGCCCGAGCACCTCCCACGATCCCTATCGTTTTCATGTGCACAAATATTGCATCCTGTGCTCTAAGAGCTACTTTCGGTACACTAGTCCTCGTGATGCCTTGACGTGGGAACTAGTAGCATAAGGAAAGGGATAGGTAGGGAGGGAGGGGATCGAGGGGGAAGAGGATTGATTACTTTCGCTTATGGGTTTCTGTGTTCTGCTTTGCTGTCGGGATCCGCTGGGACTTTGTCCTCCTCGCGTTTTGGATGGGGAAAAGTTAGACTGGAGAATATGGAGAGGTTGAGGTTGGGCTGGAAACGGATGATTGGAATTTGTCTTTTGTGGGTGATGTCTAAGGATGAAGAGATTCTATGATCCTTTTATACTCTAAACCTACATTAATTCAATTAGGGTAACTGGAGTATTCATGCACTTCACGGTCAACTAGATGACTCAACCATAGTAACGTTTCGAGGACATTGGAAATCATTCTCCGGCATACCGGTAGCTTTTTACATAAACGCCTGCAAATTTCATGTCCCCCTTCATGCCTGGCCTCTCTTCTTAAAGCTCCCACCCTGTCTTGGCTGGCTCCCATACGGCCTCCTACCCACCACCTTTTTATCCCTTCCCATCCCGGCACCCAGGCTTATGTCTACTCTTGGTGGCGTCTCGAATCCAAAGCCCTTCGCAACCTTCCTCAGATCCAACTTACTCACATCAAAGATGCTCCTCAAGCTATGACTTGCATACGCCTGCAGATAACTCTTATATCCTTCCTTCGCGCTTTTGTTGAGATAGTAGTTTTGGGAGATCAGTTTTTCAAGCTGTGACTGCACGTTGATGATCTTCTTGGCGGGGAAATCGAATTCGACGACAGGGACCCGCGCAGTTTTGAGGTGTGAGAGGAATCCAACTTCGT
>Ga0302320_10030076_pt1 | contig 10363 bp, 4 predicted proteins | sample Bog_T0_3_FD_202130 | JGI IMG/M metagenome (GOLD analysis project Ga0302320, IMG submission 202130) | Peat permafrost microbial communities from Stordalen Mire near Abisko, Sweden - Bog_T0_3 | ecosystem: Environmental > Terrestrial > Soil > Wetlands > Peat | place: Sweden: Abisko, Stordalen Mire... | reverse complement strand
TCGCATAAAATGAATTCCAAACTAGCCAGAATTTCCTCTTTTATCCTCATAATGATATCAGAATTGGGTTCCTGGCTGGTTATTTGTAAAATGACGACATATTTCTCGAAAAACACCATTTTCAATTGGAAAAAGAGCCTGCCGAATAAGGCGACGAAAACCCCCCATTTCGTGATGATATCATTAGGGTTTTTATTGAGGAAAATGGCATTTGGGAAAATGTTCATGATATCCTCATAATTCCGAATGAGTTCGATATTTAGTTTCAAAGGTTCTGAGGTTATAAGATTTCCTTTGAATTTCTTCCATTCGGCTTTGAAATCCATTGGAATATTGAATGGGAATTCGAGGAATTTGAATATGCAGAAAGGAAGAGGCAAAGTGAGGATTTTCTGATTAAGTTGTTGATAATTGACACTATTAGATTAAAAAAATTAGAGGAATTTTCTTAGAAAAAAGAATGTTAGTTTTACTAATAAAAAATGTCGATTAAGAGGAAATCGAAGGTTTCCTCTGGAGAACAATCTATAAGGATTTCCTGTTGAATTGAGGAGTTCGATTCGAATAACGGGATATTAATTTCTCTATCTGGGATCAATTTCACTTAATGAAGAAATATAATTAAAAGACTTAATAGAAATTATTAATAAAAAGATAAAAATATAGATTAATCTGTAAAGATTATTAAAATCTATACATTTGAAGCCTTAGATCATTAAAGATAAAAGACTTATCAATAAATATAAAAGACTTATCAATAAATAAAGCTTTCTTATAAATAAATAAAGCCTCCTTATAAATAAATATAAAAGACTTATCAATAAATAAAGCCTCCTTATAAATATATATAAAAGACTTAAAGACTTTATAAATGAATATAAAACACTTAAAGCCTCCTTATAAATGAATATAAATATTAAAAGCACTTATATACCAATAAATAATTTAATAATAAAATAATAAAATAAATATAAATAAATATATCATCTGATAAATAAAAAAGAACTTATTTATTACTTCTCAAGTTTTTTCTTCGAGGTTGTAAATTCAAGCAAAAATGATTCAAAACATTCTTCGACTTATTAGAAATAAACAAATTGATCTTAATTTGATTGCCTTTGATGATCGTTTTCGACCCAATTTGAATTTCCATATTTTCGAATAAAATCGTGGAAGTGCCTAAACAAGCCTTTTTGAAATTCTTGACATCAGTTCTGAAAATCGCGCTCGCAGTGTTCATTTTCCTGATCAATTTCGCTAATGATTTTTTACTAACATAGACGATTTTCCTTTTGAATTTCTCCTGACAAAGATAAAAATTCGGGTTTTTCTGATTTCCTTCTTTATATCTTCTATTTTCTCTCGAGGCATAAATATTCTTATAATCCTCATAATTCAGATTATTGCTTTGATTTATCGAGATCTTCACATCCCCATTGAAATTATATATAGATCCTTTATTTTTTTCTTCGAATTCCTTTAGTATTTCATAAGGATCGTGCCAAACTTTCTTAAAAACTCCATCATTTTTATAGGTTTTCCTAAGGAATTTCTCTCGTTCTTCGGTTTCCTGTTGATTGAATTCATTACAGAATTTCTCAATAGTTTCCAATGGGTTATTTCTTATAGGACTTATCAAGATATTATGTTTCGAATCAATCAATCGATGTTTTTCCTTGAAATCGGAATAAGAAAGTCTTGAATTTTCAAGAATCTGACTTTGATTAGAAGGAATGGCTTCGTTTTTCATTAATTTCTTCACAGTATCTTGTTTTGGCTCATTTTTCTCAGTTCTGGGTGGGGTTATTGAGATATTAAAAACTGAATTCATGACTTTATTGAGGCTTCTTCTATTTGGACTTTCTAATGGATTAGTTGAGGGTTTAGACATTGGATTTATTAGGAATTTCTCTGAGGAAACCTTCAATTTCTCGGTTTTCATTAAGAATTTCTCCTTGATTTCAAGCTCAAAAACGTCTCTTTTTTGCTTAATTTCCTGATCTTTTGTGATGAAAGTCGTGATTTTCTCAATATCTCTTTGAAGGATTTCATAGAAATCCTTCAAACCTTTGAATTGAGTCTTGAAATCGCAAACTGTGTTTTCTATATTTTTGAGTTTTTCCTTAGAAACTTCATGAAACTCCTTGATTTTCTCATCATTTAGCCTCAAATCGCCAATTCTTTCGTTTTTCACGATATCGACTTCCTTTTGAAAAGATTGTAATAAACTTGAGAATTCGTTTCTTAAAACATTATAATTTTCCTTAGAATTTTCATAGTCTTTTTCGCTTTTCTGCAATTCGCCAATGAAAAGCCCTTTTTCTACTGAAAAACCTCGGGTTTCAAGCTTTTCTAAGAGATTTCGTGTGGATTCTAATAAAACACTGAATTTCTCATGATTTTCGCTATAACCAAATTCAAGATTTTGTTGCTTATTCTGAAGAAACGCAATATCTCCTGATAATTTCTCAATGTTTTGCAAAGAAATAGAGTCTTTTAAGGCGATTTTCTCTGAAATCTCCTTAATATTATCCTCGATTTGCCTAAAATTCGGGTCTTTTCCTTTAGGAGATTGCAAATTTAGCGATTGTTTCAATTCTTTCTTCAAATCTTCTTGATCTTTACGCATTTCTAAGTAAATTTTCTGCATTTCTTGGAGATTTCGCTCTAAAGTCTCGAATTTCTGAGGAGAACTCTGATCTGATAATAGATTATTAAGCTTTTCATGATCTTGAAGTGAAAAACGAGCCATTTCAGTGCTTTCTTGTTTCAAAGCTTCGAAATCATGAGCTAAAGCTTGGATTTTCGCTTCAGTTTCAATGATTTGGCTTGTTTTTAAAGAGTTTTCCTTGAGAAAAGCCTCGAATTCTGCTAAATCCTGAGGCTTTTTCTTATAGAAATCGCGATTTTCCTCTTTTTTCTCATTAATTTCTGGTTTTTTTTCAGGGATTTCAGCTTTTTCATTGGAAAGCTGATTTTCTAATATTTTCAATCTATTCCCTTCAAAATTCTCAACATTTGGGTCTTTTTCTTCATTTCTTAACGAAATATCATGTTCTTCATTGACTTCAGGAATAGTTCCTAAATCTTCTTTTATCGAAAATTCGTTTTTCCTGAGACTATTGACGATTTTGATCTTTTTTTCCTCAGTGTATTCATTCATATTCTCATTTTCTAATAAATCCACCTTCTTAAAATCCTTAAACATATCAGAATTTTCCTCATTTGATCCGAAATCGCCTGGAAAATCAAAGAAAAACTCGTTTTTCTCTATATTTTCTAAGTTTTTCCTTTCATCTGAGGAATTCTCTGAAAAAACTATCAAATTATTGGCTTTATCGATGTTTTTCGGATCTATAGTCCAAATAGTCGCTTTTTCAGGCATTTCAGTAGAGATATTTAAAGGTTCAGGGGTTTTATTCAAGGCATCTTCAAATAAATCAGGCTTTTCCTCAGTTTCTAAGAGAAAATCGGGTTTCTGATCTTTAACGCTAGGTTTTTCATATAAAATCGCATTATTATTAAGGAAGTTTTCAGGGTTTTCGAAGGGATTAGCAGGACTTTTATCAGTTTTCTCTATGAAATCCAATCTTTTTTCAGGCTTTTTCTCTTCCAAAGTCAAAGAAACTTTCTTTTCTTCAATATCCTTTGAGTTTTTCTCGATAAAATCATAGTTTTTCTTATTAAAACTATCAGCATCGAAATAATCCATAATAAAAGGCTGCTTAAAATGCTCTTTTTCAGGGATTTCGGGTCTAGCTGTCTCGATTATAGGCTTTTCTAATAAGTCTTGAGATTTTAGGTCATTTCCAAAGAACCAATTATCCTCGTTTTTCGCAAGAATTTCAGGCTTTTTCTCATTTCCGAACCAATTTTCATTGGTTTTTATTGGCTCATTTAAGGTTTCTGGGCTTAATAAATCGAAATCCTTAGGAAAACCCTTATTTCCCTGGAAATCCTTAGATACTTCATTATTATTTCCCTGAAAATCAGGGAAATCATTAGAAAACGCCTGATTTCCAAAGAAATCATTAGAAAATTCCTTATTTCCCAATAAATCATTAGAAAACGGCTTATTTCCAACGAAATCATTAGAAAAATCCTTATTTTGCTGGAAATCAAATAAATCCTGTTTTTTCTCGTTATTTCTAAGTAAATCAGACTCTGCTGGACTTAACAAATCCTCCATAATAGGTTCTTTTTTCTTTAAAAAGTCAGTTTTTTTCTCTTTTTCCTCATTTTCTCTGATATTTTTCATCGAACGGCTTGAAAAACCCACGTTTTCATTATTTTCTTCTATAAGAGTCATCGATTTCAAAGTTTTTTTCTCTATGATAGGACTTATAACTTGTCTGAAATCTTCTAAATCATCATAAGAGCGTTTTCGATCAAAAGAACTCGGAGTTCTTTGTAGATTCTCTAATATATTCACTCCTTCATTGGCTCTTTGTTGATTTTCAATGGAATTATTCTTGAATTTCTCAATTATATTCTGATTTTCCCAGAAATTCAGCTTGTTTTCTGATAAATCCTGAGGAATTATAGCCAAATTCTGGTCTTTTACTTCTTCTGGACCAGGTTTTCCTGAGTTATTATAGAAAAACTCAGTGGAATTCTCGAGATTTTGGCTGTTTTTCTCGCTATTCTTATCGAAGTCCTGGAATAAGTCCTCTGTTATCATGTTTCCCTGAGGAATTTGGCTTGAAATCGTCTGGATTTCAAGCTTTTTCTCAGAAATCATGTTTTCAATTATAGGCTTTTTCTCAGAATCTATTATTATAGGGTTTTTCTCAGAAAATGGGTTTTCCATTATTCTAGGGTTTTTCTCGGAAACCGTGTTTTCTATCATTGGATTTGTAGAGGAAAATGGGTTTTCCATTATTCTAGGGTTTTTCTCAGAATCTGTGTTTTCTATTATTGTAGGGTTTTCCTTAGGCTCCTGGCCCCAGAAATCCATTATATTAGCTGTTGGCTTAGAGTTTTCTGAGGGCTTTTTAAAAAAATCATCAAAATCCTGCTTTTTATCTATAGCCTTTTGATCATAAATTAGGCTGTTTTCTTGGCTTTGACTGCGATTAATCGATTTTTCTTCTTCTAAATCGCCGAAATCGTCTAGATTCAAACCGAATTCCTGTTTTTTCTCATCAGGTTTGGCTTTTTGTAATACTTTTTCTTGATTTCCTTTAGTTTCATTAGAAAAAGCCAAATTTGCTTGTATAAATTGATTGTTATTATTCGAAGTTTCATTGAAATTGAAGGTTCCTTGATGTTCCATGCCTTGAAACATGAATTGTGGGTTTTCTGTAATGATTTTCTCGCTTTTCTGAGGGGCAAAAAGCTCGTTTTTCATGTTATTTTGATTGAATTCGTTGTTTTTCTCATTGAAAAAGTCGAAAGCTTCATTATTTCTATTATTCTCATTATTATTATTATTATCAATAAAAAATGGGTTATTATTTCTCATGAAATCTTCGTTTTCCTTTTTATTTTCATCTCCAAAACCCAAGAAATTTTCGAATTCCGAACTTCCTCTTTTCGTGACTTCAGCTTTAATTCCCAAATCAGCGAAAATATCATCAAATTCTTGTTTTTTTTCGAATTTGGCTATTTCTTTCTCATCGAATCCTAATTCTTTCAGATCATTAGTATAGAATTGTCTGGAGATCATATCAGCTCCGAAACCTCCTCTGGCTGAATTTTCTAATGAAACTGCTAAATTCGAAGAACTACTCACGATTTCCATAGGATTATCATTATTATCAGTATAAGAATGAATCACCACATTATTTTTAATAGCTGGCTTTATGAAATCAGAACCTGAGAGAAAAGCACTTTTTCTATTAGAAGATAAAGTGAGCAATTGGCTTGAAAATTCAGAGATTTCCATTGAAACGAAGTTCTTTAGGATGAAATTAGCGAAAATCAGGTTTTCAACAGCTCTTTCCATCGTTTTTTCAGGCAAATTATTAACCAAAGGTTCGAGGGTTTGTGAATATTTCTGGATATTCGTGAATTCCGAGGATATGAAGCTTTGGCCTAAATAATTTAAAGGAATTCATTAGAAAAATGATTTTTTTATTAGAGAAAAACAAGTGAAAAAGTCCGATTGCTTAAGGAAATCGATGATTTTATTGAAAATCGATTCTAAATCAGAGAAAAGCTCTGCTGTTTGAAGAGGATCGATTTCTGAAGGGTTCAATATGAGGTTTTCAGAGAAATAACGGTTTCTCTGAGGAAAACACACATCTTTTTTCATTAAAGAAACATAAAGCTTCTTATATTTGGAATCGGACTTCGTGGTAGAATCCAAAGGAAAAAGTTCTTTCCAATGTCTAATAGATTCTAACAGAAGAATGAGGAAGTTTTCTGAGGATTCTTGATCTTTTTTCGTGTTTTTTAATAGAAAATTTAAGAAAAAAAAGCCTATTTTCTGAGAAAAATACCAGTATTTGCCCCGAATAAGGTTTTCCCTCGGGTCTCATCCTTGCTTTTTTTATTGAATTCAGCCATTAAACCTAATCTTTTCAGGAGTTTCACTGATAAATAATTCACAAAAGCCTCATTTTTCAATTCCATTGCATCTTTAAGGAATTTTAAAGCCAAAAACTTGATTTTCGGGGGTTCTTTCTTATCCTTGATAACGATTTTGAGATAATCGATGATTTCCTTAACAATGAGTCTATGAATTTCTTAATGAAATCAGGGTTTTTAAATGGAAATAATACTGATTATTTGGAATTAGGACTTTTTCTAGAAGAAAAGCCTGGTTTTTCTCGAAATCGTATTCAGATGTAAAGGCTTTTTTCAATAAAAGACGGATTTCATCTTTTGTGGCCATTTTCTGATAATTTAATGATAAAAAATTATTTTGAATTCTTTCAGAAATCACGGAAATTTAAAAATATAAGAAATTTCTTTTGATTAGTAAAACTCAGCTTTCTCAAGAAAATTTCTCAATATATTGGAATTAATTTATTATTAATCTTTTCAATCCTTTCAAGAAAAAACCTCAGCTTAATGGATTTTAAACAAAGTCTTGATTATCAAAATTCATTCGATTTCCCTTTGAATTTAGGTTTTAATAAAATTCATTTTTTCTAGTTTTTTATTTGAATTTAGCTTCAAAGACCCATTTTTTCCATAAAGCAGAAAGTCTCGTGAAATCCTCAGAAAAGATCTTCGATTCTTTCGATCTCCCTTTCGCGATAAATTCCTTAATATATGGTCAAAAGAAACAGAAAATCCTGAATCGAGGCTTTTATCGATCCTGTGTTTTCTATATAAATGAATCGAATATCAGGTATTTAATCTGGATAGGCTCGAAACACAATTCCCTTGATTTATTAAGAATTCGTCTAATTCATGATATCAAATCCTTCGATTTCAAGAAAACCAAGGAAATTAATGAATTTTTATATATAAATTATTCGGATTCTAAAGGGAAAAAACAGAAAATCACGATAAAATTCCCTTGTTTTCGGAATAAAAAGATTTTTTGGCAAGGAATTCTTCATTTTATGCGAGAAACACGACTTTTATATCACGAAAGATCCTTTATTGATGGCTTGGCTTCGCATTTTATGACTGAGGAAAAAACCATGAAATTTATCGATTTGAAGGCTTTTTTAAAGAGAAGAGGAATTTTTATTGAGGAAAATGAATTAGAGAAGATCTTCAAAAGGTTGAATTTTAAAGGAAAAGGCCCTGATTTCCAATTAAATCGTGAAATGTTAAAATCTTTATTGAGGGAAATGTTGACTTATAATGAGATATTAGAGGTTTTTGAGAAATATTGTGGTTCTTGGTTCGAAATTGAAAATAATTCTCAAAAAGATTGTTTTCTCATATTAGAAGAATTAAAGGACTTTTTCATTCAAGAACAAAAACAGGTCTTAACTGATGAAAATCTAAGGAAAATCATTGAGAAATATGAGGAAAAAGGCAAAACTGAAGAAATTTCAATAAAAGGTCTTAGAAACATGCTATTTTCCAAAAATAACCAAATTTTCGATCTTAGGAGAAAAGAGCTATTTCAGGTTTTCTCATTAATTAAGTCTTTTTCTTAAGGTTTTTTCAATGGTTTTTTAAAGGATATGAATAGACCTTTGACGGAATATTATATCAAATCCTCTCATAACACCTATTTAAATAGTAATCAAATAATTGGATTTTCCAGCGTTGAAGCCTATATCAAGGCTTTATCTAATGGATATCGATGCATAGAATTGGATTGTTGGGTATTTTCTAAAAATCTCTATAATTTTCTAAAAAATCTCTCATTTTTCTCTAAAAAAGTTTCGATTTTATTGATTTTTCTCTAGGATGGTGAAAAAGGCGAACCAGTGATATATCATGGTTATACTTTGACTACTAAAATCCGTTTTTCTAATGTCCTCCAGGCTATTAAAGATTATGCTTTCATTAAAAACCATTTCCCTATCATTCTCTCATTAGAAAACCATTGTAACAAAACCCAACAACTAAAAATGTCTGAAATTATCTTGAAAATCTGTGGAAATTCTCTATATCTCCTCCCAGAAAATCATGGGAATTTCAACTCATTCCCAAGCCCTCAAAATCTTCTTAATAAGATCCTTCTCAAGGCAAAAATCCCCTTTTTAAGACCTGAAAATCGAAAGGAATCGTCATTTCTGAGATCTTTCAAACAGACTTCAGAGAAAAACCATATTTCTCGGAGTGTTCCTTTAAATATCAAGGAAAATCTAGACAAAAGTCCAGAAAATCGCGATTTTTATGATAATTTCATCATCGATTTTGCTGAGAATTGCGAAATCAAGAATCATAATATCTCATTAGCTGAAAATATGGGTATTTTAGGCCTGAATTTCCTTGAGAAAAACCAGGTGAAATCCATAGCCAAAATCAAAGAAAAACTCAATAATCCTATAATAAAGCCTGTTCTTTTAAAAAATATTTCAGAAACCATGAATGAATCCGAAAAAAGCCATGAACATGGGGTTTTTCTCAATAATCCTAATAATTCTGTTCATGACAGTGTGAAGATTTTCAAGATTCATTCAGAAAACGTGCTTTCCAGAATGAAATATGAAGATTCGAAAAAAATCGAAGAAAAGGAAGAAAAAACAAATTTTTCCGATGTTTTTCTTTCTTATATGCAAAAAGAGAAGAAAAGCGAAGCAATTTCTAATGTATTCTCGAAATCGACTGAAAATACTGAGAATTTATCTATAGATTTCTCGAAAATCAATGAAAATTTCAAAAATTGCATCAGTTTAATTGGTTCGAAGCCACCTGGCCTCACAAATAACGCGAATAGATCAGTTTTCACTGTATTTTCGATAAAAGAAACCCAATTTTTGAAGCTTTGGAGTGAAAATGAGGAGAATCTTAGGCGATTTCATCAGAAATTCCTCACTAGGATATACCCTTCAGGAACAAGGATAGATTCCTCTAATTATGACCCTATTCCTGCGTTTTTATCAGGTTCTCAAATGATTGCTATGAATATCCAAACTAATGATTTGGGGTTATTGATATATGAGTCTTTGTTTATGGAGAATGGAGGCAATAATTCAGGATATGTGCTCAAGCCAAAATCCTTAAGATTTGATGAAAATGGCAATAAAATAGAGAAAAAACCGAGAATTTTGGAAATTAGGGCCATCAGCGGACAGAAAATCATGGGAAAACTCAAAAATCAACAAAAAAGCTTTTATTTGGAAGTCAGTTTAAGAGGAAATAAGCTTGATGAGAAGGAAAACAAGAGTTTCAGATCTGAGATTATCAAGAAAAATGAACTTTGTGTAATGTTTAATTTGAAATGCGAATTTACGGTGAATTTCCCAGCGATTTGCTTTGTTATTTTCCAGATTTTCGAGAAAAATGATATGACCTCTGATAAGAGGGTCTCATGGTATTGTGTCCCGTTCAAATGCATTAGACAGGGATATAGAATAGTGCCTCTTTTTAATAATGGTTTGGAAGAAATCGAAAATAGCGTGATTTTTGCGCATATTAAGTTGATGTAGATATAAAATTGCCTCTTTGTTTTTATAATTTGTTGTTATTTATTTTTTTTTTAGTATTATTTTAATTTGTTGTTATTTATTTGTTTTTTTAGTATTATTTTTGTTTAATTCTCTAAATTTCTTATTATCAAAAGGAACCTAAATATTTTTCAGGGAAAACAGAAAATTTTTTAGGAAATTTGATATCTTTTTTGTATTTTATTAAATAGAAATTCAAATAAAAAAACTACTTAATTTTTATTATACTTTAAATTCCTAAAAAAGGCTCCATAAAAAAACATTAAATCTAACTAGTGACTTTTTCATAAAAAACCTAAAATAATTCGAAAAAATGTTCTAACCTCATTAGTTTT
>Ga0302320_10030075_pt1 | contig 10364 bp, 8 predicted proteins | sample Bog_T0_3_FD_202130 | JGI IMG/M metagenome (GOLD analysis project Ga0302320, IMG submission 202130) | Peat permafrost microbial communities from Stordalen Mire near Abisko, Sweden - Bog_T0_3 | ecosystem: Environmental > Terrestrial > Soil > Wetlands > Peat | place: Sweden: Abisko, Stordalen Mire... | reverse complement strand
CCAGTTGTCGTTCAGATCGATCTTCAGCGCCGCGCGGCCGCCGATGGTCGAGACGGAGTTGAAGTTGTTCTGCACCTGCGAGGCGTTGTTGATCGTCACACCGGACGTGGGAAAGGTCCGCTCACCATAGACATTATCGATAATTCCGCCGTCGCGCTCGCCAAAGGCCACCAGCCGCAGGGCCACCTTCGAGGACAGCGGGATGTTCACGAAGCCCTCGAAAATGCCGCCAGCCGAACCGTGGTCCACCAGATTGCCCTGGAGGTCATAGGCGGCGCTGAATTTGTCCGTGGACGGTTGATTGGTGATGTACCGCAGGGTGCCTGATTCGGAACTGGCGCCATACAGGGTCCCCTGCGGCCCCGGCAACACCTCCACTCGAGCGACGTCGTAGGCATGGAAATCGATCGTGCCGCCAATGGTGGTGATCGGCTGATCGTCCACATAGGTGCCCACTGACGGCAGCGGGCCGGAGTGGTTACCGTTGCCGCCGTCGGAGACGCCGCGCATGTAAATCGTCGAGGTGTTGGGCGCCGCATATTGCAGGCCCACGCTGGGCATGAACTTCACCAGATCGGCAAAGTTGTTTATATTCAATTGCTTGATCATACGGTTGTCGATGGACTGGATGCTCATCGGCACCTTCTGAATGTCTTCGGACCGCTTGTTAGCCGTGACGATCACCTCGGCGACTTCGCTTGCGCCATTGCTCGACGCCGTCGGCGTGGCCGCGTCCGCCGCGCGGGCCGGCGCGCCCGCCAGGATAGTTGAGGCAAGCAGCGCGGCCAGTCCGACCGGTGTCGCCGACTCGCCTCGAAACATCCTGTAAGTTCGCATGATCAGAGGCCTCCCGCTCGGCTCGCGACCCTGGTTTTGCGCGATGCAAAATTCGGGTCAAGGCGACGGGCCGCCGCCATGCAATTCAACGCAAGGCCTGTGGCCAAATTGCCCCAGCGGAAGGCCGCCGGCCATTGAAACAAAGGTGAAAATAACCTCTCGGCGGGCCCTCGGCGGCCCTGTATCGTCTTCCCAAGAACAAGCCTCGGGGAGAGCCATGACCGCGCACCACATCCGCTACGACGTCGACGCCGACGGGATAGCCACGATCACCATCGATCGGCCCGAGAAGCGCAACGCCATGACCTACGCCATGCTGAACGCCTTCATCGAGAAGGTAGCCCAGGCGGGGGCGGATGAGGCTGTGCGCGTGCTCATCGTCACCGGCGCAGGCGGGGCGTTCTGCGCCGGGACCGACCTCGCGGATCTGGCCACCATTCCCGGCGAAACCCGGGGCGTGCGCGGCGGCGCCCATGAGGGCGATCGCTGGTGGCCGCTGATCCAGTGCCCAAAGCCGGTGATCGGGGCCATCGACGGCTTCGCCGTGGGCATGGGCGCGGAGTTCACCAGCCAGTGCGACGTGCGCATCATCTCCGATCGCGCCCGCTTCGCCTGGAACTTCGCCCATCGCGGTCTGGTGCCCGACACCGGGGCAGGCAGCTGGCTCCTGCCTCGCCTGATCGGCCCCCACCGCGCTTTGCGCCTGCTCTACAGCGGCGCCTTCCTCGAGGCCGCAGAGGCGAAGGAGATCGGCTATGCCGCCCAGGTGGTTGCGCCCGAGGAGCTGGCCGCCGCCGCCCTGGCCGAAGCGCGTCTCTATCTCGCCTCCTCGCCCTTCTCCCTGCGCCGTATGAAACACCTCGTCTGGCACGGCCTCGAACGCGATGTTTCCGAGCACATGGCCGCCCACGTGGAGGCCCTCTCGGCCTGCTTCAAATCCGCCGATCACAAGGAGGGCGTGGCGTCCTTCCTGGAACGGCGGGCGGCGAAGTTCGTCGGGCGGTAGAACTTTGGGGTGGGGACAAAAACATCTGCCACCTAAACGCGCCAAATCAATATTTGGTGGCCAGAATTTCGATACCGGCAGCACCAAATGCAAAAATTACAAAAATAGCCTTTATCGAGGATCGGATTAAATCAACGTTTCTATGTCCTGTCTTGGGTCCAAGCACGAAGATGGTGAAACGTAGGTTGTCGATAGGGTTTATCGAGAAAACTCTGATCGGTATGCCACGGCTGTCAACGAATTCCGTTTTACCGCGGGTCTCTCGGTACAGAGCGAACACCGCCAGAAAATAAGCCACGGCTGTCAGCGGAAAAAACGCGACCACGAGATCGATTTCGAATGGCGTCACGCGCTACCCCGCTAAGGCCCCCCGATCCGCCCACACCGCATGCGTGCCGCTGCAGAGCTTGTGCGGTAACGCGATGCGGCAGACGGGGCCGTCCTGGATGCGGGCGGCGTCGAGGAGGATGCATTCGGACCGGCCGGTGTTTTCGTCGGTGATGAAGCTCACCAGATAGCCGTCGTCTTCCGCTGTCGCGCCAATGCGTGGCGCGAAGGGCGCCTCGCTGCCATAGCGGCCGGGGCCGAGGTCATAGGTCCAGCTGTCGCCGCTCACGAGGTCATTCTTGATGAAGCCGGTGAAGAGAAACCAGCCCGGCTTGCTCACCGTGGAATAGCCGTAGCGATAGGGCTTGCCGGCATAGCGCGCGTTGATCATGCCGAACTCCATGATCCGGTCGTCCATATGCGCCTCGGTGGTGGCGCCGGTCTTTAGGTTGAAACGCCAGCGGTGGAGCTTGGGCTTGAAGCTCTGCTCATCCAGATAGGCCATCATGGGGCCAAAGCCCGGCAGGGCGTACTCGCGCGGCGCGGGGGTCGGCTCCTCCTGGAAGTAGCCGTCCAGAATCACCTCATCGCCCTCCTCATAGGCGTTGAGCCAGTGGAGCACATAGGTGGGCGCCGCCTCGAACCAGCGCACCTCGCCGCCGCGACGGGGGATCAGGCCGAAGCGTGAGGGGATGCCCTCGTGCATCCGGACGGCGTGGATATTCCGCTCGAGCAGCTTGGCGTCCCAGAACACCGGCAGATCGTTGACGATTGCGTAGTGCTCGGTGAAGGCCATGTCGTGCGGAAGTCGCGGGCCGGGCAGATCAATGGGCTGAAGCACCACCAGCCTGTTGTCCGCGTCCACCAGGCCGTAGTGCAGGTAGGGCGCGTATTTCGAATAGTTGAAGAACATCAGCTCGCCGGTGGCCTCATCCACCTTGGGGTGGGCGGAGATGCCGTCGATGGGAACCCAGGGCGCCACGCCCTCCGTCTCCAGGGTCAGGGGGTCGAGGTGATAGCCCTCGCCGCACTGGTAAAATGTGGAAAGCGCCTTGCCGGCGTGGACGACCACATCGGTGCTGGAGGAATCCTTGAGCGAGCCGTGCGCGCCGAAACCCGGGCGTTTGGCGAGGTTGACCGGATCGGCCAGCCCGCCCCAGAGCGAGCCTTTCGCCTCCTGCTCGGCCTCAAAGCCGCGCGTGCGCACGAAGCGGTTGCGATAGCTCGCCTTGCCATTCTGGAAGGAGATCTGATGGATCATCCCGTCGCCGTCGAAGGGGTGAAAGCGGCCGAGCGGCTGGTGGATCTGGTTTTCGGTATTCCGTAAGTAGACGCCGTCAATATCGGTGGGTATCGCGCCTTCGATGACCTCCAGATCCTCGGCATCCACCTCCTCATGCAGGGGTGTCCAGGCCCCGTTGAGATAGGGGTGGTTGCTGGGCTCCAGCGTGGTGAGGATCGGGGCCAGTCGCTCGACGTTCATGCGGGGTCCTCCAGGGGCGTCTTGCGCGCCAAGGCGTATATAGCATCGATGGCCGTCATCTGGGCGAGGGCGTCGGCGCCGCCGGTGAGCGGGGCCGTTTCGCCCGCCAGCACGGCGCCGAGGTGGCCGAGTTGCGCTGCATAGGTCGTCGGTCCCTCGGTGGGGTGGACGACCGTTTCGCCGCCAATGGTCGTGGTGAAGCGGCAGCCCATCTGGGGCGCCAGGAAGTTGATGATCTCCAGGCTCCCCTTCGCGCCCTCGATCCGCAGCCAGGCCGACGGCGTGGTTTCGGTCATGGAGCAAGAGATGGAGGCCGTGACCCCGGCCGGGAATCGCAGGTCCGCACGGATGGCGGTGTCCACGCCGCCGACCGCGTCGTCCTCATCGAACACGCCCATCGCGCTCACGATCTGCGGCTCCGCGCCGATCAGGGTGCGCAGCGCGTGCAGGGGATAGCAGCCCAGATCCATCAGCGCCCCGCCGCCCAGATCCTTGATCCAGCGCAGCTCGCCCGGCGTCTTGGGGATCGGAACCTGGAACACGGCCTCAGCAGATTTGAGGGCGCCCAGATCCCCGGATCGCACGATCGCCTCGGCGCTGCGCATGACATTGTGAAAACGGTAGTGGAAGGCCTCCATCAGGAGCTGACCCTCTTGGGAGGCCGCCTCCAACATCGACCTTGTCTCGTCGGCATTGCGGGCGAAAGGTTTTTCGCACAGCACAGCCTTGCCCGCCTCAAGGGCCGCGATTGTCCACGCGCGGTGACCGGCAGGCGGCAGGCCGTTGTAGACCACGTCCACATCATCCCGGCTGATCAGCGCAGCGTAGTCGGTCGCGACACCTGGGATGCCGTGCTCCACAGCGTAGGCCTTCGCCCGCGCCGGATCCCGCGCTGCAACCGCCGTCACCACGAAATCCGGGTTGTCGCGCACCGGCGCAAGCACCGCCGTCGGCGCGATCTTCGAGGCGCCCAGAAGGCCGATGCGATGGGGTTTGTTCATGCCGCTCGTTTCCGCCATTTGGACGACACTGTTTGCCGCCGCAGGCTGCGGTGTCTAGGACTAGCGCCCGAGGAAACGAGAAAAAGGTCGCACACATGCGGACGACGGAGCTGGGACCAATCCCGGGCGTAAGCCGCCTGACCCTGGGCGGCGGCGGTCTGGGGCGCGGCTGGGGCGAGACGACCCTGGAAGAAGCCGTCGCCACTGTGCACGCCGCCGTGGACGCAGGCATCAACCTTCTGGACACCGCGCCCATGTATCGCGACTGCGAGCAGGTGATTGGTCAGGCCTTCGAGGGCGCCTTTCCCTCCCACGTGCGCATCACCACCAAGTGCCAGCTGGGCGAGCCCGCGCCAGGACAGGCGGCGGCCGTGCTGGAGGCCTCGCTGGACGCCAGCTTGGAAGTCATGCGCGCGGAGCGCGCCGACATCTTTTTCCTGCACAGCAATATCTGCCCGGACGACTACGTCTACGCGAGACACAACGACCGGCGCGCGCAGTTCGCCACGCCTTGGGGCGTCTATTTGCATGAGGTCATCCCGGCCATGGAGAGCCTAAAGGCGCGGGGTCGGATCGGCGCCTGGGGGATCACGGGGGTGGGCATCCCCGCTATCATCCTGGAGGCCCTGAACAACGATCATGCGCCGGACGCCGTCCAGGCCATCGCCAACATCCTCGACAGCGCCGGGGGCATGCGAAACTATCAGGAGGCGCCGCGGCCACGCGACATAATCGCCGCCGCCAAGGCCGTCGGCGTGGGCGTGCTCGGCATCCGCGCGGTCCAGGCCGGGGCCCTGACCGCGACCATCGATCGAGAGGTGCGCGAATCCCATCCCGAGGCGGCCGACTATCGCCGCGCCGCGCCCTTCCGCGCCCTCTGCGCCGAGCTTGGCGTCGATCCCGCCCTGCTGGCCCATCGCTACGCACTGGATATCCCGGGGATCGACACGCTCATTCTCGGCGTCAAGAATCGCGCCGAACTGGCTCAATGCCTGGAGGCCGAGGCCCTTGGTCCTCTGCCCACCGTGCTCCGCGCTCGCATCGACGGCCTCGGCCTCGGCTAACGTTTCAGAGGAAATCATGGATCTTCAGCTTACGGACAAAGTCATATTCGTCGCCGGCGGCAGCCGCGGCATCGGCCTCGGGATCGTCGAGGCCCTGCTCGCGGAAGGCGCCCGGGTGGCCATCGCCGCTCGAGGCGCCGAGGCGCTTGAGGCTACTCGCGACCGACTCGCCCAGGCCTTCGGCGCCGATCGCATCTGGTCGGTGGCCGGCGACATGCGCGAGACCGCCACCATCGAAGCGGCCCTCGACGCCGCCGAGCGCCAGGTAGGCCCGCTCTGGGGCGCAGTGGCAAACGTGGGCCTCTATCCCTGCCCACCCGGATTCGACATTGATGACGCGACCTGGGATGGCGGCCTGAACCAGAACCTGGATTCGGCCTTTCGCCTGGCGCGCGGCGCCCTGCGACGCATGACGCCGAGGGGCGAAGGGGCCCTGCTCTTCATCAGCTCCATCGCGGGCCTCGGCGCGCTCGGCACCCCCCTCACCTATGGCGCGGCCAAGGCAGGAATGAATCATCTCTCCAAAGAGCTCGCCAGAGTCGCCGGACCCAGCGGCATCCGGGTCAACACCATCGCCCCTGGCAACATCATCTTCCCCGGCGGCGACTGGGAGGAACGCTCAACCGGTCCCCGCGCGGACAACTGGAAGCGCTGGATCAATCGCGAAGTGCCCCTCAAGCGCTTCGGCCGCCCCGAGGAGATCGGGTCGGCGGCGGCTTTCCTGCTGAGCCCGGTGGCCAGCTTTGTCACAGGGGCGGTGGTGCCGGTGGACGGGGGCCAGACGCGGTAGGGGCGACCGCCTCTCCAGCTAGCTGACCCACTCCAGCAGCGACGATCCCAGCGGTTGCGGGCCTCTCACGAAGCCGGGCTTGATGTCTGGCATGTCAATAAGCGTCGGCAGGTAGGTGATCTCGCCGAACGGGCTCGCGATCTTGGCCAGGGGCAGGTCCTTCTCCTTCGTGAGATCGGCGAAGGGCATGGCGCCGCTGAGGGCGGAGCCATCGAGCAACCCGATCTCCTGCGCCCACATGCACATCCGCGTCAGCGACACCCGCACCTGATAGCTCCCACCTTCTGTCGCCCGGCGGTGCAGGGCGGCGGCGACTGCCGCGGATCCGACGTAGGCCGCCAGATAATCGGCGAAGATCACCTGGAGCGGCATGATCGGCGCGTCCACGGCGCCTTCTGCGTCCACATAGCCCGACACGGCCACGGCCAGCATGTCGAAGCCGCGGAAGTTTGCCCATTCGCCTTCGAAATCGAAGCAGCGCAGTTCGTGGGCGATGATGCCTGGACGGCTGGTCGCCAGGCGCTTGGGCGAGATGCCGCGCTGGTCGAGGTTGAGATAGGAGCAGGTGAAGACATCCGCCGTCTGCAGCAGCTTGAAGAACTGCTTTGTGTCGTCGGCATTGTCGAAATCGCAATAGGCGGCGCGCTTGCCGATGTCGGTTTCCAGCCGCCAGTTCACGTGATCGGGATAGTTGGGCTTTGAGAGGTGCAGCACGTCCGCGCCGAATTCGGCCAGGGTTCTTCCGGTGATCGGTCCGCCGATGACATGGGTGCAGTCGAGCACCTTGATGCCGTCCAATGGGGTCTTGCACCCCTTCGGGAACGGGATGGGGTCGCTCTCGCCGATCTTCTCGATCTCGACCACCGGCTTGGCGGCCAGACGCCGGCCCACCGGGTGGGTCTGCCACTCCTGGGCGGTGCGCACCACACCCACGGCGCCTGCTTCCTCTCGGATGGCCAGCTCCAGCGCCTCGCCGTCCCACTGCATGATCGCCGCCTCGACGGCCCTTTGCGTAGGCTGACACTTGAGCACCTTGAACATTGCGTCGCGGAGTCTCGGATAGAAGAGTTCGATCTTGATGAACCTGCCGTCGCGGGTCGGATAAAATTCTCCACTCATGGGAGAATCCACACCCAGCCCCGAGCCGTAGTCGGTGAAAGGAAGCTCGCGGCCGTTCTGGCGCATGAAGGCGATGCCATGGTGCTGGTGCACGGCGCTGCGCACGCTGGTGGTCACGCTCTGGGTCTTTCCGCCACGCAATTCCCAAATCTCGTTCAGAGCCAAGCCAAACGCTGCCTGGGCCGCGGCCATAAGCTCTCCAAACCGGTGCCGCGAGGCGAGAACCGGATCCTTGCCTACAATGGTCGCATGGGCGCTGCACTGGGATTCCCTCAGCCCGATGGCGGCAAGGATCATGTCCAGCGCCTGCTGTGAGGTTTTCGAGTCGACGGTGGCCATGTTCTTTCCCCGGCGCCGCGTGGTTGTGCCCGTTCCGGCCCGCAGCCCAACGACTTTGCAACCCTTTTTCCTGTTCGCGATAGTGAGATCGGCCTGCCCGAGCCATACTGCGCTCTAAGGCCGCAGTCAGTGTGGCGGGCCTTCCGCCTCCGTGGCGGTGGATCGCGTTCAAAGGGAGTGCAACCCATGAAATATCGCAAGCTCGGCGCCAGCGACCTGCAGGTGTCGGAAATCTCCCTGGGCTCGTGGCTCACCTATGGCGTGGGGGTCGAAGCCGACAAGGCGCGCGCCTGCGTCGATCGCGCCTTCGAGCTCGGGATCAACTTCATCGACACGGCCAATGTCTACGGCCGGGGCGCCGCGGAGACCGTCCTAGGCGAGACCCTGGCCGGGCGGCCGCGCGACAGCTACATCCTGGCCACCAAGCTCTTCGCCCCCATGAGCGACACCGACAAGGGCCTCTCGCGCGCCCAGGTGTTCAAGCAGATCGACGCGTCCCTGGCCCGGCTGAAAACCGACTATGTCGACCTCTATCAATGTCACCGATACGATCCCGACGCGCCGCTGGAAGAGACCATGCAGGCGCTCTCGGAGATCGTTCGCGCGGGCAAGGTGCGCTGGATAGGCTTTTCCGAATGGTCGCCGGACCAGATCGAGGCGGCCTTCGCCATCCCGGGGGTGGAGCGGTTTGTCTCCAGCCAGCCGCAGTATTCCCTGCTGTGGCGCCGGCCCGAAAAGAAGGTGATCCCGATCTGCGCGGCCAACGGCGTCTCCCAGATCGTCTGGTCGCCCCTGGCCCAGGGCGTCCTGACCGGCAAGTACGACCCCGCCTCGCCGCCGCCGGCCAATACCCGCGCCACCTCCGACTCCATGAGTTCCGCCATCGCGCGCTGGATGGAAAAGCCGGTGCTGGAAGCCGTGCAGTCGCTCAAACCCATCGCCGCCGAGGCCGGCCTGACACTTGGACAGTTTTCCCTGGCCTGGGTCCTGCGTGAGCCCAATGTCGCCTCGGCCATTGTCGGCGCCAGTCGTCCCGACCAGCTGGACGAGAACGCAGCCGCCTCCGGCGCCAAGGTCGATCCGGCGCTCTTCGCCAAGGCCGAAGCGATCGTCGCGGGCCTCAATCCGTCGGTATAGACGCCAGCGCTCAGCCCTCGAAGTAGTGCGGCTGATCGAGATCCGCTATGAGGCCCGGCTGTGTCGGCGCCCATCCCAGAGCCGCCCGCGTCTTGGCGCCCGAGACCGGGATGTCCAGGCTCGCGACCATGCCAACGAACCCGAAATGGGCGACGGCCACCTCGGGAGATATGCTCACCACCGGGAGGCCCAGGCGCTGGCCGATCACGGCGGCGATGTCGCCAAAGACCACGGCCTCATCCCCGATAGCGTGATAGGGCCGGCCGGCCTCCCCGGACTCCAGCGCGAGGCGATAGAGCCGGGCGGCGTCGAGCCGATGAACGGCGGCCCAACGGTTGCGCCCGTCGCCTACATAGGCCGAGGAGCCCCGCTCCCGCGCGGCGGCGACGATCGTCGGGACAAATCCCTTGTCGCCCGCGCCGTGGACGGAAGGCGGCAGGCGCACCACCATGCCGCGGACGCCCTGCGAGACCAGCCCGAAGGTCAGGTCCTCGGAGATCAGGCGCGTGGACATGGGCGAGCTGCGATCGGCCTGGCTATCTTCATCGGCGAGGCGCCCCACGGCCAGACCGGCTGTGCCGGAGGTGGTGATGAACGGTTTGCCTGATCCGGCCAGTACGGCGCCCATGGCCTCGATGGCCGCCCGATCGATGGCGCAGTTTTCCAGATATTTCGAGAAGTCGTGGATGAAGGCGGTGTGTATCACGCCGTCGCTGGCCTTGGCGCCGGCGCGCAGGCTGTCGAGGTCCTCCAGATGGCCGCGCTGGACGCTCGCGCCCGCGGCGGCGAGGGCCTCGGCCCCCTCATCCGAGCGCGAGAGGCCCAGAACACTATGGCCCGCGCTGATCAGTTCCTTAACCACGACCGTGCCGACCCAGCCTGTGGCTCCTGTGACGAAAACTCGCATATCGATTGATCCCTTCGTTGCAGGATCAATTTAGCGCCCCCACCAATACGATCTATGCGTCAAGGTCCGTATTGTCTTCGCGATCGTCCGGCGAGTCGGTTTCAAGATACCCGGGCGCGGACCTCGCCCCGCGCCTCGTAGAGCTCCCAGAATTTGTCCGCTACGGTGGTCGCCTCGATCGTCGCCTGGTTGTCCCAGCCCGTGCCCTTCACCGCGCCGGCCACCATCACCTCACCCACGAAGACGCCTTCGCCTTTCAGCCGGGCCGAAAGGAGGCCCACCAACTTATGTTTGGCCGCATTCGCCACAGCCAGGCCCATGACCTTGAACCTCACGCCCAGGTCATCCATCTGC
>Ga0302320_10030074_pt1 | contig 10364 bp, 5 predicted proteins | sample Bog_T0_3_FD_202130 | JGI IMG/M metagenome (GOLD analysis project Ga0302320, IMG submission 202130) | Peat permafrost microbial communities from Stordalen Mire near Abisko, Sweden - Bog_T0_3 | ecosystem: Environmental > Terrestrial > Soil > Wetlands > Peat | place: Sweden: Abisko, Stordalen Mire... | reverse complement strand
GACAAGGCCATCATTCTCCGCCAGCAGCCGCTCGGCCGCGGCGTTGGCCCACAGCGCGCGCCCGTTCTGGTCCACCCGCAACACGGGCAAGGCGAGGGCGTCCAGTGTGGCGTCGGCCGGCGAGGCGATATGGCCGTCGCCCGACAGCCGCCAGCGCAGCGCAATCAGGCGCTGAAGGTGCGGCAGGGCGGTGCGCAGGGCCGCCACCTCCACCGGATCGAACGGGCCCTGATGACGCTCCCGCATGACCCCCAGAAACACCAGCTTGTCATCAAGATGCATCAGGCGGCTACCCGCGAGGCGTACGATATCCAGGCGCACGATCGGCCGTATGAAGTCATTGTAAAAGCTGCCGCCCTCGATCCGGTCCACGGGAAGCAGGTCCTCGGTATCGATGAACGCTCCCAGAGGCAGATCGCGGCCCAGGGCGATCCAGGGGTCGATGGTGTGGAAATGCTGGTTCCAGGCGGTGATGGCGTCGGCCTCGAGGCCATTGAAGTTCAGCACTGCGCCACCGTCGAGCGAGATGACCGCCGAGCAGCCTCCGACCACGTCGGCTATGCCGGCGGCCAGACGCGCAAGCGCCGCATCGTCCAGTGCGGCTTCATGGATGTCGCGGATCAGGGCGTTGAGGCGCGCCTCCAAGATCGATCCAGTCCCCCGACTGATGGCATTGCGGATGCACGGTGAGTTGCGCCTGAAAAAACATCCCGCGCATCCCTCACATGGGGGGTGCGGGAGACCGGATTGGACCTTGGCGCCGCAGAAGGCGCCGGGCAGTCTGCGCATTCGCCGCGTTCGAAAAGTCAGAACATCAACATCGCGGCCGGAGACCCCCATGGCGGACGAATTCCGGGCGATCGACGCCTCAGCGAAAAGCGTAGCCCACCAGCTCGACGCCCTGTTTGCGCGCTGGAACCGCACCGACGAGCCAGGGCTCGTGGTCGGCGTCGTCAAGGACGGCCAGGTGATCTATCGCCGCGCCTTTGGCATGGCGAGCCTTGAGCATTCAGTGGCCAACAGTCCCGCGACGCGCATGCGCATCGGCTCGATCACCAAACACTTCACCAGCCTCCTGGCTCTGCTGCTCGCCGAAGAGGGCAGGATCGACCTCGATGCGCCGATCCGCCGCTATCTCCCCGAGCTGACGGGGCCCGGCGGAGATCCGACGGTGCGCCAGCTTTTGCAGCACCGCGGCGGATCGCGTTGCTATCTCGACCTCGGGTTCATCGGCCACGGCCTCAGTCTGCCGCCCCTGGGCTGGCCATTGAAGGCGCAGGCGCGCCAGCAGGGCCGCAACTTCGCGCCGGGCGAGGCGACGATCTACAACAACGGCGGATACGACCTGACATCCATCGCTCTTGAGCGCGTCGGCGGCGCGCCGTTCGAGCAGCAGCTCAAGACGCGGCTCTTCGACGTGGTCGGCATGCCCGACACCGCCTCGGTTCCGTCCGATCACGACATAACCCCGGGCGTCGCAACCTTCCACATGCCCCGCCGCGGCGGCCGCTGGCGGCGCGGAATGGTCTGGACCGACGAGCTCCGCGGCGCGGGCGCGATCATCTCCACCGTCGACGACATGCTGCGCTGGATGGCGCATCTGCGAGCCCGCAACCTTTTCGGCTCACCCGCTGCCTGGGCTCAGCTCACCGAGCGCCCGACTTACGCTGACGGCCGCGTGGGCGCCTATGCCCTGGGGCTGGTGCTCGGCCGTTATCGCGGCCTCGACATCGTCAACCACTCCGGCGGCGTCGCCGGCGGCTCGGCGCAGATGCTGCTGCTGCCCAATGACGGACTTGACGTCATCATCATGGCCAACGGCGCGCGCGAAGCGAATCCCGTGCGGCTCGCTGAACAGGTGGTGGACATCGTGCTCGCCGACCGCGTGGGGCCTGAGACCCCGAAGGTCGCGATCGAAGACTACAAGCCCTGGCTTGGACATTGGTGGTCGCCCGAGACCCGCATGGTCTACAGCCTCATCGATCAGGACGGCGCGCTCGCGCTCGCCACGGCCATGAACGAAGCCGGCGGCGCGCTGGAGTTGAGAGGCGACGGCCGCCTCGTCGATCCGGCTGGCGGGCTCGGCGAAGTCGAGGTGGCGCCGGGCCCGGGCGACGCGGTGACGATCAGCTTCGGCCCCTCGTCCGCGGCCTACGAGCGCTTGAGCGCCACCGCGGCGGACGCGGCGGCGTTCGGGGCCGCGGCGGTCGGGACCTACTTCAGCCACGACGCCGACGCCACGGCCACCATCGAGGCCATCGGCGACGCCCTCACCATTCGCACCTCCGACGGCCTCGGCGAAATGACGGCGGCGCTGATCCCGCTATCCTCGACCGTCGCCTGGTCGAAGCCGACTTCGCTGCTGGCGGCCTTCCGAAACACGATCAGTCTAGATCTGGAGAACGGCCGGGCGGCCAGCTTCCAGCTCTGCACCTCGCGCACCCGGAACCTCGCGTTCCGACGAAGCGGCGCGGGTAGGGACTAACCCGGATTAAAACTAGGTGGTCTTTTGGGGCGCGCTGGTGAACCGCTTCAAGCGGCAAGCTGGCGTACATCGTTCTCCAACGCCGCATAATCCGGGTGGCCGGTGATCGGCGTGACCGTCGCGGTCCACATTTGATCCATCCTCAGACTCAATTCGGGGGTCATCGCGTTCCGATGGCCACCGGCGCCGCCCTTCCGCACCTTGGCCGAGTCACTGCCTGGCGGGAGTCCAGCCCGCGCCTCTGAAATCCGGCGCATCATGGCGTCATCGAAGCGATCTTTGTGCGCCAACATGTATTCGATGGATGATCGATCCAGGGTCAGGTTCAGCAGGGCGTCGTCGAGGACGATGCCGCAGAACACCGCCAAGCGCCGCACGGCAAGTTCGGGATCGGCAATCATATGTTCGTAAGTGAGCAGCAGGACGTTTGGATTTTCGCGCTGGTCCCACCAGGATAGCAGATGCGCCCAATAGCCCTCGCCCTTGGCGGCGCTGGCGAACCGGCGCTCGGCAAAGGCCTCAACAACCACGGCTCCCGGCTCCAGGAACCAGCCTTCCATGAATTTGTGTAGCGACACTAGCGCGTCTTTGGGCTCACGCAGCGAAACTACATAGCGCGCGCCCTTGGGAATTTTGCCCCAGGCCAGGTGGCTCTTGAAGCCGCGAGGAGAGGCGCGCTGCGGGCTCTCCAGGTCGATCCCGAGTAGGCGCGAGGTCTCGATCCAGGGCACCACCCGCGAAATGTCGTCGAAGTCCATGTCGCCGCCTGTGCGCAGGGCGTGAAACGTCTGCTGAAGCCAGGTGGTGCCGCACTTTGCGTAAGGGGAGATGACGATATCGCTGGCCCTGGGACGATAGTCGCCGGTTGCCCCGACTTCGTCCGTCTCGCCCATCCGGGCCTCGATCTCGTCCATTTCCTCCATGCTGCGCGCGCGGCGCGCCGCTGTTGCCGTCATCCCACCCCCGTGACCATCTTCTTCACGAATCCCGAATCCAATCCGAATACGGCGAATACGGGGACAGGAGCAACAAACCCCCATTCCGCCCTCATAGAGGGAACATTGCTCCTGTCCCCTCATTTCCATGGCCCTCCCCTTTGCCGAGAGCGGCGCCGCCTCAATCCATCAGCTTCTGCGCCAGATAGACATAATGTCTGGCCCACCGGCGGGCGTTGAGCTGGGGGTCGGCGTCGTTGGCGTGGCCGCCGAAGGTGTTCTCGTAATAGAGGGCCGGGTCGCCCAGGGCCTGCAGGGCGGCGGCGAATTTGCGGGCGTGGCCGGGATGGACGCGGTCGTCCTCGGTGTTGGTGGTGATGTAGACCTGCGGGTATTTCACGCCCGCCTTGAGGTTCTGATAGGCCGAATACCTGGCGATGAAGGCGCGGTCTGCCGGCACATCCGGATCGCCATACTCCGCCGCCCAGGAGGCCCCGGCGGAGAGCTTGGTATAGCGCAGCATGTCGATGAGCGGGCTTTCGATCACCGCGGCGTTGAAGAGCTCGGAATGCTGGGTGATGGAGACGCTGGTGAGCACCCCGCCGTTGGAGCGGCCATAGATGCCAAGGCGCCGGGGCGAAGTGAGGCCGCGCGCAATCAGATCCCGCGCCACGGCCGCGAAATCGTCGAATGCGCGCTGGCGGTTCTCGCGCAGGGCCGCGTCATGCCATGTGGGTCCGAACTCGCCGCCGCCGCGGATATTGGCCAGCACATAGGCGCCGCCCCGCTCCAGCCACAGCTTGCCCACCTCCGGCCGATAGCTCGGCGTCTCGGAGACAAGAAAGCCGCCATAGCCGAACATCTGCACCGGCGTCGACCCATCGGCCTTCATCGCCTTTGGCCGCACGAGAAAGTAGGGAATGCGCGTCCCATCCGCCGAGGTGGCGAAGTGCTGTTCGGTCACATCCTTCGAGGCGTCGAACTGCGCAGGAAGGCTCTTGATTCTGGCGATCTCGCCAGTGACGGCGTCCGCCCGCCAGAGCGTCGGCGGCTCCAGAAAACTCTCCGAAACAATGAAGGCGCGATCCGACGCCTTGTCCGCCGCGCGCACCGTGAGGGCCGAACCGGCTGGAAAGTCGAGGCGACGTCCAGACCAGCCCTGCGGTGTCGGCGCGAACGCTTCGATCGTGCCGTTCACATTATCGAGCAGCTCCACCAGCAGGCGGTTCTGCGTCGCCCACACCTCATTGATCGTCTGGGAGGCCGTCGGCAGGATGATCAGCTGGGCGTCGCCGGCCCTGGCGTCGAAGGCCACCAGCGAGCCGGCGCTGAAGGCGCCGTGGCCGTTGCGCGCAGGCCAGTCCTCATCGAGGCTGACGACCAGGCGGCCCGCCACATAGCCATGCAGATTGCTCTTGGCCGGCAGGTCGATGCGCCGCAGCCTTCCATCGGCCTCCAGCACGAAATAGTCGGAGTGATAGGTGGTCACGGCGCGCTCGATGACGACGAGGGCCACGGCGCCTTTCGGGTCGCGAAAGGTGCGAGCCATCACGCTTACATCGTCAGGCGCCCCGCGATAGATCTCCGCCGCCCCGGACAGGGCCTCGCCGCGTTTCACCTGCTTGACCACAAAGGGATAGCCCGACGTGGTCAGGGTTCCTGGCCCCCAGTCGCGCGAGACGATCAGGGTGTTCTCATCGAGCCAGGCCGCGTTCTGCTTGCCCGAAGGCAGCTCGAAGCCGCCGGGGACGAACGCCTTGGCCACCGTGTCGAATTCGCGGATCTCCACGGCGTCGCCGCCGCCGTTTGAGAGCCTGACCAGGCACAAGCGATCGGAGGGCGGCAGGCAGGTCGCGCCCTTGAAGAACCAGTTCTTCCCCTCGGTCTTCGAGAGGGCGTCCAGATCGAGGAGGGTCTCCCAGGCCGGGTCGCTGGTCAGGTAGGACGCCTCGCTGGCGCGGCGCCAGACGCCGTTTGCATGGGTCTGGTCTTGCCAGAGGTTTGCGATGCCCTCGCCCAGAAACTCGGGATAGGCGATGCGGTCCTTGGCCGTGAAGATCGCCAGCGCCTCGCGTCGATAGGTCTCGAAACGAGGGTCCGCCTCCAGCACCTTCGCCGTCCGCGCATTCTGCTGCTCCACCCAGGCCATCGCCCGAGGGCTGTGGATGTCCTCCAGCCACGCATAGGGATCAGGCGTCTGCGCCATGGCCGCTCCGGCAATGAAGGTGAGGAGGAGAAGGAGGAGTCTCATCATTTCTCCCCTACGGACGCTACCGGTTACAGGCAATCACGACCGTCCTGCTTGCCGCCTTGCGCCCCCTCCGTCGGCTTCGCCGGATCGCCGCTCTTTCTTGCGCCGAGACGGAGGTGGCGCAAGGCTACTGGCCAGGCGATCGTGATTGACCGCACCCCGCTCAGTCCACCTTGCTGATCACGTCCCGAAGCTTGCCGACCATGTCGTCGATGTGGGTCTTCTCGAGGATGAGCGGCGGCGAGAGGGCGATGGTCTCGCCTGTGTAGCGCACAAGGAGGCCCTCATCGAAGCAGCGGTTGAACACCGCCTGGGCCCGGGCGCTGGGGGCGCCGTCGCGGGGCGCAAGCTCCACGCCGGCCACAATGCCGATATTGCGCACATCCGCCACGTGCGGCGCGTCGCTCAGGGAATGAACGGCATCCTCCCAATAGGCGGACAGAGAGGCGGCCCGCTCGAAGATTCCCTCTTCGGCATAGATCTCCAGGGTCGCCAGAGCCGCGGCCGCGGCCAGGGGGTGGCCCGAATAGGTGTAGCCGTGGAAGAGCTCGATCCCCGGCGGCGAATTGGCCATGAAGGCCTCGTAGATGCGGGCGTCCACGCCCACGGCGCCCATGGGCACGGCGGCGTTGGTGATGCCCTTGGCCATGGTCATGAGGTCCGGCGTCACCCCGAAATACTCCGCGGCCGTGGGCGCGCCCAGGCGCCCGAAGCCGGTGATCACCTCGTCGAAGATCAGCAGGATCCCGTGCCGCGTGGCGATCTCGTGCAGCCGCTCCAGATAGCCCTTGGGCGGCACGAGCACCCCGGTGGATCCGGCCACGGGCTCCACGATCACCGCGGCGATGGTATCGGCGCCGTGCAAGGCCACCAGACGCTCCAGATCATCGGCGAGATCGGCGCCATGCTCACCCTGGCCGCGGGTGAAGGGGGCGTTGGCGCCGTGAGTGTGGCGCAGGTGGTCGACGCCGTTGAGCAGGGGTCCGAAGGTGCGCCGGTTGGCCACCATCCCGCCCACGGAGATGCCGCCGAAGCCCACCCCGTGATAGCCCCGCTCGCGGCCGATCAGGCGCGTGCGCGTGCCCTGGCCGATGGCGCGCTGATAGGCGAGCGCGATCTTCAGGGCGCTGTCCACCGCCTCCGAACCGGAGTTGCAGAAGAAGACGTGGTCGATCCCGCCGGGCAGCACGCCGCGCAGACGCGAGGCCAGCTCGAAGATCAGCGGGTGGCCGAGATTGAAGGTCGGTGCGAAATCAAGCTGGGCGGCCTGGCGACTGATCGCCTCGATGATCTTCTCGCGGCCGTGGCCCGCATTGACGCACCAGAGGCCGGCACACCCGTCGAGAATCTCCCGGCCGTCCGGCGCGTAGTAGTACATGCCCTTGGCCCGGGCGAGCATGCGCGGATCGGCCTTGAAGGCGCGGTTGTTGCTGAAGCCCATGAAGAAGGCTTCAAGGGAGTTGACGCTCCGGGTGTCCATGGGTGTTCGTCCTGAAGGGCGGGAGAAAGCTCTCCCGCCTTAGCCTAATATTTGTACGAAGCCGACAGACCCACGGTGATCGGCCGGAAGGTCGTGGCCTCATAGAGGGTCGTGAACTGGTCCTGGTGCTGCAGATCCAGCTGCGGGTGCGAATTGAAGACATTGTTCACATAGCACTGCAGATCCCAGTTCTTCACCGTCGCCCCGAACCTCAGGTTCACCAGATTGGTGTCCGGATCGGGTTTCAGCCCCGAGTCATAGAAGGCGGTGCGGTAATCCTCATTCGGAATTGGCGCCGTGCGCATGCTGGAGAAGGAATAGTCGATCCGGGCGAAAGCCGGCGCGCCGAAGACATGGAAGTCGTATTGGGCCGCCGCGGTCACGGTCCAGGGCGGGATGTCCAGCGTATCGCCCTCGGCGTCCAGCAGGTCGCCATTGGCGTCGTAGGCGTTCCCGGTGAAACGCGCATTCGTATAGCCGACAGTCGTTTCCACGTGGAGGGCGTGGGTGAGTTGCAGGGAGGACTGCATGTCGAAGCCTTTGCTCACGACCTCGCCGGCGTTGGTTGTGAACTGAATGCCGCAGCTGGGCACGTAGAAGGCCTGCTGGATGCCGGTCCACTGAATGTAGAAGGCGCTCCCCGATACCTGCAGGGCGCGATCGAAGAAGCGGTCCTTGCTGCCGACCTCATAGCTCCAGACGTGGTCAGAGTTGTACTGGGTGGGGAAGCCGGAGCCGCAGGCGGCCACCGGCAAGGGCGGCGTGGCGCCGCCGATCCGATAGCCCTTGGCGATGGAGCCATAGACCATGTCGTCCGACGTGATCTGGTACGACACGGTGCCCATGGGCGTGAAGGGCTGCTCGCTCTTGCTCCCTGAAACGGTGGCCGGAATCCCGCCGCTGTCCAGCAGATCCTGCGGGCCGTCGTTCAGGTTGGTGTAGCTGAACTTGGTCCAGGCGTAGCGCAGCCCGCCTGTGAGTTTCAGCTGCGAGGTGACATTGTAGTTGGCGTTCGCGAACAGGGCGAGCTGGGTGTCCGTGGAGTCTGTCTTGTTGATGTAGTCAACACCGCCGGGCAGCAATTCCTGGCCCCAGGCGTCGAGCATCGATTCGTTCCAGAGCAACTGGGTGAGGGCGGGCAGTTCGGGATCGATGATCTGTTCGTTGCTCGTCTGATCTGAGTGCTCGTAGAAGATGCCTGCCGTCCAGCTGAGAGGGGACGGTGAATCGGGAGACTGCAGCCGAACCTCCTGAGTCCAGTTGGACTGGCTGTTGGTGATCACGTTGTAGGCGAGGTAGTTCGGCATCCCGGGGACGTTGGGACCGGTCGGCGTCAGCAGCGGATATTGGCTCGCGCAATTGTTCGTGCAGGGATTTCCCTGCGGGTCGATGCCGCCGCCGATTATCTGTTGGAAATAGGAGAGATTATAGAGCGTGCCGCTGTAGCCGTTCACGTTCTCAAGGCGGTTGTAGTAGGACGTGTTCGAGATGATCTTCACCTTCGAAGTGTCGTACTCGATGCGCAGCGTTGGCAGATAGAAGCGATCGGGGTCCGACATCTTGTCAGGCGTGCCGCTGTTGTAATTGCTCTGGCCTGGGTTCGAGATCGACACCCAGTATTCGTCGTGGTTGTTCTGGTACCGGTTCTGATAGTCGATCCCCGGCGTGATCGTGAGGTTGGGCGTCGGCGACCAGGTGATGGCCCCGCGCAGGTTCCAGGTATTCACATAGTTGGCGTTGGGGTCGGTGACGTTGAGGGTCTGGTAGTTGACCCGGTTCACCCAGCCCCCGTCCTCGCGGCCCCAGGCGCTGATCCGAAAACCCAGCTTGTCCTCCACGATCGGACCGCCCGCCGCAAAGCCGAACTCATAGCTGGGACTGCCATTGTCGGTGAACGCGATTTCGGAGTGGGCCATGGCGCTGAACTTGGTCAGGCTCGGCTGGGTGGTGATGTAGCGCACAGCCCCGCCTTCGGAACCAGCCCCGAACAGGGTGCCCTGCGGTCCCCGCAGAACCTCGACACGCGAAAGGTCGAACACCGCCGGCAGAGTGTTGTTGGCGTTCAGCCCCAGGTTCCGGATTTGCACCGGCGTGTCGTCGATATAGATGCCGGTCGTGCTGGACCCCGCCGTGGAGCTGATGCCCCGGATGGCGATGTCGTGGTCATCCTGGCTGTAGGTGACGCCCGGCGTATAGCGCGCGACGCCCTCGAAGTTCTTGATGCCCTGCACCTCGAGCTTGCGCTCACTGAAGGCGCTGACGCTTTCAGGGATCTTGCTCAGGCTCTCCGCCCTGCGCGTCGCGGTGACGACGATCTCCCCGACGTTGGTCGCGCCGCCGGCCGCGGCGGGCGCCGGCGCGGGCGCCGTTTCGGCCGCTGCAGCCCCCGCCAGCGCCAGCGTGCTCGCGGCGAGATAGAGGCTCAGGCGCGCGTGTCGTCTTGCCATGACGGGCAATCCCCTCGTTTCGAATTTGGGCGAGCCTGCCCCTGCGCAGCGCGGGCCGTCAAGCGTCTGTGATCACATCTCTCGCACCGTGGCGCCATGGTCACGGCTGGCGCCCGCGTACCGATCAGGCTATGGTTGGACTTTACGCGGATCAAACAGGAACGCCTCGGCGCCCGTCACCGGCGCCTGTGCATGCAAGCCGCCGCCCCCTCAAACAAAGGTTCCGCACCCCGACCTTCGCCGGTCGGGCGCCGACTTTTGCCGACCTGAAGCCAACATTTGCCAACCTCACCGCCAACCAAAGCCAGCCCCATGTCCAAGAAAAAGAAAGCCGCCGCTCCCGGCGCGCCCCCCGCCGACACCACCGCCGCCCAGGCCCGCGCCTGGGCCGCCGTCCGCGGGGTCACCGAGATCGAATGCCTGGTCCCCGACCTCGCAGGGGTCGCGCGCGGCAAGATCATGCCGGCTTCGAAGTTCTTCGACGACACGGCCATGGCCCTGCCCTCCTCCATCTTCATGCAGACCATTTCCGGAGAGTATCCGGAGGAGAACGCGGAGTTCCGCTACGACCCCTCCGACGGCGATATCGAGCTGCGTCCCGACTTCACCACCCTCTGCGCCGTGCCGTGGGCGCGAGATCCCACCGCCCAGGTGATCCACGACGCGGTCTACCATGACGGCCGCCCGGTGGAGATCGCTCCGCGCCAGGTGCTCAAACGGGTCATCGACCTCTATCACGAGCAGGGTTGGATCCCCGTGGTGGCGC
>Ga0302320_10030073_pt1 | contig 10364 bp, 5 predicted proteins | sample Bog_T0_3_FD_202130 | JGI IMG/M metagenome (GOLD analysis project Ga0302320, IMG submission 202130) | Peat permafrost microbial communities from Stordalen Mire near Abisko, Sweden - Bog_T0_3 | ecosystem: Environmental > Terrestrial > Soil > Wetlands > Peat | place: Sweden: Abisko, Stordalen Mire... | reverse complement strand
GCAGATTGCCCGAACCGAGCTTTTGCGATGTGCCGAAAACGGCCCGCCCATAGGTGTAGGCGCCGCCTTCCACCTGGAAGAAGTTCTGCGGCAGCGTCTTGAAAAATTCCACATCGGCCGCTCCAGCTGAGCCAAAGTTGCCAACATTCGCGTAATAAGGACCCTTCTCGAAGTTCACCCGCTTCACGAACTCCGGGATTACGATGTTCATGTCCGAGTAGCCCTCGCCGTGCGCGTGCGAAGGCAGGTTAAGCGGCATACCGTCGAGAAAAATGGCGAAATCTGTTCCGTGGTCGAGATTGAAGCCACGAAGAAAATACTGGTTGGCTTTGCCGCCGCCGGCGTGTTGAGTGATGATGAGACCTGGAACCGTCTCCAAAACTTCTCCCGAACGAAGGATCGGACGATCCTGGATTTCCTTTGCACCCACCGTTCCCTGGGTTGCCGACTCGGCAATGCCGATAAGGTCATCTTCACGGCCCTGCACTTTGATTGTGGTGCTGACGGCACTCACAGTCAGAGTGATGCGCAGTGGGGCCGGTGCCGCGGAAGTCCCTATGGTGAAATGAATTTCTTTGGGTTCAAAGCCGGGGTTTGACACCACAAGCCGATAATTTCCCGCCGCGAGCCCCGAGACAAGGAAGGCTCCGCTTCTGTCAGACTGTGCTGTTCTCTGGACAGTACCGTTGTCACTTCGAACCTGCACCGTAGCCCCGGCAATCACGGCGGAAGACGTGTCTACGACAGTTCCTGATAGCTGAGGCGGATAAGACCTATCACTCGTGGCGACCGGTAAACCCTGCGGGTCGAGCACGGCCCCGCCGGCGTGAAGCACAACGGGCTGCGCCGCTACCAGGAAGCAGGTCAGAGGCAGAATCAATAGTGCTACGAAATTACCTTTCGTGCTACATGCGTAAATGCTATTTCTCCTCGTAATTGACGTACGTGTGGATCAGTGTTTCTTGATTTGTTTGTGGCTATGTTTATGTAAGTCTTTTTGCGACTCTTCAATACCATGGGCCGGGACGGTCATGACCAGGCGGCCGTGCTGCACGCCCTTTAAGCCGATCAACCGGTCGGCTAATTGCTCCACTTTGGCTGACTTGCCATGCACCATCAGAACTTCCAGGCAGGAGTCGTTGTCCAGGTGAGCGTGGCTGGTGGAGACCACCAGTTCATGATTCTCATGCTGCAACTCCATCAGCTTTTCTGGCAGGCCAGAGGCGTGGTGGTCGTAGATCAAGGTGACGGTGCCCACTACGGTAGCACCTGGAACACTAGTCTGCTCCGTAACCAGCCGGTCGCGGATCAGATCGCGAAACGCTTCGGAACGGTTCGTGTAGCCTCGTTTCGCAATGTACCGGTCGAACCGCTGAAGAAGATCCGAATCCAGCGCGATACCAATTCGGCTGAGAATACCCATGCAGATTCCCTGCTTCCCGACTTGACTAATCAGAGTAGCACGAAATGGGAATTCATACTACGAATGGCTACCGCGGGACCGCTTTATATCGGAGGCGGAGACATTGATCGGCTGAAGCCGATAGGTTGGGCTGGTAGGATTGTGATCATTCAATGCAGGAGATCAGGGTGCATCTTGCGACTAGCATTGCCGCACTTGGGATCGTCGGGTGTTCCTGTCTAAGGTTTGCTGCCGGACAGGGTAGTTCGACGTTCCGCTTCGTCTTCACTGAAGAACCCGGTCAGTACGGCGTCGGACTCAGGGTTGTTGAACAGTACGATCACTCGCGCACTTTTCAACTCGAAGGCGGATCATCAGAAAAGTCAGCCGGCGTTGGGAGCCCACGGCCGTTGCAGACGCTGGTGTGGTATCCCGCGCCAAGGTCCAACAATCGAACGATGACATTTGGAGATTACGAAGCCTTGATCAAGACCGAGACCAGCTTTGGCAAGCCAGTCGAGGATGGCAAGCCGCAGAAGTTCGTCGAATCTTACATGGAAGGCACAACTGACTTGCCCGCGTGGGCAGTCCGGGACGCTGAGATGCATCCGGGCCGATTTCCGGTCGTGATCTATGCACCGAGCCTGAATGCGCCGGCTACCGAGAACATCGAGCTTTGCGAATATCTCGCGAGTCAAGGCTTCGTGGTGATTGCCAGCCCCAGCATGGGCGCAACTTCTCGATCCATGACGGTCGATATTCCCGGAGCAAACGCGGAAGCGCAGGACATCTCCTTCCTGCTCGGTTTCGCAGTGTCATTGCCGGACACGGATATGTCAAAAGTGGCGGCGATTGGCTATAGCTGGGGAGGTATGGCGGCACTTTTCGCTGCGGCTCGAGATAAACGAATCGATGCCCTTGTCTCGCTGGACGGTTCCTTTCGGTATTCTCCTGACACGCCACACCAAGCCGCCGACATTCATCCCGATCGGATGACGATTCCGCTGCTGGTTTTCAGCCGAGCTGAGGAGACACTTGAGACCTGGGACGCAATGCGCCAGGACAAGAACCAGTGCGCGTGCGCACCAAACGTTCTGAATGAATGGACCCAAGGCGACCTGCTTCATGTGCGGTTGCTTGCGATCTCGCACATCCAATTCAGCTCCTTGTACCAGAGAAGTGAGCGGTTCAAGAAGGATGGGCTGCATTTTGTCCCCGCAGACTATTCGCTGGAGGATGGCATAGCGAGTTACAACTGGATGGCGCGATACACTCTGGAATTCTTAAACGCCTACCTGAAACACGATGACACAGCCGTGCTCTTTCTAAAACGTACCCCAGCCGAAAACGGCGTGCCAAAGCATCTGATCGCACTCAGTCTGCGGCAAGCATCACACCAACCGGAACAGGCCAACACTCCAGCTAAGAAGTGACGACGTTCAGAGCCAGGTCCCATTGCACCCACTCCATTCTTCTGTCTCCGGCAGTCACGTTTGCCGAATATGCTCTCGGTCACGTTTCGCGCCTGCTCGGGACAAAGCTTGCTGAGCGTGCATTCCTCGCAATCGCTCTATGCCGAGTCGCTGCATCTCCAAGAGAGAGGCGGCTTTTCCTGGTACGACTCATTGATTGTTTCAGCTGCCCTCCAGGCACAGTGCGATTTTTTGTTTACGGAGGGATCTCAAGCGTGGTCGGCGGTTCGGCAGTCTTCAAGTTGCAAACCCGTTCCTATGAGTTTTAGAGAGCGTTAATGCGCGGCCTTCATGCTCCGCCTCTGCCGCGGACTGCCCGTGCCGGGTGTAACTGCACGCTCGCGTATCGTCGAGCTTGTTTCTTCCGATGTTTAGAATTGGATGCGCAGGGCAGAAAGGTCTGGTTCACACGTGATCAGTAGAAGAAGCTTGATCCGCGACGGATTGCTGGTTGCAACGGGCTCGGTCTGCGGACCCTGGGCCTCTGCCAGTATCCCGGCAATGGACGATCGAAGCCTCGTTCAGGACGCGGCTGGAAGTTGGACGATCGGCAATGGCATCGTCTCCAGGACAGTGGAATTCGAGCCAGGAGCAGGCCTCTTTACCCAGCGGTTTACTGACCTTTCGATTGGTGCTTCCTTCATGGTCCCGGCAACGACGCGGGGCAACACGGGCCAGGAGTTCTCCCTTCTGTGCAACGGTCGAAACTGTGCGGGAGCCAGCGCGGAGTTCGAATTAGTGAATGCTACCCAGGCCACGAAGGGAAACGGAAGTTCTCTGACCGTCCGCCTGCGCCACAAGAGTCTTGGCCTTGAAGTCTCTGCCGTGTATCGCGTCTACAGCGGCCACCCGGCTGTTCGCAAGCACCTGGTAGTGCGCAACACCGGCAATGAGACGCTTCATATCTCCCATCTGAATATCGAGTCCATCTCGATCTCGCTCGGTCCCGAGAATCAAACCACCCTGCTGACGCAGTATGGTGCTATCCCCCGCGAGATCTTTTACACCGGCCGGTCTGAAGATGCAGGGCTGCTGCTCTCGAACGGCATCACCGGTGTGGGCATGGCCATCCTCAGCGAGGTTCCCGGCTATATGAAGCGCACCGAGATCGGCGGTTGGGACGAGGCTGAGCGCGTGCACATCGGGGTGCTTTATGACACAGACCTTATGCCCTTCGAGCGGATTCTGGCATCGGGCGAAGAGTTTGTTACCGCCGCAGCATCGCTGCTGTCGTTTCGCAATGGCGACGGATTTCACGATCCCCACTGGGTCATTCCCACCTTCGCGGCCCAGGTCCTTGTGCGGCGTGTCGATGCCCAGGGTCCTCCGTGGATATACAACACATGGGAGCCCTTTGAGCGTGGCATCAATCACACCACTGCCATGGAGTTAATCGCTGTCGCAGGGTCGATGGGATTCGATATTTTCACCATCGATGACGGATGGCAAAAGAACTACGGTGATAATGCCGTGAATCTCGTTTCATTTCCCGATGGACTGAAGCCCATTCAGGATGCGGTCGAGGCAGCAGGCATGCGGCTGGGGCTGTGGATCCCGGTCGCGGCCATCGCTACCACCTCACTTGAGTTTCACAGCCATCCGGAATGGGCCGCGAGGGACCGGGAAGGAAAGCTCAAGACTACCTCGACGATGGCAGGCGAAATGGCCGTCATGTGCATGGCCTCCCCATTTCGGGATTCTGCCGCTAACCGAATCATCGATGCCATCGATCGGTTCAACCTGGCCTACGTCAAGCTTGACCTGACCACCATCTTCAACGCCTACGGCGAGGCGCCGGGCTGTTGGGCTAAAGGCCACTCCCACGCCAACTGGGCCGAGTCGCTCAATATGATTTACGAAGGAATCGCGCAGATGACCAGTCGCATCTATCAGCGCCATCCGGAGGTGCTTCTCGATCTGACCTTCGAACTCTGGGGTCAGAAGCATGTAATCGATGCCGGACTGCTTGCCGCGGGCGACCTGGACTGGATGAGCAATGTAGATGACAGAAACCCGCATTCGGCCGGACCCTTACAGGCGCGGCAGTTACTTTACCAACGCGCGGCCTCGATGCCTGTGGAGAGCATGCTGATCGGAAACATCCATGCGGAGTTGCCTTCGATTCAGGAAAGCTTTGCTACGGCGATAGGTTCCGCTCCTCTCTTGCTTGGCGATCTGCGCAGGCTCAGTGCCGGTGATCGCGTTTGGTACAGAGAGAAGATTAGCTGGTTCAAGAAATTGCGTAGAGCCGCAAAGATCAGCGAGAGCTTTTTCCCGCTCGGAAGTTGGCTTCAGCCATCGCCGGCCGCCTGGGACGGCTTCGAGCGTCTGGCTCGGAGCGGCCACGGAGTGATCGTGCTCTTCCGCAACCAATCGCATGAAGCTGTTGTCATAGTGAAGCTGCCCTTCATGCCTCCGGGCAAGTTGAGCGTACGCTCCGTGATGACGGGCAAGGACCTGGGCATCTTCGGCGAACAGGATTGGGCCCGCGGCGTACCAATCGGGCTATCAGATGCGCAGTTCGTCGAAGTCCTTGAGGTCGTTCCGGCTGCCATGGATTGAGCGGAAAATCCCGAAGGAAACCGCCAAATGCGGAATGCGCTTTAAGGCTCTCCGTATATCCAATTTGCCCAGATACCCGTTTTGGATTTGTGTGGGCCCGGTGCTCACTCCATGATCGGTTCACCGTCTCGAGTGGACTTCATTCATTTATGCCTTCAGGCAGGTTGCCCGGCGGAGTTGTTCTCGTCAGAATTTGAGATGGGTTTCTTATAGAAAACGCGATGGTCTGGAATCGAACGTTACACTGTGACCTTTTCCTGCTTGCAATCACGGTTTCCGTCGCAGCTTTGCCGAGGCTGCTCCACGTACAACCAGGATTGCGCCGACCTCGATTGTGAGCAATGCGAGGCGGAAAATCATGAATAACTGGCAGTTGTGGCGGCCGGTTGCGCGGCTGGTTGAGGCTTGGTTTTGTCCATCCCTTTTGTTCGCGGCCCTCCTGGTGTGCCTGTCCGAAGTTGGAATGGGCCAGGCTTTTCGGGCCGCGCCCATCCTCAATACGGCGCATGATGCAAGGGATATTGTTTCCGCAGATTTCAACGCAGACGGCAAGCCGGATCTTGCATTCATTGACGATGCAAATGCACTGAACGTGTGGCTGGGTGGGGGAAATGGAAACTTCAAGACCGGCCAGACGATCCAGATCCAGCTTGGCGGCGCCTATGCGTCGGACACTCCTGTCGAAGGCAATGCTGCAAGTATCCTGACTGCCGACATTAACCACGACGGCAGACTCGATCTGGTAGTAGTGAGCGAGTGGGTTCTTTCCGCCAAATTAATTGCGCTGCCGCATGGGGAATGCCTTTTGGCTTTGGATACCGACACACAGATTGACACCTTCCTAAGTCATGGAGACGGCACTTTTCAAGCGGCTAAGACCTCATCCGTTAATCAAAGTTACAATGTTGCCTGTACGGTCGAAATGGCTGGTGACGGTTTCCCCGCAACCGGCGGCGCAGCACTGGCGGACTTCAACGGAGAGGGCAATCTCGACATCGCAATCCCTGACCCGCACAGTGGCGCACTCATCGTGCTAAAAGGGGATGGGACTGGAGCCTTCAGCGAATACGCAAATTGCCTCTTGCAACCTCCGGGTACTGGGCCCTATGGGCCTGGCCTGGCGATCGCCGCCGATACTAGGGGGAACGGCCATGAAGACCTGATTACTCTCACCGAGGTTCAGGACGCTAACCAGCCATTTTTTCCAGGTGGGGTCAGTATTCCTGGTCAAATCCAGATCTATCCGGGGAACGGCGATGGCACTTTTCAGGCACCAACGCTGTTGAATGGCAGTTCGACAAGTTTGCTCGTGGCCGATATCAATGGAGACGGCCACCCTGACCTGATTACTACGCAGGCGGATTATGGAGTTCAGATCTTTACAGGCAATGGACACGGCACATTCACCGCTCAACCGGAGATTCCCTCCTCAAACGGTGCGCAGGTATGGATGGCCGGAGTTGCCGATTATAACGGCGACGGAATTCCGGATATTGCACTCATAGGCGAGGATGGCATCAGCATTCTGCTTGGCCAAGGCGGCTTGAGCTTCGCAGCTCCAGTCTCTTACCCGGTCGGTGGCCTGGCACGCGATTTAGGAGCAAGTCTTCTGCTCGACGTCTCAGCGGGCCACGACTTATTGCCAATGGAGACTTATGGTTTGCTTAACCCGGCGCTCTTTGGGGATTTCAACGGCGATGGCAAGAAGGATTTTGTTGTTCGCGGCGGGGACGGAATTACCCTGCTGCTCGGCAACGGAGACGGGACATTTCAATCCGATTTCGCATTTGAGCTGAACCATTTCAGCGGCGGTTTGGCAACTGCTGATTTCAACCAAGATGGCAATGCGGATATTGCTGCTGTTGTGGGTCCGCAACTCACGCGTGTATTGCTGGGCACTGGCGATGGAACAATGAGTGTTGGCCCTGATCCGGCACCGGGTATCGCCAACACCAGTAGTGACGGTGTACTTGCCACAGGCTATTTCAGTAGCAACGACTTTGCAGGGGTGGCGGGCTTTGAAGGCGGTGCATGGGTCCAGCTTGGGGATGGCACCGGTAATCTGGCCGTTCCTTTCACTGTGCCGGACTCTTCCGCAAGCTTTTGTTGCGGCGCGAGTGGAGACTTCAACAACGACGGGCTGAGCGATCTCGCGCTGGTCAGTGTGCCATATGCATACTTTCTTAGCAATCAGGGTGGCGGAGAATTCAGTGTCTTTGCGGCGCCGCTCCCGGATCCATATCCACCCACAGTTCCCCCGGAGTACAGCTTTCTTCATCGTGCTATCAGCCTGGGAGATTTCAATGGGGATGGTTTTGTGGACGCCGCTATTGTCACAATCGACAGCTTCACGGGAATTGAATCCGTACAGATTCTCCTGGGTAACGGCGATGGCACTTTTGCGCTTGGGCAACAGATTACCCCTGTCGCCACGTTTCCAAGATTGATTCTGTCAGCACCCATTCCGACTCCGATGTCCTTCTTTACGCCGACTATCGCAGATGTAAATGGCGATGGCATTCTGGATATTTTGGAACCGAATACAGGTAGCGTTCAGATTCTCTACGGCAACGGAGACGGAACGTTTCAAGCACCTGTGACATTCACCGCGCCTTCACAGAATTTCACGATGGCGGCGGTTGCCGACTTCAATTTCGACGGCATTCCGGATATGGCGCTCTCTGACTCAGCGGAAGTTAGTATCTTCTACGGCAAAAAAGGAGGTGGTTTCACAGCACCAGTCAGTTACGGCGCCGGCGACTGGCCGTGGCGCATGATGGCTGTGGATGTAAACAACGACGGTGCCCCAGATTTGGTTTTTGGTTCTGGAACAGATGCAGTGGTGATGCTCAACATTCTGCCCCCCGGCTCTTTCCCAGTGCTGATGAGCCTGGCGGTGGTGCCCGAGCCATCCGACTATAAACAGCCATTCACCATTACGGGCACTGTAATGGCGGTCAAGCAAACGGACGGAGTTCCTTCGGGTACCGTAGCCTTCACCGTGGACGACCAGCCGGTAGCTGCTTCCCCGCTCAGCGCAGGAACGGCTTCAGCAGTTGATTCAGTAGTTCTGGTGCCTGGATTCCATAGGGTTACTGCGACCTATAGTGGAGATTCAGTATTCCATTCGCGCACACTTTCGATCCAGCACGAGGTACTTGGCATGGCGGACACGGTTTCCTTGTCCGGCGCACCGAACCCCGCAAATCTTGGTCAGAGTGTTACCTTTACTGCCGTGGTGACTGGCTCAGGAAGCATTGCTCCAACTGGTCAAGTGCAGTTTCTCTATTTGGATGGTGTTACGCCGGAACAAGATGCTACATTGGATGGCGCCGGAACGGCCACGGTCACACAAATCTTTTCAAGTTCGGGCGCACACAGGTTGAAGGCACACTATGCGGGAGATAGCAGCTTCAGCCCCGGCACATCCAATATTTTTACGGAAATCATCAACGCAGGCGCGGGCGATTTCACGATAACGGTGACACCGGCAAGCGGATCGGTTCGCCTTGGCCTGTCAACTACATTCAAAGTGACGATGACTTCGCTCAATGGCTTCAACCAGCAGGTGAATCTCGCATGCGTTGGTGCAGAAGTAAAAGAGACGTCTTGCACATTCAACCCCGATCCAGTTCAGGTGGCTCCGAATATGAATGTGGGCAGCCCTCCTGGAACGTCGACGATGACGTTTACCACTACTCCTCCGCACGTACCAAAGCCGACTTCGCAATTGGGTGGACGGCAAGTTTACGCTGGGGCGCTGGCGGCAGGAGCGCTGTTCTTGCTTTGGCCTCGGCGCCGGAGTAAGCGCGGAATGTTGCTTCTGCTGTCATTTGCCGTTTTGGCAGTTCAGGGATGTGGGTCGGGGCCAATCGATCCTGGGACGCCGTTCGGTACATTCACCTTCACCGTGACTGCCACGGCCGCAAACACGCCTGCCATTACACATTCCGTCCCAGTGACGATTTCAGTTCACTGAGAGAACGGCGGCTGCGGGCGATGGTCGATGCGACGGATGCGAGACCAGCAACTAGAAAATACGGTAGACCACTCCAGCGCTGGCGCCGTATGGAGACAGGCTTTGATTCTGAAAGTCGAGCCAACGCTGATATTCGCCGTCGAGCAGGCGCACTGAAAGTCTGCGCGTCAGACGGTAATCCAGTCCTCCGCCGAATGCCAATACCGGGTCTTGCTCTTGTGCGTATCCGTAGGGAAATGCGAACTTGCCGAACCCGTAAAGCGCCTTGCCGTAGAACCTGAAGCGGCCCTTGGGAACCAGGATGCGAGGACCAATCAAGTAGGTATCTTCGTGGACTTGCGCGAACTCGTGAAGTCTGAGCCAGTGTCCTTCCGCCTCGATTCCCCACCACTTTGAGACATTGAAATCGACAACGGCGCCGGCTCCAAGCAAAACACTTTCAGGGTAGCCCGGTAAAACACTGCCTGCATTCGGGTATGGAAGAAAGGCCACAATCGTTCCACCCGCGGTGAGTGTGGAGTCTCCTCTTCCCGCTGCAGGCACTACTTGCGCTCGGGCCGAGGCCGAAGAAACAACAAGAACAAAAACGACCAGAAGAATTCTCCTGAGCACTTGATTTCACCTCGAGTAGCGCTTCTCGTTCGATTTGTTTGAAGAAGGGAGTGGCCTGACTAGGCGATCGGGTTACTACACGTAAACAAGATCCGATCGTTGAAGTGCAATTCAGTATATGCCCGTCCTGGCCAGAAACAATCGAAGATAGCCATGCTAGAAAGCGTGGCAAAATCGTTATAGATTCATAGCTTAACTGTGAAAGAAAATCGAAGGTTTCCCGATCATCCAAATCAAGTTCGAGGCACGAATCCGCAGAAATGCATCGTGAAGGACCCGCCGCGTAGCCGGGGTGCAGAATGAAGTATCGAGGGTGGGATGAAAGGTTCATTGATTC
>Ga0302320_10030069_pt1 | contig 10365 bp, 10 predicted proteins | sample Bog_T0_3_FD_202130 | JGI IMG/M metagenome (GOLD analysis project Ga0302320, IMG submission 202130) | Peat permafrost microbial communities from Stordalen Mire near Abisko, Sweden - Bog_T0_3 | ecosystem: Environmental > Terrestrial > Soil > Wetlands > Peat | place: Sweden: Abisko, Stordalen Mire... | reverse complement strand
CCGAGGTGAGGTCGACCAGCAGCACGTCCGGCCGATGCCGTTCGAGTTGGTCGCGCAGCCCGTCGATGCCGGGACACCAGGCAAGCATCTGGAGACCCTCCCGACTGGACAGGAGCCCGGTGAGGCCCTCCGCAAGTATCGGCTCATCGGTCGAGAGCAGCACGGTTGTCATGTGGAGGAGATTACCATCAATATGTCCGGAAATTCTAACCAAAAGGTTCTAGTACCAGTTCAGGGCCAGTACTGCCATACGTGCGCGGGAGCGACCCAGAACCTATAATCAACGCTGTTGGAGAGTGTAATAAAATCGGCCGGAAAGTCCACCATGGTGCTGGTGGGGATAGGCTACGGCCTGTTCCGGGGGCTGCGCGCGTTCGGCGGCGTGGCGGCGCAGGCCTCGCGCGTGCACGATATGGAAACCAGGCTGGAAGGAGTCGAACAGGCCATTGCGCGACTATCCGGGGCGAATCGGCCGCCCTGGAGTACGGAGCGGAGCGATTGGGTCGACCGGCGGGAACTGGCCGAGGCGATCGACCGGGCCACGGCGCGGATCGACCGGCAACTGGAGGCCAGATTCGAAAAGCAAAGCCGCGCCATCGGGTCTCTGCGCGCGATGATCGGGCAGACCGACATCCTGCTGGAGCGCGTACTCGACGGTCTGGCGACCGCGCGCCCCGCGATCGGCGATATGGAAGAGCGCGGAGAAGAGATCAGAACTTGAACTGTGCCGCCGGGCGCCGCTCGACGGGCTCGGGGCGGGCCGCGACCCGCTCGACAAAGAACGATCGCGGCGGCTGCCACATGGGCGCCATGGGCTTTTTGGCGGAACCGGCCGAACCGTCGTCGAGCGAGGAGGCGCCGGGCGCGAGGTTGCGCAGTCCGTACAGCGCCAGCTCGAAGCGGTCCTTGACACCGAGCTTTTGAAACAATCTGGAGAGGTACACCTTTACGGTGCCTTCCGAGATATGCAGCGCGGTGGCGATTTCCTTATTCTTCAGGCCCTGCGATAGCAGGGTGACGAGTTGGCCTTCGCGTCTGGTCAGCGAGTAGCGCCGGGCCGTCATGAGACTGTCGGTCAGAGCTTTTTCAAACCACAACTCGCCTTCGTTGACGCGGCCGAGGCAGCGCAGCAGCGTTTCCGCGGGCAGCGTCTTGCGCAGGATGCCGCGCACACCCAGGCTCATGGCCTGGAGCGCGAGCTCGGTAGAGATGGTGTGCACCCAGAGCACGATCCTCGCCTCGCAGGCTATCTCATGAAGCCCGCTGAGCACCGCGAAAGTGACATCCGAGGTGAGATCGACCAGCAGCACGTCCGGCTGATGAGATTCCAACTGGTCGCGCAGCCCGTCGATCGAGGGACACCAGGAAATCAGCTGGAGACTCTCCCCGCCGGAGAGAAGCCGGGTGAGGCCCTCGGCGAGTATCGGCTCGTCTGTGCAGAGAAGTACGGTTGCCATGTCGAGGAGCTTACCACCAACACGCTAACTTTTCTAATACTTTTTGCAAGTTTTTTCGGAAAATTATTGCCGTTATCGGCCGGAAGTTGACAGCTGCGCGTTCAACTTCTTTCGGTATATACAGTTGGGCGGAATCGGCCTATTCTGCGGAGTGCGGGACGTTTTCCGGCCGTCGGCGGCGGCCAACAAATCTTTGATTACATTGGACATACGCCGTTAGCCCAGGTTGGTTATCAAAAAGGCAATAACCATGGATAACATTCCGATACAACCCTTTTTCGGTATTGTTACCAACCGGCGTAATTTCATAAATTCAAACTTAAACCAAAACAAATGGACCGCCGAACCAAAGCACGACTCGACCTTCAGCTGCTCTGCCGGATCGGCGCGGATAAAGTTCTCTCGTCGCCGCTGGGCGCGCTGACCGAGAACATGAGCCGCGAAGGCATGCTGCTGCGCTGGATCGAAGCCGTACCGTTGCCCGGGACCGGCTGCAAGCTGACCGTCGACGTGGACCTGCCGGAGAACGAAGGCATCGGCCGGCGCGTGATGCGCTGCCGCACGACGGTGGTCCGGATCGTGCGCGAAGGCGACGGCCCGCCTTCGGTCGGTCTTCATATTCACAGCGTCCGCTTTGTGCAGGCGAAAGCGTCCGCGGGCGGCTTCGATCTCGGCTCCATGCCTCCGGCGACCGACAGGGTGGTCTAAAGCCATGCTGATGCCCACTGAAAGCGCCGCACGCACCGATACCGCGCCACCGGCCGCCGGGCCGGCCGAAAAGATTCCCGCCATCGCGCATTTTCTTCCTTCGCTGACGGACCTGGCGTTTCTGATGCCCGTCATCTTTCTGTTCGTCAAGCTGGAGGGTGCGCGCACGCTGCTCGGCGACGGCGACACCGGCTGGCACGTGCGCACGGGCGAGTGGATTCTGGCGAACCATCGGGTTCCCCACGCCGACATTTTTTCGTACAGCCGCCCGGGCGCCCCGTGGTGCGCGGGGGAATGGCCGCGGTGGTTCTGGCGAGCACGCTGCTCATCTGCATTACCAGCGCGATGCTGTTTCGCCTGGTGCGGCGCAAGTGCGAAAACGGGTTGGTCGCTATAGCCGTGACCCTATTGGCGACGGGGGGCTGCGCCATTCATTGGCTTGCGCGGCCCCATCTTTTTACTCTTTTCTTCCTCACCCTGACGCTGCATATAACGGATCGCGCGAGCGAAGGCCGCACCGGGCTGCTCGCGTGGCTGGTGCCGATTACGCTGCTGTGGACGAATCTGCACGGCGGATTCTTCGTGATGTTCCTCGTCCTTTCGTGCTACATCGCCTCGGATCTGCTGAATGCGCTGATCGAGCCGGACGCGGCGCGGCGGCGGCAATTTCTACGCGGCGCGAAGCCGTGGGCGCTGGCGTTTGCCGGGTGCATCGCGGTTACGTTCGTCAACCCCTATGGCTGGCAGCTGCACCGGCACGTGATCGATTACATTACCGATCCCTATCAGCTGCAGCACATCACCGAATTCCAGTCGATGAACTTCCACTCGCCGGTAGTCGTCTACTTCGAGCCTCTCATGGTGCTGACGATCGCGGTGGCGTTGTGGGACGCGCGTCATCGCCGGTTCGCCGAGGTTCTGCTCGGTCTCGGCTGGCTGCATCTGGCGCTCATTGCGCAGCGCAATCTGCCGCTTTACGCGATCGCCGCCGCCCCGATCGTGGCGCGCGGCGTGATGGCCGCGATCCGCGCGGCGAGCGCCGCCCCGGCGGCCGGCGCCACCGTCGCTCCCTGGATCGGAAACTTAACGCGGTGGTTTGAAACCGCCAGTGCGAGCTTCGAAGCGACGGACCGGATCGGGCGCGCGCATCTGGCCGGGTTACTGCCGCTGGCGGCGGTGGGAGCGGTTCTGCTGGCGACGCCGGCGGCGCCCGGCGTAATGAACAGCAAGTTCACGTCGACCTACGATCCGGCGTTTTACCCGGAAAAGGCGCTGCCGTTGCTGCTCGCCGCCGACACGCACCACATTTTCACCGAAGACGAATGGGGCGATTACCTCATTTATCATCTTTACCCCCAAAAGGGGGTCTTCATCGACGGGCGCAGCGACTTTTACGGCGACGAATTCGGCGAGCGGTACCTCGATCTGATGAACGTGCACTACGGGTGGGAAAAGACGCTCGATAAGTACGCGGTCGACACTATCATTCTGGCGCCCAAGTTCGCTCTGACGCAGACGCTCAAGATCTCGCGGAACTGGCGGGTCGTGTACGACGACGGTATAGCCGTCGTCTTCCGCCGCCGGGCCGCCGAACCGGTTTCTCTCGTGTCCAGTCGCGAGGGAAAAGACCGTGATCGCGCGATCACGAAATACAACCCATGATCTATAACGATCACCCAACCCAAACCAAGAGGAGAAAGAGCACCAAATGAAGAACATGTTTATGCAGTTTGTGAAGGACGAACAGGGCCAGGATCTCATCGAATACACGCTGCTGATGGCGTTTATCGCGCTGGCTTCCGCGGCCATTTTCATCAACGCCGGCTCGAGCGTCAACTCGATCTGGAAGAACGCCAGCAACCAGCTGTCGAACGCCGCCGTTACCGCCAGCTAGGCCGTCGGAAGCCGCCGCCGGAGTGGCGGAAAGCCGCTCCGGCGTAATGCGGCGTGGTGCCCGGGCGACCGGGCGGATGCCCGTGATGGACCGAACGAGGAGAGAGAGATATGAAATCGTTTTTGAAGAGTTTCTGGCTCGAGGAAGACGGCCAGGATCTGATCGAGTACACGCTTCTGCTGGCTTTTATCGCGCTGGCATCGGCCTCGCTGTTTCTGAATGCGGGCGGCAGCGTCAACTCGATCTGGCAGAACGGGAGCACCCAGCTTTCGAATGCCGCCGTTACCGCGAGCTAGACCCTGGGTGGGGCGTAGCGACGAAGTCGCTCCGCGCGGTTCGGACGATTGCGCCCCTGCATTTTGTTTCAACGGGATTTGGACGAATTTTGCGAGGACATAGGTAGATCACGATGAAAAGACGCCTTCTCAGTGTATTTGCGTTCGCCCTGGCCGTCTCGGCCGGCGCGGCCTTCGTGCTCTATCAGCTCATCGCTTCCAAGGTGAAAGTGGGCGCCTCGACCGCCCCTCCGGCCACCGTCAAAGTCTACGTGGCGGCGCGCGACCTGGAACTGGGCGCGCTGATTCAGGATAAAGACCTGCGCACACAGCAGTTTCTGACGCCGCCCTCCGGCTCCATTACCAAGAAGGAAGATATCGTCGGCCGCGGCGTAGCCAACCCCATCCACGAGGACACACCGTTCTTCGAGGCGGCTCTCACGCCCAAGGGCTCCGGCGCCGGATTCGCGTCGACCATTCCGAAAGGCATGCGCGCTTTCGCCGTGCACGTGAACGAAGTGGTAGGCGTAGCGGGCTTCGCCATCGCCGGCATGCGCGTGGACGTACTGGTCTCGGGATCGCCGCCGGGCGCCAACCTGCAGGCCACCGGCTCCATCACGCGCACGATGCTGCAGAACATCCAGGTGCTTTCGGCGGGCCAGAACTTCCAGAAGGACGCCGAGGGCAAGCCGATGCTGGTTCAGGTGGTGAATCTGCTGGTGACGCCGCAGCAGGCCGAGATGCTCAACCTCGCGACCGACCAGAAGATCCAACTCGTTCTGCGCAATCCCGCGGATCAGGAAGTGGTCGAAACGACCGGCGCATCCACCGCCAACGTTTTCCAGGGCGGTGTGATCCGGGCTCCGAAGCTGGCAGTGGCCGCCTCGGATGCGCCGTACCCCATGCGGAGCGCCGCTCCCCCACGGGCCGAGCCGCCGAAGAACATCACCATCGAGGTTTATTCGGGCGACCGGCGCAGCGAATCGACATTCAAAGATCCGGTTGGAGTTCAGCCGTGAAGATCCGTCTCGCGGACATTATTCTGCTGGGTGGCCTCGCGCTCTGCGCCAGCGCCCTGCGGGCCGAGAACCCGGCGCCGGTCGAGCAGATCCGCGTGGCCTCCGGCAAGACTCACCTGATCGATACCAGCGTGAACCTCGAGCGCGTCTCGGTGGCGGCGCCGGAAGTCGCGGAAGCCGTGCCGGTAAGCGGGCGCACGGTCATGATCAACGGGAGGGCGCCGGGCCAGACCAGCCTCGTTCTCTGGCTCGCCGACGGCACGCGCCGCGAGTACGAAATCGACGTCAGAGTCGGCGACGCCCGGCTCGAAGCCGCCCAGCGTCAGGCCGACGCCGAGTTCGGCGGGAAGGTGCAGCTCGCAATCGACAACGGCACGGTCTACGTTACCGGAACGGTGAAGAACCTTTTCGAATCGCAGCGCGCCCTGGCTATCGCCACAGCCCTCGGCAGAGCGGTGAACCTGCTCAAAGTGGAGGTGCCGCCGCAGGAAGTGCAGATACTGCTGAAAGTGCGTTTCGCCGACGTGGACCGTTCGAGATCCACCGCGCTCGGAATCAATTTTGTCGGCACTCCCAAAGGCTTTCCGTTTTCCGCCACCAACGGAGGCGTGGGTGGCGCCGGATCGGTCAGCAGTGTCAGCCCTCCGGCCGTGACGCTCAGCGATTCGCTGAATCTGCTGTTCTGGGATCCGCAGATCAATGTGGGCGCGACGCTGCAGGATCTGGAAGGCAAAGCGGTTCTGCAGATCCTCTCCGAACCGAATCTGCTCGCGTTAAACGGGCACGAGGCGAGCTTCGTGGCGGGCGGCGAATTTCCCTATCCGACGCTGCAGGGCGGCGGTTCCGGGCTGGGGCAGGTAACCATTTCGTTCCGCGAGTTCGGCATCCGGCTGCGTTTCCTTCCGACGCTCACGCCGCGGGGGACGATCCGGCTCCACCTGACGCCGGAAGTGAGTTCGCTCGATTACGCCAACGCCCTCACCGCGCAGGGCTTCACGATTCCCGCGCTCGATACGCGCCGCGTCGATACGGATATCGAGCTGAAGGACGGGCAGACGTTCGCGATCGCCGGGCTTCTCGACCGGCACACGACCGAATCGCTGGCGAAGCTGCCGGGCCTGGCGGATATTCCGGTACTCGGCAAGCTGTTCACTTCGAAAAACACCAACGTGACGAATTCCGAACTGGTGGTGATCGTGACTCCGGAACTGGTGGCGCCGATCAGCGATCCCAAGGACGTTCCGAATCTGGAATACCCCATGAAGTTCCTCGAGGGCAAAGGGGTTATGACCGAAGCCCCACGCAGTCCGGGAACCGACAAGACGGGACCCGCGCCTGTACCGGCGCAGCGCGCCGAGATTTCAGTGCAGGAGATGGAGAAATTCGAGCGCGATCAGGCGGGGGCGGGGTCCGGATCGGGCGCCGCCGGAGTCTCGACGGACGCGGGCACCACGAACACCGTCGGCTCCGGGTTAACGCTGGGGCCGGCGGGCGTGGCGCCGATCGTGCCCGGAGCGCCATTAGCGTCGCCCGCACCGGCGGCGGGCCATTAAGCTTATGATGCCTCTCACCGCAGCGCTGGTGATTTCAAGCCGCCCGCTCTGGGAGCAGACGCACGCCTGCATTCAGAGCCTGCCGGTACGGATCGCCCTCGAGCAGAACGAGCCGGACGACGCCGAAGCTCTGCTGGACCGTATCGAGAGGCACCGGGCGGACGTGGTCCTGCTGGAAGCGAAGAGTCTGGCCCTGCCGCTCGAGGAATTCATCGCGAGGCTGCATAACACGGCTTCCCAGCCGGCGGTGTTCGTGCTGCATTCCGAAGCCTCCCCGCAGCACATCCTCGAAGCGCTGCACGCGGGGGCCAGCGAGTATTTGTTTCCGCCGCTGACCGACAGCCTGCGCGAGGCCTTCGAGAGGCTTTCCATAACGCGCGCGAAAAGCTCGAACGCGCCGTCGAGCGGTCTGGGACGCATCTTCGGATTTATCTCCGCCAAGGGAGGCTGCGGCGCCACGACCTTCGCCTGCCACGTCGCGGTCGAGGTGGCGCGCCAAACGAAACAACCGGTGCTGCTCGCCGACTTCGACGTCGAAGCCGGTCTGATTCGCTTCATCCTGAAGGCCAAGACCACGTACTCGGTGCGCGACGCGCTCGACAACATGCACCGCATGGACTCGAGCTACTGGCACGCGCTGGTTTCGAAGCACGGAGAGTATCTCGAGGTGATTCCCGCCCCCGACGATCTGGCGGCCAAGCGCCCCGCCGGGGCGCAGGAGATGGCGCATCTGATGCGGTTCATTCGCTCGATGTACCCGATCACGGTAGTCGATTTCGGACGCCACGTCAGTCAGGCCGCGCTCGATTCGCTGCCGGAACTGGAAGCGCTCCACCTGCTCACGACCCTGGAACTCGATACGCTCGGCCACGCCGGCGATTGCGTCCGGACGGTGGAGGAGCGGGGCTACGCGCCCGGCCGTCTGAAGGTCCTGCTCAATCGCGTCGGCGAGCGCGGCTTGCCGGACCCGCAGGGCGTGGAGAAATTTCTCGGGGCTGCGCCCGCCGGAGCTTTTTCCTCCGATCCGGTGGCGCTCTACGACGCATGGGCGGAAGGCCAGATGCTCGAAAGCAATTCGAAGCTGGGCCGCGAACTGGCGGCGCTGGCGGCTTCGACCGTGGCGCGGGCGCGCGGCGAGCGGGTGGAAGAAAAGGCGCCGGAGGTTCGGAAGGAAGCTCCCGGCGGCGTAAGGCGGCTCTTTTCCTTTCTTCAGCGGGTGCAGGCGTAGTAAGGGTTCGGGACAAGGACATCGATGGCAAGCACGGACGCAGGTATCGGAACCAACGGAAAGCCGGAAGCGGGATGGGTTACTCGTCTCGCCAGCCGCGACGCAAGTGGCGCCGAGTATCAGGAGCTGAAGTTCGCCATACACAGGAAACTGCTGGACCGCATCAACCTCGAAGCGTTGTCTTCGCTGGCGAGCGAGCGGGCGCGGGCCGAAATCCGGATCGCGGTGGCAAGGCTGGTCGACGAGGAGCGCACGCCGCTCAGTCTGGCGGAAAAAGAGCGTGTCGTGGAAGAAGTGCTCGACGAAGTCTTCGGGCTCGGGCCGCTCGAACCGCTGCTGCGCGACCCCACCATCTCGGACATTCTCGTCACCACGCCGCGTCTGGTCTACGTGGAGCGCGCCGGTAAGCTCTACCGGACCTCGGTCGAATTCAAAGACAACACGCATCTGCTGCGCATCATCGAGAAAGTGGTGGCGCGCGTGGGGCGGCGCGTCGACGAATCGTCGCCGCTGGTGGACGCGCGGCTCCCCGACGGCTCCCGCGTGAATGCCGCCATCCCCCCGGTGGCGGTCGACGGGCCTCTGCTCTCGATCCGCCGTTTCGGCCGCGACCTGCTGCAGGGCGAGGATCTCGTGAAGAAGATGGCGCTCACCGACGGCATGCTCGAGCTTCTCAAAGCCTGTGTGCGGGCGCGCCTCAACATCGTGATCTGCGGCGGCACCGGCGCCGGCAAAACCACGCTGCTCAACGTTCTGTCGAGCTACATTCCGGAAAACGAGCGCATCGTCACCATCGAAGACGCGGCCGAACTGCGGCTCCGCCAGACGCATGTGGCGCGTATGGAGACGAGGCCCGCCAACATCGAAGGCCAGGGGGCCATCAAGATCCGCGATCTGGTGATTAACGCTCTCCGTATGCGGCCCGACCGGATCATCGTCGGCGAAGTCCGCAGCGAGGAAGCGCTCGACATGCTCCAGGCCATGAACACGGGCCACGACGGGTCGCTCACCACCATCCACTCGAATACGCCGCGCGACGGCGTGGCGCGCCTCGAAGTCATGGTCGGCATGGCCAACGCGAACATGGCGGCGCGCGCCATCCGCCAGCAGGTTTCGAGCGCCATCGATCTGATGATTCAGGTTTCGCGCTTCTCCGACGGCACCCGCAAGCTGACGCACATCACCGAGCTGGTGGGCCTCGAAGGCGAGCAGATCACCATGCAGGACATCTTCCTGTTCGAGAAGTCCGGGGTGGCGGAAAACGGCAAGGTGCTGGGCAGATTCCGCGCCACCGGCGTGCGCCCGCGCTTCTACGAAAAGCTGAAAACATCCGGCATCACGCTGCCGGCGTCGTTATTCCAAACGGTTGTGGAGATTGGCCAGGGATGAGCGCCATCGTCTTATTCTGTTTCTTCGTCATTCTGGCGCTGCTGCTCCTTTCGATCAGCTTCGGGCTGCGGTTCTACGAGTCGCAGCGCCGCAACAAACTGGTGTCGATGCTTCGCACCGTCACCGAAAACGGCGAGGAAACGCACGTCAACCTGCTGATCGACGAAAGCGTCAAAAAAGAAGCCGGCGAAGATGTGCTCGGTGGGATGAACATCACCGAAAAACTGACGGTGCTGCTGAGCGAATCGGGGCTGGGCTGGAGTCTGACGCGGCTGGGCGTGACGTCGGGCATGGCTCTGCTGATCGGAATCGTCGGCGGCCTGGCGATTCCGTTCTCTTCGCCGCCCGTGCTGCGCGGGCTGGGCGCCGGTGCGGTCGCCTCTCTGCTGCCGCTGATGTACGTGAACAAGAAGCGCAACGCGCGTCTGGCGGAGTTGGAAGAGCAGTTGCCCGACGCGCTGGATTTTCTGGCGCGCTCGATGCGCGCCGGTCACGCCTTCTCGATCAGCCTCGAGATGGTGGGCGAGGAGATTCACGATCCGCTGGGCCAGGAATTCCGGGCGCTTTTCAACGAGCAGAATCTGGGGGCTTCGCTCGAGCGGTCGCTCGAAAGCTTCGGCCGGCGCGTGCCTTTGCCCGATGTCCGGTTTTTCTCCTCCGCGGTGCTGCTGCAGCGCCAGACCGGAGGCAATCTGAGCGAGATCCTCAACCGGCTGTCGCACATCATCCGCGAACGGTTCCGGCTCAAAGGCCAGGTAAAAGCGGTGAGCGCGCACGGCCGGATGACAGCCACCATTCTGACGATCCTTCCGCTGGCAACGCTGGCGGGCCTGATACTCACG
>Ga0302320_10030068_pt1 | contig 10365 bp, 11 predicted proteins | sample Bog_T0_3_FD_202130 | JGI IMG/M metagenome (GOLD analysis project Ga0302320, IMG submission 202130) | Peat permafrost microbial communities from Stordalen Mire near Abisko, Sweden - Bog_T0_3 | ecosystem: Environmental > Terrestrial > Soil > Wetlands > Peat | place: Sweden: Abisko, Stordalen Mire... | reverse complement strand
ACGGGTGTCCAGGCTCGCTGGAAGCCCCGCCATACCGCCCAAGCAAGCCCAGTGACAATCCCCGCCAGCGCCAGAAAATCCAAGGCGATCACCAAGATTCTGAGCAATCCAACGAATGGGGAAGGGAAGGGGGTCAAGATGCGATTCACAATTCCCGACAGTGGTACGAACGACAGAAAGGTGGCGCGCGCCGGGGGAGTATGCAACGTCAAGTAGACGTACCAAGCGGCTACCGGCAATGCGCTAGTAGCAAAGATTAGCGCCCGTTTCCAGCGGCGTTCCCCAAACAGATAAATGCAATACGCGGCGGTCAGCAGCAACCCGGTCTCACGGGACAGACTAGCCGCCGCTAACACCAGGTAGAGCTTAGCCGGAGCATCCTCCGCCGCGTACAACGCGAATCCCACGCAACAAGCCGCTAAAGCGAAGTCCACCGTCAGGCGGTCCATCGAGACTACCACGGCGGGAACCAGAGCGAAGCCAAGCCCTAGCCATGCCGGATAGCCCCGCAATTGGGCGAACCGGCAGAGCCAGTAGGCGCCTAATCCCAAAAAGATCCAAAAGACGCACAGGTAAGCCCTATCGACCAACCCGCTGCGCCCCAAGGCGAGCAGGAACGCCATTCCCGGCACCAGGATACGCCGTCCCCGATAGCGCGGATCGTCCAAATACGGACCATAGTTATGAAGGAATAGGGGATCGTGAGCAATGTAGTGATAAATCTGGCCATCGTAGCCGTAGGAGTCCTGGAAAAGGTAGATGCCTTCCGGCTTCAGGTCCGGGGGAATTCCGTTGAATTTCGAACCCGTGCAATAGAGCGCGGTCCAGTTCCCGCCGAAGCTGTAGTGGACCGTCAGCGCCTGCCATCCGGCAACCGCGGCGACGCACAAAATCGCGTAAAGGAGAGCCGGCCTAATACTCTTTGCCGTTGTACATACCCGCTACCCACTTCTCATAGCCATTGTAAAGCTGCGTCGGGCGGCGCTCCATATCCGGTATCACTTTCTCGGTACGCTGCGACCAGCGCGGATGCGGCTTAGCCGGGTTTACGTTGGAGTAAAAGCCATATTCGCCCGGAGCCGACCGGTGCCAGAACGTATCCGGCTCCTTGGCGATAAACTCGATCTTGACGATCGACTTGGCGCTCTTGTAACCATACTTCCACGGCAGCACCATGCGGATCGGCGCTCCATTCTGCTTCGGCAGCGGCTTGCCATACAGACCGGTGACCATGAAGGCGAGAGGATTCATCGCCTCGTCCATGCGCAGACCCTCAAAATACGGCCATTGGTACCAGGTATATTGCACCTGACCCGGCATCTCCTTGGGCCGGAAAACAGAGATGAAGCGGACATATTTCGCCTCGGGTTTGGGCTCCACTCGCTTCACCAGTTCGGAGAACGGGAAGCCGGTCCACGGTACAGCCATGGCCCAAGCTTCCACGCAGCGATGGCGGTACAACCGTTCTTCGATGGGCATGGTGCGGGCCAAGTCGTCCGGATCGAACTTCTTCGGTTTGTTCACCAGACCTACAACCTCCACAGTCCAGGGACTGATCTGGAATTTGCCGACCATATTCTTCACGGCCTGCTTGTCGTCCTGGTTGAACTCGTAGAAGTTGTTGTAGCCCTCAGCCGCCCAATCCGGAGTAATCGGGCGATCGAGCGTGAAGTCGGGGTTTCGTTTGGCCGGATACGGCCCCCCTGCCGTACCGCCCGCCGCCAGGCCGGCAGCGCCCAAGAATCCAGCAGCCCGCAGCAACTGACGCCGATTCAAATAACCGCTTTCGGGGGTAGCTTGATTTTCAGAAATCTCCCAGCCACGAGGAATCTTAATGAGCATCTGTTTTCATCCTAACAATCCTATCCATGGAACTTATCCATCGGCATCCTCGTTTCATTCCATGAGGAGACCCGTATGTTTTGCACTAAATGCGGCAGCGAATTGCGCGAACGCGATAGATTCTGCGCGGAGTGCGCCACACCGACAGCGAGATTGCCGCTTGTTCCCATCAACCGCGAAGCGCGCCTCAGCCGCGCGCGCAAAGGGAAAATTGCCGGTGTTTGCGCCGGCATCGCGCGATACTTGCAAGTGGACGTGACCGTCGTGCGCATTATTGCCGTAATTTTATTGTTCTGGCCGGTTCCTTTCGTCGCCACCATCGCTTATGTGATTGCCTGGATGGTGATGCCGCAGGATCCTGTCGCCCTGCCCGAGCCTATGTATAGGAGCTCGCAGATATACACTTAGTAGCGTCATGTTGAGCTACTCGCGAGGCCCGGACGCCCCGCTGATCGAATCCTCCATTTACGAAGTATTCGCCGCGACTGCGCGAAGGTTTTCCGAGAAGCTAGCGCTGATCGCTCTACACCAGGACGCCTGGCTCACCTTCGCGGAGTTGCACGCGGCGGTCGAGCGAACGGCCCGCGGACTTACGGGCTTAGGGTTGGTTCAGGGAGACCGGATCGGCGTGTGGTCCACCAACTGTGTGGAGTGGATTATGCTGCACCTGGCGGCGGCGCGTTTGGGAATCATTGTCGTCAATGTGAATCCAGCCTACCGCTCGCATGAACTACGCTATGTGCTTCGCAAATCGCGCATCAAGGCGCTGTTTCTTTGGGAACGCGATCATCGGGCGGACTATCGAGCCATTTTGGAAGAGGCGCGCGAAGGCGAAACTCTGCCGTTGGAGCACGTCGTATACATCTGCGGCGAATCGTGGACACGCATGTTCCTGCATGGCGAGGAGCCGCCCGAGGTGCAATGCAATCCACACGGCGTAGCTAACATCCAGTACACGTCCGGCACCACCGGATCGCCCAAAGGTGTCCTGCTGACCCACCGCAATCTGCTGAACAACGGCGCGGTAATCGCGGCGGGAATGAACTTTACAGCGGCCGACGTCGTCTGCGCGCCGGTGCCCTTGTACCACTGCTTTGGCTGCGTGATCGGGACTATGGCTTCGATCGTCAGCGGCGCTACCTTCGTGCTGCCCGCCGCCACCTTCGATCCGTTGGCCACCATGCTTGCCGTGCAGAAGACTCGATCCACGGCCCTCTACGGCGTACCCACCATGTTCATCGCGGAACTGGAGCATCCCGAATTTAAGAGCATCGATTTCTCGTCGCTGCGTACGGGTGTCATGGCGGGCGCGCCCTGTCCGGTGGAGATCATGAAGCGCGTAGTTAACGAGATGCACTGTCCCGAGATGACCATCATGTACGGGCAAACCGAAAGCTCGCCCGTGATCACCATGTCTTGTGTCGACGACACGATCGAGAAGCGCGTTTCGACAGTGGGCTCGGCTTGTCCCAACACCGAGGTGAAAATTGTTCATGCGGAGACCGGCGAGACCGTGCCCGTAGGGCAGCGGGGCGAGCTTTGCACGCGCGGCTATCTGGTGATGAAAGGCTATGATGACGATCCCGAGGCGTCGGCGCGGGCGGTGGATAGCGATGGCTGGTTGCACACCGGCGACCTGGCAGTAATGAGGACCGACGAATATTTTCACGTGACTGGGCGAGCCAGGGACGTAATCATTCGCGGCGGCGAGAATATTTATCCGAGGGAAGTGGAGGAGTTCCTCTATACACATCCGAGTGTGGCGGCGGTGGAAGTGGTGGGACTGCCGGACCTAAGGCTCGGTGAAGTTGTGGCGGCCTGGGTGCGGTTGAAGCCTGGCGCGTCGGCGACGGAAGAAGAGCTACAGCAGCACTGCCGCGGCAAGATCGCGCATTTCAAGATTCCTCGATGGATCCGTTTCGTCGAGGAGTTCCCGATGACTGTGACCGGGAAGACGCAGAAATACCGCATTCGCGAGATTGAAATCGAGGCGCGAGGATTGCAGGCCGCAGCGAGCGTGGTGACAGCTTAAAGTCAGCCTAGCCCCGGCCCAATATTTTCAGCCTACTCCGAGTCGCGCTTAACCCACGCGAAAGATCTTCCCCTATGGCCTCACTGCATGGCGACAGGAACTCTATACTACATATAGATGGCCCGCGAACGACAATCTCGGAACGCCACCGTGCGCCCCGAGGCGTTGAAGATAGCGGCGCCACGACTGGTAAGAGAGACTTAAGCGATGCAACCAAATCGAGGGTGGTGCCCGGCGTGACCGGGGCGTTTGCGACCAAAAGACCCATTTGCCGTCGGCGTCACTTTGCATGTATCCTACTGAAGTAGGAGACTTTGTATGCCGCGTGGCAACCCATCCCCGAAGCTTGCCATCACGATAGACCCTGAAGTTCACGACAAAATCCTTGCCGCGGCCGCGCACGAGGGGGTTAGCGTCTCCTCCTGGATGACGGGCGCTGCGCGGGAAGCGCTGCAGCGCCGGGCTGGTTTGGCGGCGGTCGCCGAATGGGCAGAGCAGCACGGGCCCTTCAGCGCAGACGAGATGGAGGAAGCCCGCCGCGGCGTGCGGGCGCAACTGCGAACGGCGCGAGCCTACCGGCGTCCGGCGTGAGCGGGTTTGTCTACGACGCTGCCGTTTTGGTGGCGGCAGATCGAAACGATCGGCGCACCTGGGCAGAACACAAGGCGCGTTTGGAGCTTGGTGTTGTTCCGGCGGTTCCTACTCCGGTCGTGGCCCAGGTTAGCCGGTCGCCAAGACAAGCGCAACTCAGGCGGTTTCTGACGGGTTGCGAGGTCGTTCCGCTTATCGAAAGCGAGGCGCACGAAGCAGGACGCCTGTTAGGCAAGAGCAGAACCGCGGATGTCGTTGACGCCGTTGTGGTCACAATCGCCGTTCGCCGGCGCGCGACGATTCTCACTAGCGATACGGACGACATTAGACGGCTTGTCGTGGCATCTGCCCGTGAATTACCCGTCGTGGCTGTCTGACGGGTAGGGAATGATGGGTGGGGATGATTCGTAGCGAAAACCCGCGGGGCGGAAAGGCGCTCATGAGTACCAGCGCCTGCTTAAGCAGACCATCGTGGTACGCCATCTGTGTCCAGTGGATCAGGCCTCCGGTCCCGTTTAAACCTGCTCCTAAATTTGAAATTCGGTTGTAAGCGCCAGTTGTCAGTAGGTCGAACGGCGTCGAAAAGGGCGGGAGCTTACTGGGTTACGCCGCACCGCTGTACAATTTTTCATGGGTATTCGGGACTCCGAAAAGGATCGGCTGGCGCTTTCCGTTGCGGACCGGCGTGCTGCTTTCGAGGTGGCGCTGGCCGCAAATCGGCGCAGTTACCCAATCGCGGAGTTCCGGCTGTTTGCTGAAGCCGTCCGCAACTACGTCGAGAAGACTCGAAGCGACGATATGGTTCACCGATCCGTGGTCGGAGCCGTCAACGGACTTGTCGACGAGCTCAAGGTCGAACGAAAACGGGTACCGGGCGAAGTGCTCTTTGACGCCGACAGATTGGAGTGCCTCGTTTTCCTCGGCTACGATCCGAGTTTCGACGGGGACGAACCTCCCGGCCTTTAAGTTGCCGGGCAGCAGTACCCGCAAGTCCTTGACGCTTGCCTATCCCCAGTAACGCTTAAATCGCGCCTAACCGTTCGATCTCGCGATCCACTTTCTGCCCCTGATGCCAAAACGAGAACCAGCAAAACCCGATCGCCAGCGCGATCGCAATGAATTTCACCCCCAGGCCAGGCCCCCGTCCCCACCCGACCATCGCGATGCCCGGGGCCAGCAAGGCCAACCCCCACCGAATCCGCCGCAGTGCTCGGCGCTTCCCCTCCAATTCTCGCCGCAGAAAAACTACGCACGGCTCTTCTGGCGTCATTCGCGCTGTGCCCCTCCGTAACAATTCCCAAACCATGAAAATGTACGCGGCCAGCGCCCAAGCCAATCCCGCGACGATCCACGAGTTGGGCAATGCGCCCAGATCGTAAATGAATCCCCCCACCAGTACCAAGGTCACCGCCCACGCTCCCCACTGGGCCGCCGTGCTTTCCCTGCCATATTTCCGTGCCAGAACGCAGGCTTCTTCAGCCGTAATCCGCATAGGTTCCTCCTTCTGTGACTTCCACAACTGTTGTTCATTTCCGCTCATGGACGGCTCCTTCGCCATATTCCCGGTTCAGCTGCGCCTTGATGCGGTGAATCTTCGTCGCGACATTCGACGCCAAGAGTCCCGTGATCTCCGCGATGGAGGCCGCCGGTTCGCCCTCCAGATACAGCAACATGACTTGCCGGTCCAACGGCTTCAGCCGGTAAATGCGCTCGAGCAGCCGCGCCACCGAATACTGCCGATTCGCCTGCGCTTCACCGTCGACAAACCCGGGCCCGGCCTCGATCGCTTCCAGATCCACCAGCCGGGCCGATGCCCGCCGGCTCCGCCCGATATACGTCGCCGCCACGTTGTGCGCCACTCGATAGACCCAGGTCTGCAAGCTACAGCGGCCGTCGAACAGACCAAGACTACGCCAAAGTTGCATATAGATCTCCTGCAGCAGATCGCGCTGCCGGTCCGGATCTGCCTCATAGCCGCGCGCCAGCCGCTGTAAGGCCGCTCCATAGGTCTTCGTGGCTTGCTCGTACAAACCGCTGATACTGTCCAATGCGACCTTTCACTGTTATAGTCGTCAACCGGCATCGATTTCTTACGGAGTGAGAGTATCAAGTCGTAAATCCGCTGCACCCTGCCTAGTGTGGCCCGCATCTTGGTGATAGGTAAACGTGACACGCAATCTCAAATTAGCTCTCCTCGCCGGCAGCCTCGTGGTGCTACGCGGTTCGAATCCGCCACCGGACGTACACGAAATCGTCAAGCGCGCGACGGTGGCGCTCGATTCAGATTGGGCGGCTGATCCTACGTACGCCTGCGTCCAACGGGACGAAGTCCAAAAAGGCGACAAACAGACCAGTAAAACGTTCCAGGTCGTTATGATCGACGGTTCGGAGTACCATCTCCCGCTGGCCTTCGACGATCAACCGCTGTCTCCGGGCCGCGCGAAAGCCGAACTGATCAAGTTTAAAGAGGAAGCGCGACACCGTGAGCGCGAAAGTGCCTCGGCTCGCCGCTCCCGCATTGCCGCCTGGAAAAAGCAACGCGACGAAAGCGGTGAATTACTGCTCGACTTTCCCAAGGTCTTGAAATTCCAGTTAATCCGCGAGGAAGCCATGAACGGGCACGAAGCTTACGTTCTCTCAGCCTTCCCCAAGGAGGGTATTGTGCCCGACACCCGCGCCGCCAAAGTGCTTTTAGGGATGGAGGGAACGGCCTGGGTAGACAAAGATACGCTGCACCCCATGCGAGTGGAATGCACTGTAACGCGGGCGGTCCCGGTGTTCGGTCCGCTGGCCAGCGTCCTCCCCGGAACGCATATCGACATAGGCATGACTCAGGTGACTCCCTCCGTATGGCTGATCGATGAGGTATCTATGCGGTTGAGCGTCTCGAAACTCCACATGTTTAAGTCCACGCAAGTGACACGTTCCACCTACACCAACTACCGCCCGAATTCCTCAGTGGTCGAGGAACTACTGTCCAAGGCTACGCAGGAGTGACGGGCCGTATGATGGCCTAATGCCCGACTTTCATTTCTACGAGCCGTCGAACGGTCACGATCTGCCGCACGACCCGTTCAAGGCTATCGTGGCGCCGCGGCCCATCGGCTGGATTTCCACGGTCGATATCGAAGGGCGCGTCAACCTGGCGCCCTATAGCTTCTTCAACGCGGTATGCGACCGCCCGCCGATGGTGATGTTCAGCTCGTCGGGATGGAAGGATACTGTGGCCAACATCAAGGCGACCCGTGAATTCGTCTGCAACCTGGTTACGCGTCCATTGGCCGCGAAGATGAATCAAACTTCCGCTTCGCTGGCTCATGGAGTCGACGAATTCGAATTCGCAGCTCTCGCTGCCGCACCTAGCCGGATCGTTGCGCCGCCCCGTGTGGCGGAAGCTCCCGCCGCCCTGGAGTGCCGGCTCGTCGAGATCGTCCAACTGCGCGATCTGAATGGTGCAAAGCTCGACCAATACCTAACCATCGGGCAGGTTGTCGGCGTGCATATCGATCGCGCCCATCTAAAGGATGGACTGTTCGACCTGCTTGCCACCCAACCAGTTCAGCGTGCCGGCTATATCGCTGACTACACCGAGGCCGCGAACGGCTTTAAAATGACGCGACCGCGATAATACACTCATCGGCCTCAAGCGCTAGCCGCACAATCGAGCCCCGCCCGAGCCTCCTCCGCCCTCAACTGCTGCGTAATCTCATGATGATACGTCTCCAACGCGAGCTTAATAAAACGCCGGTTTTCCGGCCGCATCGTCTCGAAGAAGCTAACGACCGCCTTGGTAGCGGCCTGCCGATCGAACGGCTGATTCGTTTCACAGGCCGCAGGCATCCCCGTCAGCAGCCCTAACTTGGCCTGCCGCCACACTCGCAGAAAGGACTCCGCTATCGCCCGATTCTCTTCGCCGAACGCCGCCACCAATTCATGCTGATCCAACATCCCGAACTCGGCTGCTTCATGCTCCATGCGTTCCAGGTCGTACCGCAATTGCGTGCAGTTGTCGCAGAACTCGCGGTCCGAAAGGCTACCGCCGAATTTGCTGACGCGGAAGCGATCCCACTCCTCGAAGTAAGCAAACCGAAAGCGGGAGGCGAGCACCAGGCCGGCCAGCAAAGTCGAGGTATGATGGCGTCCCAGGAACTGCCGCGGAAGGGTCTCGATGAAGAGAATATAAAACTTGCGCGAGCCGTTCTGAAATAGTTTGTGCCGCGCCAGAATCGGCCGGTAGATCTTGCGGTCCTCCCCTTGCAAGGTGATCTCCGGTCCGGCGATCCGGCGCGATTGCGCGGCATTGCAAATATCCTGTTCGATGCGCCGGAGCCACGGGAGCATCACGCCCTGGGTTTGCTGAATGTGTTCGCACAAAGTGCTCCACTGGATGCACTCTTTTCCGTCGGGAAGCTGCAGGGAGAAAATCGAAAAGACGTCGTTGCGGCCGGTAAGCACCGCATCATCGGGAATTTTGTCCAGAGACGCTTGGGGTTGCGGCAAGCGTTCGATTTTGATTTCCAGCCGGGGCAGCAGAATCGTTTCCGCCTGCACGTCGTTGCCACGCGCGTCGCGAAACGCCTTCGTCACGGCCTTAGCTTTTTCAACCAGGAAGTCCCGATATTCTTCGGGGTTGCGCGGATCCGGGCTCCGTAGTTCGCTAAAGCGGCAGAAACTATCAAGGAAATTGGAAATGCCGCTGTTCTTATAGAAATCGTTCTTCTGCTGCTCGGTGAGCCCGGCTCGGTCCGGTTCGTTCGCCCGATAGTTCTGATAGTTCCGAAAAAGCGAAGGGGCTTCCTCCGTGTCGTAAAGGCAAACCAGGCGGCCCCCGTTATCGCGCCCCAGGTTAGCCTTTTTCATCTGCCGGAACATGCCTACCTCGAATCCGCAATACTCGCTGTGTTCCCCGGTGAAGATTCCGATGAACCAGTGGGCTTGCCCGAGGTGCTCGGCAATCACCGCTTCGAATTCCGTGCCGCCTTCGATGTTTCGCACGTCGACAAAACATTCGACGCGCGACTTGTTGACATCTTGCAGCACGGCCTGGAGCGTGAGCGCAATCTCGCGATCCTCGTGGGCATAACTGATAAATACGTAAACCCGTGAAAGAACCGGGTCATGCTCGGTGATATGTGTCATAGGAAACTCCTCCGCGCTCTTGAATAATATAGTGACGGAAAACTCGGCAGCGTATCACTTCGATTTCTGAATTTACCCGCAAGAACCGGATGGTAAGAACCTTCACGCCGCCTTATTCTGGTGTTCATGGAAAACATTCCGATCAAAATCGTCGCCATACCAACCGAAATTGCGAGCAATGTACGCGTCACTGGAAAATCGCCCCGCTACGGGCATCCGGTGTTTCGGGAGGTCGCCGCCGGTTACGGGCCCTGCCGCCATTGCTTAAAAGCCTTTGTAAAAGGCGTCGAGGAGCGCGTCCTATTTACCTATGACCAGTTTCAGGGAATCGGGAAAATTCCGCTACCCGGCCCGATCTTCGTTCACGCAGCCGACTGCGAACGCTACAAGGAGGACGGCGGATACCCGGAGGGCCTGCGGCAGTATGCATCCGTGATCGACGCCTATGGACCCGATCAGCAATTGCTCGCCCAGGTTCAAGTGGATGATGGTGAACAGCCCGCGGCGCTGCAGAGATTATTCCAGCACCCGGAAGTCCGGTACGCGCATGTGCGGGATAAGAATGCCGGCTGTTACGACTTTCGCGTCGAGCGGGATCTTATTTAAAGATAATCGTCGATTCTGCCGTGAATTTCCGGTAATTCGAGAATTCGATTTCGTCACGGGTACGGTAATTGCGAACCTGGGTGTGGTGTACCGCCTTCGAGGGCAATCGATAGGTCTGCCCGTTGAGGTTGACCTCGGTATAGTCGAGCCAGTTT
>Ga0302320_10030065_pt1 | contig 10366 bp, 7 predicted proteins | sample Bog_T0_3_FD_202130 | JGI IMG/M metagenome (GOLD analysis project Ga0302320, IMG submission 202130) | Peat permafrost microbial communities from Stordalen Mire near Abisko, Sweden - Bog_T0_3 | ecosystem: Environmental > Terrestrial > Soil > Wetlands > Peat | place: Sweden: Abisko, Stordalen Mire... | reverse complement strand
CATACCGGGATGCCAGGCAAAGCGACCGGGGTTGGCAATGTTTCCGCGCAGGATGACCGTCTTTTGATATTGCGGCAAAATCGAGTAAACGCGCACCAGATCGCCATCGGTCAAAGATGTAGCCAGACCGCCGGCGTCGTAAGAGACCTCCATGGCGTGACGGTCGCGATGGTCGTCGACACGCTCGATCGAGACCCGTGCCTCGGAAGCGACCGATGTGACGCCGCCTGCATTGGCAAGGATTCCTGCCAGCGTTTCACCGGCCCGCAGTTCATAAATTGCCGGATTGCGCACGCTGCCGACAATCGCCGCTTGTCCCCCGGCCGGCGGAATGAAAATCACATCTCCCGACTGGAGCTGCGCGTCTTTCGATTTGTCGCCCCGGATCAGCAAATCATAGAGATCGAAATCCGCCACTTGCGCACCGTTGCGGCGAAGAAAAATATGACGCAGAGAACCCTGTGCCGATGGGCCGCCGCTGGCAAACAAGGCATCCGCCAGCGTACTCAGTGAACTGACGGTATAAACACCGGGACGACGCGCTTCTCCCGAAATATAGACCTGAATCGCACGAATCTTGCCAACGTCGACCGTCAGGTCGAAATTCCGATAAACCCGGGAGATGGCCCCGCGCAAATGGGCATCGAGAGCCGAAAAAGCGATTCCCGCAACATGGGTCGGACCGACCTGTGGGAGGAAAATCTCGCCGGTACGGTCGACGCGCACGTTGGCCTGAAAACTTACCTGTCCCCAGACACGGATACGCAACTCGTCGCCTGGGCCAATGACATAATCGGGCGGAACGGGTGTCATATCGAGGGGAGCAAAGGTTGAGGGCACCGTGCTAAAGAGGTTTGCGCCAAAAATCGGCAGCACCTGACCGGTCGCCGAAGCAATGAATTTCTGGAATTCGGTCAGCGGCTCGGGAGGTAACTTAACCGGTCGCAATTGGATACGGCTGCCGACAAGCTGACTATTCTCTGTGTCCGTATATATACCGTTGGCGTTCTGCTGATGAGTTCCGAATGTCGAAGACATCGATGAACGGCCTGCGGAGCCGCTCAGCGAACCGGCCGTCCCAGTCGACTGGCCGGAGCAGAGCGGAGTGTCCGCCAGCGCCGGATCGCTGCAGTCGAAGTCATTCCCCATTCCGTTTTGGCCGCCAAACTCAATCCCATTCTGGGATCCGATCGAATTATTTCCTTGCGAGGACAATTGTGCATAAAGCGCCGTCGGAAGCAGAGAAATCAGGCAAAAAAGCCCGATCCGTCCTCCCTTGCTTAATTTTCCGAGGAGCCGGTCACCGGCAAAGTGGGCAGACGAAGTTCTACCGGTTTCGTGCATTGGAATCGTCATATTTTTTGAGTTTAGCATGATATTAGCATGGTATAGGAGTGATCCAACAGCGGCGCAACGGCCGGGAAAAGAGCCTCTTTTCAGAGTGCAGCGGCGGCCCGCATCTCCACTGATTTAGCGGCCTGGGGCCAGCAAATCCCGCAAAATCCATTACTGTTCGGTTATTATCTAATTCAATAACAGATGGGGTTACCGTCGTAACATTAAAATTAGAATTTTGTAAACGAATGCTTCCCCGCAAAGTTTCTGCAAATCCCCCTCCGACCAGACAACGAGCGCCTTTGGTGCGCCGCAAACTCTCTCCAGCCCTCTTTGTCATCCGATTTCCGCGAATCTTATTTTTCGTCTAGAAGCGATGTTCGCCACTCAATCGACAGTTGTACAATAAGGAAATGGCCAATATCCCAATTGTTCCGAACAGAAGCCGGTGCGCCGGGGTGCCATGAAAGCACACTTGCGCAACAATTATAGAGATTTGGTGTTTTGATTCAAGGATGTTCTGCTGTTTGAACTGGTATACTGCTGTTGCCTTACTCAAATTTTGGTACTGCTCTGCCTGTTACCTTGGCGCTTGCAGCGTAGTTGGCGAATTTGCTACTGGAGATCGTTTGTAGTGGGCACCTTGCGATAGCAACAGAGTTTGCATAGCTGGGCAACAACTCAACGCAGTGTGTAGCATCTTATCCATCGAGAGTATCCTTTGCACAGAGTTTTGCAGCACCAATTTGTGTCCCTTCTGAGAGGATCCTTTGAGCGCAAATTCGCTTCTCAATGAAACTTATGAAGAGATGACTAACGACGAGACGACGCGGCGCCACAACCGGCCGGGCGATGACGGTGCTATAGCGCATGAAGTCACCGGCAGTTCGTTGGCATCGATTCGCTTCTCCATTTCCTTGCATGGAAAGCCTTTGAGTTCTTGGTCGCGGTCGCATGCCAAGCGGCTGTTCGATTGCCTCTGCGTGGTTCCCGCGCTGCCTTTGCTTGTGCCGGTGATGTGCCTGATTGCCCTGGCTGTACGGTTAACCTCGGAGGGCCCTGCGCTTTTTGTGCAGGAGCGCATGGGCCGTTACGGCCGCACATTCAAGATCCTCAAGTTCAGAACCATGATTCACGCTACCGACAAGGCGCATCACGCCGTGACCACCGCCGGCAATCAGAGCTTTACGCCGATCGGTCCTTTTCTTCGCCGCTGGAAACTCGACGAATTGCCACAGATGTTGAATATCCTGCGCGGCGAAATGAGCCTCGTCGGTCCCCGGCCCAAACTGCCTGAGCATGTGACTTCCTGGTACCCTTGCCGCCCCGGAATCACCGGCGCTGCGACGATCACCTTTGCCAGGGAAGAGGAAGTGCTTGATCGGATACCAAAGCAGGATCTGAACACCTACTACCATTCCGTCGTGCTCCCTGCCAAGCGCCAGTTGGATGCGGACTATATGGCGACTGCGACCTTTGTGTCCGACCTGAAGCTTATCGTCAACAGCGTATTGCGCCGCTGGGATACCTCTCTGATGGAAAGCATGTTGAGCGCTGGAGTGCTGCCGCCAACTACCGTAGTGCAGCGGCCGAAGGCATCCATTTCGCATGTTGGCGTCGCATCCATGCCGATAGCCGCCCGTATGGATGCTGCGGATTCCGTTGAGCGCCTTCGCGCTGTTTAGAGAATATCCCGCTCAACGAGCGACCTCAACACCTGCACGCGCTCTTTATCGCCGCAGTTCGGCAGGGAGCCGGGGGCTACTTGGAGTAGCCGGGAAACCAGGTGATCTGGCCTGTTATCGTGCTATCGCTTTGAGCGCCAGTCTTGTAGATCGGCGCTTTCCAGCTTTCGTACTGCACCCATCCACGGACTTCGATGGTTTTATGCAGCCGCTTTTGCACGAGAAGCGAGTAGTCGTTCTGCGTTGTGCCGCCTGGAATAAATGCGGACGCCGCTTTTGCATTGCGCACCATGAACTGCACTTCTTCGAGCGGCGATAAGTGATACGTCAGCCAGGCCTGTCCGCCTTTTCCCTGCCGTCCAACCCAATCGCCCACGAGAAACCCTTTGTTCGTTGGCCCTTGTCTCTGCACATTTTCCCAGTAAAAAAATTGCCCTGTTTGCACTGACATGGACGGAGCGTCTGTACTGGCTCCCTCGACGCGCAAATCAAGGCTTTCCAGCTTGGGAAACCTTGCCAAATAGATTCCTGGGTGAACTGCGGAACGCCGAGGCGCGCTGATCGGACTGACGTCGTCGTGAACCAGAGAATCCGTGTAAAGTGTTACCCAGTGGCGCAGATAAGGCAATCGATAACTGGCATCGAAAGTGCCGACTCGATACCCTGGATCGCTATTGGAATTTTTATCCGCGACTGTCACATTCTGAAAACTGAAGAAGCTATGTAAAAAGCTGTGCAGCGTGATCGCTTCGTGCCCTTTTCCGCCCCAGATCGACATACGATCGAAGCCGAATTCCAGATTCCGAGTGGGCTTGAAGCTGATCTTTTCCATATGCACCCAGGGATCGTTCGGATACGTATGCCCCTTCAGGCTGCCGACAAAAAAGTCGTAGCGGAATGGACCCGTGAGCCGCGAAAGAAGCGGAATGCTTAAAGGCTCGATCCGATTGATCTCGAAATCGTAAATATTCTCGGCATTGTTTCCCCACAGCATTGAAGCGCCCTTGTCCGGGCCGAGCCAGTGGTCGTCCTTGCCAAAAGATACTTCGTGCCCCAACAGATGGTAGGAGAGGTTTGCCTCGGTAATCCGAAAATTGTTCGCTGTGCCAATCGGTCCTTCCGGGACGGTGTCTTGCCCAGGGCTGGTGCTGATGGGAATGCCTCCAGCACAATTCTGGGCAGGATTGACACTGTTGCTAAAGCTGGATGAAGGTATGCCGTCGATGCAGTAAGACAGCTCCGCCGCCAGCGCCTGCGAGTAGCCCGCGGCAGACGGCGCATATTGCGACTCGCCGCGGAAGTAGAGCGAAAAGCGACCGGCCTCGGCGCGCGCACTGAACCCCGTGTAATTATTGAAGCCATTCTCGTAAGGACGGCCATAGTCGTTGATAATTGTCTGGCCTAGATGAAAGCTGTCGCGCAACGGCGTTCCGCTGATGCCGCGCAGATTCGCGAAGACGCTCTCCAGTTCGGTATGGGGACGAAACGCACTGGCAGCTTGGTCTAAATCGGGTTGCACTTCGCGCTGGACTGCCAAGTAAATGCGCCGCGCCTCCTCGTTGTTCGTGTCCATCTCAATGCGGTCGGCGCTCAGCTCCAGCATGTGCGCAATGCTCAAGCGCGTCCACGGGCGAAGTCCGAGATACGCTGTGTCCACGTAGCCCAGCGCGTGCAGCCGGTCGAGCGCCGGATAGATCCAGTGATCGACCGGCACATACGCCGCGCCCTGGCCGGTGTCGATCGTGGCCACGTCGGTCGGGTCGACAGCGGGAAGAGCCGTTTGTGCGCGGACTGCGGACAAGGCCCCGCTCCAGACCAGTACCGCAGTCAGAACAAAAGAAAACTTCACGTGCGCTCCGATGTGTCGTGGGGATCGCAACACGATCCGGCCGACCTGTTTTTTAGCTCTATTCAACAAGTCCAGTCTCGGCGAAGCGGCACCCTCTGTCAAGGAATGCCCTTGATTCCACGGCCTGAAACAGCACGCACCTCCTGCGAATTGGGGACGAAAGCTCTCCATCGTTTTGGGACGCCACAACGGCGAGAGCCCTGGATTTTCGTACACTGGAAGTATGAAAGAGAGCCGCTTCCCGCTTTCCGTTACCGCCTTGATCGCGGGAGCCTTCTTCATGGAGATGCTCGACGGCACGATCATTGCCACGGCTCTCCCGCAAATGGCGCGCAGTTTTCACGTCGATGCCGTCAGCCTCAACATCGGCATGACGGCTTACATGCTGACGCTGGCCGTCTTCATCCCTATCAGTGGCTGGTTTGCCGATCGATTTGGGTCCCGCACCATTTTCGCCACAGCCATCGCTGTTTTTACCGCGGCCTCGGTACTCTGCGGCCTATCGCACACACTGACCGAGTTCATGCTGATGCGCATTTTGCAAGGCATCGGAGGGGCCATGATGGTGCCCGTCGGCCGGCTGATCGTGCTGCGCACCGCACCCAAAGAACAATTGACCCAGGCCCTCGCCTACATCACCTGGCCGGCGCTCTCGGCGTTGGTCATCGGCCCGGCCCTCGGCGGTTTCATCACGACTTACGCGAGCTGGCACTGGATCTTTTTTCTCAACTTGCCCATCGGTATTGTGGCGCTGATCCTCGCCCTCGTCTGGATCGAAAACGTGCGCGGCGACGATCAGCGGCCCTTTGACTGGACCACCTTCGTACTAGGCGGTTTCGCCTCTGCCGGTGCCGTCTACGCCATGGAAAAACTCGGCGGAGAAAACGGCCAATGGCAAATGCCTGCAACGATTCTCGCACTCAGCCTGCTCAGCGGCGTGGTTGCCGTCGTCATTGCCCGAAGCCATCCCGAACGATCTCTGATCGACTTTCAATCGATGCGGCGGCGAACCTATTCGCTGTCGATCTATGGCGCCAGCGCCTTTCGCGTCTCAGTCGCCGTGCTTCCGTTTCTGCTGCCCATCATGTTTCAGATCGCTTTCGGACTGACAGCTTTTCAGTCGGGACTTTATGTACTGGTCCTCTTTGCCGGCGATCTCAGCATGAAGGCCGTTATCATTCCGACCCTGCGCCGCTTTGGTTTTCGCAACGTGCTGATCGTCAACGGCGTCATTACCGTAGCTTCGATTGCCGCCTGTGCCACGCTATCGCCCGCGACGCCCGTTCCGCTGATCGTTGCGATTTTGTACTTCCACGGCGGTTGCCGGTCGATGGAATTTACCTGCATCACGACCCTCGCCTTTTCCGAGGTCGATTCCAGCCACATGAGCCGCGCCAACAGCTTTCTCAGCGCCGCCATGCAACTGACCTCCGGCATGGGCGTTGCCGTCGGCGCCATCACCCTGCGCATGGTTGCGCATGCTTTTGGGCACTCGGGCGCCGCGCCGCAGCTCCGCGATTTTCACGCGGCGATCCTGCTGATTTCGCTGCTTTCCTTTGGTCCGGTCATCGATGCGCTAGGTCTCAAGCCCGACGCCGGGGCAGCCACGAGCGGGCATATTTCAAAAGAATTGCTAGAGGAGGCGGAGACGCTCTAGCCCCAGTTGGGTTAGCTCGGCAACCGCGCGAACAAGCGTCTCAGAAAGATTCAGCGACTCGGTCCGCTCCAGGCGAATGCCGAGTTTGGCGGCAAACTCGCGAAACTGAATATCCACGTCGTAGAGAATCTCGACATGATCGCAGAGAAACCCCACCGGCTGTAAGAGAATCGTCTTAATCCCTGCGGCAGCCAGCGATTCAAGTGTCTGCTCGGCGGTCGGCCCGATCCATGGTCCGCCGCTCGCCCCCTGGCTCTGAAACGCAAAATACCACTGCGCAATCTCAGGGACTCGCTCGGCCACCAGAGCGGCCGTCCGCTTGGCGTCTTCTGCGTAGGTGTCGGCCGCCTGATCGGTCGTAGCTTGAATCGTGCGACACGGAACACTGTGCGCCGTGAACAGCACCGCTACCGGCTCGCCCACTTCGGCGCTCAGGCTGGTCCAAGCCGGGCGAAGGCGCTCGGCAAAGGCCGTAATTAAAAGAGGGTGCTGCGCCCAGCTTGGTGTGAAATCAATGCGCAGATGCGGCATTTCCGCCTCCGCAGCGGCTTCGACGGCGTGCCGATAGAGCCCAGTGCTGGTTCTGGAGTTCTGCGGCGCAAGACATAGCACGGCGGCCTCTTCAATGCCGTCCGCGCGCATCTGACCGATAGTTTCGGCAATGAACGGATGCCAGTTTCTCATGCCGACGTACACCGGAACAGTCTGCCCTTCCGCGCCCATCAGCTTTTCTAACAATCCGGCGAAATCGAGTGTGATTTCGGTCAAAGGGCTGTGTCCGATCAACCGGTAACGCCGCTCGATCTCGGCGACAACCGCAGGCGGTAGCGACCGTCCGCCGGTCACATTCGCCAGATACTCGGGAATCTGCTCGACCGTCTCCGGCGTACCGTGTGCGAGGAGGAGAATTGCCTGTTTGGGCATTTATTTCCTCTCCAACTGAAATTCGCGCACCATGCGAACGACGGCTTGCACATTTTCGACGGGCGTTTCGGGAACGATGCCATGGCCCAGATTGAAAATATGTCCGGGGCGACCGTTTGCGGCGCGCAAAATCTCGGCTACGCGCTGCTCCAGCACGTCCGACGGCGCGAAAAGCGTGATCGGGTCGAGGTTGCCCTGGACAGCATGACCGTGCCCGACGGCGCTCCAGCCTTCATCGAGCGGCTGTCGCCAGTCGAGACCAATCACATCGGCCCCGGTTGCGGCCATCTGCGGCAACAGTCCGGCCGTCTCAACGCCAAAATAGATGACCGGCACACCCATCTGCTGCACGGCGCGAACCAGCCGTTGCGATGCCTCGAAGGCGTATTCGCGATAATCGGTCAGACCAAGCGACCCGACCCAGCTATCAAAAATCTGAATCACGTCAGCCCCGGCCTCGACCTGCAAGCGGCAATACTCTTCGAGCACGACGATAATCTTGTCGAGCAACAGCCGCCAGGTGTCCGGTTCGCGATACATCATCTGCTTCGTGTGCAGATAGTTTCTCGACCCGCCGCCCTCAATCATGTAGCTGGCCAGCGTGTACGGCGCGCCGCAGAATCCAATCACGCCAAGATTATTCTGAAAATGCGCTGCGACCTTTTCAATCGCCTTGGCGACGTAAGCAAGATCGGCAGCCCGGTCCGTGCGCAGCGCCGCTACGTCCTCAGCCGTGCGAACCGGATGATGAACGACCGGCCCCTCGCCAGCCTGAAATTCAAAGTCCAGACCCATCGGCTCGAGCGGCAACAGCAGATCGGCAAAGATAATCGCCGCGTCGACGCCGAGCTTTTCAGCGGCCGTGATCGTGACCTCGGCGGCCAGATCGGGCTGCTTGCAAATCTCGACCAGCGTGTGATGCTGCCGAATGTCGCGGTACTCCTGCATGTAGCGGCCCGCCTGGCGCAAAAACCAGACCGGCGTGCAGTCGACAGGCTGGCGCAGGCAGGCACGCAAAAATCGGCTCGCGGCCGGCATTGCGGCTGGTTCGGTTGCGACGGCGGGGATCGGATCGGTCGGGTGCATACTCAGTTGATTCTAGCGGTCCCGCGGGAGATTGGCGCGATTGAGTTCAGGAGTTCACGAGACCGCGAATGTCTTTGAGCAGCCGGAAGAGGTGGTACGGATCAGTAGGTGACTGGATAAAGTCAAAGTGCTCATAAAATGCCCGGGCCGCGTCGTCCTTGGCATGAACGGCAAAGGCTCGAATGCCGGCGATCCCGGCGGCCTGGAGCGTTCGCTGCATGGCGTCTTTCAGTAGCCCGGCACCAAGTCCTTTTCCCTGCCATGAGAGTGAAATCGCCAGCCGCGCAAGTAGCATAATTGGAACCGGATGATGCGCCAATCCCTTGGTCAAGCGGTGGGGCGCGGATTCAAAATCCACTTGCCCAACGACAAGCGTATAGAAGCCGACAACTTCTTCCCCGTAAAGGGCAAGTTAACTCTGCGAGGCTCCTGCCTGCTGGTTTTGCAGTGCATACCGCGTCAGGAATCGATTAAGCGCAGGTTGGCCGCAATCGAAGCTGTCGACGTCGTGACTACGACTGAGCTTCTCGATCCTGAATGCGGACATCTACAGGCGTTCATCTTCAAAGACGCTCGGTTGATTGAGCAGAAGGGAAAGACGCGGGGCGGGCGCGGTTGGAGCGTCGAGAGCAGCTTGGAATGCCTGCCACTGTTCAGCATCGAGACCGAACCGCTGACGATCTGGCAAGGTCTCGGCGGCACGAGCCAAAGCGCTTTCCAGAACAAAATCACTGACCGACCGGCGTTCGGCGTGAGCGGCGCTTTGCAGAGCACGCTTGGCTGAACGCGTCAGCCGCAGATCGAGCTTTTCAGTTCGAGTTTCTGGACTTGTCGCAGTGGATGGCATGTTTGGCTCCCGCTAAATTCGATATTAGCACAAAAGCCAGACAATGTCCTGACAATTGAGCAAGCCGGGACGCGGCCGCTTTTTCAGACAAAAAAAGGCCCCCGTGATGAGCGGGGGCTAAATTGCCTTGGTTCTCTCGAACTGCGAGAGCTTTTTTGGCGGCCGGACGTCTGGGCGTCTCCGGTGCGGATGGAAGCCTCGGGGGAGGGGCTGCTTGCGGCCTTTAAGGCCGCTCCGCGCTGGTCGAGGAAGCCACGCCATGGGGGGACGCGTCTTCCTGGGCCGCCAAACTGTTTTCCATCAACCGCACATGAACGCTGCTCGTCTTGGCGGGCTTGGCGTCTTCTTCACCGGCGGCGGGTGCATTGCCGAGGGCGACAGAATGAAGGCGGTAGACGGGAATCTCATGTTGTGTCACCAAGTAACGCTTGACCGCGTCGGCCAAACGGCTGGAGTTTTGAATGCCCACGCTGCCAGCGGCAGGCGAGTGGCCTTCGATTTCGAGAATGTAGCCCTGATGACCGGCCAGAGTGGAGGCGAACTCATCAAGCTGTTTGCGGGCCGCGGCCGAAAGAATCGGCTGGCCGCCGTGGAATGCGACTTCGACTTCGCCGGACTGACGATACTGATCGAGGCCGTCGACCGTCGAATTCAACTTATCGACGCGCGAAGAAGCGTTTTGCGCCCGATCACCAGCCCGACGGGCCTGGTCGCCGGCGGCAGTCGCCGTCTGATTGGCGCTGTCGGCCGTGGACTGTGCATTGCGGATACCCGCCTGCGCTCTGGAGTCCACATCCTGAATGTCATGTGCGTTTTTGGCGTTGACTTCATCCAGCTCATTGAGCCGGTCCTTCAAAGGATCTACCCGCCGGTTGACCCATTTCTTGCGCGCAAAAGGATTGACACGGCCCCAGAATCCCTCTTTTGCATCCGGCGTCGTGGAGGCGTTCGACGCGGAGGCAGCGGGGGCGGATGGCCGCTCG
>Ga0302320_10030063_pt1 | contig 10366 bp, 14 predicted proteins | sample Bog_T0_3_FD_202130 | JGI IMG/M metagenome (GOLD analysis project Ga0302320, IMG submission 202130) | Peat permafrost microbial communities from Stordalen Mire near Abisko, Sweden - Bog_T0_3 | ecosystem: Environmental > Terrestrial > Soil > Wetlands > Peat | place: Sweden: Abisko, Stordalen Mire... | reverse complement strand
AATTTTAAATGACAAACAAATTTTTTTTTTTTATTTTGGCAAAAGAAAAATTATATTTAGATAAATTTTGAAAATGCAAAACACAGCAATTTTAAAACCCCCATTCAGAACTATCTGGATATGGAATCAATATTAATAAAAAAATAAAAATTGGAACATTTGGTTAAAATAATTAATAAATCCCTTTAATTTACTATGGAATTGAATCTATCAAAAGCTCGGAACTATCACCAATCCATAACCGAATTTTATTTAAGTATATCAGATGATGAACTCACTTCCAATCCATTCTCCAAAACTCCCAATTCTTTTTATAGATTGTTGGATTATCCAGATGACCGATCCATAATAATATCTAGTAATTTCCGTCAACTATCAGAACTGAGAAGAAAAGAAACTCTATTTAAGATGAACGACCCCCCTGAAATTAGCCCCCGTAAATCATCTCGATCTCCCACGAACCCAGCGATAAAAAAGAATTTCGCTGGGGTTCGAAAAAATGTCAAAGGAATGAAACACCTAACGGTTTTGATTCCAGAAGATTGTTTGAATTCACCTAAAAAGAAGAAAATTGACAAGGCCTATTGGGAAACAGTTTGGGAGTCATTGGTATGCCATTTTGAGGAAAACCAATCGAAGAAAGGACGTAGGATCAGAAGCCAAAGCTTCGATGAATACATCTGTCAGAGCAATAAATTCATTCATCATGGAAATTTTATCTACATTTTAAGGAAAATGAAGGAAAGGGTTGCTTTTTATCTATCTATCTTCATTATTAATAAAATACCATTTTGGACATTATTAGATTCGACTAGATCTTATTCAATTATTAGAGACGATCCCTGTGAATGATGAAAAAAATAGGGTAATTTTTTTTAGATTTTTCTCATTTGACATATTATCTAGGTCGTGCTTAAAGAGATCGTGAGATACATTACAACATTCCTCCAAACGCCCATCCATTCGCTTCATTCCATCTGTCAGGATTTACTTGAAAATATCGAAAAGAGTGAAAAAGAAATGCGAGACAAAATCTCCGCTACAATCAACCTGCCTCCCAAATCAGCAATGGTGAACTCGCTATATAATTTCAATCCAATTTCCAAGCTGCAATTCGGATCATATAAATCCTCACAAACCGAAAGTGCCACCTTTTCAGAAAGACAACGAAGAACCTCCTTTAGCAATGAATCAAGAATGAAATTATTTAGTCTGGAAAACATGCCTCTGCCTCCAAAATCTACCACTAATCGAGGCTTGGCAGTCAAAGATTACTTGCCATTGTTGAAAAGGAATTCAGTGATATCGAATGATAGCTTCAATTCTAGTGAAAATGAAATAAAGGAAAATCAAAGAAAAAACTCGTTGGCCTTGTTCTCACCGACTATCAAAAGCAAGGCCTCGAGATTCAAAGAGGTCTTCTATTCAAACCTCACGAAAAAACTTGAATGCGAACGATATTTCGAAATTTACAAGTCTTTATTTTTTTATTGCTAACCCTTGGTTTATAATTCTTTCCTAGAATTTTAAGAATCGTGCGATATTGTTGCTCCAAGATCGTCTACCTCTCCTATTATCATAATGTGGGGCAATCGTTTTTGCTGGGCGAATCGTCAGCTTTCAGAAAAACACCCAATCGATCAATGAAGAGAAATTCTGTAGACATTTCAGAAGGATGGTGTAAGAATTTCCTGAACATTTATAAAGAAGATGAAATAAACGAGGATAAGAAAATCAATTTTTTTTTTCATCAAATGGAATCTGCACATTCAAGGAACCTGAAAGTTTTGTTATGTATTTTTTATTTTTTTTTATAGTGAATTCATTATTTTCCTTGAAAGTTTCATTGAAGAGAGAAATGAAAGATTGTTCAGAAAGTTTTAGGAACATCTTTTCTAAAATCACAGATGCCTTGATTGAAAGCAGTAAAACCTTTACAGAGCATCAAAGGAAAGAATTATGCAATTGTTTTTTATATAAGCTGAAAAAATGGAGCGTTTATTCGAAAAGGTTAGGCAATAAAACCCTGAAGGCGTCGTTTTTGTTTTCTTATGAGAACGAACAGATTGTTTGTAAGATTTGTGCCAAATCAGTGCTTGCAAAAACTATCAAGGAACATTCATCAATTTGTATGAAGCTCACAGAAACTAAGATGGATATCAAGAAAAACATCGAGAAGCTAAACAATGAAACCGTGACAACCTTGATTAAAGATAGACGGTCTTACCACATACAAAATATGATAATGAAGTTTTTAATTAATTTGAATTCTTTCTAATTTTAAGAAATTTGTAAGAAATCAAATAAAAAAAACACAAAAGGCCTTGATCAACTCCAAAAGCGCATGTATTGAACAAGAAATCGCAAGCAAAGATAAATTAATCCGAATGAATCTCGAAAAATTAGGGGGGAATGGCAAATCAGAAAGCATACAAAATTTCAATCCTAACAATTTCAATTCGAATAAGTTGCATCATCAATATTCCGATGAAGAAAATAAAATCGATGATTCGAAAATCATCATAAAGATCCCCAAATTCAAAAACCGAAAAAGCCTCTGTGCTCCAACAATGGTCCTTCCGCTTAAAAATTCCAAATTTCTCTTTTGTTCCTTTAATTCAAAAACCACTCCCAACATTTTAAAGAGGAAGAGCTTAACCCCTGTAACTTTTTATCATAAAATCTCTAAATATTTCATCTAAAATCTTAAAAGGATATGCATTTCACATATGGCACTGGCAAATCCAAAACTCTAGAAAAAGATTTCATAACTCTCACAAAGAACTTTAGCAAAGACACCAATGAAGTGGAAACTGATAATGAAAAAGAAGAAGATGAAGGTTTGACGAGTCCAAATTTAAAGTCTCCTGAAGATTTCCCTTCAAAGAAAAAGGATAATCATGAAAATGAGAAAATGTCTGATTCCGATAACGAGAAAGAAGAACTTAGCGACTTGGAAAATGATGTGACCTTAAAAAACATCAAACAATCAATGGATGAGAACATTTTCGTTGAAATGAAGGTCAGGTCGAAACAACTTGAGTTAATCAATAGGAAGAGCCTGCTACCGGAAAACGAAAGAAGAGAAAGCGGACTTTTGAATCAGAAGGAAATAATTCAAATGGATAAGGGATACAAAATTATAAAGAACACTCAAACTATCAAGGAAAATAAGAACATTTTGAAAATATGTGACCTGTTGAAGTTTTTATGCCTGCTCTATATAAAATCTGGCTCTGCGACTGAGATACCCAACCTAATAAGTATTTATTATAATTTTTTATTAATTTTTTTTTTTTTTTTTTTTTTAAATTTATTTTTTTTTTTTTTTTTTTTGCAAATGCATTTTTTTTTTTTTTGCAAATGCATTTTTTTTTTTTCTCAAATTGATTTTGCCTTAGAAATGAAAAACATTTGCAATCAATCGTTCAAACAAATCAAGGTTCTGGCAAAAGATGTGTCAACTAAAAACCATGCAAATCTCAAGAAAAGAATTAAAGAGACCAAACAATTTATAACAGTTCTAACTTTCTCCAATAAATTAAATTAACTTCTTACTTTTCCAAGGATTTGCATGAACAACTTTCCACTCAATGGGACCTCGAAAAGAAAATGCAATCCATCAACAACAACGCCAACTCTTTTTATCTAAATTCCCCCCCGTCTTCAAATCAAAAGGACAAATCCAAATTCTCAAAATATCGAACTGGCAATTTCTCAATAGACTCCTTCGAAGAGACCAAAAAGGAATCTCCCAAAATTATGCAAAAAAGCGCATTGAAATCCTCCAGCAAACGGCTTTTCAACGAATCCAAAGATTCAGAAAACTTTCCAAATCGTCGGCTAAGCAAAAATGAATCCAACAATTTAAATTTCGAGTTGAAACGGGTGTCATCTAAAAATCTCGATGATTTGGATGAAAAACTAAGAGAAGACAATAAAAATTCAAATGAGCCGTCAATTCAAGGCAATTCCATTAAAAACTCATTTGAAGATTTGCCACATCCGAATTTCAGAAGGCAATCCTCTATTTCCCGCTCAGTGCGATTGAGCTATATAAACCAAAGGAAGAAAAGCTTTTTAGCATCAAAGGAATCAATAAAAATCGAAGACAATGAAGATTCTATTGTTCAGAAAAGACTGCTTGTGAGACAAAGAAGAAGTAAAAATAATTAAAAAGATTTTTTAAAGAAATTTTCTATAAATTATATATAACTTTTTTATAAATGTTGGAGAATTTGTTACACAATTCCTTAAAATTGTTTTTCCAAGGCACTTTCGTCGCTTCTACGATCAAAAACGTCGAAAAAACCACGACTGACCTCTTGGAGGAGAAACAGCATCGCAAACAATTCATCAAAAACATTTTCGATGTCAATCTTTCCTATGAACTCTTTAATTGTGGACAAACCAGAAGTTATTCCGATGGAGAAACCAAAAGTGTGAATATCAAAGTCAAGAAGAATTTGGAAAATGATAACAGTGAAGAAGATGAAGATATGGACATGTTTCTAAGCGACACATGCCTCGATAAGGGATATTTGAAATATAATTTCCGGATGGAATGTGGTATGGAAAACGATGAAATGAATGTCGCAATAAGAGATTTCGAATTCTTGAAGTTGATCAGTAAAGGTGCTTATGGTAGAGTGTGGCTGGTGAAAAGAGTGAAGACGCAGGATATTTATGCAATGAAAATTGTGAATTTTGCTGAGAAAGTAAGAGGAAATTATAAATTTTCATACTATTTTGAAGATGGTCATTAATATAATATTATTATTATTATTAGATGTCAAAAAACCATTTGGATTCACTCAAAAAGGAAAATCAAATCTTTAAATTGGTGGATGGAGATTTCGTGGTCAAGGCTGTTTTTACCTTCACTTATGAAATCTACATTTGTTTTGTGATGGAATATATGTTGGGGGGAGACCTGGGATCGGTTTTGGAGAAATATGGTCGTTTTGATGAGGCAATTGCAAAGTTTTATTTAGCAGAAATCATCTTAGCAGTGAAACATTTGCATTCTAAAAACATCATCCATCGTGATCTCAAGCCTGATAATATCTTATTAGATTCAGAAGGACATATAAAACTTACAGATTTTGGATTAAGTGACATAGGATTTGTCATACAAAATAAAAAGAAAAGACAAGAATTAGGCGATATTATACAAATTCGGAATAAGATTGATGAACATAACAATTCATTGCAAAGCTTTTCCAATTCAACGTCACATCAAAATAAATCAAAATTCGCTCGTGCCAGTGAAAACTCAAATTGTCAATCATTACTCCCGATCGCATTGCAACGTAAGATCACACCCACATCACCTGCCGTGTTCTTCAGATTTGATAAAAACCCCACATTGGAAGACTCTTTCAATGCACCCTTTACTCCATTATTATTGTCACCTGGAATGAGCAAAAAGGATTCGATGAGAAAAGTGAGTAAGGGACATAAAATTGTTGGCACACCAGATTATATAGCTCCGGAAGTGATTGCAGGGGATGGATTACAGAATCCTGTGATAGATTGGTGGAGCATAGGCATTATTCTATTCGAAATGTTGGTCGGTAAGCCTCCTTTTAATGATGATACGGTGGAACAGACCTTTGAAAATATAAAAAATCATGCTATTCCATGGGATGAGATCACTATTGGTAATAAGATTCATAAAAAGTGATATTGTATCATAGGATTTGAAAAGGCTATGAGGAAGATTGCATTACTCCAGAAGCTAAGGAATTGATTGATAGATTGTTAGACCCGAATAGTAAAACGAGACTTGGTGCTAAAGGGTTTGATGAGATAAAGGAACAAAAGTTCTTCAATGGTAAAGACAATACAACTGAAATTATATTAGAATTTATAAAGGAATTGATTGGGACAATCTCAGGAAAAAAGAAGCTCCCATCAAACCAGTGGTCAAAGATAGTCAAGATGTAAGCAATTTCGATAAAGGAAAGGTGTACGAAGAAAAAGAGAAAATCGATCCATTTTATCAAAAGGAAGGAGGAAGTCCGAGAAACACGAAAATAATCGAAGCGAAACAAATTTTACATCGAGACACCATTTTTCTTAATAGGTTTGACATTTTGGATGCTGGAAATCGGAAAAACGCTGAGGAACTTGAAGAAACCAAGTTTTTTTTTAATTAAAAAAAAGCAAAAATGTTGAAATTTCCAAAGGAATAAAACTCTAGAACAATTCATCAAGGAAGAAGAAGAAATAAAAAACGAAGCCAAAGAATTCAGCGATGACCTCTCTAGTGATGAAATTTAAAAACCTTTCGATTCATAATTAGTAAAATTTGACTTTTGTAATTTTCTTGCTTAAAAACATGGAATTAATCCTTGATTTTTTTCCTAATCACAAAAATTAAGATGGGTCTATCACGATTCTAAATTACAATTTGACTTATTATTTATTTTTTGCTTAAAAACATGGAATTTTTTGTAGAAACACAAAAAAAAAAAAATCTTTCGAATTTTTTCCCTAATTACAAAAATTTAGATGACCCATTTATGCCAAAATTCGAATATATGGCTTATTTTTGTATGTTATTGAGTCTCATCTGATGATTAGCGTTCCGTTCACCTTTTTTTGAATCTTTCAACCCATCAGAGATCCTTGCTGTCAGTTTTATATGTGATAAGGTTTCTACGAAAAAAAAAGGAAGATTCCAAATAAAAAATCGTTGGATTTACCATAAGCGAATTTCACATCCTCGGGGTCCAAAGTCTCTGAACCACGATGTTTTGCGTATTTAAAGGAAAAATCTATGAGTTTATCTAGAAACTCATTTGATAGTTCCAGAACCATCTTTTTTTTGTTTTTTTTAAGGGGAAAATTTAAATTTGGGGTACTTCTTCTGTTGTTTTGTCCATAGTTGAATATTTTAATGCGAGAGAAGCAATGTTTTGGAGGCTTTCGCTTCCGAAACATAAGGCGTTGGGGTTGCGAGCCGGCTCGAATTCTGGGTTTTCTTGATTTAGATCGTACATCTAGGAAAAATTATAAAAATTTATCTCAGAAAAAAAAAATGAGTAAAATTTACTATCCAAAAGGTGGCGAAAATGCGACGGAAATGTATGAAAGGAACTCTATTGCGAATATACAACTTTACAGGGTCATTATTAAAAAGATGAAAAGGGATTTAAACGCGAACAGAGATTCTGAATCCTTGAAAATAAGTAAAATGTGCTTTCATCTTTGAAACAAAATAATGGAATGGCTAGAAAAGGACCTCCAAAGGCTTATAATCAAAAAAATTGCCACAAAACAGACATTTTCATAAATGAGGAGACGGTATTTGGATTGTTTTTCTTACCATGGGCAATCGAATTTTTGTTCAATGGGAAAACTTCAAATTTGGAGATTTCGGAAACTCTAAAGATTTTAGTTCCTTAAATAAAGATGTTTCATAGAATTCCAATTTTTGACCTGATATTAGAATCGCCTTTCTTCTGACGAAAAAACCTATTTTAATATTTGTAAAAGTTGATAGTTTTGCTTTAGTCTCTTATGTTATTGCACCCGGGTTTCTTCACCATGCATGGCTATCTTGGCTAATCCTTGTTATGCTAAGTGAACTTTGAATTATTTATTCTTCATGGTTAAAATGAGTGTCATAACATAAAAAAAATGCAGAAAGTCTAGAAATGAGTGATGGGAAGAAAAAATTTTAAAAGTAAAAAAGCATAATATTTAAAAATAAAAACAATTTGGTTCTAAAAAGTATTTTCTTAATGCCATCATAAAAAATATTACTAATATTGAAGAAAAAAAAATTCTTTCATGTTATAAATAATTACAAAACATAGAAAAATATCTCAAAAAAACATGAAACTCAATTATTTAATAAATAGAAGGTGGAAAGATAATAAACAACTAGAACCAAAAAGGAAAACAGTCAAAAACTCGAGCAAAAAAGATTATCATTTTTCTTTCTGCTTTAGATTTGAGAGTCTAAATGAGAGATATTTTTTTAATAAAAATATGATATTCCAAAGGGCTCGTCAAAAAAAAAAAATCCATCATTTGAACCATAAAAAACAAATTTTTTATGAAAAAATTAGATCTCTTAAAAATTATAAAAATTTATATCAGAAAAAAAAAAATGAGTAAAATTAACTATTTTGAAAATGATTGTGGCGAAAATGCCAAGGAAATGGATGAAGTGAACTCTACGACGAATATTCAACGTTCTGGGGTCATTATTAAAAAGGTGAAAAGGGATTTCGATGAGAAGGTAACGGCTTCTTCAGAGCATTGTGCCTTGAAAATAGTTGATCATACTAATAAAGGTCTGCTTTCATCTTTGAAACAGGAGGCTGAGATATTGAATAAATTAAATCATGAGAATATAGTTAAGTTTTATGGTTCGAGTACCGAGGGGGAGACTTCATTTATCATAATGGAATGGATGGAAAAGGACCTACAAAGGCTCATAAACGAAAAAATTTCCTCAAAACAGATATTTGCCAAAACTGAGATAGAGCATATTTTGAAGTGTTTGCTTGGTGGGCTGTTTTTCTTGAGAAGCAAAAGGATCTTCCATGGGGATTTAAAGCCATCAAACATTTTGTATGATGGGAAAACTTACAAATTGGGGGATTTTGGAAACTCGAAGGATTTCAACTCCTTGAATGAAAACGTGTATGGGAGCTATTTCATAGGGACTCCCAATTATTGGCCTCCTGAGATAAGAAATGCCTTTCTTAGAAATGACGAAAAAACCAATTTCAATGTTTTTAAAGTTGATAGTTTCTCCTTGGGATTTTTGGTCTTATGCACTTGCACTTTATTGCCTCCAGCCGAAATTCATGATCTTTTGTCAGATAAAATCAAAAGGAAGAAAATGTTCTTAGAAATTCGGGAGATATATGGCGAGGGAGTCATGGAAATGTTGTTGAAAATGATGAGGTCTGATTATTTAAAGAGGGATAGTGTATTATTTGCCTGTTTGAATTATTCGAAAGAATCTAAAAAAATAGTGAAAGAGATAGTTTTACAACATATAGGCTTGAAAAGAAAAGTGAAGGAAAAATTTGAATTTGTTGGGAATTATTATGGGAACGAAGAAAAATCATTGGTTTTATCAAAAAAGAAGAAGAATGGATATATTATGATTAAGAAAACTAATATAAAGGAGGACATTTTATTTAAGATGCTTGTAAAATTCAGTTTCAATTTCAAACAAATCATGCAATATCAATTTTATGACATTCGAAAGATGAGGAATGAAGTATATGAACTGATGCTTTTCTGCAATTTGGAAGGGAAATTAAGTTTTAATGATGATTTGTTGAACAGACAAAAACTCAATCAAACTTACACTATTTTGGAATTGACTGAAATACTAATCAAAATCATCACAATTTTAAATTACTTTAGGAAGCTAAATGTTGGTTTCCTGTTTAATTTGGATATACATTCTATTTTTAAACGTAAAAATGATATTTTGCTTTTTGTTAATGAGGAAGAATGCAAAATAAATAACAATGATGAAGTAATGGATTTAGGAATATTTCTGCTTTCTTTGAGCACTCTCAAAAAAACAGAAAGAAATGGAATGTTGGAAGAAACACAAAAGGAATTATATTTCTTCAATGAACCCAACATTGAATTTATTCTTAAGCATTATGGGGAGGATTTTATGTATATCTTAATGGAAATGATCAGGTTTAATGAAAATAAGAGGATCACTCTTCCACTTCTTCTCAGCAGACTTGAAGAATTAAAACTTAAATGTCATTAAATAATTATTTATCATTTCAAATATTCCAAAAATCATTTAAATAAACTATTTTTTTTCCTTTAAGGGAAATTATTATCACCTTATGATAGAAAATTTTTTATTTTTGAAAACTTAACGAAATTTGTTTATAATTCACGAAGAAAATCTATAAAAAAAAATATTTCACATTTATATATTTTATTTTAAGTGTCATGGAACTAGAAAGCAACATAAATCAACAAACTCAAATTAATATTGAACAAAACGAGAAACCAACAGAGGAAAATCTCATGAGTCCGGAAAGTAAAAACTACACATTCATCATTTTTCCTATATTTTTTCGAATAGTTAAAACAATTGAAAGCAATGAGCAAGAATCTCAGGATTTATTAAATAAAAGCAAATCATTCTCAAATATTAGTGATGAACATACCCCAACTTCTGCAGAGATTAAGGATTTTAACGAGAAAAGAAGAGCTTTTAAAGAAATGGGTAAAAATTATTTTATTGAAAAAAATGGTTTTTGTCAAAATAATTTTATAAAAGAGATCAGAGAAGGCCATAATAAAGATAAATTCTATGTTATTGATTTGCTTGAAAATCAAGAAGAGGGCTATATTAAAC
>Ga0302320_10030059_pt1 | contig 10367 bp, 4 predicted proteins | sample Bog_T0_3_FD_202130 | JGI IMG/M metagenome (GOLD analysis project Ga0302320, IMG submission 202130) | Peat permafrost microbial communities from Stordalen Mire near Abisko, Sweden - Bog_T0_3 | ecosystem: Environmental > Terrestrial > Soil > Wetlands > Peat | place: Sweden: Abisko, Stordalen Mire... | reverse complement strand
GGCGGAAGTAGAACTCATCGATGCGGCCCTGGCGGAATTCCCCGCCATAGCGGAGCTGATGCCGGCCGGTGGTGTAGGACAAGATGTCGGTCAGATGCCCGGTAATATCGTTGCGGCCTTCGGGAGGCGTGATTCCCACCTGGTCGAACCCGGCGATCTCGATATTCGAAGCTCCCTGGATCGGCAACCCGTTCTTGGTGGCGCTTGGGCTCAGATAGAGGCCGAGATTCTTCATGTTGAAGGAATTGTTGGCGTCGTGGAAAATCTGGTTGAAGTAACTCACGCCGAACAGGAGCTGGTTGTTGAGCTTGTCCGTGAGCGTGGAATTCAGCACCAGCGAGTAGTTCTGCACATGGATGGGCGCTACCTCAAAATAATAGCCGAGATTGGAACTGGCGGTCGCCAGCGCAAGGCTGGCGCCGGGAGGCTGCGTCTGATCGCCTTCCCCGGCAAACCAGTGGGCAGAAAGATGCTCCTTCGAGTTGAAATTGTGATCGATGCGGGCCACGCCGTTGTAGCTGTAGCCGGTGCCGGGAACGGTCGCGAAGTAGTTGTTCAGGGTGGCCGGCAGCGAGGCGATCGAACTGGGCCAGAGAGTGTTGAGGAGCGTCTCGGACAGGGTGGTTTCCGGGACCGGCGCGTAAGCTCCGTATTTATGACCCGTGTTGTTGAGCAGGTTCAGCGCCTGGTTAACCCAGGCCGTGGACGGTTCGGTGGAAAGACCCGTCAGCCCGAATATGTAATCCTGCCTTTCAAATCCGATAAAGAGGAAGGTCTTATCTTTTATGATCGGGCCGCCGGCCGTGAAGCCAGCATTGTAGTTCCGAAGTTCGGGAGCTTTGGGGAACTCCGGCGTAGGCGCGAAAAACGGCGATGTCGCCGCGTAGAACTCATTGCGGTTGTAGTAATAGCCGGTACCGTGAATCTGGTTGGTGCCGGATTTGATCGTCAGGTTGACCGTGCCACCGGCGCTGCGCCCCGTTTCGGCGTTGGACTGCGTCTGCGCCGAGAACTCGTCGATCGCGTCGATCGGCATCACAACGCCCGCGATACCCGAAACTCCCCCCTGGTTGACGGCGGGGACGTTGTGCCAGAAATCGTTGTTATCGGTGCCGTCGATCTGCCAGTTGATCTGGTTGGCGCGGGTGCCGTTGAGGGAGCCGAAACCGCCCGCCGAGTAGCCGGCGAAGCCCGGCGAGACCGAGATCAACTGCGTAAAATCGCGGCCGTTCAGCGGAATATCCTGCAGAGCCGTTGACGGGATTGTGTCGCTCTGGGTGGATGTTGTTGTGTCGACTTCAACCGCCGCCGCCGAAACCTCGACCGTGGAAGACTGCTGGCCGACCGTCATCTTCGCCTGGACCGTATAAGTGTTGCCAGCCGTGACCATGACGTCGGCGACCGAGAACTGCTGGAACCCGGGCGCGGTGACGTTAACTTTGTAATCGCCCGGAGGCAGGTCCGGGAACGAGAACTCGCCTCCGCTCGTGGAAGTCGTATTGTGAGCGATGCTGGTGGCGGATTCAGTAGCCGTTACCGTAGCGTTGGCGATGGCGGCCCCCGTCGGATCGGTTACCGTGCCGTTGATGGCCCCTCGAAACGTCTGACCCCACAGGGGCGCGGCGGAGATCAGCAACAAAATAAGTCGAGACGAAAAGCGGCTCATAATTACTCCCGTATGACTGGAATTTAATGTTGTGAAAGACGGGGCGGGCCGCAATTGACTGGGCGGCTGGCAAGTCCGGTTCAGGACTGTTTAACAGATTATTACTCTATGACAACGCAGTGTCAACCTCAATAAACTGAATGTATTGCCCTGTACATTACGACAATTTCGCAAGGCCGCCGGCGGGATGTTCGCGTTCCGCGGAACCCTCTGTTGGAACCGTTAGGCGGAGCGCACCAGCCGATGGCTGTCGGCCCGGACGCACCGGTCGCCTGATTAGGCGGTAGTCCTGCTATCCAGACTGACTTTGCCTCTGAGCTGTTGCAGATCCGCCACACAATGCCGCGCGAACACAACAGAGAATTCGCAATGTTTTCAATGCTTTACAAATCTTATGAGGCCCATAACTCAGACAGCTGGGTTTCATTTGTGCCATACTGAGTAACAGAAACGGTAAGCGCGCAAAATGACGCATCTGGACGAGGCAATCGCCCGATATCATCGGATCCTCGAATCCGAGCCATACCGCGACATGCGGTGGGTCAAAAATCTACAGGAGCAGATGGAAGCCCGTCAGCTTTCGGCTGGCGGACGGCTGCTCTGTCCCTTCTTAAGGCCGAATTTCGTCACCCAGAAACAGTACGACAATCTGGTCAAAACCGGCGAAGCGCTGATCTCTGCTGTCGACCGGATGCTGCGCCAGGCGCTGGCATCCCCGCAACTGCTTTCCCTGATGCAGCTGTTTCCCGCCGAGAAAATGCTGGCCGCGGTCGATCCCGGATACGAAATGTCCGAAGTATCCGCCCAACTCGACCTGCAGATCCAGAACGGGTCCCTGCATGTCATGCAGTATAACGCGGACGCTTTGTCGGGAGCCGCATACGCCGAAGGGCTCTCGGATCTGTTCTACGATTGTCCGCCCGTGAAAGAGTTCCGCCGGCGTTATAACCTCACGCGCGTTGGCGGAAAGAAGCCGTTTCTGGACGCTCTGCTGAAGGCTTACCAGATGTTCGCGGCGGCTTTCGGCGTGGCGGAGAAAAAGCCGAACATCGCAATCCTCGAATTCCGCAACGCCAGCGGACGCAGCGAGTACGAAATGTTCCGGGATTATTTCCGTGGCCAGGGCTACGAAACCGAAATCGTCTCGCCCGAACAGCTGGATTATCGAAACGGCGTGCTGCGCGCAACAGCCCCCGACGCACGGGAAGGATTTGAAATCGATCTGATTTACCGGCGCGTGAGCGTGCAGGAGTTTCTGCTACGCTTCACGCTCAATCACCCGCTGGTGCAGGCCTATCGCGATCACAAGGTGTGCATCGTGAACAGCTTCCGTTCCGAGCTTTCGCACAAGAAGGCGATGTTCGCGCTGCTGACCGACGATAACCTTGTCGCCAAGTTCCCGCAGAACGAACGTAAAGCGATTAAAGAACACGTGCCGTGGACGCGCGTGGTGAAAGCGGGCAAGACCACTCGGGACGATCAGACCGTGGATCTGCTTGAGTTCATCCGGCAGAACCGCGAAACGCTGGTGCTTCGTCCGAACGACGAGTACACGGATCTGAACAGCTTTGTCGGCTATGAACATGACGACGGCTCCTGGGCCCGCGCCATCCGCGAAGCGCTGCGCGCTCCATATGTAGTGCAGGAACGCGTAATCGCGGCGCGCACGCTGTTCCCGCTGATGAGCTACGGGCACCTTGAGTTCAAGGAGATGCAGGTGGACGTGCAGCCGCAGGCGTTCCTCGGTAAGGTGGCGGGCTGCTCCAGCTACGTCTCTTCTGCCGGAGCGGGCACGTATTCGCCGGCTTCCGGGATCGCTCCGACGTTTATCATCGACGCGAAAGCGTAACGGTTCGGGCAGATTTCCCGCTCTGGCCGCGTATCATACCTCGTTATACGTGTAAGCTCCTTGCGGCTGAGGTGAATCAGGTCCACACTTAGTTCACGATATGACTAAGCGAACCATGTTGATCGCCGCGATTTTCTCCGGCGTTGCTTTGGCTCAGGCACCGGCCGATCCCGCCCCGCCCGCTGGCGGCGGCAGAGGACGAGGGCCGCAGGGCCCGGTGGTAATTTCTCCCGAAGTGAAGCCGGACGGCGCCGTGACTTTCCGGATCCTCGCGCCCCAGGCTGAAAAGGTCGGCCTTCGCGGCGGCGACATCCCGCAGCTGGCGGGCGGCGGGCGCGGCGCGCCCCCGAATCCCGGTCCGGCCTTTACAAAGGATGAAAAGGGGGTCTGGGAAGCGACCGTCGGCCCGATCGCTCCGGGCGCCTACCGATACACGTTCGCAGTGAACGGCGTCGCCGTAATCGATCCGCGAAATCCGTCCGTCAGCGAATCCAACACCAATGTCTGGAGCCTCTTCTACGTTCCCGGCGCGGATTTCATGGACGAGAAGAACGTGCCGCACGGAGCGGTTGCCTCAGTCAGTTATTACTCGACCGCGCTCGGCAGGTTCCGCCGCATGCATGTCTACACGCCGCCCGGGTATGAAACGGGCGGATCGCAGAAGTATCCCGTGTTCTATCTGCTGCACGGCGCGGGCGACTGCGACGATTCCTGGACGTCCGTAGGGCGCGCCGGCTTCATCCTCGATAATCTGATTGCGGACAAGAAGGCCAAACCTATGATAGTCGTGATGCCGGCCGGTCACACCAGCCAGACACAGGGATTTGGCGGCGGCGGCCGTGGCGCCGCAGCGGCAGGCGGACCTCCGCCGCGCGACGAATTTACCGAGGATTTCGTCGGCGACATCATGCCCTACATCGAAAAGAACTATCGCACTCTGACGGATCGTGCGCACCGCGCCATCGCGGGTCTGTCGATGGGCGGCAGCCAGACCCTGAATATCGCGTTCACGCATCTCGACAAATTCGCCTATATCGGCGTGTACAGTTCGGGTATTCTCGGCGGGGGCGGCGCGGCGGACTGGGAGAAGAACCATCTGGCCGATCTCGACAATGCCGCTCTGAAGAAGGGCCTGAAGACGGTCTGGTTCAGCACCGGCGCGGACGACAGCCTCATTACCAACAGCAAGGCCACCGTGGAACTGCTGAAGAAGCACGGCTTCGACGCCACGTTCCACGAAAGCCCGGGCGCGCACACCTGGATCAACTGGCGCAATTATCTGAACGAATTCGCGCCCCAGCTGTTCTAGCGGGGGGGCGAAGAGGGCAGGTCGGAAACCTGCCCCACGGGACTCCAGATCTGAACGAGGAATTCGGTATACGGATCGAGAGCCACTTCCTCGAGCGTATGCCGAAGCGCTTCCGGGGTAACTCCGAGTATTGTCGCGGCCGCCGAGAGCGCCTGCTGAGCATCTGTCTGCTCGGCGGCGTCGGTGGACTTAAGATCGTCGAGCAGCGAATACGCTTCCTGCGCGCCGCGCAGCCCGAGCACCTGCACCTTCGGCAGCCCGGTCGAAATGTACATCCAAAGCAGCGCCTGGCTGATGCAGTCGGTGATGTACGTGAACGGCTTGTTGGTGCGGAGGGTCAGGTTCACCGGATCGGCGTAGGCCAGTTCGGTGATGCTGTTGATCCCCTCGTCCTTGAGACGCTCCGCGAAGGCCCGGCCCACATCGGGCAGCTGTTCAAGTTCCGGCCCTGAGTCCGAGGCGTCGTCGCTCAGCCCCAGCTTCTGACCTCCCAGGCGCCGCGCGATAGTAAACAAGGCTGACGTCGGAAACGCACCCAGCAGATATGCCACCGGAATCTTGAACGCACTTTCGAGAAATGCCGCAAAACTGTATCCCAGCGGGATTGCCACCAGAACCCGGAACACTGAGTTGAAGACATCATAGGTGGTGAAATCGCGCGTGCGGAACCGGCCGAGTTCGTCCGACACCACCCATGTGAAACCCCCGCCAAGCGCCGCAAACGCAATCGGATCGAGCGAGAACGGCTTAGCCGACGCAGGGACCACCCCCACCCATGCCATCAGCGTCCCGCCGACTGATATCAGCCCGGCGGCCGCGATCAGCCCCAGCAAAGTCAGCGGCACGATGTACAGGCGGCGGCCGTAGCGGCTTGTGAAGTCCCTGCTGAAATACGCAGTCAGATCTTTATCGGCGATCGAAAGCGAAGGAAAGAACTGGGCGTAGTAAAGCCGCAGCACTTTGGGCGACATCATGGCGGTCATGTCGTCCCGGCGCCATTTCCACCACGAAAAAAGGAAAACGATGGTTGGCAGCATGATCAGCAGCCAGATAATCGTGCAGGCCGCCAGAATGGAAAACGCATAAATGTCACGTGGCACTGGCAAAGTATATCCCGGAATGAAATAAAATGTTGTCCCTTATCTGTTTCCGTGTACGCTGTTAAGGATCGGAGGGATGTTTATGCGGGAAACCGTGGCAGTGATTGCCGTGCACGGCGTTGGCGACCAGCAGCCGTTCGAGACCGTTCGCAAGATCGGCGATCTGCTGCAGGATCTCGATCGTCTCAGGCCTCTGGAAGAGTGCCTGAAAGAGCCGGCGCCCTGCGGCGATGGTTCCGGCCGAGCCGCCAGCGAAGAACCCAGATATTATCCGTTTCGCGAACAGGCGCTTCGGATCAACGTCCGGCCGGTAGTGGTGGGCCGCGAGAGCGACGAGGAACGCCTCGCCGACCCCCCCCCGTACATTCCGCCGCGGCGTTCGACCCACGGCCCGTTCTATGAGCGCGTGAAGAACATGAGCACACCGCTGCCCGAGGACGAAGTCTGGTGGAAATTCACCCGTGGCCAGCTTGAATGCTATACGGGCGACGGTCCCGAAAACACCTACGAAACGATCCGCCTAGAAGGCACTAAGCCCGGCGACGCGGGCGCTGAGGACAAAGACGTCCACCTGTATGAACTCTACTGGGCCGACCTTTCCCGTCTGCGCGGCGGCTTTTTCAGTATCTTCATGGAGCTTTACCAGCTCCTGTTTCACCTCTCGTCGCTGGGAGTTCACACTGTCACCGCGGCGTCCGCGGTTAATCCTACTGCGGCCTGGGGGCGGAGACTCTGGCTGCAGGCCTCCGCTTCATTCCTGCTCACAGTCCCGATTCTCATCCTGAACCTGCTGATGCTGGGAACCGCGGCGGTGGGAGTCGGGCTCGACGGCGCATCGCGCCTTTCGCCCGGCGCGCAGTTTGCCGTTGTTGCCGCCGTGTTTCTGGTGGGAGTGCTCGTGGCCGGAGGCGTAGCGGTGTGGCGGAAAGGGGGCATCACATTCGGGCGCTGGCTCTTTCCCTGGCTGCCGGCGCTCGCGTTTGCCGCGGCGCTGATCCCGCTCGGGTTCGGCCATCTGGACTGGCTGGCGCGTGGTCCGGTCTTGATCTGGTCATGGCTCTCGCCGCTCGAACTACTCGAAAGCCTCATCTTCGGCGCGCTCGCCGCCTTGCTGATCGGACTCATTCTGGGCGCCTACAGCAGGCGGCGGCCCGGCACTCTGCGCTGGTATGCCGGCATCGGCGCTTTTATTTTCGTGTTCGGACTTGCTTCACTGTTCTGGAGCGGCGTCGGCAGTATCGTAGCAGTCTGGGCACGACTGTTCGAAGCGGCGCTTCTGTCGCTCGGAGCCGCGTGGCTGGGATTTATTTTCCTGACGATCGGCGTTTTCTTCGTGCGCAGCCGGAAGCTCGATCCGGCTGGCCGCAGCACATGGTCCGCCGTTCTGCTGCTTTCCCTGCCCGCCGCGGTCTTCATCGTGGTGAGCACCGTAGCCTGGGCGATCGTCGGCGAGTTTCTTCGCAGTTTCCTGAAAGACTGGGGCTATGTCCACCTTTGGGGCGGCCCCGTGCATCCGTTGCCCGCCATCATTGCCTGGTTCCTGAGCCGCTTTGTCTTTGCGGTCTTCGCCCTGTCGATAATTTTTGCCGCTGTGGCGGTGATTCCTGGCATCTGGGGAATGGCGCCTTCCGTGAAGGCGGAAGTGATTCCGCCCGAGCCTCATGAAAGCGTTAATGTCAAATATTCGCAGACGCTGGGAGACTGGCTGACCAATACCGCTTTTGGCCTGAGGCTTTCCGGCGTGCTGCTCTGGGGGATGGTTACATTCGGAATGCTGGGGGCCGTCGCGCTGACTTACTTCTTTCCGCATCTCGAAGGGAATATCATCGCCGAAGGCAGCCTCGGCGCAGCCGCATTCACAGCGCTCTTCGCGGCCCGCGGATCGCTTCAGAAGATGGCGCTCGGTTTTGCTCCCGTGGTCGATATCCTGCTCGATATCGATAACTGGCTTCGCGAACTGCCAGCCGACACCAATCCGAAGGCTCGGATTCTCGGGCGCTATGTATCGTTGCTCCGCTATGTCCTCAACTGGCAGGACCGCGCTACCGGGAGCGGGTACGACAGGATCGTTATCGTCGCGCACAGCCAGGGGACGGTGGTCACCGCCGACCTGCTCCGTTTCCTTCACCTCTCCGCGGCGGCGGCCGGCGGATGGGCGAAGTACGATCCTCAGCTGGCAGGCCTCGCGAAACGGCAGATCCAGTTGTTCACGATGGGCTGCCCCCTTCGTCAGATGTACAATCTTCGCTTCCCGTATCTGTATCGCTGGGCAGGGTCGCCCGACCCGGCGGCTCTTGCGGGCGTCAGCAACTGGGTCAATGCCTACCGCAGCGGCGACTACGTCGGCAGATGTCTCTGGGCTGCGGGTGGGTGCGCCTTTGTCCCCGCCGTGGCGCCTTCGCCCTCCGAGTTCTGTATCGGCGGCGGCGCCCATACGCATTACTGGGACCGCACCGCGCCCGCTATCTCATATCAGCTCGACTCGATGATCTGAGGGGCGCGATCTGAGGGGCGCGATCTGACGGAGGCCGTGTTACCTTGCGGTTTGCGGCTCCCGACGCTCCTGCTGTTCAGCGCCGTTTACGCCTGTGCTGCCGACGCCACCTATACCGGCGCCGCTTCGTGCGCGCCCTGTCATGCCGGTATACAGAAGCGCTGGTCCGGCGCGCGCCACAGCAAGATGGTGCAGCCCGCCACGAAATCCAGCGTCCGCGGGGATTTCGCGCGCGGCCAGGTCACGCTGCGCGGGGAAATCTACCGGCTGGCCGCCCGCGACGGCACCTATTACATCACCGAATCCTACCTCACCGGCCGCCCCATCGAGCACCGCGTCGACTACACGCTCGGCAACCGCCGCATCCAGCACTATCTGACTACGCTTCCCGACGGCCGCATCCTGGTGCTGCCGCCCAGCTGGGACATTCTGCGCGCGGAGTGGTTTCACAACTTCGACATCGGCGACCCGGACGAGTCCGGCGAGGTGGAAGTCCAGCTCTGGAACAAGGGCTGCTATTCCTGCCACGTCAGCCAGGAAGAGAAGAACTTCGATCCCGAAAAGATCGAATACAAAACGAACTGGCTGGATTTCGGCGTGAACTGCGAACGCTGCCACGGTCCGGGCAGCGAGCACGTCGCCCGCTACTCCGCCGCGCCGAAACCCGCCGGACCGGTGCGCGACATCGTCATGCAGACGCGTCTCGATCCCGCCCGTGACACGATGGTCTGCGCGCAGTGCCATTCGTTTCGCGACATCTTCATCCCCGGCTTCAAAGCGGGCGACGATTACTACGATCATTTCGTGCCCATCCTCGAATTCGATCAGCCTGCGGGCAAAGATCCCGCCTACTGGGCCGACGGCCGCACGCGCCGCTTCTCCACCGACGCCTTCGGTCTCTGGCAGAGCCAGTGCTTCCTCAAAGGCGGGCTGACATGCGTCAGATGCCATGTGGATGCCCACGACACGGCAATCGAAAAGAGTCGGCAGCTTCGTCCGGACGACCCGGCGATCTGCACCCAGTGCCACACCGCCATCGGCAAAGCCATCGCGGCTCACACGCATCATCCCGGGAAGAGCGCGGGCAGTTCGTGCGTGGAGTGTCACATGCCGCGCACCGTTCTGAGCATAAAAGCGCGGATTCGCGACCACTCGATTACCGTCCCGGTTCCGGAGAATACGGCGAACCACGGGATCCCGAATGCCTGCGGTGAATGCCACCGGGACCGCGATGCGGCGTGGGCCGCGCGGCAGATGGATGCGTGGTGGGGAGACGCCTCGCGCCGCGGACCGATCCGCCGTGCCGACGCCTTTGCGCAGGCCCGCGCGGGAGACAGCGCGGCGATTCCCCGGCTCCTCGAAATCGCCGCCGACACCGGGGAAGGGCCGTTCGCGCGCGCCAACGCGCTTGGTTATCTCAGCCGGTTCGGTTCCGATCCCCGCGTGTTCCCGATCTTCGAATGGGCGCTGGGGGATTCGCATCCGCTGCCGCGCATCGTGGCGGCACTGCGGATGCCGGCGGGCGGCGGTACGAAGCAGGCAGCCATCGCGGATCTAACGCAGGCACTGCGCGATCCCGTGGCAACCGTGCGCCTGGGGGCGGCGGTGTCGCTCGTCGCCGCCGGCGTGAAGGACCTGCCCGGAGAGGACGGCGCTCGGTTCGCGCAGGCGCGCGCACTATACGCCGCGCGCGCCGAACTCAACTCGGACGATGCCGCTCAGCAGTTCGCCGCCGGGCGTTTTTTCCTGCTGACCGGCGATCCGGGCAGGGCTTCGCGGTGGCTGGAGAACAGTATGAGGATGGAGCCGGACATCCCGGCGCGATATTTTCTCGCGTACGCCCTGGCGCAACAGGGCAAGTATATGGAAGCGAGGGAGATACTCGACAGAATCACACCCGCCGATCCGCAGTATGAAAATTCCCAGGCGCTTCTGAAGGCCATCGCCGG
>Ga0302320_10030058_pt1 | contig 10367 bp, 5 predicted proteins | sample Bog_T0_3_FD_202130 | JGI IMG/M metagenome (GOLD analysis project Ga0302320, IMG submission 202130) | Peat permafrost microbial communities from Stordalen Mire near Abisko, Sweden - Bog_T0_3 | ecosystem: Environmental > Terrestrial > Soil > Wetlands > Peat | place: Sweden: Abisko, Stordalen Mire... | reverse complement strand
CCTCACGCCGGAACAATTTACCGCGCAGTTTGGCCCGACGGAGCAGGATTATCAGGCCGTCATCAATTTTGCCAGGGCCAGCGGATTGACAGTCGTCGGCGCGCACCCTAACAGGATGTTGCTGGACGTCGCTGGAAATGCGGCCAATGTCGGAAGGGCTTTTGGCGTCACGTTGCGCATCTATCATCACCCAACGGAAAACCGCGACTTTTTTGCGCCCGACACCGAGCCTTCCGTTCCCTCCGCTCTGCCGGTCCAGGACATCAGCGGTTTGGATAATTACCGCCGGCCGCATCCGAACTACAAACTCAATCCGGCAAATGTGCCGTCGAAGGCGGCGGCGGGTCTGCGGGGGAATGCCGCCCCAAATGCCACCACCGGTTCCGGGCCGGCCGGCAATTACATCGGAAATGATTTTCGTAATGCCTATGTTCCCGGAACCTCGCTCACCGGAACCGGCCAGACGATTGCCCTCGTTCAGTTTGACGGCTATCTGGCCAGTGACATCAGTGAATATGAAGGTCTGGCGGGACGCTCCAGTGTGCCGCTCCAAAACGTCCTGCTCGATGGGTTTGGTGGGCTGCCCACCGGCAACGGTGGGGAAGTTGAAGTGTCGCTCGATATTGAAATGGTGATTTCGATGGCGCCGGGGCTGTCCAAGGTGGTCCTTTACGAGGGCAACCCTTATAATTTTATCCCTAACGATGTCTTGAACCGCATTGCCTCGGACAACACCGCCGCCCAGGTCAGTTGTTCGTGGGGTTGGACGGGCGGACCTACCGCGACCACCGACCAGATTTTTCAGCAAATGGACGCTCAAGGCCAGACCTTCTTCGATGCGGTCGGCGACAGCGATGCTTTCACGCCCGGCGCCGGCTCGGTCAACGGCGTGGACAATCCCTTTATCCCAAATGAGCCGTCCAGCAACCCCTATATCACCCAGGTGGGCGGGACGACCTTGAGAATGCAGGGCGGGGGTGCCGCCTATGTGTCGGAAACCGTTTGGAATTGGGATGTCCGCTACGGTTCCGCTTACGACGGAAACGGCGGCAGTGGTGGCATCAGCAGCTACTATACGATTCCGTCTTGGCAGACCAACATCAACATGACCATTCCGAAAGGTTCGACAACCTTCCGCAATGTTCCCGATGTCGCCTTGACGGCGGACGATGTTCTGGTCATTGCCGATGGCGGCCTCGAATACATCGGGGTGGGTGGCACCAGTTGTGCGTCGCCCTTGTGGGCCGGGTTTATCGCGCTGGTGAACCAGCTCGCTGCCAGCGAGAGCCGCGCGTCGGTCGGTTTTGTCAATCCGGCCCTCTATGCCATCGCCACGGGGCCGAATTACGCGAACTGCTTTCACGACATCACCACCGGCAACAATAAATGGAGCGGCAGCCCGAATTTGTTCAGCGCAACCAATGGTTACGACCTTTGCACAGGCTTGGGAACCCCCAACGGCACCAACTTGATCATTGCCCTCGCTGCGTCGGTCAATCCCGTCACCCACGTTTCCGCGCCGGGCGGAATCTATGGCTCCACGCTCGCCTCGCTGGATGGCGCAAACCCGAATGGCACTTGGAATCTCTTCGAGCTTGATGATGGCCAGTTCGATTCCGGCGTGATTTCCAACGGATGGATTCTGGCATTGACCACCGCCAGTCCCGTCGGCGCGGCGGCGGATAATCAATTGTTGATGACGGCGACAACGGGCACTGTTCCCACCAACGGCACCGGCTCTTACTTTCTCACGGTCACCAATTTTGGCCCCTCTGTTTCCAGCAATGTTATCGTGTCGGAAACCCTCCCGTCGGGTGTCACTTTCGTTTCGGCGACGCCCACGCTGGGTTCGGCAAATCGCGGCGGGATGTCGCTCTCATGGAATGTCGGCACCCTCAACACCAACGCCGGCGCCCAGCTCACCGTGACCGTCCAGCCGGACTCCACCAACTCCTTCACCAGCACCGCCATCGTCAATGCCGATACGCCCGATCCGAATCCCGATGACGATTTTGCCTCTGCCACCATCAACGCCGGCGTCGTTGTGGCGCCGCAGCTTTCCGGCACCGCCACGGCCGCCGGCGGCAAGTTCCTGTTCTCCATCACCAGCGGCGCGGGCCAGACCAATATCATCGAGACGACGACGAACCTTGCCACCGGGCCTTGGATTCCCGTCTTTACCAACATCGGTTCCTTCACCTTTACGAACTCGATTCTTCCGGCCCTTCCCGACGTGTTCTTCCGTGACCGGATCGGTCCTTGACGCGTTCCGCCCGATGAAAGTCTGCGGTCTCACCGGCGGCGCGGGCATGGGCAAATCCACCGCCGCCGGGTTTCTTCGCGGATACGGCGCGCGGGTCGTGGATGCCGACGAGATCGCGCGTCAACTGGTCCTGCCCGGACAGCCCGCCCTCGCAGCCATCCAGTCCGCCTTTGGCAAAAAAGTCATCGCTTCCGCCGGTGAACTGGATCGCGTCGCGCTCGCCCGGATTGTCTTTGCGGATGCGGAAGCCCGCAAACAACTCGAGGCCATCCTCCACCCGCCCATCCGCGAACATTGGCTCGCCCAAATCGAAACCTGGCGCAAGGAAAATCAGCCGCTTGCCGTTGTCGTCATCCCGCTGTTGTTTGAAACGCGGGCCGAATCTCATTTCGACAAAATCATTTGCGCCGCCTGCTCCGCCGCCGCCCAGTGCGAACGCCTGCTCGCCCGCGGCTGGACGCCGGAACAAATTGAACAGCGCATCGCCGCCCAGATGCCCGTCGAACAAAAAATCGCCCGCGCCGATTTTGTCATCTGGACCGAAGGTTCGCTGGATAGCCACGCCCGGCAGGTTCAGCAAATTGCGGCAAAGTTGTAGCCGTCGGCGGGCAACTTCGCTAAAGTCCCCGTATGATTCTCTCGCGCGAAGAACTGCGCAGTCTGGTTGAGCTGACGCACCAATCGCCGCACTCGTTGCTCGGAATGCAGCCTTTGGGCGATGGCTCCGGCCTCGTCGCCCGCGCCATGCTTCCGGATGCCGCCAAGGTCGAAATCCAGCCTACGCACGAAAAGGGCAAACCCAGGCTCGAGCTGAACCGGATTCCGAACACCGACATTTTTGAAGGCGTCACCAAATCGGCGAACAAGGTCTATGCCTACGACCTCGTAATCACGGATAAAGCCGGCAAAACGCGCCGCACGCGCGACGCGTTTTCCTTTCTGCCGACATTGGGCGAATCGGATTTGTTCCTCTTCGGCAAGGGCGACGAGCGGAAGATTTTCGAGAAGCTCGGCGCGCAACTCCGGACGATTGATGGCGTGCCCGGCACCAGTTTTGCCGTCTGGGCGCCGAATGCCCAGCGCATCAGCGTCGTCGGCGATTTCAACAATTGGGACGGGCGGTTTCATCCCATGCGTCTGCTCGGCGCGTCGGGCGTCTGGGAGATTTTCATTCCGGGCGTTGGCGTCGGTGCGCACTACAAATTCGAGATCCGCGACGCGCACGGCAACATCAAGCTGAACACCGACCCGTTCGGGTTTTTCTTCGAGGTCGCGCCCAAGCAGGCCGCCATCGTCTGGGACACGCGAAAATTCAAATGGAATGACACCGCCTGGCTCAAGAAGCGCCGCGATCACGACGCGCTGCGCTCGCCGATGAGCGTCTATGAAGTCCACGTCGGCTCGTGGCAGAAAAAATCGGCGAACGAATCATGGAGCTACCGCGAACTAGCGAAGCCGCTCGTTGAATATGTGAAGCGCCTCGGCTTCACGCACGTCGAATTCCTGCCCGTGGCCGAGCACGCCTATTATCCGTCGTGGGGCTATCAGGTCACGGGCTTTTACGCGCCGACGAGCCGGTTTGGCACGCCGGACGATTTCCAGTTTCTTGTCAACGCGCTGCACGAAGCCGGCATCGGCGTCATCGTGGACTGGGTGCCCGCGCATTTTCCGCGCGACGAATGGGCGCTCGCCAAATTCGACGGCACGGCGCTCTTTGAGCACGAGGACCCGCGCAAGGGCGCGCATCAGGATTGGGGCACGCTCATCTTCAATTTTGGCCGGAACGAAGTTTCCAATTTTCTCGTCGCCAACGCGCTGTTCTGGTGCGAGCGTTTTCACATTGACGGCCTGCGTGTGGATGCCGTGGCCTCGATGCTTTACCTCGATTACTCGCGCAAGGAGGGCCAGTGGATCCCGAACCAGTTCGGCGGGCGCGAAAATCTGGAGGCGATTGAATTCCTGAAAAAGTTCAACCACATCACACATACGGAATTTCCCGGCGTGATGACGATTGCCGAGGAATCCACCGCGTGGCCGCTCGTGACGCGCCCGCCCTATCTCGGCGGCCTCGGCTTCTCGTTCAAATGGAACATGGGCTGGATGCACGACACGCTCGGCTACTTCAAGCACGAACCCGTCCATCGCAAATATCACCAGAACGATCTCACGTTTGCGATGCTCTATCATTTTAACGAAAATTTCATCCTGCCGCTGTCACACGACGAGGTCGTCCACGGCAAAGGCTCGCTGATTGGCCGGATGCCCGGCGACGACTGGCAGAAATTTGCCAATCTTCGCGCGTTATTCGCCTATCAATGGCTGTTCCCCGGCAAGAAACTGGTGTTCATGGGCGGTGAATTCGGCCAGCGCGCCGAGTGGAACGAGAACGCGCAATTGGATTGGTGGCTGCTCGACGCCGGGCCGTTCCATCGCGGCCTGCAAAAATTCGTCGGCGATTTGAACAAACTTTACGCCGCCACGCCCGCGCTGTGGCAGGCTGATTACGACCACGCCGGTTTCTGGTGGATTGACTGCAACGACCGCGAAAACAGCATTCTTTCGTTCATGCGCCAGACCGCTGACGGTTCAAAGCAGCTTGCGGTCATCCTGAACCTCACGCCGGTGCCCCGCCCGAATTATCGCATCGGCCTGCCGCGCGCCGGCAAATGGCGCGAAGTCCTGAACAGTGACGCCGGAATCTACGGCGGCGGCAACACTGGAAATTTGGGCGGCGTGACCGCCGGAAACCATCCGTGCCACGGCCAGCAACACTCGGCGGAATTTTATCTGCCGCCGTTGAGCGCGGTGGCGTTTGTGCCGGAATAAAATAGTTGGGACTGAACCCTTAAAGCACCTCAACCAACCGATTCTTACTTCGCCCCCTCCAACGGCACATAAATATCCCTGAGCCCAAACGCGGGCGGCATCCCCTCCCGATCATTCAACTCCACCAAAAACGACGGGGCCTTGCGCGCTTTGCGGCCACTTTTGGGCAGCCATGAGTAGAACAATTTCTGATAGCCCTTGGCGAGCGACCCAATCGGGCAATTCCTCGCCACCACATAATCGCCTCCCGCGATCGTTCGCACCCGCACCGGCTTCGTGGGGACGTAATCCTCACCCACCGTCACGCAGGCGTCATAACGCAATTTCTCTGGCGTCGTGACCTTCGGGTTATCCAGCGGCACGCCGATGCACAACGAATCTTTGCGGGGTAGCCCGTCCTTCTTCAGCCTCGTCTTGAAATCCACCCATACCCGAAATGCCGCTTCATACGGCCCCACATGCCGCATATATGCGACCCGCCGCGGTTCCAGCGTCGTCACTTCGATGTTCATTGGCTCCGCTTTGTTCAGGGGCCGCTTCGGCTGCAGTGGCATATAAATATCCACCCGCCATTTCCCGGGCGCGACCTCCTTGAAGGTATCCACCCACACGATAAAGCTTGGCACCGGCCGCAACTCCCGGGAACTCCGCGCGAGCCATTTGGCATACAGATACTGGTAGGCGTCCTTGATTTTCCCGACCGGGCAATTTTTCGCCACCGCATAATCGCCGCCGGCGATGGTCTGCAACTTAACCGGCTTCTTCGGCTCATAGTCGCCAGCCACCGTGACGCATGCATCGTAACGAAGCTCCGCCGCCGGGGTCACCGCTGGATTATCGTGCCCAATACCGATGAACACCGAACGCTTGCGAATCTGCTTGTCCGCCGACAGGCGTGCATGGAGGTCAAACCACGTTTGCCTGGTGTCTTCGTATGGCCCGACATGCCGCAAATAAGCCACGCGCATCGGTTTGATTTTTTTAGTGATGACTTTCATAACTTTTGTGGTGATGTGATTGGTGTTGAAGGTGGTCAAAGGAACTCCCGGCCGAAAATGCACGCCGGACGGCGCGGCGAGAATGGCGATGGGCCCCGTCGCGCGGCGAAACTCCGCCGGCGAAACTCTGTAGGCCGCCTTGAACGCCCGCGTGAACGCCTCATGCGCCTCGTAACCCGCGTCCAGCGCCACTTGAATCACCTGCTTCGCGCCCGACCTCAATTCCATTGCCGCCCGCTCCAATCGCAGCCGCCGCACATGGTCCGCAATCGTCTCACCCGTCATGGCCGCGAAGACGCGATGAAAATGAAAGCTCGAAAAACACGCCACCCGCGCCAACTCCTCCAAATCCAGCGCCTCATCCAGATGCTCCTGGATATGCGTCAACACCCGCAGAATGCGCTCGTGATAGTCATTCCACGTTGTCTCATGCTTTGGCCGTGTGCCGCTCATTTGCACGCTAAACTAGCAAACGCCATCACGGGCCGCTTGACTAATTTTGCGGTTTTGCAACTTCGACATTTCACCGTCGGTCACGACAGCAGCGAGCCGGACCATTTCGGTGCGTTCGTAAATGTTTCAGTCCTGATTTTCCTCCGTTTTGGCTGACTGATAAGCCAATTCTAACGCACTGGAAACTGTTCCAACTTCGGCGTGACGCCTTCGCGCCGGTCCGGCTGGAAATCCGCCGTGAGCCAGTTCACGGTGAAAGTGGTCTTGCCCGCCAGCGCCAGCGTTTCCAGCATCTCCCAATCCGTGACACCGCATGACGCGAAGCTGTGCCGGTAGAAATGCCACGTTTCCGGATCGCTCTCAAACGGGCGCAGGCCGATGCCCAGTTTGCCCTTGAGCGCGGTTCGCATGGCCCCCCAATCGGCGTCGTTGAAGAGCAGGCGGCCGGGCACCAGCCGTTGATGCAATTTCGCCGCCTTGGATTCATTTTTGACGACGGCGATCACGTCCAGCGAATCTTCTGTGGTATGCAGCAGCAGCATTGGCGGCTGAAAGGTGGCCTGGATGTAGGTTTGATTCGTCAATGCCATGACCGCGTCAAGCAACGAAGGATTGGCGTTCGTCAGCGTTGCGCGCGCGCGCCGGAAAAAATAAAGCTCGTCCGTTGCGCCCGGCATGAAGATGAACGCCTTAACGACGCCGTTCGATTGGAAGGCATCCAGCATCAGCGGCACGCAGTTTGTCCGGTTCAATTCCGCCACGCCCGCGGTCAGCGGCATCCGCCCCAGCGCGTCCTGCCACGATTCATCGGCGGACGCGCCTTGAGCCGCGACGAGCAGGAGGATCAAACCGCCCCAGTTTGTCAGGTGTTTCATTTCCGTTCGCCGGAAACGTAATCATCCGCCTCCGCATCGTCAATGAATGGAAATCCTCCTCGTCCTCGTAATCGTAATCGAACCATGCCACAATTTCGAGGAGGAGGACGAGAAGGAGGACGAGGACGAAAAGACAAATCTGTGTTTCATCTGTGTTCATCTGTGGCTTAATATGCCCTCGCGTGAAACTGATTTCATGGAACGTCAACGGCCTGCGCGCGGTGCTGAAGAAGAACTTTCTGGAATTTCTCGACGTCGAGAAGCCCGATGTCCTGTGCCTGCAGGAAACCAAATGCACGCCCGACCAGGTGGAACAGCTCTGGCCCGCCAGATACACGACCTACTGGAACAGCGCGGAGAAGAAGGGCTATTCCGGCACGGCCATCTTCACCAAAACGCGGCCGCTGAATGTCATCCCGCACATTGACATTGCCGAGCACGACAAGGAGGGTCGCGTGCTGGCTGCCGAGTTCGCCGATTTTTTCCTCGTGAACGTCTATGTGCCGAACTCCAAGCGCGATTTGTCACGGCTGACCTATCGCCAGAAATGGGATCGGGATTTTCTGGCTTACCTGAAAAAGCTGGAGAAAAAGAAACCGGTGATTTTCTGCGGCGATCTCAACGTTGCGCACACCGAGATTGACCTCGCCAATCCCAAGGCCAACGAACACAACCACGGCTTCACCGCCGAGGAGCGCGCGGGTTTTGACGCCATTGTGAAGGGCGGCTTCCTCGACACCTTCCGCGAGTTCGAGCCGGGCGGGGGACATTACAGTTGGTGGAGCGTGATGGGCGGCGCGCGCTCCCGCAACGTCGGCTGGCGCATTGATTACTTCCTCGTCTCCAAGGCGCTGCGTCCGCGCCTCAAACGCGCCTTCATCCGCCCGGACGTGACCGGCAGCGACCATTGCCCGGTGGGAATTGAAATCGTTTGAAGTTTGAGAAACAGTCTCTGGTGTCGGTGGCAATCGCGGAGGGGCGGGTGGCAGGCGTTGCGGGGGATGTGGGAGACGATCAGGGGTGAGTGACAGACGATGCGGGGAACGTGTCAATCGGCGCGGGGCGGGTGACAATTTGAACGGGGAGTGTGACCGATGACTGGGGGAATGTGTCCAACGGTGCGGGGTGAGTGTGCGCCGATGCGGGGAAGGTGTCAATTTGGGCGGGGAACGTGACTTTTCATGCGGGGCGGGTGACAATCGATGCGGGGAAGGTGTCCGCCGGTGAAAAAACCGATAAAAAGCTTCAAAAACCGCGTTTTGACCGTCCGGGTCGTTTTGCAGATGGTCAAAGAGAAATAGTGAAAAAGAATCAACCCAGCGTCTTCAGCCGGCGGTCCAAATCCTTCCGGTTGATGAGGTCAATCACCTGCAAATGGTCGGGATGCAGCCGGAACAGCAGCCGGTAATCCGAACCAATCCGTTGACGCATCACATTCGGCACGGCCTTGAGCCGCAAAGCCCCCACGAACGCCGCCGGTTCGCCCGCCGCCAGCCGCCCGGTCATGATGATGGTCGCGCGGGCGACGTGGCGCGGAAAGACGGCGAGCGCCTGCTGAAACCCCTTGGGAAACTCAATCAACCGCACGGGATGCACTTCCGGCGCGTCCTGCGGCAGCAATAATTCCTCCTCGCGGTCCGGTTCCGTTTCGGCGGCCGCGGCGGGCGCGGCGTTTTGCCGGAGGGTTTCCAGGTCGGTGTGGGCCTTCTGCAATTCGCGCCGCAAATCGTTCCGCTCGTGATGGCGTTCATTGAGCGCGGATTTCAACTCCGCCAGCTTCTGACGCATGGCCTTCAGGCTGGCTTCTTCCGGTGCGGGCGCGGGGCTGGCTTTAGCCGCCGCCCGCTTCTGTTCATGCCGCGCAATTTCCTGTTCCTGCAAGTCCAGCTTTTCCTTGAGTTCACGCACCTCCTGGGCCTTGGCGTCGAGCGTCTGCCGGGCGGCGCGCAGTTTGGCATCGTCGGCTTCATGCTCGGCATAACGGTTGTCCAGGATGTCGCCAATCGGGTCGTCGGGCGGGAGATTCAAGGTGTCGCGGGCCTCCAGAATGTCGTCCAAAACGCGGCTGGCCGTGGCGGAGGGCAGGATGGGAATGGTGCCTCTGGCCACCAGAATGCCGAGGGCGCGGTGCCGGGAAAACAACAGTTCGCCGGCGAAGTGGCGCAAATGCTCCAGATTCTCCGAGGCCAGGACGTCTTTGGCGGCTTCATCAATGAGCTTCAGTATCTTCGCCGGGTTGTCCTCATCCAGCAAAAATGCCGCCGACAGGGGAATCCCAATATCCGCTTCCTCCCCATCCGCCGATTGCTGCCGAATGGTGATGATGCGCTGGATGACATCCTTGCGGCTGGCGCGGGTGGCGAAGAACATGATTTGTTCCCAATTCCGCAGCATCGGGTCGGACCACCCGATTTTTTCAAACGCCTCGGCCGCGCGGTCGAATAGTTTGAAGACGCACAGGCGCAGGAAATAGGTCTCTAAAAGGCCGGCCGGGATTTGCAGCGGATCCAGCTTGAGCATCTCGGGCGGCTGCAGGCGGTCCAACAGTTGCGCCGTCAGGTGCGGTTCCGGGGCCGCCTGCAATTCCTCCACCGTCACCCCGGCGACAACCGAGGAGTGGTGCAGCCGCTCCTCGTCCTTGGCCAGGCAGCAGTGCTTGTATTTCTTGCCGCTGCCGCAGGGACAGGGGTCATTCCGCCCGGTTTTCGCCACGGCGCGGCGCATGGTGGTGCCTTGCGCGAGGGTGTTGCTGGTTTTCTCGCCCACGAGTTCCATGATGGGCCGGCGGCATTGCAGCAGAAACCCGGCACCGAGGGCCTGGGCCGCCTTTTCCACCGCCGCCCGTTTGTCCGGCGCTGCCTTGGAATACCAGCTTTTGACGATGGCCAGCAGCCCGGCGTCATTCGTCCGAAAGGCCAGCGTCATCAGATAGGCCTGCGCTTCATTGGGCAG
>Ga0302320_10030055_pt1 | contig 10368 bp, 8 predicted proteins | sample Bog_T0_3_FD_202130 | JGI IMG/M metagenome (GOLD analysis project Ga0302320, IMG submission 202130) | Peat permafrost microbial communities from Stordalen Mire near Abisko, Sweden - Bog_T0_3 | ecosystem: Environmental > Terrestrial > Soil > Wetlands > Peat | place: Sweden: Abisko, Stordalen Mire... | reverse complement strand
GTTGGGGGTGGAACCTTCCAAGGCTCCGTTGATAGCCCGCCCTACCGTCCTTTGAAGGCGTATGGAACTGGCCTTCGTGAGGTATAGTCGCATGGAAGCTAATGGATGGCAAGAGGAAAAGTGAAAATAAGTTGTGGGATATGGTGGCTAAAGGCGAAAGGCTGAAAGGCTGAAACCTGAAACCTGAAACCTGAAACCTGAAATGGGAGGAATTGGACCAATAGGACCAATAGGACGAATGGCGGAAGGGGAGCGGGAGGGGTTGAATTTTCTGGCGGGGCGGCAGCACCGCCCTACCAAAAGGAGGTTCCGCAGGAGCGCCGCTCTGGCAAGGATGAGGCGGCGGAGCCACACATTTTATTTCACGGTTATCGGGAAGGAGGCTTCGGCGCGGGCGGAGGGGCCGTTGATGAGGAGTTTGGCCTGCCAAAGGCCGGCGATCTGGGGCTTGACGGTGACGCGGTATTGGCCGGGTGTGGAGGTGGGCAGAGGCTTGACGGTGACGCGCTGGATGACACCGGGCGCGGGCAAGGTGAGTTCAAACTGGACGTCGCCGACATCCACCAGCTTGCCAGCGGGGTCGCGGAATTGGATGAAGAGATCGTTTTCGGCGGGGCCTAATTGGTTTCCCGCAGTGAAGAGGCTGGCGGTCAGATTGGTGATGGGAGCCGTGATGAAGGGATGGCCGGACAGAAAACGGGTGGGCAGAGGTTTGGAGCGATTGAGAACCAGACTGGCGACCAGGCCCAGGACGATCGCCACCGGCAGGAGATAGAAGAATTTGAGAAGCGTTTTCATGCCTCGGAGAATAGTGAAAATGGTTGCTCCCCAGAGCAGGCCTCTCGGAATCGGCCAGCCTTGGGCTGGATGATTCAATCCCATTGGGATTGAGGACAGACGCTCCTGGTTGGTCCACTGAAAATGTCGAGGGACCTGGAATCTTCTATGGCTTTTTGTTTACGATGATGGAGCTGGTGTTGGTGTCGTTGAGGCTGGGGCGAATGGATAGATTGGTGTCGCCAGGATGGATTTCGGTGGGATGGTTGCTGGGGCTGAGATGGAAGTCAATGGCGTCGTTGGTGCCGAAGACATGGAATTCAACGGAGGTGTCAACGTCGTTGGGATTGAATTGAGCAGGGGAGTTGGTGTGTTGAATGCCGGCTTTTTTGTCCTTCTTTGCCTGCTTGGCCGCGTCGGCGGCGAGTTCTTTGTTGGCTTGGGCGTTGCGAGCGTCCTCATCCTTGCGAATCTCGCGTTCGGCCTGGGTGATGCCGCCCATTGTGGCGCGTTCCTCGGTGGCAACCTGGGCGGCGATTTCGGGGGTCTTGAGCACGGTGGGCCGGATGAGGAGAATGAGCTCTTCGCGGGAATTTTTGTTGGCGGAGGACTTGAACAAATTGCCGAGGACGGGGATGTCCATCAGCCAGGGTACGCCGTCGTGGTCGGACTCGCGTCTGGCATTGATGTAGCCGCCGAGGATGATGGTTTGGCCGCTCATGACGGCGACTTTGGCGCCGGCATCGTCTTTGCTGGTGGTAGGGACTGCGCCGACGCCGGCGATTTCCTGGGAGCCGTTGATCTGTTCGATTTCCTGGTCAATGTCCATGACGACCAGGCCGTCGGGGTTGATGAGAGGCAGGATGCGGAGGCGGATGCCGACTTCCATTTGGGTGTAGCTGGCGCTGGGGCCGGAGGAATAGCCGTAGTTCTGGGTGCCGGTGACGTAGGGGATGGTGCTGCCGATGAAGAGTTCGGCTTCGACGGCGTGGGAGGTTTGGATCTGGGGGCGGGAGAGAACGGTGACGCGGCTGTCGCTGGCGGCGGCTTCGAGGATGGCATTGAAATCCTGGCCATAGGAGCCGAAGTAGCTCAATCCCTGGGGCAAGGTGTTGAGGATGGAATTGCCCATGCCAACGATGTTGCCGGAAGAGCCATTGGTGCCCGATGAGGAGGTGGTGCTGCTGCTGCCCGGGAATGAGTTTGCGCCGCTGGTCACATAGCCGCCCGCGCCGGTGAGGGAGCCGCGAGTGGATGGGTTCTGGCTCAAGCTGATTCCGAAGCTCTTGTTGTTGTCGAGGGTAACATCGAGGTAAACGGCTTCGATGAGTACCTGGGCGAGAACGACATCGAGTTCCTTAATGATCTTCTTGATCATTTTCATGTCTTCGTCGTTGGCGAAGACGAGGAGGGAATTGGTGCGTTCATCGGCGATGATTTTGGTCTGGCCGAAGAGATTGAAGGGACCGCCGCCGGAGCCGCCGGAGGCGCCGCTGACGATGTTGTTCAATCGGCTGCCGAGGGTGCTTCTGGCCCCGCTGGCGCCGGAGCTTAGGCCGGTGGAGTTGGCCTGGCCGGGGAAGGTGCTTCCCGTGTTTGCGCCGCCGCTGGTGCCGACAGTACCGCCAGTGGAAGTAGCCTTGAGCTGGGTCCCGCTGGTGGATTTGCCGACGCTGCCGCTTCCGGCGCCCAATTGGCCGAGGGCGGAGGAGATGTCCTCGGCGAGGGCGTAGCGGATGGGGATGACTTCGGACTTGATGGTGAGGGGAGATTCGACATCGAGTTGCTCGACCATTTCCAACATGCGCTTCACGTTTTCGGTATAGTCGCGGAGGATGAGGCTCTCGGTGCTGGGGATGTAAATGATGTTGCCTGTTTTGGTGAAATAAGTGAGGGCTTTGACGACTTGATCGGGATCAGCGTATTTCAATTGAACGATCTCGGTGATGAACTTGCCGGCGTCGGGCAGGGAAGCGGCGGAGTTGGTGACACTCAAGCCGCCCGCCGTGGACGCGCTCTCTCCGCCAACGACTTTGAAGAACTTGTCGCCGATGTTGACGACGGTAATGTTGTTCAGGCCCAGGATGGTTTCCAGCGCCATGATTGCTTCGGACCGGGTCAGGTTGTGCTCTTTGACCGTTCTGAGGGTGATTGGGGTATCCTTGTTGATACCCGGAGCGCGGATCGGTGTGCGGCCGACCAAGGGTGCGTAAACTTCGTCCAGCACCTGTTCCACGGGCGTGTTGACCAAATTGTACGACAGATCGGCCACTTCGGGGGCGGCGGAAGCGGCGGAAGCGGCCGCCGACGGGTTGCGCGTGGCAGTGGGGACGTTGGAGGCGGAGTTGGCGGCGGGCGCCGAGCCTCGCGGGGAGGGAGGCGCGATGGGCGTCGCGGATGGCGGCAGTGGCGGGACGGGGGGAGTAATCGGCTGCGCGGCGACTGCAAACGGGAGGGCCAGGAGCAGGGATATTGAGAAAACGTTCTTAATTTTCATAGTGTTTTCAGGAGTTGCATTTCATGGGCGCGGGTTCCGGTCAAAGTGGTCAGTCGGCCGATTATCTGCTGGATCATTTTCATCTCGTCATGGTTCTTTTCACCGAATTTCTTTCGCATTGTCATCTTGCGAGATGATCTTCTTAATCCTCTTCATGTCCTCATCGTTGGCAAAGACGAGCAGGGAGTTGGTGCGCTCATCCACGATGATCTTGGTTTGGCCGGGATTGGGAGGAATGCGGGCGGCAATGTCCTGCGCTGGCAGGCCCCGGATCGGAATGACCTCAGACCTGATGGGCTCCTCAGGCTCCATATCCAATATCGCGACCATATCCAACATGCGGTTCACGTTGTCGGTGTAGTCGCGGAGGATGAGGCTTTCGGTGCTGGGGATGTAAATGACGCTGTTGGCGTATGTGGCGAGCGAACCCAGCGCCTTGACCACATGGTCGGGGTCGGCGTGCTTGAGTTGGACGACTTCGGTTCTGAATTTGCCGATGCCCAGCAGCGGGCCGGGGGCATTGGAGGAAAGCGGGCCCGCCGCCGCGGGTGCCCTGGCCTCGGTGACCACCTTGAAGTACTTATCACCGACGTTGACGACGGTAATGTTGTTCATGCCCAAGATGCTTTCCATCGCCATGATTGCTTGGGGCCGGGTCAGGGGATGTTCTTTGACTGTTTCGAGGGTGATCGCGGTATCTTTGTTGACACCCGGCGTACGGATCGGTGTGCGGCCGACCAGGGGCGCGTAAATTTTGTCCAGAAACTCTGTAACGGGCATGTTCAAATTGAAAGTGTACTTAGCCTCGTCGGCGGGTTGGGCGGGCGAAGCGGCCGGCTGCGAAGGCTGTGGCGGGGCGGAGGAATTAGTTTGCGCGATGGCGGCCAACGGCAGGGCCAGGAGAAGGGAGAACAGGAAAATGCGATTGAGAATTGGCCATTGCAAATTTGTCAATGGCAATTGAGGGGTTGGCCGCATGTGCCGATCACCAATTCTCGATGACCAATTGTCAATCGGCGCTTCCGAATTGCACGCGGAATGGGATAGAGGTTTCATGCGCAGGTGTCTAGTTCTGGACTCTGGGAGGCCGGGCAGGAATGGCCGGGGCGTTTGTCCGGCCGGGCACTTGCGGAGGGATGGGGCGGGCGGGCACGAGCGGAGTGGCACCCGGGGCCGGCAGGGGCGGAGTTGTCGTTTTTCGCGCCGGAGCAGGATTGGCATCGGTGGAAGCGCCGCGTGCGCCAGGCGGCGGAGGCGTGTTTGTAGGAAGTTTGGCGTTGGTCTTGGAGGCGGCTTGGTTGCCGGTCAGGATCGGGGCCGCTTTTTTGGCGCCGTTTGTTTTCTGGTAGTCGGCAGTGAGGGTGATGGAGGCGTTGAGCTTGTAGCGGTTGTTGTCCAAGGGGTGCATTTCAAGTTCGCGGACGCGGATCATGGCGGGATCGTTGCCGACGTTGTAGAGGAATTTGACGAGGGAGTCTTCGTTGGCCTGGAGGACGACGCGGACGGACTGGGACTCGAAGAATTTGTCGGCAAGGCTGCCCGGGCCGATGGCGATCTTGGTGGGGGCGCTAATGGATTGGATGAGGGGGCCGCTGGCCCTGGCTTCGTCGGTGATGGTCTGTTGCAAGACGATTTCGGTGGAGGAGACGGCGCCGCCCTTGCCTTTTTGGAGGGCATTCAACTGGTCCTTCAAGCCGCCGGGTCTGTTGTCCAATTTGATGGCGGCCTGCTCCCTGGCGATGTCGGCGCAAGTGTGCTGCCATTGGGAGTTGGAGATCTGGTAGTCCTTGAAGTGAGGGAAAACGAGGACGAGATTGAGTACGACAAAGACGATGAAGGCGATGACGGCAAGGATGCGCTTTTCCTGCGGGCGCAAGTTGAGGCTTTGGGCGACGGTGCTCATGGAATCTCGGTGCTTTTGAGGTTGCAGGTGAAACTCCAAGCGGTTTTGCCGTTCTGGATGTGCAGGGAGTTGAGGTTGACGTTGGTGAAGAGGAGGTTGGTGCGGGTCGCGTCGGTGGTCCTTTTTAGACCGTCCTGGAAGGCATAAACGTCATCGGGCTGCTCGGAATTGCCGGTGCCGCCCAAGTCAATTTTGGCGCGGTTGAAGAAGAAGGTATCGAGGGTGAGAGTTTCGGGGAGATTCTCGGCGATGGCCTTCCAGCAATCCAGGGCGGCGTATTTGAGATTCTGGCGCTCGGTGAGGAGTTTGATCTGCATGTCGTCCAGAAGGGCGTTGGTGTAGGAGGCGCCGAGGCCGGCCAATTCGTGGTGGGCGTCGTCGTTTTTTTGCTGCATCTCGAAGAGGAAGGCGAAGTAACCGAGGACGACGAGGACATAGAGGGAGACCAAGGCCATCGCGCTACGCATCCATAGACGGTCGGTGAATTGGCGGTGATAGCGGGCGGCGAATTCGGCGGGAAGAAGGCTGGCGGCGGCGCCGTTGTTGGCGGCGCGCTGGGCGCTTTGGGCGGCCAGTTCGGCGGGCGCGGCCGGGGCAATGATCTGGATTCCGGGGCCGGCGAGGTCCTCGAAGAGGGGCTTCCAGGATTCGGCTTCGGCGGGTGTTGCGACAAGATGGATGCGGGGCGGAGCGGTGAGCCAGCCTTCCAACTCGCCGGCCCAGGCGATTTGCTCGATGTGGGCCTTGAGGAGGGAGGCGCGTTCCGGGCCGTCGGCCAGGGGCAGGAGGGTCAAGTTCTGGATCGCGCCGCCGTAGTGCCAGGCAAGGAGGGCCGGTTCTCCCACCGCGCCGGGAAAGAACCAGAGGCCGTCTTCGTTCATTTTGGCCAGGAGGAGCTGGTCCAGGCCGGGGCATTCAATGCGGTCGGCCAGGAAGCCCTGGCGTTCGAGGCCGCCCAGGAATTCCTCGACGGCGCCGCGGTCGGCAATGATGACAATGACGGTCCGCAAGGCGTCGGGCTTGCCCTCGATTCGGGGCATGAGATGCAGGCTCCATACAATATGGGTGACAGGGAGCGGGGAGAGCTTTTCCAGTTGCAGTTCGACCATCGCGGCAATTTCGGCGGCGTCGGCGCCGGGCAACTGGACGGCGCGAAGGAAGATCTTGTCCGACGGCAGCCAGGCAATGTTCAGTCGCGGGCGGAGAAGGGACTGAAAGTTCTTGGCGACAGCGGCGGGCGGGGCCGGCTCCTGGAGGGTGAGTGTTTTCTCACTATCAAATATAAACCGGCTTCCCCTGGCGGAAAAGCGCCAAAGGCGGCGCCCCCCGGGGAGGGATTGAAGGACATTGGCGGAGAACCAGCGGGACATCAGGTGCCTTTCTTCAATGGGACAGATTTCCCGTCCTCGGAGAGGGCCATCAGATGCTCCTCGGTTTGGGTGACGCGCAGGACCTCTTCAATGGTGGTCTGACCGGCCTTGACTTTTTTCCAGCCGTCGGCGCGCAAGGTGTGCATGCCGCGGGACATGGCCTTTTGAGCGATGGTGGATGAAGCGGCGCGGCCGATGATGAGCGGTCGGATGGCCTCATCCATGAAGAGCAATTCGTAAATGCCCATGCGGCCCTGATAGCCGAACATGCGGCAGGCTTCGCAGCCGGTGCCCTTGTAGAATTGCGTGGTGGCGATGTCCTGTTCGGGAAAGCCCAGGCTCAACAAATAATCGCGCTCGACGGGAACGGCGGTTTTGCACTTGGGGCAGATGGTCCGGACGAGGCGCTGGGCGAGCACGGCTTCGACGGAGGAGGCGACGAGGAACGGCTCGATTCCCATATCAATCAAACGTGTGAAGGCGCTGGGAGCGTCGTTGGTGTGGAGCGTGCTGAAGACCAGGTGCCCGGTGAGGGCGGCGCGGATGGCGATCTCGGCGGTTTCGAGGTCGCGGATTTCGCCGACCATGATCACGTTGGGGTCCTGGCGGAGGATGTGGCGCAGGCCCATGGCGAAGGTCAGGCCGATGTCGCCGCGGACGGCGATCTGGTTGATGCCCTTCAATTCGTATTCGACCGGCTCCTCAATGGTGATGATGCGCTTGGTGACGGAATTGATGGTACTGAGAAAGGCGTAGAGGGAGGTGGATTTGCCGGAGCCGGTCGGGCCCGTGACGAGGAAAATGCCGTGGGGCTTGACGATGATCTCGCGGATGTGGTCTTCCTCTTCCTTGGCGAAGCCGAGTTTCTCCAGGCTCAGGAAAATTTTGCCGCGGGTGAGGAGGCGCAAGGAGACGCTTTCGCCATAGACCGTGGGGACGGTGGAAACGCGGATGTCAATTTCCTCCCCCTTGATGCGGACATTGATGCGACCGTCCTGGGGGAGGCGTTTTTCGGCGATGTTCATGCCGGACATGACCTTGATGCGGGAGATGAGCGACGCCTGGTAACGCTTCAACTGCGCAGGCATGGGGGTCTGATGGAGGATGCCGTCAATGCGATAGCGGATGCGCAGCTCGTCCTCCTCCGGCTCGAAATGGATGTCAGTGGCGCGGTCCTTGAAGGCCTCCCAAATGATCTGGTTGACGAACTTGATGACGCTGGCTTCCTGGTCGCTTTCCGTGATTTCCTTGTCCTCGACCAGCAATTCCAACGGCTCGTCGGCGCCGGCCATTTCGTCCAGGGTTTCAGCGCCAACCCCGTAGTACTTTTTGAGGGCCTTTTCCAGTTCGTTCTTGGTGGCGAGGGCGAAGGAAACCGGCTCGCCGGCGTCGAACTGGACGGCGTTGAGCATGGCGGTGTCGAAAGGGTTGCTGACGGCGACGAGGAGGCGGCCGTTCTCGAATTTGGCGGGGAGGACGGAGTACTGGAAGGCGACTTTGGTGGAAATCTTCTTGCGGGCATCGGGAGGGACATCGAGCTTGGAAATCTCGATGAAAGGCCAGCCGAGCGCCTTGGCGAGCGCCTGGAGGAAAACGTCCTCGGCGGAACCGCGTTCGCGGGCGATGAAACTGAGCAGGGACTCGGCCGAGCCTGCCTCGACAGCAGTGCGCCACGCCTTGCTCCAGACCTCGAACTCCCGAGGGCTGGCCAGGTTGTGCTGAGCCAAAAGGCTTTTGACAGAGACGAGGGCCATGCGCTTCTTATGAACTCTTAAACAAGATAAGATATAAAAAGTTTCGGGAAGGTCAAAAGGATTAGCTGACTTTCTCCGGGGCACCGGCGCATTTCGCATTCCGGGTGTCCTCTCTTAATCCTCCTCTTGATCTTAATCCTAATCTCCTGTCCTCTCCACGATGCAGATGGAGATTAGGATTAAGATTAAGAGGAGGATTAGGACCCGGAATTAGGAGGCTGAGCGCCTGCGCAGCTCAGGCGCCGGACGGAGGGGTTGGATTGGGCGGGGCGGCGGCCGGCGCGCGCGGCGGCAGTCCAAGTCTGTTGCGGAGGATGGCCCCAGCCTGGGGAGAAAGCTGCCTTTCCAGGTCCTCCAGCTCGTCGGCTTCCATTTGGGCCAGTGGAAGAAGCCTGAGGCGATTTTTGTTAGGATCCGGCCCGGGGGGCAGGTTCTTCTCGTACGTCTGCCAAACGAACGCCGCCATCTGGCGGAAGCGCTCCGCGCGGTCGTCGTCCTCGGAGTCGCCCGCGATGAGGCAGAGGTAACGCTGCATAGTCAGGCCGAGGATGAAAGCCTTGGCCTTTTTGGGGTCCTCTTCGGAAATGTCCGACTGGATTTGTTTAAAGGCGAAGCCTTCGACGGTAAGATTGGCTTCGTCGGCGTGGAGGGCGTTGGTGAAATTGGCCTTCAAGTAGTCGAACCAGTGCGCGGCTTCCCGCGTGCGATTGTATTCGTACAAGAGAACTACGGCTTCCTTGAGGAAATTTTTCTCGCCGGACTCCATGGCCGCCTTGTTCGAGATACTCAACTTGACATCCTCGAAGGAGGCGACCGCCTTGGGGACGAGGTCCAAATTGGGCCAGAGGATGAAATCGTCGGGGGTGACATTGGTGACCCAGGACGGCAACGCGCCGCCAGTGAGACAGACTTGGCGCATGATGGCGTAGGAGTTGCGCCGGATGAGGTCCTTGTCGGTCTGGGTTCCGTTGCGGACGCCCATTTCGCCCCAGTAAATGGCGTGGGCTTCCGGCAAACGCCAATCCAGCGGCCCGTAGTTGGTGTCAATTTCCTGGATGAACTTGGGATCCATGTCGTATTCGTCGCGCAAAAGATCGGCGCGCCTGCGATCTTCCGGCGTGCGCGGGTTGATCAGGGCGTCAAAGTCAGGATGGCCGCCCAGCACGCCCTGCATTTGCTGCGCCCAGCGCAGTTTGTAGAGTTTGTGGGCGTCGTCGAGGTTCTGGCCGATTTTGTGGCGGAAGAACCACGACAATTCGCGGTACATGTTGACTTCCCCGGGGTTTTCTTTCAGGCCCTTGTGCAGCAGGGCCAGCCCGCGCTGGACCCACTTCCAGCGCTCCTCGAAGTCCTTGCACTTGACGGATATGTTGTAGGCCATGTTCCAGGCCTGAATGGTCCACACATCGGTGAAATGCGGCTCCAGCGTCGTGATCCAATCCGACAATTGGACCATTTCAAAATACCGCTCCTCCTCCTGCAACTCGCTGGCCCGCATCCAGAGGAAGTTGGAAATCAGCCCGCGGAAGCCGCCCAGTGCGACCGTCGTGAATGCCAGTATCGGCGGCGCGTTGGAGAGGACCGTCTGGCGCGTGAAGCCGTAATCGCGGCGGTCCTTGTTCAACATCCCCTGCATTTGCGAGGAAGCGCAAAACAGAGCCGCCGCCAGCATCGCCAAGACCGGCTTATAAAATCGTGCTCGAAAATTCATCCTGCCCCCTCAAAATACCGCAGAAAACCCAAAATCCAAAGGGTTTCTTTCCAATGGATGTTATCGCACGTTCACCCCACCAAATTGCGCGCCGGCTCGCCCTCGGTGACAGTTTTATCACCGGCGTCCTTCGTTCCGGCCAAATGATGTATGAAGGCAAGCACGCGAGAGTGCGCCAACCGGCTTGCAATTCCACCGAACGCCATATAATCTTGCATGGATGACGACTCTGACTTGCAGCATACCGGAAAAACTCGATGCGGGCTTGGAAAGACTTGCGCATCAGGCCAAAGTGCCCAAGGCTAGGATTGTTCGCAAAGCATTGGAGCAGGCCATCCGCAAGCCCCGCCCGAGCG
>Ga0302320_10030054_pt1 | contig 10368 bp, 7 predicted proteins | sample Bog_T0_3_FD_202130 | JGI IMG/M metagenome (GOLD analysis project Ga0302320, IMG submission 202130) | Peat permafrost microbial communities from Stordalen Mire near Abisko, Sweden - Bog_T0_3 | ecosystem: Environmental > Terrestrial > Soil > Wetlands > Peat | place: Sweden: Abisko, Stordalen Mire... | reverse complement strand
GTGCGATGGAGGTTCTATCTCGCCAAATCTTATTCGCGACCGCGCCAGACACGCAGCGACTCAAGCCGTTGAAGAAAAAAGACTTGCGCCTTATCTAAGCGCCATTCTAGTTTGACCCCTTGCTTGTTAAAGACAAAAGACTTGCGCATTACGCAATCGCGATTCAGGTGTGGCCCCTTCCTAAAAACCAATCCGTTCTAAGGATTGACCCCTTTGCACGACGGCACGCCGGTTGATAGCACCTCGCACAAGCCGCTCCACCACCGGCGGCCTGACCCCGTCCCAAAAAACAGATGAATCAGCCCTGGCATGACCCCGCAAGGCAAGCAAAACAGGTTGCCAACGCATCAAAAATTGAAGAAACTGCTGTGCCTGATGAAAACTAGCGAAACAAAATATGCCTTCGAACAGGTCATACACGAGGACAGTGTCGCTGATATGGCAGTTAAGTTGAATGGGCTTATGGAAATGGGTGCGGAGGTTTATTCTAATGTGTAAAATTACAATATTATGAGTACAGTTTCCGGATTGAGACTGATTAATCTAAGATGCTTGCGTGATACAAAGCATATTGAATTGCGTCCCCTTACGTTTTTGGTTGGCGTTAATAGCAGCGGTAAAAGCAGCTTTCTGCGTTTTTTGCCGTTATTGCGTCAAAGTGTAGAAGCAAGAACCGCAGGGCCAATTCTTTGGTACGGACATTATGTGGATTTCGGAAATTTCGAGGAAACAGTAACTGCTGATGCCGATCCACAAGAAATTGCGTTCGAATTTTCCGTTTTGTTGGAAGGTGAAAAACAGCGAAGAGAACTTGGGATGCATTATAACCGTGTGCTTTACCCTCAGGTGCGCCTTCGTGACAACACCCCCGCAAAATTCTTGCTGGCTGTAAACCAAGTTGATGAAGGAAGAACCGCGACAAAGCGTTGGTTGATTTCCATCTTTGACGACGAAATAGAAGTATCTCTTCGTGCCGACGGAGTCGTAAATTCCGTTAAAGTCAATGGCCGATTACTCGTTTCAGCCGAGGATAACTTTCACCTCATCCCGGAGGGCAAAATTTTTCAGCAAATTTCCCGAGATGATCCCGCTGAAAACGAAGAGAAAGTTTGGATCTACGACATCGAACCATACCCCGTGCGTCTTGGTTTCTTTGAGAAGATGCTCATCGAGACTCTCCAGCCTTATTTTTCAAAATCAACCAGCATTACGAGCAAGCTACGACTGATTGCGTCGATCCCTCTTGGGACAAATGAGCAAATGCTGGAATCGTTAAAAAGCTTTCCGCAAACTACCAAGTATTGGAAGAAGCATATTGCTTCCTTAAAAGTAGAAAGCGAAGATTTTAAAACAATCCGCTGTCATTTCCTAGCCGCAAGGCTATCAGCTTTACTTGGGACTGGGGATAGAATCATAACTTCGTTTGCTCGAGAAGTCCGCTATATCGCCCCGGTTCGTGCCACAGTGGAGCGCTATTATCGAGCTCAGGGACTTGCGACAGACGAAATCGATGCTCAGGGGAAGAACCTCGCTGTCTATCTCCAAAGTCTTAGCCCATTTCAGCAGGAAACTTTTTCGAAATGGACTGAGGAACAAATTGGCTTCTCTGTGAAGGTCAGTGCCGATGGCGATCACCTCTCACTCCGATTGCAGGAGGTGGGCTCTCGGCAGGAATTTAACATGACAGACATGGGATTTGGATTTTCTCAGATCATGCCGATTTTGGCGCAAATTTGGTCGTCAAACATGGACCGTCCTGTTGTTCAACGCGGCCGAAATGTCGGTGGGCTGAAAATCGTAGCGATCGAACAACCTGAATTGCATTTGCATCCTCGGTTGCAAGCGCGGGTAGCTGACTTGTTTGCAGCTTCGGTGAGGCAGTCCAAATCCTCAGATACTAAGATCACGATCATTGCGGAAACTCATAGTGAGGCAATGATTAATCGTTTGGGACAACTCGTCAGCCGCGGGAAATTGGATGCATCTGACGTTCAAATCGTCGTTTTCAATAAACCTGATCCAGAAAGCAAGACCAGTGTTTCAGTTGCAACATTTAGCCCCGATGGACGATTGATGAATTGGCCTTTAGGTTTTTTCTTGGCTGACGAGGAATAAATTATTATAAGTCATATTTATGCTTTTTCGTCTCGACGATTCCATTATTGCCTATGCGAATCGAGGCAAGGAGGAGGAAAGGGTTGTTCGAGTTGCTCTTGAAAATATATTGGGGTGCTATCGAGAAGGCAGTCATATCGTGGTTTGCACACCTGCTCTATGCTTAGCCATCAAGAATCGTTTATTTAACAATTCAACAACTCAAGTTTGGCTGCTTAGGAGCTTAGCTGAAGAGTGGCCTATTTTGTCCGGCCATTTTGGAAAAATTGGCTCTGGCGTTGAAATATCTGGAGATGTCGAAACCGCTCAAGCAACCGACGCCGGATCTTTTAGACTGTTGCGCGTCCCGATAAAAATGTTTGCGAAAGTTGGTTTAACCCAACCCTCCACGGTACTCACTGAGAACCTAGATGATGCTGATTTCTTAGGCGTGATGGCGCGGGTGTATGCGGCTCAGAATGGCCTCAGTCCAATTTTAAAACTGAATAAAGTTGGCGGTGGCGGGTCGACAACCGCTCAACAGTTCGCGAACATTCAAAGTAACCAATGCCAGTTCTGTCTGTGTGTTGTGGATAGTGATAAGAAATCTCCTGATGGTGGAATCGGAGACACTTCAAAAGCTGTAAGAAGGATTCACGATGTTTCAAATCCTTTGGTAGCCGTCGCCATTACGCCTTGTCATGAATTGGAAAACACTATCCCAGAAGCTTTGTTTCAAGTCATCTCCGGTTCGCCGACCGTTTTGGCTTCCGCTGAATCAATTTCTGCACTCAAGGCGCACGCCTCACCGGGTTCTTTTGAGCACGTTGACTTTAAGAATGGAGTAAAACTTTTAGATTTGATTACCTTTGGTCACGGCTCACCTGATTCAACTTTTTGGGCTGGATCTTTGGCGAAAGCGAAAGCCAAAGCTGGCGCTTCATTAACAGTTTCCGAAGCGTGCCTAAAAAATTGGGCGTGCAACAACACAGCGGCTTGTAGCTGTGTGTTGCTGCATCCATTGGGAGACAATCTTTTAAGGAACTGCAACGTCTACTTTGAAGACACGACAGTGCACAGAATCAAACGCTTAATTGATCCACATTGTCAACCAATGTGGACTCATTTGGGAAGAATTGTTTTTGAATGGTGTTGTGGATGGCGAGAAAGAATCACCTAATGCAACTTCAGCAATGAATCTGGAACTCTCGGCCATGGCGTTGGGCAGCATCAGCACAGCTCAAATTTAGAATTCGGAATTCGGAAACTCGAATGCGGAATTAATTCCGGGCTTTCGTCAAAACCGTGAGAAAGGTTACCGCATGATGGTTTCAGGGCCGGAAAGATTATCTGCCTCGCCAAATGCTACCGGAATTCCCGTGTTTCCACTTGGACGTGAAATGTTTTGGGGTGCTGGTCTGCAACCGTTGCACACAGCTGTCAAGGAGGGATCCACGGATGGGTGAATTTTGTTGCTGAATGACCGAATGACTTGCCGTTGGCGCTGATATGTCGTTATTGCAACCGCAACCCAATCGGCAAGGTGTCCCCCAAGGCCCGGCTTTCATCGGCCGCGGTGAGCAGGACCAGATCTGTTAGCAGGCGCACCCATTCTTCGGGTGCCTTGGCGGTTTGCAGGGCTGCGACGGTTCGCTTGCGGAGGTCATCGTCCAGGTCGCGGGAGCGGTCGCCGGTAAGCCGACATAACTGGACGGCGGCAAAGGCATAGGCGCTGTCGTGGCTGTTGCTGTCGCCATTGTCGCCATTCAGTCCAAGGTCCAGCAACGCTGTCAGCCAGGCCGCAGCCTGAGTGGCGTCCACGGTTTTATGGCTGCTGCCATAGAGTGGGAGGCGGGCGCCGATTCGGCCCAGGGCCCAGGCCCAGAGGCCGCTGGTGGTGGCCGGGTTTTTCAAGCGTTCCAATGCCCAGTTGCCCAGCACGATTTTTTCCGCGGGTTCAAGGTGTTCGAGCGAGGCCGCCACGCGGACCATTTCATCCAGCCCTTCGGGCGTGCCTTTCGGCACTTTGGACGGAACTTGGGCTGTGGCTGGGGACGCAGCAACAGCCAGGCGGCGGGAGAGGTGGGGTTTTAGATAGGTCCACAATTCCTGTTGTTGGGCCTCGGTCAGGCCGCCCACGATGCGTCGCCACAGGATCCAGAACTCGCTCCAGCCCTGCGGTTCGGCGTGAAAGGTGACGCCTTCGCCAAAGAGCCGGAACATTTGTTCGCAACGCCAGTCATCGAGCGGATAGCCGAATCCGGGTCGCAGGCAATAACCGGCGAGTTGGAAGAAGACCCGTTCATGGTCGGCGGAGCGTCGCCGGTTCCGGGCACCGGCATGGAGGAGTCCCCACAATTCGCGCAGCAGCGGCAGTCGCCATTCTTCGCGCGGGCCGAGGAGCTTTTCGAGCGTGCGGCGCAGTTGCTTCACTTCCCTGGCTTCCACGGCCCGCGGCTGATGACCGAAGACGCGTTCGACGGCGTCGCGCGCCTCGGGGAACCGGGCGGGCAGGGCTTCGGTCACGGTTGGCGTGTTGCCGGGCTCGGCGCTGGAATCCGCGCTGGAGGTGGCGGTACGGAGTTCGAATTGCAACCGCCAGCGTTCGTCGTTGGCGGGGCAGACGCACCAAAGCTCGAGGGTGCCCAGTTCGGTGAGCAGGGCGCGCAGATGGACCGGGACGACGCCCGGACGCTGGTTGGCCCTTGGGGACGCGGTTGGACTGGCTGGTTGTTCAGCGGTTTTGAGCAGGGTGTGAATGGGCGGGAGGGCGTAAAAGGCTTCGGTGAGTTCTACGATGTCGCCCGGTTTTTCCTGGGCGTCGGACGTCGTGGAAAAGAGGGGGAATTGCACGGGGCGTCCGAGGGTCAGCTTGAAGGGCTGGCTGGTGAGTTCGACGACCTCGCCTTCTTCATGGCCGCGGGGAATGAGGCAGACGGCGCGGTTGGTCGGACGGCCTTTTTCGCCGGCGAGACCCACATAAAAGGCGTGCGCGGAGCCGCCGCCAATCCGCCGGCCCAGACCCTTTTTCGCCAGGCCATGGCAAACCGCTCCGCGCGCGACGGCCAAGTCCAAGGAACGGTGCGGGAGCAGGGGAATGCGCGGCGACTCCGGCCACCAGGCGGACATGGCCGTAACGAGGCGGTCGGCAATTTTTGGGGAATTAAAAACGCCGCCGTTCAAGAGGATGGCGTCCGGTCGCGGCAGAGCGGCGGTTGCGTTGGCATTGGGGGAGGCAAGCGCACCGGCGCCGAGGGCGGCGGTTGTGTCGGGACCGAGGGTGGCGAGCGCGGCAGGTATGTTGACGTTGAGCGCGGCGGACGCGGCGGTGGCGTGGCGGCGCAGAAACGCGGCGAGATGGCGGGTGATGGCGGCGTCGGACGCGTAGGGCAGTCCTAGTTCCTGCAGGGCGGTGCGGGTGGCGCGGCGCGGGGATTCGTCGGGAGCGCAGGCGGGCAGGAAGCCGTCGAGCAGCAGACGTTCCACTTCCTCGCGTGGCAACTCGGTGGACAGGGTGCCGCGCAATAACCGGCTGCCTTCGGCGGCCACGGCCACGCCGTAACGGTCGGGGGCATCGCGGCCGAGCAGGGATTCCTTGGCGTCGCGCGCAATTTGCAGGAGCTGGGTCCATTGGGTGGCGCTGAATTTCCGGTCGCCGCCGAGCATGCGCTCCTCGGCGAACCGCGCGAGGGAGGCGTCCATGTTGTCGCCGCCGAGCATGAGATGGTCGCCGACGGCGATGCGCCGCAAGATCGGTTCGCCGTTGGCCGCATCCACCTGAACCTGAATGAGGGTGAAGTCGGTGGTGCCGCCGCCGACATCGACGACCAGAACCAGGCGGACGTCGCGCAGGGCGGCGGCGAGATCGCGGCGGTGATGCGAGGTGAATTCGTAGAAGGCGGCCTGCGGTTCCTCGACGAGCAGGAATTTGTCCAGACCGGCCTGGCGGGCGGCGGTGGCGGTGAGTTCGCGGGCGGCTTCGTCGAAGGAAGCGGGCACGGTGATGATCACTTCCTGGGCGGCCATGGGAGCGTCGGGATGCTGGTGATTCCAGGCGGAGGCGATGTGTCCGAGCAGGCGGGCGGAAGCTTCCACGGGCGAAACTTTTAGCACCTCCGCGGGGGCGCCCCAGGGCAGGATGGGGGAAGAGCGGTCAACCCCGGGGTGGCACAACCAGCTTTTGGCGGAGGCGATCAGGCGTCCGGGCACGCGCGCGCCCTGCCAGCGGGCGAAGGCGCCGACGATGAGCCGGGGCGATTCGCCCCAAGGGAGTTGCGTGGAGCCGGGCGGCAATTCATGTTCGCCGGCGGAATACAAGCACGATGGCAGCAAGGGGAGAGTGGCCACTTCGCCGGGGCGTTGCAATTGCGGCAGGGGAAAGTCAACTACGTCGTGGTTGGCATTCGCGGCGGGGTTCGCGTCCCCGGTCAGGTGGGCGAAGGCGACGGCGCAGTTGGTGGTGCCGAGATCGATGCCGATGATGTAAGAGGGAGATGGCATGGAATGGCAGGGCAGGGCAGGGCAGGGCAGGGAATGAAATGGCTTGAAACGCCTTGGTAGGAGATTACTCCTTCATGCGCACATTTAGTTCGAGCTGCCATTTTCCGGGGCCGTCCTTTTCGAGGCAGCGGAGTTCGAGCGTGCCGATTTCGGTGACGGCGGCCTGGAGATTGACGGGCACGAGTTTTCCGGCGTCGCCGTCATGGACGGGCAGGGTGGTTTCGATGGGGGCGACCTCTTCCAATTCGTCGTTGCTGGCGGCGTCCTCGAGCAGGGCGCCGGGCAGGTCATCGCGGCGCACGGAGCTGGAGAAGAAGCGGAAGCGGGTGGGTTCGCCGACGACAAGGCCAAATTCCTGCGGGGGCACGTCGGCCTGGGTGCCTTCCTCCATGCCGAAGGGGGCGACGCAGAGCGCCTTGACGGGCGGTTCCATGCCGGGCACGGCGGGCATGGAGGTTTCCACTCCCACATAGTAGGCGCGGGCGGTGCCACCGCGAATGCGTAGGCCGTGGCCGTGGCGCGCCCAGCCGTAATACGCCGCGCCACGCGCTACCGCGAGCTCGAGTTCGGCACCGGCCAGCTCCTTCGCGGGCTGGCCGCCGTCGCCCGCGAGCCATTCGTTGAGGACATCGAGGACGCGTTGTTTGATCGGGGCGGCCTTGAAGACGCCGCCGTTGAAAAGCACGGCAGTGAGATGCACGAATTGCCGGCCGGAAACATTCACGGGCGCGTCGTGCGCGGCGGCCATGGCCTGGGCCTGCCGGGTCAGGAAGGCTGCCAGGTGACGCGTGACACCGGCATCCTGGGCATAGGGCAACGCCATTTGGGTGAGGCCGGTGCGGCGGGAGGTTTTCGGCAGTTCGGTGATGGCGGTGCGCGGAAAGAAACCATCGGTCAAAACGCGTGTCAAGTCGTCGCGGGACAGCTCGGCCTTGATGGTGCCGCCGATGAGCGACGAGCCGCGACCGGGCACGACGAGCGGAGCCTTTTTAAGTGCTTCATCCGCGAACATTTGTTCCTTGGCCTGGCGGCAGGCGAAGGTGAGGGCGTTGAACTGCCAGGCGTCCAGCTTGCGTCCGCCGGCGGCGAGTTGCTGGTTGACGGTGTGGGCGAGCGCGAGGTCCATGTTATCGCCGCCCAGGAGGATATGATCGCCCACGGCGATACGGGTCAGCGCGAGTTCGCCGTCCTTGGCGGTGACGGCAATGAGCGAAAAGTCGCTGGTGCCACCGCCGACGTCCACGACCAGGACGACGTCGCCCGGTTTGACTTGTTTGCGGAAGCCTTCGCCCATTTTTTCGAGCCAGGCGTAGAAGGCCGCCTGCGGTTCCTCGAGCAGGGTGACATGGCGGAATCCGGCCTGTTGCGCCGCCTGGAGGGTGAGGTCGCGGGCGGCGGCGTCGAAGGACGCGGGCACGGTCAGGATGACTTCCTGATCGGCGCCGGGGCAGTTCTTGAACTGGTGATCCCAAGCCGCGGCGAGATGGCGCAAATAATGGGCGGACGCCGCGAGCGGGGAGATTCGGGGCACCTCGGGGGGCGCCTGCCAGGGAAGGATGGGATCGAGCCGGTTGACGCCGGCGTGACACAGCCAGCTCTTGGCGGAGGAAACGAGCCGCGCCGGCACCTTGCCGCCATGGGAACGGGCAAATTCCCCGACGAGGACCTCCGGGTGTTTTCCCCACGGCAGCGCGAGACCGTCCGCGGGAAATTCCTGCGCGTTGGGAAGATACAGGAAGGAAGGCAGCAGCGATTTTTCCTCCACGGCCCCGACGCCGGTGACTTGCGGGATGGGGAGCATGGTTTGCTCGCCGCCGCGCGCTCCGGCGTCGGCGAGGTTCAGGTAAGAGACCGCGGAATTGGTTGTTCCCAAGTCAATACCGATGGAATAACGAGGCGTGGAACCAGGCATAGGACCGCTCTTTCTTCGCGCTTTCTTTTGGGGTGGCTGGTTTGGGGTGGCTAGAGTTCGACCTCCGCCGGCGCGAGGATGCGCGGATCGAGCGCTTCGGCTACGGCGGGGAGGCGCACGGCGCTGGCGACCCAGCCGTGATGTTTGAGGGTGCCGCGAAAGGGTGGTTGGCCGGCAACATTGCCGGTGAGGCGGATGCGGCCCGCGTCAAAGCCGGCGGCGAGCGTGATGGCGTCGCCTTCGGCCTCTTTCCGGACGGGTTCCACGGTGAAATGGGCGGCCAGCACTTTTTTGCATCCGGCATGAACGGCGCGCGCCGCGGCGCCGACCTCGGCATCGGAGAACGCGGCGACATCTTCCTGGAGGAAATCAATCAACCGACCTTCGCGTTGGAGCAAGGACAGCACGAGGAGGCCGGAGGCATGGGCGCGTTCCGGCGCCGGCGCTGGCGCCGGGGTCAGGATCGGCGCGGGTGCGGTCGCAGGTGGTGTCTTGGGCGCGGGCGTGGATTCCGGCGGGCGCGGTGCGCCGACGGGATGGTCCGCGGATTGGGGATCCCGCAAGGTCCGCCAAAAGCGGTTCCAAGCGAGTCCAAGCCGTTTGGTGAGCGAAAGATTCGATGGGGAATTGCCAGCCATACGCCATCCAGAATGGGCCAAAGCAGGGAACAATAAAAGGCGAAATTAAAACGAGCGCCCCCCCTGCACCCCCCAATCCAGCCCTGGGTTCGCGACCGCAGAGGGGCGCGAGCTAAGGCTCGAAGCTCGCCCCTCTGCTCGTTTTAACTCGCCAACGAAAACCACAAATTGTACAAACTTTTTCCAGCCGGAACATGAGTCTTAAAAGACCTGCTTACTCAGCACCCTTCGGTGTCTTTTTTCCATGAGTCAACGGGAGAGAAAGCGGGCCTTTTTCATTGACCCGGCGGTTCCCGTTTATTTACGTTTTAACCATCAACCAAGAACGCGGGAACCAAATGAAGAATATTTTTGCGCGAACCACTCTGCTGATTTTGGCGGGATTAAGCTTGTCCATCCTGGCTGGCTGCCGGACGGCGAAGCCTGATGGCGGCGTTCAAGGACACGCCGATTCGGCGCAGGACCGTCTGGCCAATGTGCTTCGGGCGAAGGCGGAGGCGGGATTGGCTTGCGCCCGGATCGTGATCGACAACGGCCAGATTGCGAGCGTGGGACTGCACAGCGGGCCTTATCTGCGCCTCCTCAAGAAAATTGACGTGAGCGGCTGCCCGGAAAACTTTCGCGCGGCCTGGTCGGATTATCTGGGGGCCTGGGAACGGAAACGCAAGGAGGAACAAGCCACGCAGGAGACGATCGATGCGATCTCGATGTGGAAAGGCGGGTACGACGATTTGCCGGCGACGGTGCGGAGCATCGAGGCATACGACACGCAGAGCGCATGGGACAATTGCGAGCACATTGCGGCTGGGTGGGGGGTTGCGGTGGCCAAGCCAAGCCCGGGCAGCCTGAGCCAGAAAGTGGATTGAAGAGGGGCAGATGGGCTGTGGGACAAAATCCCGTTGGGATTTAAAGGCAGCACGCGGCGCCGCGTCGGTGGTGGCAGCGATTGGTCGTTGGCACGGGACACGGCCGCGAGGAGGTGGAAGAGAGCCAGTCCAAAACGAATTCATGCTCCGTCGAGGAGCCATGGCGGCTGGCGGGTTTCCCGGGAGATGCCGGCCCTACGGGGCTAAAGATTTTATTTTGGTTGGGTACAAAGATGCCGCGCCGCTGGCGCTGGAGGGCGATGCCGCGCGGGTTGGACATTTTGGCAATCTCTCCATTGGGTTCGCGGTCAGGCCGGTTTGGAAAGGCGCGAAGGCTTCGGGGAAATCACCCTTCGCG
>Ga0302320_10030052_pt1 | contig 10368 bp, 9 predicted proteins | sample Bog_T0_3_FD_202130 | JGI IMG/M metagenome (GOLD analysis project Ga0302320, IMG submission 202130) | Peat permafrost microbial communities from Stordalen Mire near Abisko, Sweden - Bog_T0_3 | ecosystem: Environmental > Terrestrial > Soil > Wetlands > Peat | place: Sweden: Abisko, Stordalen Mire... | reverse complement strand
GCCGCGGACGCCTCGCCCATTTCACGCCAAATTGCTCAGGGCAAGTCGTCTGGGATTAGCTGGGTGGCAGATATGCCGGTTCTCTCCAGGGAGGCCGCTGCCAGCCTCGCTCCGCATGGGACAAACGCGACCGGGATGGCGCTGGACGAGGGTTGGGAGCCGCAAGCATGGCCTCATGAGCTCGCGGGAAGCGATGACCGGGAAGCGCGGGAAGAAGCGAGGGCGATGTTTCAGCCGCTTCCCGCCAACCTAATCGAGTTTCCCAGGGAGTTGATTGCGGCGCGGAGGATTCGTCCCCGGTTGGTGGAAGGCCCGTATGCGGAGAGGGACGAGCGGCAGTTGAGCATCTTTGAGGTCGACCCGGGCACGATTTCGACTGTGCCTGAATTGGCTTCGGATACGGCGGTTGAGGCGGCCGTATGGCAGGGCGCTCACTGGTCGGGCATGGAACTGGAAGAAGAACCGGCGGCGAAACCCATCGTAAAATCACCAGCAGAAACAGCGGCCGCAGCGCCAGAATTGCATCTCGCTCCGTTTGGCCTGCGGGCCATGGCGGCGGTGGTCGATGGTGCGCTGATCCTGGGCGTGTTCCTGGCGGTTGCGTTGGCGGTCACCACCCAAATGAAGCACCTGCCTTCGAAACAGCAGATCGAGCTGGGCTCCGCCGTGGCGCTGCTCATTCTCGGTGGCGTCTACCAGATATTGTTTTTCACGCTGGCACAGTCAACCCCCGGCATGAAATACGCTCACATCTCGCTGTGCACCTTCGACGACGAAAACCCGACGCGCGCACAACTGCGCAGCCGGATGGTGGCGCTGCTTCTGTCGCTGCTGCCACTGGGGCTGGGCGTGCTGTGGGCAATCTTCGACGAAGACCACCTGAGCTGGCACGACCGCCTCTCGGCGACGTACCAGCGGCATTGGTGAGGGTAGGGAACAGGGCAGAGCGCCGTGGCGAAGGTTGTTTAGCCCCGGTTTATTGCCCCAGGGTTGACTCAATCGCCGATGTAACCTCCGGCGAGTCCGGTTTTGTAGCCGGCTCAAACCGCGCCACCGGCTTGCCGTCCCGATCGAAGAGAAACTTGGTGAAATTCCACTTGATGTCCCCGCCAATCTGCGGGTTCGCCGACTTATCTGTGAGGAAAAGGTAAAGCGGCGTCTCGTCGTCGCCCTTCACAGACACTTTGGACATCATCGGGAATGTAACGTTGTACTTGTTTGTGCAGAACGTCTTGATCTCCGCATCGGTGCCCGGCTCCTGGGACATGAAGTTGTTGGCCGGAATGCCGACGATGACCAGTCCGCGGTCCTTGTACTTCTCGTAGAGCGCTTCCAGAGCCGCGTACTGCGGAGTGAACCCGCACTTGCTGGCCACGTTCACCAGCAGCACCACCTTCCCGTGATAACTCTTAAGGCTCACCGGATCGCCGTCGATCGATTTCATCGTAAAGTCGTAAATGCTCTTGGCCTCCGCCGCCAGGCTGCCGCAGGCCACACACATCATCAGAATCAAATAGAGTTTGCGCATCGGGACCTCCCCCAAAAGCTACTTGCGATCATAGCGGATTGGGAAGGGGGAATTGTTACGGAAATGTCACAGCGAACTCATCGGAGCAGGCCGGCAACCAACTTCCGCGGCGTCTAGTCTACTGCCGCAACTCCACCAGCGTAGCCCCCTGCCCGCCCTCATTCTGCGGAGCCTCCGCCAGCGTTGCCACATGCGGATGCCCCTTCAAAAACTCCCGCACCCCACGCCGCAAAATCCCCGCCCCATGTCCGTGAATCACGCGGACGCGAGGCAGCCCGGCCAGAAACGCGCGGTCGAGATACTTCTCCAACTCCTCGGTAGCCTCATCCACGGTGCGCCCGATCAGGTTAATCTCCATCCGCATATCGTCGGTATTCGCGCTGGTCACTGTCACGTGAACGTTCTTCTGCTGACGCGCCGCGGCCAGTGGATCCGCCCTTTCATTCAGCCGAATCTCAGCCGGTCGCAGTACTTCCGCAATGCCGTCGCGCTTCACCCTCATCTTGATTGGCCCGAGTGCCACTTCAAAGAGATCCTTCTCCACTTCGCGCTGCACAACGGCCACCTTGTTCATCGACTTGAGCCGAACCTGGTCGCCCGCGGCCACGTGCCTCACCACATGCGGCTGCGCATTGGCGTCGCCTTCATCCGCCCCCGTGCGGTGCGCCACAACGGTCTGGTTAAAGCTTTCCTGAAACTCACGGCGCAGGCGCATCATCCGCCGCTCGGCTTCCTTTGACAGCTTCTGCTGCGCCGCGCGATCCTCAATCGCCCGCACCGTCTCGCGCATTTGAAACTCGAAATCCTTCAACAGCGAGGCCAGCTTGGTTTCCAGTTCCCGCGTCCGGTTGCGCAACTCCACATCGCCCTCGCGCGCCAGTTTCGCCCGCTGCTGGTTCAGCGCATATTCACTCTCGCGGGCAGCCTTGCGCTCGGCTTCAAGCTGCGTCACTTCGTTGTGCAACCGGTCAAGAAAGCGCGCAATGTCTACCTGCTGCGAACCCATTCGCTCGCGGGCAGCGGCCACAATGCTTGCGTTCAGCCCCAGCCGCTCAGCCTGCTGAATGCCGGCCGAAGCTCCTGGCACGCCCAGCCTGAGCTGATAGTTAGGCGCCAGTGTTACCTCGTCCACGCCGGCCGCGGCATTGCTCGCTCCCGCGGTATTGGCTGCATAAACCTTCAGCGAGGTATGGTGCGTCGAAATCAGTGTCCACGCGCCGGCTTCCAAGAAGTGGCTGGCAATGGCCACAGCAAGCGCCGACCCTTCGTCGGGATCGGTCGACGAGCCAAGCTCATCGAGCAGCACCAGCGAGCGCGGTCCAGCCAAACGCGACAGCCGATCAAGGTTTGTGATGTGCGCGGAAAAAGTGGAAAGCGCGGCCTCGATCGATTGCGCATCGCCAATATCCGCCAGGAAGGCGTTGAAAACCGGGAAGCAGGCGGCTCGTGCGGGTACCGGCAATCCAGCCTGGGCCATCATAGCCAGCAACGCCGTCGTCTTCAGCGTCACGGTTTTGCCGCCGGTATTGGGGCCGCTGATAATCATCTGGCGCTCGCTCGAGGTCAACTCCAGAGTCAGCGGAACAATCCGCCCCGCACTCGGGGTCCCCAACGACGGGTCCTTGTCGTTGGGGTGAGCAATTGCTCGAAGCCGCTTTTCAAGCAGCGGATGCCGCGCGCCTTCAAGGTGCAACACATCGGGCGCAATCGTCGGCGCAACACAGTCGTAATCGCGGGCAAAGCGAGCGCGAGCCTGCAAACTGTCTACCAGCGCAAGCACCCGCGCGCCCTCCACCAGGGCCTGCGCATAGCCGCCCACCTGCCGCGTCAGCGCAACAAAGATCCGATGAATCTCGGCCTGCTCCTCTTCAATCAGCCGCACCAGTTCGTTGTTCTGCTCAATGGTCTCAAGCGGCTCAACGTAGACCGTCTGTCCCGAGGAACTGGCCCCATGGACGACGCCGGAAATCCGCCGTTTCAGCTCCGCGCGGACGGGAATCACGAAGCGGTCGCTGCGAATGGTAATCAGGTCCTCCTGCGTTGCGCCGTCGCTCGAAAGCTTGCGCAGAGCCGAGCGCAGGCTCTCTTCAATCAGGCGCTGCTGGCGCTCCTGTTCGCGGCGTATCCGGCCCAGTTCGGGCGAGGCGTTGTCGGCCAGCGAGCCATCGGGCTGGATGGTGCGCTCGATCGTTTCTGCCAGCGGACGCAAGCTCGTAGTCAGCGAAGCGGAGAGCCCGGAAAGCCCCGGCAGTTTGCCCAGCAACCGCGCGGGCGGCGACTGAAGCAGCGCCTGCCACGAGGCTACGTCGTCGGCCAGCCGGGCCACGGCCTGCAATTCGTTTGCCTCCAGCGCGGCGCCGAAAATTTGCGCCTTTGCCGCGTGCTGCGTGGGGTCAAACAGCCCGCCGAGAGGAATCGAAACCTGCTCGCTGAGCAACAGGCGCACCTCGCCGGTGAGCCGGTGCTGGCTGCCAATCCAGCCTTCGTCGGTCGAGGGTTGCAGGTCGAGAATTGCGTGCCGCCCCACAGGCGACGAAGCAAAGCCGGCAACCAGCGCAAGCAGCGGCTCCCACTCCAGAGCGGCAAGGTCGGCGTGTTCCACCGGCGACGGGATGGGATCGAGCAAAGGCATGTCCAGCAACTATCTTAGCGTTCCAGAGTGGTTTCGCTCGATGGATCATCAGGATTCCAGCAACCGGCCTGCCCACCCTGGGCGCGGGGCTTGTTAATTCTCCTTCAGTACCATTCTTCAAGAATCGAAGAATTCGCTTGCAATCAATAGTACGAAACGTAATAATACGTTTCGTACTATGGAAAACGATTCTCTTCTCGGCTACGCACTCCTGGGACTGATCCACCAGCAGCCCCGGTCCGGCTACGACCTGCGCAAGATCTTCGCTTCCACCGCCATGGGAAGCTTCAGCGACAGTCCCGGCGCAATCTATCCCGCGCTGCGCAGGCTTGAGGAGCGTGCCCTGGTGCGCGGAAAAGCGGACGAGTCGGCGAGTGGGCGCAACCGCCGCGTCTTCAGCATGACCCCCGAAGGGAAGGCGGCCTTCAAGGCGTGGTTGAAGCAGCCGGTCACGTCTGACAACGTAATCCGCCGCACCGGCGATCTGATGCTTCGGTTCGCATTCATGGATCAGGTGCTGGGTGCGAAGCGGACCATCCGATTCCTCACGCAGTTTGCCGAGGAAACGGCAGCCTATATCCCCAGTCTTAAGCAGTACCTCGATTCTCACGCGAGTGAGATGCCGCTCTCAGGCCGGCTGGCCCTGGAGTGCGGTATTCAGGAGTACGAAGCGCGGCTCCGGTGGGCCAACACATCCATAGCTGTCTACGAACAGAAAAGGAAGGAAAAAAAATGACTCTCTATCGGCGAATTGCAATCTATTGTCTGCTCGGCGGGCTGTGTTTCACATTCCCTGCCCTGAGTATGGGCCACTTCTGGCCCTATTGGCTTTCCGGCGCGGTTACGGTCGCCTCTCTTGTGCCGGTGGTACGGTTCGGACCGCAACAGATGCTGGCGAAGGCTTGCATGATCGCCCTGGCGCTGATCGTGGTTGGGCTGGTCTGTACGCTCGTCGAGGGTGCGCTCTTCTTTCCGCAGATGCAGAACGAGGTCCTGCGGGATCTGATTGGCGGCTCAGTAACCTACCTGGTGGCTTCGGTGCTGCTTGTGGTGCTGGCCAGGCTGTTGCAACTGCCCGAGACCGCGACGCCTGCGCCTGAGCATCGCTCCGTAGGAATTGCAATTCCGATGGTGCTGCTGAGCGGCTTGTCTTACGTTGTGTACTACATGGTCTTCGGCGGCATCACGTATCAATTCTTCACCAGGCAGTACTACCCTCATGCAGCGGAGCAAGTGGCAGCCATTGGCCCGTGGTTCTGGCCCTACCAATGGGCGCGTGGCACGGCGATGGTCTTGGCTGTTCTGCCCATCGTCTACACGCTGCGGTTGTCGCGCTGGCGCGCGGCGCTGGCCGTCGGCTTGCTGCTGTGGATCGTCGGAGGAGGCGCTTCACTGCTGGTTCCGAATTCTGTGATGGTGCCTGCGCAGCGTTTCGACCACCTCGTCGAAATAATGACGCAGAACGTTTCGCTCGGCTTCACCACCGTATTGCTGCTTCGCCGAAAGCCTGCAACGGCGAAAGCAGCCTCCATGCAGCCTGTGCCAACGTCATAGTCCATCCACAGTTGCGGAGGAAGCCGACTGCCTTTTTCCCGGCCTACTCCGTTTCCTCCGCAACGTAATAGTTGCGTGTAGTTCCATCGGCAAACAGGAACTCGTAAGTGCGCAAATACTCATAGGTGTGCTTGGTTTCTTCCTTGAGAATTCTCGCCTTGTAATCGCCAACGCGCAGCAAATCCTCAGTCGTAAAGCCGCTGGCGAGCGAGTACTTCTTCCCGTTGATAAGCACGGTCAAGTGCTGAGCCCAGCCGCAAACGCTGTTTCCGTTCGTCGAATCGGAGCAATTCACAACGAGCCGCGACGACTGGACATGAATGGCAACCGTGTAGTCGGCCGGATTCGGCGGCGGCTTCTCAGCCAGGACGAGTGCGGGCGTCACCAGCATAAGTGCAAAAAGAACCTTCTTCATCTCTTCCTCCAGATTGTTTTTCAGAAAATCCGTCGAGTGTCTCAGTAATCTTCCCCAGGCCACAAACTCATTTGCAGGTAGCTGCAAGCTCCATCCGTTGCCGCATGCCGTGGTTGCAGGAATCATACGCCGGCTCCTGCTGATGGCGTTTCGATCCGTCAAAATTGCACCTCTACATCCCCGCCTTCCGTGCCGTAAAATGATGCGGTACACGGAGGGACCCCATGGAACGCCGCCAGTTTCTCGCCGCCTCACTTGCCTCTTCAGCCTTGGCCGTAGCCGGAAATGCGGCCGCGCAAACCCCGCCGCCATCCGCTCGGGAGTTCTACGTCGTGCGCCGCTATCTTTTGCAGCAAGGGCCGCAGACCAAACTTGCCGAAGCCTTCTTCAGTGACGCGCTCATCCCCGCGCTTACTCGTCTGGGCCTTGGCCCCATCGGTGCATTCCGGCTCGACTTTGGACCGGAGACTCCAGCATTCTATCTGCTCATTCCAGGCTCGTCGGTCGAGGCTTTGGCGGAGCTGGACCTGCGCCTCGCTCAGGATGCGGCTTTCATGAAATCTGCCGACCCCTTCTGGAGTGCACCCGCAACGGCGCCCGCGTTTCAGCGCGTCGAGTCTTCGTTGCTGGCGGCCTTTGAAGGCTGGCCGAAGCTTACTCCGCCGCCATCGTCGGCCACCAAGTCCAAGCGCATTTTTCAGTTGCGCACCTACGAAAGTCCCAGCAACGCGGACCACGTTCGCAAGGTCGAAATGTTTCATTCCGGCGAGTTCGATATTTTCGTCAAGGCCGGCTGCCGCCCGGTCTTTTTCGGCGATACGCTCATAGGCTCGCGCATGCCCAACCTGACTTATATGCTCAGCTTTACGGATGCCGCAGAACTGGACGCGAGATGGGACCTCTTCCGCAACGACCCGGCTTGGAAGAAGCTCTCCACCAGCCCGCGCTACACGGCCGATCAACTGGTGACCAACATAACCAACCTGACGCTCAGCCCGTTGGCCTGCTCACAAATCTGAGGAATTGCGCCGGGAATCTCTTGAATGATTCGTGAAGTTCGCCGCGGTCCGGTAGATTACGATCCGGCAATCACCGTGTTGCCCCCGCTGTCCTTCACTGCGTAGAGCGCCCTGTCGCATTTCAATATAAGTTCTTCCCAGCCCTGCGCGGCATCGGTAAGTTCCCCAACACCAAAGCTGGCGCTGGTCGAGATCTCATCCTGGTGATAGTTCACCCGCAGTCGCTCGATTGCGCTCTGCAGCCGCTGCGCCAGCGCTTTGGCCGCCGCGAGATGGGTCCGCCCAAGCAGCAGCACGAATTCGTCGCCCCCCCAGCGGGCAACTACGTCTCCAGGGCGAGTCTCCCGCTCCAGGCACCGGGCAATTGCAACCAGCATCGCATCCCCGCAAAGGTGCCCGAACGAATCGTTGATCGTTTTGAAGTCGTCCAGATCGAACAGGATCGCCGAAACCGGCTCCTGGCTTCTGCGGCTGGCAGCGATCGCGCGCTCCGCCATCGACTCAACGGCCCGGCGATTGTAAAGCCCGGTGAGAGAATCGGTCAGCGCCTGCACTTCCATATTGTGATGAAGCCGTGCGGCGGTCATCCACACGAAGGCGACTATGACGCCTCCTTGCAGAACCGACATGTTCAGCACCGTCCAGGCCAGCATCGGCCCTCCACGCAGATAGTTGCTCGGAACCGCCTGGAGAAACAGGCTCACCAATCGAACCAGGTTGCCGACGCAGAGCAGCCCCAGTACCAGGGCCATCATCCATCCCGCGTTCTTCATGTAGTCAGGAGTCTTCCTTGCCACAAAATACCCGGTCATCCCCAGTTGCGCGGCCAGGATGATGCTCAGCGCCATCAGGCGGCGGCCCGTGTCCGGCTGGATTACCCCCCAATATGCCATTGCAACCGCAGCCAAAACCGCAAGGCCAACCTGCATCCGCCATTGCGCCTTGCCGTGGCCCAGGAATTCCCTCATGGATCGGTCGAGAAAAACATAACCGATGGGAAACATCAGGCTACCCAAAACGACCGAGTAGGCATCCGGAACAAGGCCGCGAAGGGCCACCAGCACAGCTCCCACGCATGCGCAAAGTGCAAACACCGGAAAGTAGCTGATCCCCGCGGTGCCACGATGCATGCGGGTGTTGATAACCGTCAGCAGCGTGTACACGGCAAGCAGCAAAGCGTGTTCGACATGTAGAGTGTGTAAGTCCAAGAATTACCCCGCTGCCGGCCCTCGGCAGACTTGTTCAAAAAACGCCGACCTCTGCCGGCGATCCCTCCGCGCGCACAGCCCGCGAGCGGTCCTTCGGTCCACAACAACGCTTCAACCCGCACTCCCCTCGGGACGAGCGAAGGCAGGAAACATGCCTGCTCAATCCGTTGAAACGCAATTGTCGTTGAATAAGTCTACGACTTCACTTCCCTCGCGCACAATTGGCCCGCACCGTCCCACGCCCACTCCACCGACCCGCCCAGTTCCCAACTCTGCCGTTCGCGCTGGCGCGGCGTTGCTCCGGAAAACAATTTCTAAAATGAAAGCAAATGATTTCTATTGACAGATGATACTATTAGGCATATATCTATTAGCACTATGGCGAAACGTTCAAGCTCAAGCATGGAAGTTCTCCTGGGCCTGTTGTCCATCGAGTCCATGTCCGGATACGACCTGGGCCAGACCATCCGGACTTCGGTCGGCCATTTTTGGAACGAGAGCTACGGCCAGATTTATCCGAACCTGAAAAAGCTTGCGGCAGGCGGATTTGTCACTTCGAAGGTGGAGCGCCAGGAAGGCAAGCCGGACCGGCAAGTCTACTCCATCACCAGGAAAGGGCGGGAGCGTCTTGCTAAGTGGCTCGCCGTGAGGCCGCAACCGGAGATTCCGCGCAACGAATTGCTGCTTAAGCTTTTCTTTGGCGAACAGGTTCCCGCGCAAATTCTGATTGGATACGTAGAGCACATGGCCCAGCAGCACAGGGCGTTCCTGGAAATGCTCAAACAAGCGGAACAGCAAGGAATAGACGCGAACCCACATTATCCGGGTGCGCCCTATTGGCGGATGGCCGCGCACTTTGGACAGATGGAAATGGAAGCCCACCTGGCCTGGGCGGAAGAGACGCTAGCCGAATTAAATAGGCTCGCCAGAAAACAGCGGAGTCACGCAGGTACCGGGAAGGAAAAGAATCATGCAGGCAAATGAGGAACTCACCGCAGCAGATCGGCAAGCCGGACAAAGGCAGCAACAGATTGCCTCGTGGGGATGGCTCGTGGGCTTTCTCCTGATTGGGGCAGGCGTTGTGGCATTTGGCTTTCTTGCACAACACGCGCCCACTGGCGGCAGTGGCGGAGCAGCGCCGGGTCAGTTGGCCAGCCACAGTCAGGCCATACCCATTTACCTAAGCGCGATCTTCATGGATTGGGCCCTGCTCTATTACTGCTGGGCTGGCGTGCATCGTTTTGGAGGCAACATCAAGACTCTATCCGGCGATCGATGGACGTCGTGGAAAGATGTGCTCACAGACCTGGCCATCGCCTTGCCGTTCTGGGCCATCTGGGAAGGCGCTGCCTTTGGAGTTCGGTGGTTGCTTGCCGCTATCGGAGACGCAGGCGGCGCGAAGTCGGTCGCCAGCCTGTTGCCGCAAAGCCTACCTGAAATCCTGATCTTTATTGGGGTCTCCATCACCGCGGGCATCTGCGAGGAGTTGGCATTTCGCGGCTTCCTGCAGCGCCAACTCCATGCATTAAGTGGAAACATCGTAATAGCCGTACTCGGTCAGGGATTGGTATTCGGCTTGTTTCACAGCTACCAGGGCTCGACGAACGTCATCGTCATCAGCGTCCTCGGAGTTCTTTATGGCATCCTCGCCGCATGGCGCAAAAACCTGCGCGCAAACATAATCGCCCATGCCTGGAGCGACATTTGGGGAGGCTGGCTGCAAATGCTTGTCTTCCGGTAAAAGCGAGAGGTTCTCAATTTTCCGATCCCTGACCCCTGACCCCTGTTCCCTGTTAGCTCTATAATCGCCCCATGAAGTTTCCAGGCGATCCGCGCCGCCGGTCCATTGCCCTGCTTGCATTCGGGGTGTTGCTGGTTTTTGCCTTGCTGGGCGCGCTCGGCTGGTTCAACACCTCCCAGGTCACGTTTCTCAATCCTGAAACCTCCGGCGAGACCCTGGTGTTCACCGCCCTCACCGTGCTGGTGTTCCTGCTGCTCCTGGTGCTGCTGAT
>Ga0302320_10030051_pt1 | contig 10369 bp, 9 predicted proteins | sample Bog_T0_3_FD_202130 | JGI IMG/M metagenome (GOLD analysis project Ga0302320, IMG submission 202130) | Peat permafrost microbial communities from Stordalen Mire near Abisko, Sweden - Bog_T0_3 | ecosystem: Environmental > Terrestrial > Soil > Wetlands > Peat | place: Sweden: Abisko, Stordalen Mire... | reverse complement strand
TTATCTTTTTCATAGTAATATTTTTCACCTATGCTTGTAATCCCAGTTTTTATTGAACCTCTAAAGGGCTTATGATATTCTGCTTTTTGATGAATTTCTTTTACCGATGGTGTTTCTTCCTTTTTTTCACCTTTTGAAGGTTTTTCCATTTCTTTTGGTTTTTGTTCCGTTTTTTCAGTATAATGTAATGTCCGTTGTCTTGCCATCTGCATTTCCTTGACAGTGCTACATTGTATTAATGTTGACAACGGCACACAAAATCCACGTAATCCACAATCCCATGTTGGTAGTGGCAGAGAAGATAAACCACAATTCCATGTTGGTAATGGCTCGTAGTTTAGATATAATCCACAATCCCATTTTGGTAGTGGCTTCAGCAGAGAAGATAAACCACAATCCCATGTTGGTAGTGGCTTGTCGTTTATATGTGATCCACAATCCCATGTTGGTAGTGGCTTGTCGTTTATAAGATGCTTGTCCCATGTTGGTAGTGGCTTCAGCAGAGATAAACCATAGTTTATATGTGATCCACAATCCAATGTTGGTTGTGGTTTTGGCAGTAATGATGTTGGTCCATCGATTTGTGTTGGTTTTTCTAACATTTGAATACAATTTGGCAATTTTCTTTGACATTGTTTGTGGAATTGTTTTGGGATGAATTGATTCTTTAGGTAGCAAAACAGCCGAACCAACACCAAAACCAAATAAAATAGCACCGAAATAATATAGCTTATCATACTGCAAAGCTATTTGATAAAGTAGCATAGGATCCATTTTTAAAAATTATGAAAATTTTATTTAGTTTTTTTTTTGAAATTTTTGAAAGTTAGATCAAATAAAATTTCAAAAATTGTGAATTTTAAAAATTTAGCAATTTATAATTTAAAAAAAAAAAAAAAAATTAAAATAAACCTAATTTTCAAAAATATTTAACATTTTTATAAAATACATTTGGTTCTAATTTAAATAATAAGCTTTTCAAAAAAAAAAAAAAAAAATCTAAAATGGTTTTCATTGAAGTTCAAAATTAGAAAAATAATCAAAATTTAAACTTTTTATTTTCAAAAAAAAAAATGTTTTCCTTCATGAACGATTCAAACGCCAAATTCCTCAACCCAGTCAATAATTTCGAAACGATTGGACTCAGTTCTTATACCAAGTTTATAATTTTCTCTCTCTCCTCTTACAAAAATCAAATATTAGTGTTGATGATAGTGATTTTTTCAGATACCTTTTAGAATCGATAACAGGCATCGTGACTGGTTCAGACTCTGCTCCCGACACCAAAGACCATCGAGTACATCTCAAAATTTATAAATTTCCTTTGAAAGAAAAAAAAAAACGAAAGATTAAATTGGAAAGGAATTTTATAGGTGAAGGGGTGTCCGACCGAAGAGTGTGGGTCATTAGCACCCATTATCCCCTTATAAGAAATTTCGAGTTTACAATATCCAAGATGATATTGCTTTTGCGGAAGTAACTTCACATATATTTGTCTCCCTATTCAAATTTTTCTAGTCCTTTATCTATTGTGCAATCTAGGTACATCACGAGATTGGGAGAATTAGAAAAGAAGTCATTATACAACAATTTGGAAAGACCTGACTCTTTTTATGAATCTATCCTTCAGAATGAGATTGATAACCTCAAGGAGTTCCATAAATTTTGGATCAACATCTCGATCCCATTCCATATCATCAGAATAGAGGATCTGACCACTGATTTCATCGGAACTGTTAAGAAGCTTTTCGAATTTCTGTTCAACATAGAAAATATTAAAGAAACAGTAATTGAAAGCAAGATCCTCACATTCTTCAAGTTCAATAAGAACCTCCAAGGATTAAAGGAGGACCTTGAAAATCAATACAAGAATTTATTCAATTGTTTCTCGATCGCCCAAAAAAACTTCTTACTTAAAAACCTCAAGAATGAGTTGGTGTTGTTTGGATATATCAGTGAAAGCGAATATGAGAGGACTTTGAAGGAAAAGAAATTTTTAGAAGATAAGGATATCTTTCGCTTGATCAGCTTTAATAATTATAATCTCGCGGCTCAAAACCCCACCAATTTCATTATTAAATCAAATGAACATCAGTTGAAGAATTCTATAAGGTTCTTTGAGGAGAAATGCAAACACGAAGATGACCCAATTTCAAGCAATATGAAAAATCAATACAATTTGAATTTTTTGTGGCTGGAATTATAAAAAAATGATAAATTTTTGAAAAAAATTCTAACTTTTAAAAATAAAACAATTTTTTTTTTGAAGTTTTTACAAAAAAATTAATTTTTATTTAAAACTGCAAATTATTTTTAGATATTTTACAAAAAACTTTAATCATTATTATAATTCTATAACAAACCCCAGGCAGAATAATGAAGTTTAATTAATGCGGCTATAAAATGAGAGATCTTCAAGGTAAAACTAGGCATCATTTCATTCTTTACCACTAAACTTACGAGTTAAGAGGCATTTCCACATCCATATCAACTTTTTTGAAGTGAACCTCATGAGCATTTTGCTTATTGTCAATCAGTTCTCTACAGAAACTCTCCATGTCATTTTTTTTCAAAATGGAGCTATCATTTTTCTCTTTTTTCGAAGAGCTATTCATCCTTTCAATTTTTATCTTTGAACTCTCATCAGCATCTTGCAAAGTGGATTTTTTCTCAAATAATTCTTTAAAGAAGCTTTCGCTTCGATCGTAGCCTCTTTTGATCCCTAATTTGACTTTTTCAAGTAAATCCATTCGAAATTCGGTTTTTAAATAAAGCATGAAGAGATCAAAGCCGAAGACTATGCCCATACAACCGACCATAGCCAAATAAAAGTTGGGGGTGGCAAAAAGCATACCAGCAGTTTTGTAGCTTGTGAATTCATCAAATTGATCGCTGATCCAAATATATGCAAAATATAATCCATAACTTGAAATTAATAAAGTCAACACTGTGATAACAGTCCAATATTGTGTATAGGCAGCCAATTTTATGTTAACAACCTACAAATATCTCAAAAATTATTCAAAAATAAATATTTACCATGATAATTGAACTGTAGAGGGTGATGCTGTTGAGCCAAATATCCGAGCTATAGCCATATTGGTTGTTGATATCAGATCCGAGATAATACATGCAGAAGAAAAAGATAAATAGTCCATGTATGATTCCCTGCCAGATCCACAAAAAGAAGTTTTTATATGTGAACAAAGTGTCTTTTTGTCCAATATAATACAATTTAGGGTAATATTTCTTTAGTATTTGTTTTTCTCTTATAGGTGAGGGTTTTTCTTCAGGCATTCCTAGCAAATCCTCTCTAATTTTCATCGGGAACTTATAATACACGTCCTGTTCCATGATAGCTCTGACCACTAATGGCATCGCTGTAAAAACCAAATTGTATAAAGTTATATAATAATCATCATAGATGGTCGTTCCACTAAATCCGCAAAAAAACGAAAAATAGAATTGACATATCGTGAACACCATGTTCTTATAGAAGAAATACATTATCATTTCAGAAATCCTTATATAAGACCATTTCCCATGTACAAAAATCAATTTCCAAAGACCTTTGAATCGAACCAAGGCGAAATCACTAGCCTGAACAGCCCTCATGCCCTCTTCACCATATAATCCCACACCAATATGTGCTTCTTGGATCATGTTGACATCATTGGCGCCATCACCGATTGAAAGAGTGATTTTCTTGAGGTTTTCCTTCACCAACTTCACCATGTTGGCCTTTTCTAAAGGAATCATACGGAAACAAACCACTGCCTCACAATTCTTAACGATTTGGATCAGATCCTCTTTCAAGCCAATGTTTTTCTTATCCAAAATTATTTCTATGGATTAACTTTTATTGAATATAAATCAATGGTTTTTCTTACGGATTGCCTCACATTCTAAAAGCAAAGCCTTGGGTAGATGTTTTTTGACCAATTCGTCGTTTATTATAGTAACTTCCTTTAAACGTTGTGTGACAATTTCAGGCTGGTCTTTTTCTTTATTAAAGAATATTTTCAAAACTGTAAAGTGGTCTTGGATTAAGTTGCAACTACGACCGATGTTTTCTGCTGTTTCCATTTTATCACCTGTGAGCATCCAAACCTTGATATCTGTAAAAAAGGGTGAAATGAGATAAATGGAGAGAAGTAATTGAGAGACTTGCTTTTAAAAAATCATGGATGGTCTCAGGAACCTCCTCCTGTAACTTATCTTCAACTGCAGTGGCTCCCAAAAGATAGAATCCCTTCTCAAATTCATCAATTAATTTTTCTAATATTAAGATCAATAAAAAAAAAATAAAAAAAATTACCTATCACTTCCTTGTCATCATTACCTTGATTCATTCTTTGAGAAAAAATTTCATACTCATCCTCTTCCACGACCCTCATCGCCAACACAAGCGTCCTAAACCCTTTGATTGAAAACACCTGCAACTGATTGTTCACATCATTTAAAAACGGTTGGACTTCCCTCATATCTAACCTCTGTCTAATGACATTATCTGCTCCCTTCACGTATAATTTCAAAATATTATCATCTCTTATCAACACGCTCATTCTTTTCCTATCACTGTTGAATTCAAACATTCTCAAAAGCTGAATTTTCTTCTTCTGTCCTATCCAATCCACCTCCATTTCATTCACACTCCTGCCCAAATAAATAAACCCCAAATGTCTCGCAGTGTCCACCAAAGTGATTTCATCTGGAGAGGGACCTTGATATCTGATCATATTTTCGTTTTTTTCTGAATCCAATAAACATTCATGACATGTTGAAAGGACCTTTAGGAATTCCGCAACCAATTGAACCATATCTTTTATGATAAAAAGAGTCTGCGTTCCATCTTTGTTTTTCAGCTCATAGTCTAGAATTGAATATTTGGAGTTCAAAATGTCCCCCTTTATCAACGAAAGTAAGTTCTGGTCTTCGAAAGAATATATCACACCTTCTTTTTTATCAATATAAGTGGGTCTCTTATCGAACAAAGCACTTTTTTTGTTATTTTTCCGAATCAAAATCCTCTGATCCCCGAACACGTTGATTCCTATCAAGGCTAATTTAAACTCCATCTTGTTACAGGTCAATGTGCCTGTTTTATCAGTAAAAATGTATTCGATTTGTCCTAACTCTTCATTTATCGATGAGGTGAAAACCCTTGCGAAACGTTTTTTTTCACTATCATATAAATCCATATCCTTTTCGATCAGATAAGCTTGTGCAAGCTTCACAAATTCCAACGAAATTATCAAAGAAATAGGGATCATCGTGTTATTTAATAAGAAATATGTGAAAAACATCAAAAACCCACTCAAATTAGCCGAGGTGTCATACGATAGGTATCCGATGGAATCAATGTTGGAAGAGACCCAAATGCTATTCCCTACAGCACTCACCACACAACATAACAATTCAAAAGCCAGAATGCACAAAATCAAACTATTGGTTTTAATCTCGATTTGCGATTGTTTTGATCGTGGAGGATTTGAATTCAACATGATTTTGGAATGAATTCCAGTGTAAGTGGCGATCCCAATGATCCATTTAGAGTTCTTTAGCACAGCGCCTCTAAAAAGCAATTGTCTCTCATTGACCTTGATGCTTTTATCTTTTATGAACAAAGTCGCTTTGAAGGTTGTCAATGAAGATTGCGGGGGGTCGCATTCCACTCTTCCTTCCAGTCGAAAAATTGGGTGTTCATTATTTCTGTTGAATTTATCGCAGGTTTCTTGAGGTGCGAGTCTTTCCTTCAGATTTTTTTCGCCATCAAGACTCGAAGTTTCCATGTAACAATTGCCCGACTCTTGATTGGTGGCCAGGACGATCAGATCAGCAGGAAACACCTCCATTTCGTCCACTAAAATTATATCCCCAACCATAATTTCAGCCCATTGTTTTACTATGAACTTGCCTTCGGAGTAGATTTTACAGGAGGAGGAATTCATTTCAATGTCGGATTTATGTCGAAAGTAATCTTCAAGACCCTCTCGCAGCATTGAAAGCCCAATGACGAATATTAAAGGCGCCCAACCCGTGATAGGATCCAAAGGGGAAATCACTGTGATGCTCTGAAGGATCGCCGTCAGGAGAAAGTATATGTTTGCATAACGACGGAATTGCAAAAGGCACGCTGAAGGGAAAAATGTCAGCCAAGTGTATTTGGAGGTCCGAATGAAGTTAGATGGGAATTTTTGCTCTTGGTTGAAGAGATTGTTCCCAAAGTAGAATTGACGCTGGGGAGCCGGGGATTGTGGAACCCTGAAGGAGGGGAAGTAGGCTGAAAGAAATTTCTTCATTTGTCCTTTTCAATCTCAAGAGAATTAAGGAAAAAAATAAAAGAAGTTAATATTCTTGTTTTGTTTCTGGGCTTTCTTTTTTTAATGTTTTTTTGATTGAGAAAAAGAAATATAACAAAATAATTATACATTTTTTGTAAATGACTTAATATTTATTTTTTTGGTTTTTGATGAGTATAAAAATAATACATAATAAAAAAAGAATATTGTTTAATTTTTTTTTAATTTAATTATTTTTTATTTTTTTGTTTTTTTTTTTTTTTAAAATTATTAATAATTAAAAATTTTTTTTTTTTTTTAATATTAAAAAAAAAAATGCAAACAATGAAAAAATTAATTACATTTACAAAAACTCTCTAAATTTTTAATATTTTTTAAATTAATACTATAAACTCAATTATAATTTATTTATCTCTTAATGTTTTGCATTTTCATTCATCTCCTCATGGGTATTCAATTTTTCATCCAATAAAATCTCTGTATTATTTCTCGTACCCTCCTCCTTATTACCATTCATTTCATTATCAATTTTCACACCAGAAAGCTCATAATTCTGGCTATAAACGTTTTCATTCATCTCAGGATTCAATGAAATAATTTCTATCACGTGCAAATTGGCCTGGCTTTCGAGGTAAGAGATGAAATCTTTGAAAGAAATTATATAAAAAGAAATAGATTTTTCAAATACTTGGTAAATTTGTCAAATATAGCAAAAGGTCATGTGTTTCGAGATCCAGGATTCGATCTCTTGAAAGCTGCAAGGCGTTTTTATAACAAAAAACTTCGAGAAGTCCCAAAAAAACTGATACAAAAACATCAAATTGTATGTGGAGAAGCAAGTTCACTAAAATCACTAAGAAAATCAAATAATATCGGACTTTGATTTTATTCGGGAAACACAAAAAACTAAAAGATGGGAAATTACCCAACATTTTTAAAAAAATTATCGAATTTACTTGGTCGTTTCTTGAGGATTGACAAAAGCTTTAAAGGTTAAGTTCAAAATGTAATAATTCAAGAGTCCGCATGATTTTTGGATTAGGAAAAGTTTAGGCGTTGCGAGGCCACAGGCCATCATTACAGATAAAAACAGAAATTGGATCATTAGATCTATAAAAAAACTAAGAAAAAACTATAAAAATCATATACTTTTCAGGAAAAAATCGAAAATGAATTCGATTGTGCCCATTTTCTTTTCTTTTTCGATAATCATGGGAACCACAAAATAAAAGCATAAGATCATTTCGAAAAAACTATAATGGACAAAAGTGCAGCTGATGAGCCTATAAACTATATTTCATTTTATCTGGGATATCAGTTTTCTTTAGATTTACATTCAAAATTCTTCAGGATGAAATATGGGATGTCACTCAACATATCAGCAAAATAGTAGTTTAGCCAGGTGAATAAATAGAATGAGAGAGAGGAAGCCACGATAAATCTGGAAATTTATGTTATATGAAAGAATAAAATGGGTAAAAACCGGGAAAATAGGGGAACCTTTTCGAAAAAGTATTTGACTTTGAATAAATAGGCATTTTGGTCCTCGTCTATATAGCCATATTGAGAGTACATTTTTTTTGTATTATATGAATTTAAAATTTTTTTCTTGAGGATATTTTTTGGATTTTGCAATTTTTTTGATTTTTGCTCAGTTTTGAAAATTAATGATGAAAGAAAGAAAAAGCATGTTACCTTGGAAAAAAAAAATTAAATTATTTTAGTTTTTTTTTTATTTCATTATAATGATAAAGTTCAAGAATATTATATAAACCATAATAAAGTAATAATTCATCATCAAATCAAAATAAGTTTAGAGAACAACAAAAAAAACGATCTAAGAATTTAGTTCAACAAAAGAATAGAAAAAAGATAAAAGATTAATAATCTATAGAACAAAAAATATAAAGATTTCATTACTCTAATTATTATACTATTTGACGTTTAACACTTAAACTTTTAATAGTTAAAAAGTCAACCACCAAAATCACCACCCCTAGAACTCCTATTAATCCTTGTGCGATTAAGGTTTCCATGATAGCCCAAAAGTACCCATCATCATAATTTCTTGTCATATCCTTGACAATTCCAAAAACCAAGGGTCCAGCCAAAGCTCCTATATTAAGGCAATTTTGTAGCATTCCATAAGCCAATCCATGATTTTTTGGGGACACAATCACGCCAAAACCTGAGAAAACGAATGTTGAACAGCAACTATAACCGAAACCCAATAAAAGTATAGGAATCAATACTAAATATGAATCATCAGTGCCATACATTATCAAAAACAAAGAGAAAGCTGATAAATTGATGAGAGATCCAATGATTATTGCATAGACATAATATCCGATTTTAGAGAAAAGATAGCCAATGAAAGGTTGGAACAGTCCACAAAAAGTACTGAAGATAATCAGGAAATAGCTGGCATCCACAGAGTCTAAATTCGCTTCCTTAGTGAGGAAAGAATTGGCCGAAGAAAAAAAACCATAGAACACATAGAAATTTATACAATTCAATAAAGTCATGATCCAAAATACCCAAGGAGTTTCCCGAGAGAAGTTCTTCAAAATACTCCAGCTGCTTATTTCCCCTGTGGTGCAGACCGTTGTGTGCAAAGTTTGGGTTTTGGTAGTGAGGATCAACGCAAAAAATAGGAAAATTATCAATGCCAAATCAAATAAAATGGCCACGAAGAAACTTGAGGTGACACTTTCTGTTATTGAATAAAAATAGGGTGGGAACCAACTTGCTATCATCGATCCGATTCTGTTGGACACAAGGAATAATCCCCAAGCAGCCACACTTTCATCTTTTGTTGTGATTTGTAACAAAATCTTCTTGAGGATCAGACCAATGTTTTCAACCCCCACACCTAAAAGCAACCTTCCGAGACACATGTACCCCCAGGAAACATAATGGGACCCTACCGTAATTATGATTGCTCCACAGAAGGTGAATAGGCTGAGGATTAGGATCAATAAGGAACTGAAACCATTTTTATCAATATGAATGCCAATAAATAAAGGCAAAATGATGTTTGGGAAAGAACATATACCATAAAATATACCGTATTCTAACCCAGAAAAATCAAATGGAGGCGATTGCAAAGCTGTTTCCAAACCTTGGGGATAACCTGAGAGAATGTAACAAAGCACATTTGATAAGAAAATCAAGGCAAAAATGTAATATTTGGTTGATTCGAGCTGAAAGCGAGTGTCGATTGAAGCTATAAGAATGGCTTTTTCCTGCAGGATCGTTTGACTGTCTTTTTTCATGGCAAAATCGCAATGGTGATTTGACCTTTTTTAAATTTTTTTTAGTGACTTGCTGAAAAAATATAATTAAAACTAAGCTTTTATTTAAAAAAAAATTTGTTTTATTATATGAAGAAAAATATTGTTTTTTTTAGAAAAAACAAACAAGGATTTAAGCCTTGTTGTTGTTTTATATTAAAGCAAAAATTATTAGAGTCTCTCCAAAATAATCGAATTTATTTTTATGAATTTGAAATTATATTCATTATTATTAGTTATTTTCATTCATTTTAGTATGCTCTAATTCATCACCAATAAAGAATCATGTTCTGTCAGTTTTTCATTGCTCACTTTCTCATCTTTTTTTACCAAAGGAAGCTGCTCCTCAGTCTGGAAATTATCTTTTTTAATATCATCCTGATGTTCACTATTCTTAATTGGCAAAGTGGTTTGGCTTTTATTATTTTTTGTCAGGTAATCCCAAAATGTTCTGAACCAAGTTCTCGTCGGAGTTTCATAGAAAATATATATTAAATGAGATTGGACTACCACAAAAGATAGTTCCAAGAAAGGGAAGAGCATGTTTCCTTTGAGGCCAATCTAAATAATTATAAAGAAAATATTTTCAGAATAAAAATACTTTTTTTTCAAAATAATTTATCCAAAAAGCATGGGATAAGTATAAACTAAAGGAAATATCACCAAGGAATTTAAAAATTGCTGAGTTCAAAATACAAAACATGAAACTGTTCATTTTTACTAGAAAGAAAGGAAAAACCAGAATGATATAGGAATATATTTGGTAGTTATCCA
>Ga0302320_10030050_pt1 | contig 10369 bp, 8 predicted proteins | sample Bog_T0_3_FD_202130 | JGI IMG/M metagenome (GOLD analysis project Ga0302320, IMG submission 202130) | Peat permafrost microbial communities from Stordalen Mire near Abisko, Sweden - Bog_T0_3 | ecosystem: Environmental > Terrestrial > Soil > Wetlands > Peat | place: Sweden: Abisko, Stordalen Mire... | reverse complement strand
CGGTCAAAGAGCTGCTGGCGTAATGAGCGCCCTGCTGCCGGACGGCATCCAGGTTCGGTGGTGGGGCCACGCCACCTTCGCCGTTACGGGCCCGAAGCCTGGCCAGAAGTTTCTCTTCGATCCGTTCCTCGCGAACAATCCGCGCTTTCCTAAGGAGCATGACACGGAGGTTCGCCGCGCCGGCGCCTATGATGCGCTGCTTATCACGCACCCACACTACGACCATTTCGACGACGTCCTGCCGCTGCTGCAGGGCGACATGAATCTCAAGGCGATCGGGCAGTTCGAGATCGGCAATTGGCTCAAGGCGCGTGACGTGCCGGAAAGCCAGGTCATCTGGTTCAACACGGGCGGCACGATTCCGTTCAACGATGTCCGTATCACCATGGTCGCGGCCGTCCACACCAGCTCGGTCACGGACAAGGACGGCTCGCGGTCGCTGGGCTTTCCGGTCGGCTACGTCCTGCGCTTTGCCAATGGCTTCACGATCTATAACACCGGCGACACGGCGGTGACCATGGACATGCAGATCGTGCGCGATCTTTACCGGCCGAACCTCGTCATCCTGCCGATTGGCGACGCCTTCACCATGGGCGCCGAGCAGGCCGCCTACGCAATCAAGCTGCTCCAGCCCGACTTTGCCCTCGGCGGCCACTGGCATACCTGGGGCAACATGCCGCCCGGCACGCCCGATGAGCTCGAAAAGGAAATGGCCCGCTATTCGCTCAAGACCAAGTTGATTAAGCTTCAACCCGGCGACACTCTCATCTAACTTTTTTCTGCCATGGCCAAAGACATCCTCATGCCCCTTCTCAGCCCCTCGATGACCGAGGGCACCCTCGTTCGCTGGCTCAAGAAGGAGGGCGACGCGGTAAAATCCGGCGACGTCCTCGCCGAGGTCGAGACCGACAAGGCAACGATGGATCTCGAGGCGTTCGATTCCGGCATCCTGCGCAAGATTTTGGTCGCCGAAGGCGAGAAGGTTCCGATCAACGCGAAGATCGGCGTCATCGGCACCGCGGACGAGAAGATCGATGTTTCCAACCCTGCACCCGCCGCGAAGAGCGAGGCTCCCGCCAAGGCGGAAGCGCCCAAGCCGGTTGAGGCGAAGGCCGAAGTTCTCGCGAAGAAGGAAGAAGCCAAGCCTGCGCCGGCTGTTGCTACGGTCGCGGCGCCGAAAGCTGCCCCCGTGCTCGCCTCGGTTGGATCCAGCGGTGGCCGCGTCAAGGCGTCGCCGCTCGCGCGCAAGATCGCCCGCGAGAAGCATGTCGATCTCGCCACGCTGCTCGGCACCGGTCCCGGCGGACGCATCGTCAAGAACGACGTCCTCAACGCGCCAACCAATGGCCGCAGCTCGTCGTCCGGCGGCAGTGGCATCTCGATCTTTGGACGCGGCCCCATCGCGCCGGAAGGACGCCAGAAGATTTCCACCATGCGCTCGGTCATCGCCAAGCGCCTGCTCGAGAGCAAGACGACGATTCCCCATTTCTACCTCGAGATCGAGGTCGACGCGAAGCCGATGCTCGACCTGCGCGCGCAGCTCAACGAGCAGCTCGGCAAACTCAACCCGCCGGTCAAGCTCTCGCTGAACGACTTCGTCCTCAAGGCCGCAGCCGAGGCGGTGCGGCGCGTCCCGGCGGTCAACGCCTCCTTCGACGGCGACGGCGTGAAGCAGTTCGCCGACGTGCAGCTTTCGTTTGCGGTCGCGATCGCGGAAGGGCTCATCACGCCGATCGTGCGCGAGGCGCAGAACAAGTCGCTCATCGCCATCAGCGGCGAGGCCAAGGAACTCGCGGCCAAGGCGAAGGCCGGCAAGCTCAAGCCCGAGGAATTCCAGGGCGGCACGTTCACCGTCTCCAATCTCGGCATGCTCGGCATCGACAGCTTCTACGCGATCATCAATCCGCCCCAGGCGGCGATCCTCGCGGTGGGCAACATCGTGAAGAAGCCGGTGGTGGACGCGAACGACAACATCGTCGTCGGCCATCGCCAGAGCATCACGCTCTCGTGCGACCATCGCGTCGTCGACGGCGCGGTCGGCGCGGCCTACCTCAAGGAACTCCGCGAACTGATCGAGAAGCCGGCGCTTCTTTTGCTTTGAGGCGAATGCCGGCCGGAGCCGGCATCGTCATCGCCCGCAAACCCGTTTAAGGCTTTTCAGCCGGGGGTTAATTGCCAAACTGTGTGGATGAAATGCCCCCGCTGCGGTTCCGCGCTTGAGCCCGTCGTGTACGACGGCCAGAACATCGAAGTCTGTTCCCAGTGCAAAGGCGAATGGCTCTCATCGGAGGAACTGGGAAAAATTGTGGAACATCATGACGAGATTTTTACGCCGCAGGAAATCGCCTCGATGCAGGGCGTGAGCAAGGAGCTCTTTACCGTAGAAAAAGACGATCACGACGAGCTGGACTGCCCGCAGTGCGGGGCGCAGATGGAGCACTTCAACTACGGCGACACGAGCGGCATCATTCTCCACAAATGTGTCGAGTGCGACGGAATCTGGATGGACAAAAACGAGCTCAAGAACGTTGAAATCCTTGTGGACGGATGGAAGGGCGCGCTGCAGGAGGACGTTACGAAGTACGGGCCAATCCTGGCGAAGATCGAAAAGCAGGAAGATGCCGAGATGGATCGCAATGTCTCCATTTCGAAATTCGGATTTATCAACGCGATCCTGCGCCGGTTCTGCGAGTAAATCCGATTATGACTTCGGGGGAAGTCGAGAAATCGATTTGGACCGTTTTAGAAATTTAATTCGTACGTCTCAAGATCCACGAGAATCTCGCGCGGCTTGGCGCCGTCGCCGGGGGCGAGGACGCCGACTTTCTCGAGGTAATCGATGACGTAGGCGGCGCGGTTGTAACCGAGGCGCATGCGGCGCTGCAGGTTGCTCGTGCTCGCGCGCTTTTCCTGCCGGATGATCTCGAAGGCCTCGATGATCAGCTCGCGGTCGGCCTCGCTGATTTCCATGTCGGCGGGCGTCTTGCCGCTCAACTTGTTGTGGATCTCGGCCACGAACTGCGCCTCACCCTGAGCGGCGCAGAACTTCACGACGTCCTGCACCTCCTCGTCGGAGACGAACGCGCCCTGGCCGCGCGTGAGCCGGCCCACGCCGGGCGGGCGGTAGAGCAGGTCGCCGCGGCCGAGCAGGTTTTCCGCGCCGTTCTCGTCGAGGATGACGCGCGAATCGAGGCCGCTCGGCACCTGGAACGCCACGCGCGCCGGGATGTTCGTCTTGATCACGCCGGTGACCACCTCGCGGCGCGGGGTCTGCGTGGCGACAATGAGATGGATGCCGGCGGCGCGCGCCTTGGCCGTGATCCGCGCCACGGCGCTCTCGACATCGGCCGGCGCGGTCTGCATCAGGTCCGCCAGCTCGTCGACGATCACGACGATGTAGGGGAGCTTGGCGGGAATCACGAGATCGGTGTCGCGCGGCACGCGGATGGGCGCATCGGGCAGCTCGTCCTCGCCGTCCTCGTCCGCGTCGGGAACGTTGAGCTCGAGCTGCGGTGAGGGGGCGACGGGCGCGATCGTGCGCGAATTGAAGCTGGCGATGTTGCGCACGCCGACCTTGGCCAAAATCTGGTAGCGCAGCTCCATCTCGTTGATCACCCAGCGCAGCGCGAGCATGACCTTCTTCGGATCGGTCACCACCGGCACGACGAGGTGCGGGATGGAATTGTAGACCTGCATCTCGACCTGCTTCGGGTCGATGAGGATGAGCCGCAGATCGTCCGGGCTGAAGCGATAGAGGAAACTCATCAGGATGCAGTTGATGCACACCGATTTTCCCGAGCCGGTCGTGCCGCCGATGAGCAGGTGTGGCATGGCGGCGAGATCGGCCACCAGCGTCTTGCCGTAGACGTCCTTGCCCAGCGCGATCGGAATCCGGGCGCCCGTGCCGACCCAGTCGCGGCTCTCGAGCAGTTCGCGCAGGAAGACGGAGACCTTGTTGGAATTGGGAATTTCGATGCCGACGCTGTCGCGGCCCGGGATCGGCGCGAGGATGTTGATCCGTTCCGCACACAGCACGCGCGATAGGTCCCTGCCCAGCGACTTGATCTTGTCCACGCGCACCCCGCTGCCGGGATAGACCTCGTAGCGGGTGATCGTTGCGCCCGGCGTGATCTCGCCGGGGGTCGCCAGCACGCCGAAAACCCGCAGGGTCTCGACGATCAGTTCGAGATTCTTGCGAAGCTGCGCATCGGTCAGGCCGGCCTCGCGTCCCTTGGTGGAGGGCACGCTCAAGAGGCTGGTGCCGGGAAGCTGGTAATCGTCATGGGAACCCAGCGGCACGGGCTCGAGCTTCGCGGCCGGCGCCGCGCGCGTGATCTTCGCCCTGGCGCGCGGCTTCGGCTCGGGTTCGGGTTCCTCGGCTTCCTCGGGATCGGCCTCGGGTTCCGGCGCCACGTAATCATCCTCGGGCCGGCGGATGGTCGCAGGTGCGGGGGGAAGTGGTTCCAAGAGTGGCTCGAGCGCGGCCTTGCGGTGCAGTTCCTCCATTTTCTTGCGAATGCGCTGGCTCTCGAGCGCGAGCCGTTCCTGCGGCGGCGCCTGGGCCAGCCGGCGTTCCTCGCGCTCCTCGACCCAGGTGCGATAGAAGGAGAATGCGCCGAGCGCGGTGAGAATCGGGTTGAAGTTGAAAAGATAAATGCCCGAGATGACGAAGATGGTGCCAAAGAGCACCGCCGCGCCCACGCTGCCGAGCGCGTAGGGGACGACGAGCTGGATGATCTCGCTGCCAACCAGGCCGCCCGGGCTGTCGACGTTGGCGCGGGTCTGCATCCACTGCCAGCCGGCGAAATGCTGCAGGTCGAGCAGGCAGCAGGCGCTGACGATGAAAAGGAACGCCCAAATCGGCTTCCAGCGCCAGCGTAGCTGGACGCCAAGCAGAAAGATCATGGACGCCCACAGGAAGGTGATGGAGAAGAGGAAGGAGGCGAACCCGAAGCCGGTATAGAGCACCCAGCCCAGCCAGGCGCCGACGTAGCCGATGGCGTTGGTCGGGGCGGCGTTGGGCGGATTGACGTTGAACGTCAGGTCGTTCGGGTCGTAGGAGATGAGCGAGAACGTTGTGATGACGTCCAGCGCGAACCAGAGCATGCCGATCACCTGGCGGGCCAGCGAAAGGTGCGCCACGCCCTTGGAACGTGACGACTGCTGCGACAAAATCCCCCCCGGCATGCGCGAGAATAGGGCGCGCGGACGCGGAGAACAAGACCGGCCTGCCATCGCGCTTAATCTCACCGGCGCGGCGTTAGTCCGCATCAAACTTTTTCGGTTGAATACCCAGGCGGGCCATCTCCGGCTTCACGATGGTCTCGTAGCACGCGGGGCAGATGGAATGGCTGAACAGCGCCTCGGAGTGATGCATGACGTAGGACTCGACCTGCTGCCAGTAGTTGCTGTCGTCGCGGATTTTTTTGCAGTAACTGCAGATGGGCAACAGACCGCTGAGCTGCTTCACCCGCTTCAGCGCTCCCTCGAGCTCGACAATGTGCTGCGTGAGCGAACGCTGCAGTCCGACCATTTGCGCGCCGATGCCCACGCGCGCCAGCAGTTCGGTCCGGTTGAATGGCTTTACAATGTAATCGTTCGCTCCGGCGCGAAGACCGGCAACAACGTCGGATTTGGCGTCGCGTGCTGTGAGCAAAATAAGATGAATCGGCTGGATATTGGTCAGCTCGCGGGTCTTTCGGCACACTTCGGTGCCTTCCATTCCCGGCATTTCCCAGTCGATCAAGGCAACGAAGGGATCCTTGGCATTTTGCAAAACCTCAAGCGCCGAGGTGCCGTTATCGACCTCGGTGACGGTATAGTGCTCCGCGCTCAGGAGAGAATGGAGCAGATGGCGGCTCGCCTGATCGTCGTCGGCGACAAGGACATTCATGGACTTCTTTTAGCGAAAAGAGTAAAAACTCGCCAGCGATTCCTTTGGAAATATTGCGTGAGCAGAGGGGGCGGTATTCTCTAAGGGTACTGAGTGGCATCGACGGAGATTGCTAACGATAAGATTTAGGCAAGAAAATAGTAGCTATTACAGAAGTTTAATACTTGACCGTTTGGTAAAGTAATCGAGAATAACTCGCAAAACCAGAAGGAATACCCTCATCATGTTGTCAACTGTCTTTACCTTTGCACCTGTGCCGCTGACCAGCGAACTTAACCCTTTAGCTGTAGCGGCCGATTTGGCGCGTCGGCGCCAAGCTGACAAAGCCTTCACCGATGCGCGTCCGCGCCATCGCATCCAGCCGGTTGCCCGCAAGATCACGGGGCCCGAAACGCTGATCGCCGCTTAGTCCGTTTTGCTTTGTTAGCGCGCGCGATTGCTACATCGCCGCGCTCGATTTCAAGAAGAGACCGCGGCTCTCTTTTCCGATAGGTTCTCGCCATGAGCGAGGACCAGGAAGAAACGCTGGTCGAGAAGGTCGAGGAGGAGATTCGCTGCAACTGGCCCCGGGTTCGTATTTACGGCTGGGCCATCCTGATCGTCCTTGCGCTTTGGTCGCTCGGCGGAGCCTTTGAGCTCCGCTTTAATCCGAAGCGGTATGTCGACCACATCCTGGCTGATCTCCCATACCCCTCCAGCGTCGGTGAAGCGACGTGGACCGACCCTCAGACGCTTGTGCTGAGCAATGTCAAATTCGGTGACTTTTTCTACGCCGATTCGATCGTCCTATCGGCGCGCCTGCGCGATCTGCTCCGGCACCACGTGGACGCTATCCATGTCAACGGAGGCCAGCTGTACATGTCGCAGCTCAACAAGGAGCTCGCGAAATCCAATCACGTCAGCGGCAAGGGGCTCGATTGGACGATCGGGCAGCTGGTTCTCCAGCGCGGGACGATCATGCTCGATTTCGGTCCCGATATGCCGCCGATTCCGGTCACGGTTGGCGCGCACCGCCCGGTAATCCTTAATCACCTCAACCTGGGCACGCCGAACGACAGCAAGCCGATGACGGAGGAGCAGATGGTGGAACTGGAGAACATTCGCTTTTCCTCGCCGTTCGATCCGCTCGCGCCCGTGCTGGGCCTGCCGCTGGTGCGGATCAAGTTCACCTATTCGGAACTCTGGCATCATCAAATCCGCACGATCGACCTGGTGCGGCCGAATCTCTATCTCGGCCAGGACCTTTTCTGGTTCACCGACGAAATCAAGAGGACGCGCGCCAAGGAGCCGGCCACAGGCCCGCAATCGCCGTGGCAGGTGAACCAGTTTCGCATCGAGTACGGCAGGCTCTCGGTCAACACATTTGGCCAACCCCGGCTCACTTTTCCGTTCTTTTTTGACACGGAGGTCAACGGAATTCGGCTCGACCAGCTCGACAAGCTGACGGCCAAGAACGTCATCGCCATTCGTCACTTCTCGCATGGTTATCCGGAATACAAGATCAAGGTCGTCAATCTGTACGGCAAGCTGGAGTTCAGCGTGCCGCCCACCGATGCCAAGGCCAATAATGTCGTTCCCACGGTTCATATTGACGAGATCTCGTGGAATGACATCCCGGTCACCCAGGCATGGGTCAGCGCGACCTTCGACCCGACCGGCATCTACGCGAAGATGGGTGGAGTCTGCGAGAAGGGTCTCATGGAGGGAAATCTCGAGTTCTATTACATCAAGGGGTTTGAGTGGAACGCCGATCTCTTCGCCCATGCGATCGATTGTGCGCCCATCGCGGAAAAGCTTGCGGGCAAGTACGGGACGCTGACCGGCAGCATCAACGGGAAGATAGCCGTCACCGGCAAAGGGACCGAGATCGGGAAATGCAAGGGCACGCTGACTCTCGACAAGCCGGGTGCACTGAAAATCGAGTCGGCCGACCGGCTTCTGAATGATCTTCCGGCCAACACGGTGGCACTGAAGCGGGATGCGTTGAAGGTCATCCTGCAGGCATTTTCGTATTACCCGTACGAGACGGGCCAGTTCGTGGTCGACTACTCGCCGGGCAACGGCGGCGCGAAGCTCCAGCTCAACGGTCCCGCCGGCAAGCGCGATTTCGAAGTCGATTGGCATCCCTTTGGCAGCTCGGAGGTTGCCAAGGACGCGGATAGCCATTAATTTCCTACAACCGTTTTCGCCGGCTGACTCTGTGACCGATTTTTTCCGACAACCCCTGGCGCGAACCTCCACCACGCTGCGACGTGCCGCTCGCGGAGGATTTTCGCTGCTGATCCCGGCGGTAAGTCTGCTGCTCTGCTCGGCCTGCGCGCCGACGGTGAACCTTGCCACACCGACGCCGATGAAGTTCGATGTTGGCGTCCGGCTCGACATCTACCAGAAATCGCCCCCCAAGCCGAAGAGCGAGGAGTCGGCGCTCCAGATCGCCTACAACCGCCGCGCCCGAGCCGGAGAAATCCAGCAGCTGAAAAATGACCGGGTCGTTGGAGAGGATCGCGACGGGTATCTCGACCTGCGCCGTTCGCCAAGCGACCCGAAGTATCTCGCCTACGCCAACGGTGTCATCAATTCCGAAAACGCCGACCGGACGGTTCTCTACCTGGCGAACGCGCAGACGGAGAGCAAACCGTTGGAACTTGTCGAAAGCGATTACGCGAAGCTCTGGTATGATCGGGCCTTTCCCGGGGAATGGGTGCAGAAAGTGGACGGAACTTGGATACAAAAATAACCTCATCTCCTCCCGGACCGCAGGCTGGCCATGGCGGCGCGCGGGAACTTCCGATCGCGAAGCATTACTCGCGTCGCCGGGCTTGGTGCAGCTTTGCGGTCTGGCTGGTGGCAGCCGTCGTCTTTACACCGCTCGCCTACCAATTTTCCCAGCGCATCCAGAGCACGCTGAGCGGCATGGCCGGCTCGGCGCCCGAAACGGTGCGGCTGGCTTTGGTGAAGAATTTCTCGACCGCCTTGGCGTTCCCCACGGCAATCGTCTGGGACGCGAAGGGCGTTCCGCCCGACCAGGCGGCGGCGGCGTGGGACCAATTGCTACAAACGATCAAGGGGGATGATGCCATCGTCCAGGAGGTCAACGACGGCAAGACGATGGTCGATAACTGGCCGCGGCCCGACTGGTACGCCGCTTTTGTCGCGATTAAGAAAAATTCCGATGGGGACACGACCTACGGCGATGCGCAGAAAACGATCCCAATTCTGCGGCATGACGTCAGCACCCTGTCGTTTCCAGGCGGTCACAAGCCATGGGTGACCGGCGGACCCGCCCTGTTCCTTGATCTCAATACGGCTTCGACAGACGCGTTGCGGAGTGGCGAGCTGATCGCGTTGCCGGTGACTTTCGTCATCCTGTTGCTGGTCTTTCGTTCCATTATCTCGGCGCTTTTGCCGGTCATCGTGGCGGCGCTGGGCGTCGCCTGCACGCTCGGGGCGATGAGTTTTCTCGCCGCCGACCACCAGTTCCTTGGCCTGCATTGGACGGGCATGGCGGTCACGTTCTTCGTACCCAACCTCGTCACCATGATCGGCCTCGGGGTGGGCATCGATTATTGCCTTATTTACCTCGCGCGCTACCGGCGCGAGCGGGCGACCCACATGACAACCCAGGAGGCGTTGCAAATCACGCGCCAGACGGCGGGCAAGACCGTGCTCGCCTCAGCCTTGCTCGTGGTGAGCGGTTTTCTGACGCTGCTTTTCATCCCGCTCAATTTCTTCACTTCCATCGCGGTCGGCGGGATGCTGGTGGTCATCATCGTCATGCTCGCCACGCTGACGCTGCTGCCGGCGATGATCTTTCTCGTCGGGAGCCGGCTGGAGTGGGGTCATATTTCCTTCGCCTTTATCCACGGCACGCGGGTAAGGGTGAACTTCGGCGAGCGTTGGTGCCAGATGCTGCTCAAGCGCCCACGCATCTGCCTGGTCGTGGGGCTGATGATCCTTGCGCTGCTTTCGCTGCCCGCGTGGTGGCTCAACATCGGATCGGTGGAGGCGCGCAACCTTCCCGCCCGGTCCGAGGCTCGCCAGGGCTACGAAAGCCTGACGGAGAATCTCGGCGCCGGCTGGATGATGCCGGCCATTGTCCTGATCCAGCACGCCACGCCTGACTGGATCACCGGCGACGGCATGACGAACGAGGCGCAGCTCGTGAAGCAATTCAACGAGCTGGCCAACACCCAGCAATCGATGACCGTCAGTGACACGAGTGGCTCGCGCCGCGCGCAACAGTCGCGCATGGGCCTACTGACGAGCTTCACGGACCCGACCCAGAACGTCATACTTCTCCTGAGCAAGACCGATCCGCAGTCGCCCGACGCGCGAGTCTGGCTGAACCAGATCCAGGCAATCCTGTCCGCCGCACAGATCGGTGCGCCCACGGGCCCCAAGTATTACCTCGGCGGTCTGCCTGCCGTAACCTTCTCGGCCGACAGCATCATCATCGGTACGCTGCCCAAGGTCATC
>Ga0302320_10030046_pt1 | contig 10370 bp, 7 predicted proteins | sample Bog_T0_3_FD_202130 | JGI IMG/M metagenome (GOLD analysis project Ga0302320, IMG submission 202130) | Peat permafrost microbial communities from Stordalen Mire near Abisko, Sweden - Bog_T0_3 | ecosystem: Environmental > Terrestrial > Soil > Wetlands > Peat | place: Sweden: Abisko, Stordalen Mire... | reverse complement strand
CAAACCTGCCCGGCGTTTTTCCGTCCCTTCTGCCGGGTAGCTATACTGGGTGTGTCCGAACTCGAACGGAATCAAGACTCGAATAGGAACCAGGATTCAAACGGAGCAAAGGGGACTGATCCCAACCGCTGCATTTAAACTTTGCAGACAGCTAGTAAGAAACCGCCCGTCTAACAGAAATGATGAATTGGGCCGCGCAACCGGTTTGGCAATGGCCCGGAAATCCCAACAGCCGGCTCGGTCAGGACCGTTGCAAACCCTTCCACTGTCAGGGATTGACGATTCCAGCCCGGAACGCCAGAATGTCGGCCAGGAGCAAGTACAAGCGCCATGATGTGGATAGTCCGATTAGCGCTGAGGCGGCCTTATACATTCGTCGTCTTTGCATTCTTAATCATAATTCTCGGCGCCTTCAGCATCGAATCGATGCCGGTGGATATTTTTCCGAATATCGATATCCCGATCGTTACGGTGATCTGGCAGTTCAACGGCCTTTCAGCCAGCCAGATGGCCAATCGCATTGTCACATCCAGCGAGCGCAACCTAACCACCACCGTCAACGACATTGAGCACATCGAGTCCAATTCGCTGGTCGGCATCGGCATCATCAAGGTCTTTTTCCAGCCGCATGTCAACATTGCCCAGGCCGTGGCTCAGGTAAGCGCAAGCTCCCAGGCTTCGCTGCGTCAACTGCCGCCGGGCGTGAATCCGCCCTTCATTATCCAATTCAACGCTTCAAGCGTTCCGATTCTGCAGCTGGGCATGAGCGGCGACGGGTTGAGCGAGCAGCAGCTGAATGACATTGCCCAGACACAGATACGGCCGCAACTGGCCACGGTTGAGGGCGCGCAGACACCGTACCCCTATGGCGGCAAAAACCGGCAGATCGAGGTGGATATCAGTATGCCGGGGCTAGAGGCCAAGGGGCTGTCTCCCGCCGACGTGGTGAACGCGCTCGGCAATCAAAACATCATCGCGCCTTCCGGGACGATCAAAATTAATCAGTTCGAGTACCAGGTAGAGACCAATTCCGCGCCGCTGCTGGTGGACGAGCTGAACGATCTTCCCATCAAGACAGTGAATGGCTCGGTAATCTACATTCGCGATGTTGCCCACGTAAGGGATGGGTCCCCGCCGCAGACCAACATAGTGCATATCGATGGCAAGCGCGCCATTGTAATGAACATTCTGAAGACGGGATCGTCTTCGACTCTGGACATCATCAAAAGCGTAAAGGAAAAGATTCAATACGTCCGGGACTCTCTGCCGCCAAGTTTCGTGATCAGCCCCCTTGCGGATCAGTCGCTGTTTGTCCGCGGCGCTATTGAAGGCGTGGTGCGCGAGGGCATTATCGCAGCCTGCCTCACGGCGATCATGATCCTGGTCTTCCTGGGTAGTTGGCGCTCCACGATCATCATCGCTGTGTCGATACCGCTGTCGATTCTCTGCTCCATCATTCTGCTCTACGCTCTGAACGAAACCATCAATATTATGACCCTCGGCGGGCTTGCCCTGGCCGTCGGCATCCTGGTGGACGACGCAACAGTGGCGATTGAAAATATTAATCGCTTTCTGGAGCAGGGCTCGGAGCTGGAACAGTCTATTCTCGATGGCTCGGATCAGATTGCTACCCCGGCGCTGGTATCCACGCTGGCCATCTGCATTGTGTTTGTGCCCATGTTCTTTTTGCGCGGCGTGGCGCATTACCTATTTGTGCCCATGGCCGAGGCGGTGGTGTTTGCCATGCTGGCCAGCTATCTGCTTTCGCGAACGCTGGTGCCCACCATGGCCAAGTACTTGCTCAAGGAGCACGACGCGGCCCACGATGAGCGCAAACGCGGAAGCCGCAATCCGTTCGTGCAATTTCAGTTGGCATTTGAGCACGGCTTTGCATGGATGCGCGACAGTTACCTGCGTCTGCTGACAGTCTGCGTCGATCACTCCGGTGTTTTTATCATTCTCTTCCTGGCGCTCTCTGTGGCCTCGGTCGGCTTTCTGGTTCCTTCCCTCGGACAGGACTTCTTCCCCTCCGTAGACTCCGGCCAGTTCAAGATTCACGTCCGCGCTCATACCGGAACGCGCATTGAAGAAACCGCTGCCCTCTGCGACCAGGTGGACGCTGTGATTCGGCAAAAGATCCCAAAAGACGAACTGGTGACGATCCTCGACAATATTGGGCTGCCCTTCTCGTCTCTGAATCTCTCCTATTCAACATCTGCCCCGGTTGGGCCGGCCGATGCGGATATCCAGGTGCAACTCGCCGCCAACCACCATCCCACGCAGGCCTACGTGGACGATGTTCGAGATGCGCTGGTAAAGCGCTTCCCGGGAGTGACGTTTTATGCTCTTCCCGTCGATATCGTGACCCAGATTCTGGACTTCGGGATTGCCGCTCCAATCGACCTTCAAATCGTGGGCAACAACGTGACTGCGAATCGCGCGCTGGCTGAGAAGTTACTGGACAGGGTTCGATATATTCCGGGTACCACGGATACGCGCATTCAACAGCCCTTCAACACGCCCAATCTGACGGTGAATGTGGACAGGACCAGGGCCGCCGACACCGGACTGACGCAGCAGAACGTAGCGGAAAGTATATTGGTGGCGCTAAGCGGCAGCTTCCAGACCAGCCCTTCTTACTATCTCGATCCCCGGAACGGCGTAACATACAACGTCGCAACCCAGTCCCCGCAATACCGGCTTGACTCGCTCGCCGCTTTGAAGACTCTGCCCATCACGGGGGCCGGATCATTAAATCTGCCGGGCGGTTCGCAAAGCACGGCTGCGCCGGGATCGAATATCGCTGAAGGGGCCGGAGGTGCCACCACGGGTGCGCCAGGTTCGGGAAAAGTGCTCCAGGTTTTGGGAAATCTTTCCACCATCGTTCCTGGCAGTGAACAGGGAGAGGTAAGCCACTACGACATCCAGCCCGTGCTTGATGTATTTGCCAACATCGAGGGCACGGACCTGGGAAGCGTAACTCGAAATGTTCAGAAGATCGTGGACGAGAACCAGAAGAATCTGCCCCGCGGCTCACACTTCATCCTGCGCGGTCAAAGCGAGACGATGCGTTCGTCCTACATTGGCCTGCTCGCCGGCCTGGCTTTCTCCATCCTGCTGGTGTACCTGCTCATCGTGGTCAACTTCCAGTCCTGGCTGGATCCGTTCCTGATTATTGCCGCCCTGCCCGCTGCACTTGCAGGTATTGTGTGGTTCCTGTTTTTGACGAATACGCGGTTGAGCGTTCCAGCCCTCACCGGCGCCATCATGTGCATGGGCGTAGCCACGGCAAACTCCATTCTGGTCGTAACCTTTGCTCGCGACCAGATGGAAGCCAAGGTGGACGCGCGGGACGCGGCACTGAACGCCGGCTTTGTTCGCTTGCGCCCCGTGCTGATGACTGCTTTGGCCATGATCATCGGCATGATTCCCATGGCTCTGGGCCTGGGAGATGGCGGTGAACAGAACGCGCCCCTGGGCAGGGCCGTCATCGGCGGATTGCTGCTGGCCACAGTCGCTACGCTGTTCTTTGTTCCAGCCTTCTTCTCATTCATGCACGGCCGCCTGGGCCGGCGCATGGACCAGCGCAAGGCGCACACCGCGGGCGCATTTACATCCGATTTCGATGAGTTTGACCACACCACGGAGTAACAACCCATGAACCAAGCCTCCAATTCGCACACGCAACCAACCGAAGGCCTGCCCGGCGCGCATGAAAAAGCGCCCATGTCTCCTCGCAAGGCCCTCGCGGGTTTAATCGTGGTCGTTATTCTCTTCCTCATCCTTGCCGCCATCGGCATACTGCGCCGCTCCCACGACGTAACCGTGCTCGCCGAGCGAACCGATGAGCTGGCCCCGCCTACCGTGAAGGTAGCCCCGCCAAAGCCCGGCGCGCCAACAAATTCCTTCGTGTTGCCCGGCAATGTGACGGCTTACACGGACGCGCCAATCTATGCCCGCACCGACGGTTACCTCAAGCATTGGTACTTCGACATCGGTGCAAAGGTGAAGAAAGGCGCGCTGCTGGCCGAGATCGAAGCACCGGAGCTAGACCAGCAATTGGCGCAGGCTGAAGCCGATCTTGCCACGGCACAGGCAACGGCAAACAATGCGCGCATTCAGGCAGACCGCTACACGGGCCTGGTAAAGTCGCAGGCCGTCTCGCAGCAAGACACCGATACATTTGTCAATCAGGCAGCAGCTTCCGCTGCCGCCGTCCACTCCTCGCAGGCCAACGTGCAAAGGCTGCATGAGCTGCAATCCTACGAAAAGGTCTATGCGCCCTTTGACGGCGTGGTAACCGCGCGCACCGTAGACACCGGCCAGCTTATCAACCAGGGCACCACGACCGAGCTGTTCCATATGCAGGCCTTGAACACCCTGCGCGTCTATACCAATGTGCCGGAGTTTTATTCCGGAGCGGTGAAGCGCGGCATGAAGGTTCCCCTCACCTTCGCCGAGCATCCCGGAAAAACTTACATGGGAACGCTCGTCACAACAGCAGACGCAATTGATCCAGTCAGCCGCACGCTGCTGGTCGAGATTGAAATCGACAATAGCTCCGGCGAGCTTTTTCCGGGTTCGCTCGCCCAGGTGCATTTCAATACGCCGAGCGAAGGCGAAACCTTCATCGTTTCCGCCGCAACCATCATGTTCCGCGCCGACGGCTTGCGCGTGGGAGTCCTCGTGAACGGTAACACGGCGCATCTGGTTCCCGTGGTGATTGGGGAAGACGATGGCGAGACGGTGCAAATCGTCAACGGATTGAAGGCCGGCGATGAGATCATTCAAGATCCGCCCGACTCGCTCATTGAAGGCGAGAAGCTGACGGTCGTCAATCGCGGCAACAACTCCGGCAAGGGAGGCATGTAACCTTGCCGACGCGCCTCATAGAGAGCAGGCTATTGTTCGCGGCGCTACCGTGCGCCGTGTTAATTCTCTCCGGCTGCAAGCCGGTGGGCCCGAACTACAGCAAACCTGTCTACACCGCGCCCCCAGCCTACAAAGAGACCGGCGCAGCCTCGGTGGTTCCTCCGCCCAATCCCGCCGGCGGCACCTGGCAGCCCGCCAACCCATCCGACGGCATGTTGCGCGGCAAGTGGTGGGAGATCTACCAGGACCCGCAGTTGAACGCGCTCGAAGAGCGCATTGCCGCCAACAACCAACAGTTGCGTCAGGCTGTCGAGACCTACCTCGCCGCGCGCGATCAGGTGGCCTCCGCCCGCGCAAATCTTTATCCAACCCTCTCAGCAAATATTGCGCCCACGGCACTGCAAACTTCTTCGAATGTGCCCAACGTCAACAAGACCAGCCAGACCAATGTTCGAACGTATATCGTCGGCGGCACAGCAACCTGGGAGCCGGATTTCTGGGGCCGTGTGCGGCGGCAGGTGGAAGCGGCGCAAGCTGGCGCGCAGTTGAGCGCCGCCGATGTCGCAATCATCGACCTAACCCTGCATGCCGAGTTGGCCACGGATTATTTTGAACTGCGCGGTATCGACTCGCAGATCAAGCTGCTCACCGATACAGTTGCCGATTATCAGCACCAGCTCGACCTAACCCGGCAGCGGCTCGCCGGCGGCGTGGCCACAGCCGTGGACGTGGCCCAGGCACAGACGCAACTTGAAAATGTGCAGGCTCAGCTTGTCGATGCCGGCGTATCGCGCGCGCAGTTCGAGCACGCCATCGGCACGATTGCCAACTACGATCTGTCCACGTTCGCCATTCCGCAATCGCCATTGAATTCGACGCTGCCCAAGGTTCCCCTCGGCGTGCCTTCGCAACTGCTCGAGCGCCGGCCTGACATTGCGGCGGCGGAACGGCAGGCCGCGCAGGCAAACGCGCAAATCGGCATCGCCATCAGCGCCTTCTATCCCAACATCTCTCTCACCGCAATAGCCGGTTTTGAAAGCGCCCATCCCGGAACCTGGATTCAAGGCCCAAGCGCATTGTGGAGCCTGGGAGGGCAGGCCGCGGAGCTTCTGTTTGACGCCGGCCAGCGCCACGCCATCACCGACGCAGCCCGGCACACTTATGAAGCCCAGGCCGCAGGCTATCGCAACACCATCTTCTCAGCATTTCAGGATGTAGAAGACCAGCTCTCAGGCTTGCGCATTCTGGAGCAGGAGGCAGGGATTCAGCAGCGGGCCGTCGACTCCGCCCAGCACTCTTTCGATTTATCGAATCAACGCTACAAGGGCGGCGTTACCAGTTATCTTGAAGTGCTCACCGCCGAGCAAACCTTGCTCCAGGACCAGAACACGGCGATCAATTTGGAAACGCGGCAGTTTGCGGCCAGCGTAAGTTTACTCCGCGCCCTAGGCGGCGGATGGGACATTTCCCAACTGCCCAAATAACGGTACGCCATATAACCGCAACAGCAAATCACGGAAAAACCAAGGGCCGGGGCGTTGCGCCCCGGCCCTCCTTCATTCCTCGTTCAACTAAACCAGCTTTGCGTCCAGTGTGATCTCGGTGTTGTTGGCAAAGAGCTTCGAGATCGGGCAGCCGGCCTTGGCATTGGCCGCAGCGGTGTCAAAGGCCTCCTGCGTTGCGCCGGGAATCTTGGCCGTCGTGGTCAGCGCTATGTTTGTGATTGCAAACCCGCCCTCAACCTTGGCCAGCGTTACGGCTGCCTGGGTCTCAATCGTGTCCGGCGTAAAGCCCGCGCCGCCCAACTGCGCGCCCAGCGCCATCGAGAAGCAACTGGCATGAGCCGCTGCAATCAGCTCTTCGGGAGTGGTGCCCGAGTCCGCGCCCTCAAACCGCGTGGCAAACGAGTAATTTGCGTTGCTCAGCACGCCCGTTGCCGTGGAAATAGTGCCTTTGCCTTCCTTCAGTGAACCTGTCCAAACCGCACTTGCCTTGCTTGCCATATTGTCCTCCTTGGGGATGATTGCTTGCGTTGTTGGGGATTGCCGCGGCGCTGCTCGAGATGGGGAGCATTCAGGCCACGGCCAGCATTTGTTGGGGTATTGATCCTGTGGGCGCCTGCACGCAATCGCTCTCCGCAGACGGCCTCATATCCATGGTAATCTGTCGAGCATGTTGCCGCAGCTGCCCACGGCCCTTAATTCGGAATTCGACCCCGCATTCGTGCCTGGATTTAACCCGGATATCTCACCAAGTGGTGCGACTCGGCCTGCCGCCGCGCCCGCTCAAGCTGTCGATCATCACTGCCAGATCTGCCCCAACTGCTCGGATAAGCTCACTGGCCACCACTGCAAGCTGGTCTGCAACCAATGCGGGTACTACCTGAGCTGCGCGGATTACTACTGATTGCTCAGGCGCGGTCGAGTTCATCCGGTGGCGCGGAAAACTCTGTCAGAAATGCCTGCGGTGTCAAAATTCGAATGCTTTGAAAGGGATCGAGCGCCAGCAAGTCCTCATCGCCAGTCACGATCATGTCCGCATGGCCATCGACCGCGAGTTCAAGAAATTTGTCATCGCGAGGGTCGCGGCAGACTCTAATCTGGGAAGTAGTCCTTACCAGGTGAACGGCCTTCCAGTAGTCCAATCGAAACGATAGTACGGACTCGTTGGAAGACAGCCTTGCAAACTTGCGCCTTTGCAGAACCTCGTCGAGCTCTGGTATCGTCCCGTCGGAAGCCAGCAAGATGCCGTTAAGAATGGCTGATCGCACCGCCCGGCCAGGCGTCGAGTCCAACGCGAGAAGCGCACTAACGAAATACGTTTGTGTCCAGAACAATTCTTGGCTTAACCGACATCAATCCTTGAGCAGATCAGGCAGCATATCTTCGGTGAAGCCGTTTGCCCGGGCTTCTTCCGAGATACGCCTCATGCTCTCGATAAGCGCCAGCGCCCTCTTCTTGCGCAGCAGTTCCTGCGCCTCTTCGAACTCAGCCGCAGAGATGAGGACTACATCATTGCCGCCCTCGCTGATACGTACTGGTTCGGTCCCGGCAGCAGCTACGACAGCCGTGAAATTCTGTTCTGCTTCGGCGATGGTCATAGTTCTCATAAGGCCATTTTACTCCCAAATGGAATCGGCACCCTCTTTACTTGCCCGCCCCACTGGCCTTCCGTGCGCGCTCAAACTCATCGCCCGGCAGCCATTCGACTGGTTTGGATTGCTCGCTCGCCAGCCATCCCAGCACAAAGCCAAATCGCGCCAGCTTTGCGTTTCCTCTGAAGTCCCAGTCCGCGCGGTACTCGTCGGAGGGCTGGTGGTAGTGGTGCTGCTCGTAGTCTTCGGCCTGCGCCTTGCCCCAGGCTTCGTCGTGGCCCTCGAAGAGCTCGCCCTGATCCACGGAGAAGGCCGGAATGCCGACATGCGCCAGAGAGAAATGATCGGACCGGTAATAGTGACCTGCGCCCGGCTCCGGATCGGCCAGCGTCTGAAGATCGAATGCCTTCGCCACCCGCTTAACCGTGGGCCAAAAATCGATCCGCTCCGCGCCGCCAAGATTCACCGACCGCGGAATCCCCACCGGCAGAAGCATGTCGTAGTTCAGGTCCAGCGCGAATTGTCGAGCCGGCACAGGCAGATGCATTCCTAAATACTCGGAGCCGAGCAGCCCCTGCTCCTCGGCCGTGACGGCGGCAAAGTACATTGCGTGCGGCGGCTTTACGGTAGAAAACGCCCGCGCCATCTCCAGCAAAATCCCACATCCGGTCCCGTTATCCGCCGCGCCGTTGTAGATGTTGTCGCCCTTAGCATCGGGGTCGATGCCCAAATGATCGTAATGGGCCGTATACAAAACAGCCTGATTCACCGCGCTCGCGCCAGCAACGCGTGCCACAACGTTGGAGCTCACATAGCGCCGCACGCGGCTCTCCACGTGCGCCTTCAATCGCACCGGCAACTCGACGGCATGGAATGCTCCCGGCTTGCCTGCGTTTTCAATCACCTTGTCCAGATCGCCCAGCCCGGCGAGATTGAGGAGTTTCTGCGCCACGTCGTGCTGAATCCATGACGCCGCCCGCAGCGTTGCATCCGGATCGCCTTCGAGATAACTCTTTTCCACGGCCTGCGAGTTGCGCACCACCTCCCAGCCGTAGCTGGCAAGGTCCGTCCGGTGAATCACCAGTACACCCACCGCGCCACGCCGCGCGGCCTCCTCATACTTGTAAGTCCATCGCCCGTAATAGGTCAGCGCGTTGCCCTTGAAGAATTTTTCGTCCGCCGAGGGCGGCTCGTTCACAATCACCAGCGCGATCTTGCCCTTGAGGTCGACTTCCTTGCCGTCAGCGCCTAAATAATCGTTCCATTTGTATTCGGGCGCATCGATCCCGTAGCCGATAAAAACAATCGGCGCGTCGAAATTCGCGGTCGCCTGGCCAGTCTGATCTTTGGCTACGATCTCGGTTCCGTATGCCAGGTCAACGGGCGCACCTTTCGCCGGAATAAACGCGAACTTCGTTTTGTCCTCCACCGTATGAACCGCGTAGAGCGGCACGCGCTGGAAGTAAGTACCGTTGTCACCGGCCGGTTCAAGGCCCGCAAGCGCAAACTGCGTAGCAATATACTCGGCGGCCAGCTCCGCTCCGCGCGTTCCCGGCCCTCGGCCCTCAAGCAGATCCAGAGACAGGAAACGCACATGGGCGCGAATCTTCTCCGGGTCAATGGAAGCAGCAGCAGCGCGGGCAGCAGGCGGAAGTCCGGCAACAGAAGGAACGACGCTGGACTGCGGCTGTTGCGCGTCGACTTGCGCAAAAGCAAATGAACAAACGATCCATAGAGAACTGAATAAATTTCGATACATGAAAGCTCCCTCCCATGAAATCTCGATCCGGACTTGCGCCATGCAGGCTATCAGAGTAAGCGTATCGGCCTACGGAATAATATTTGTGCCGGGAAAAAGTTGAGCGCTCCTCAATATTTTGCGCGCCAATCCTGTCAGCGCCATTGCCTGCGCTTCTTTCACAGTAACCCAGCGCCGTTCTCCGCCGATAGTGGTCAACCTTTTTTGATCGTGTTTGGCGACATCGCGAACTCGCACACGATAGTTCACCTGCATGATGGCGTGCCTGACGGTCATGCGAAGGCGCTCATGGGGAATATGTACATCGCGCAGCGTGGGCAGCTCCCACATGCCGGGCATCACGGTGGCGTGATCGGGCCGCTGCTCCAGCAGCACTTCGCGCCTTTTGCTCATGCAGAGCGCAACTCCGATTTCGCGGCTCAGCATCGCGGCACGCTTTGCGATTTTGTGTTCGCCATGCGTCCTGCAGTCGCGAAAGAGCGGGCACAGCATGCATTGCGGATTGCGCGGGGTGCAAACCACCGCGCCCAGCTCCATCATCGCCTGGTTAAAGTCTCCCGGCTGTTTTTTGTCGAGGATTCGCGCAGCCAATACTTCAATCTTGCGCCGCAGCGCGGCGCTGCCGTCCGCCGCCCAGCCCTCCAG
>Ga0302320_10030045_pt1 | contig 10370 bp, 6 predicted proteins | sample Bog_T0_3_FD_202130 | JGI IMG/M metagenome (GOLD analysis project Ga0302320, IMG submission 202130) | Peat permafrost microbial communities from Stordalen Mire near Abisko, Sweden - Bog_T0_3 | ecosystem: Environmental > Terrestrial > Soil > Wetlands > Peat | place: Sweden: Abisko, Stordalen Mire... | reverse complement strand
AAAGCCCTGGTGGTCGGACTGGTGGCCGGGCTGATCGCCTCGGCGTTCCGGGAGGCCCTGCAAGGGGCCGAGATCCACCGCATCGCATGGCTCCACCGGCTGCCGTGGTACGAGGGGCTGGCCGCAGCCCTGGCGCTCGGCGCCGTCGGCAGCGGGGTCGGCCTCTGGCTCGTGCGCCGCTTCGCCCCGGAGACGGCCGGCAGCGGCATCCCGCACCTGACCTCCGTGGTGCTCGGCGAACGGGAGATGAACTGGAAGCGGATCCTGCCCGTAAAATTTCTCGCGGGACTTTCGGGAATCGGCGGGGGGCTCGCGCTCGGCCGCGAGGGCCCGACGATCCAGATGGGTGGCGCCGCGGGGTTGATGGTCTCGGGCTGGTTTCGGGTCGTCCGGGGGGAGGGCGAGCGCAAGGCCCTGATCAGCGCGGGAGCCGGGGCCGGCCTGGCTGCGGCATTCAACGCCCCGCTCGCCGGGGTGATTTTTGTGCTCGAGGAACTGCACGGGGCGTTCACGCCGGTGATCTTCGTTGCGGCGTTCCTGGCGTCCGTCACTGCCGACGTGGTGTGCCGGGTGGTCACGGGCTCGACCCCCGTCTTCGACCTGCACGGCATGCAGGCGCCCTCCCTCACCTCGCTGCCGGTGGCCCTGGTGGTCGGGGCGCTGGCCGGGTTCGGCGGGGTCCTCTTCAACCGCTGCCTGCTGGCGAGCCTCGATGCCTTCGACAAGCTCCGGCACCGGCCGCCGTTCCTCGTGGGGGCCGCCGCGGGCCTGGTCCTGGGCCTGGCCGCATGGATCTATCCCGAGGTCAGCGGTTCGGGAGCCTTCCTGGCAGAGCAGGCCTTCAGCGGGACCATCGCCTTCCGGTTTCTGATCCTGCTCCTCGCGGCCCGGTTCCTCCTGACGATGGTGAGCTACGGATCCGGCGCGGCGGGCGGCATTTTTGCGCCCCTCTTGGTGCTCGGGGCGCTCGGCGGGCTGGCGACGGGCATGGCGGTCCACGCCGTGGCGCCGTCCTGGGCCGCGCACCCGGCGGTCTTTGCCGTCCTCGGGATGGGGGCCCTCCTCACCTCGATCGTGCGTGCGCCGCTCACAGGAATTGTCCTGATGATCGAGTTGACCGGCCAGTACGACTTCATGCTTCCGCTGCTCGTCAGCTGCTTTGCGGCCTACGGCATCGCGGAAGCCATGAACGACACGCCCATCTACCACGCCCTGCGCGAACGGGCCCTCAAGCGGTAGTGGATCAGCAGGACTGGAAACCAGGCAGGGACACGCGTTCCTGCGCATCTGGGTTTTGTGGTAGGGACGGGCGGGCCGCCCGTCCCTACCTCGCAAGCGCATACACACGGCCTATGGCATGGCGGAGGCGATGAACGACACGACGATCTACCATCCCCTTCCTTCTTAAAAACAGGGCTTGATTCCGGACAAATGGGGCCGCTAGGGTAGGTTGTCACTTGACAACCATGCTCACGGAACGACAGGAGGCCATTTTGGATTTTGTGCGGGAGTACCAGGGGGCGCAGACCGTCCCTCCCTCCACGCGGGAGGTCGCCCGCAGGTTTGGATGCAGCCAGCAGGGCGCGGCCAAGCACCTGCAGTCGCTTGCGAGGAAGGGCCAGCTTGAGAAGCTCGCCGACGGCAAGTGGGGCCTGCAGGCGAAAGCCGTCCAGGGGCACCTCTTCGACATTCCCGTGTACGGCGCGATCCCCGCCGGCCTGCCTGCGATGCAGGAGCAGGAGCCCGAGGACACCGTGGCCGTGGACCCCGCGGTCTTCGGGGTGAGCAGGGGGCGGGCGGGAAATTTCTGGTTCCTCCGGGTGACGGGCGACTCGATGGCCGGGGCCAATATCTTCGACGGCGACCTGGTGGCGCTGACCCGGAGGGAGCCGCGGCCCGGCGACATCATCGCCGCGCTGGTGGACGAGACGACGACGACCCTGAAACGCTTTGTGAGGGAGCGGGACAGAACGCTCCTGCGCGCGGCGAACCCCCGGTACGCCGACATCGAGCCCCGGACACTGGAGTCCCAGGGCGTGGTGGTCGGGATGATCCGCCGGAAGTTCGACCAGGAAGCATGAGCCTCCGTGCCGAAACCCACCACCATCGCCGAGCTGCGGTCCCTCGTGGCCGCCTGGACTCCCGCGCCGCCCATGCGGGGCGGGGGTGGCATAGCGACGGGGGTTCCCGCGATTGACGCTGCGTTGGGCGGGGGATTGCCTCGGGGCCGGGTGACCGAGCTGGTCTCGGCGGCGCCGAGCAGCGGCGGGGAACTGGTCCTTGCCGCGCTGCTCGCAAGCACCAGGGCCGCCCGGCTGAGGGTGGCCCTGATCGACGCCGCGGATGGCTTCGCCCCGCGGAGCCACCGGGCCGACCTGCTGCGGCACCTCGTGTGGGTCCGCCCGCGATCGCTGCCCGAGGCGATGGAGTGCGCGGACCTGCTGGTGCGCGACGGCAATTATGCGGCGATCGTCCTTGATGCGAGGGGCGTTCCCGCGCGGATCCTGCGGCAGCAACCGGCGGGTGCGTGGCACCGGCTCCGGCTGGCGGCGGAGCAAAACCCCGGCGCCGTGCTGGTGCAGAGCGCGGCCGGTGTTGTGCCGGCCGTATTGTGGAGGCTTGTGCTGCGTACGCCGGCGGGCCTGGGCGACCTGCGCCGGACCCGCGCGGAACGGGCGGCGGGGCTGGCCGTCGAGGTGGAGCGCGGCCATGCGGGCGCGGGGGAGGAGCTGGCCGGATGAAGTTTGCGGCGCTCTGGGTCCCGGATTTCTCCCTGATGGCGGTCCGGCGCGGCGAACCGGCCCTGGCGGGCCGGCCGGTCGCGCTCGTCGCCGGCGAGGGCCGCAAGGCCGTGGTCCGGGAGGCTTCGCCCGAGGCGCTCCGGGTGACGCCCGGCCTGGCCGTGCCCCTTGCGGCCGCGCGCTGCCCCGGGCTGCTCCTGAGGGAACGCGACCCGGCCGCCGAGGTGGAGATGCAGCGGCTGCTGCTGGCCGCCGCGTTCGCGCTGTCGCCGAGGGTGGAATCCACCGCGCAGGGCTGCTGCACCGTGGACTTGCAGGGGGCCGACGCCGCGCGCACGGAGGCCGCGCTGCACCGGCAGGTCCTGGATTTGAGGGAACTCGGGGTCCCCGTGCGGATCGGGGCGGGCGGGACCCCGCTCCTGGCGCGCTATGCCGCGCGCCGCGCCGACCCGGTGCTGATCGTGCGCGACCGCGGGGCCTTCCTCGGGCCGCTGCCGCTCGCGTTTGCCGGGCCGTCGCCGCAGCAGGCCGCGGTGCTGGAGGCCTGGGGCATCAGGACCCTCGGCGGGCTGACCGCGCTGCCCAAGGCGGAGCTCGGCGATCGGATGGGTCCGGAGGGCGTCGCCCTGTGGGAGCGCGCCAACGGGGAGTCCCCGGCCGTGCTGAGGCTGGCCGAGCCGTCGCGCACGTTTGTGGCAACCTGGAACTACGAGCCGCCGGTCGAATCCGTCGAGCCGCTGCTCTTCAAGCTCCGGCGCTTTGCCGAGCGCGTGGCGCTTGAGCTGCGCAGCGCCGGCCTCGTCGCCGACGGGCTGTCGCTGTCCCTGCTGCTGGAGGACGAGACGGACTATTACAGGCAGTTCGGGCTGCCGGAGCCGGGGGCCGACGTGGATTCGTGGCTGCGCGTGCTCCAGACGCACCTGGACACGGTCCGGCTGAAGGAGCGCGTGGCCGGCGTCCGCCTGGTCGCGACGCCCGCCCGGCCGGAGCAGCGGCAGGACGGCCTCTTTGACACCGGGCTGGCCGACCCGAATTCATTCTGGGAAAACCTCGCGCGGCTCTCCGCGCTGGTGGGCGACGGCCGCGTGGGCACGCCGGTCCCGCTCGACAGCCACGCGCCGGACGCCTTCCGCCTGGAACGGCCGGCCGCCGCCGTCCCGGCGCCGGAGGTTCCGCCCGTGCATCCGCCCCGGGGGGGCGTCCTGCGCCGCTTCCGGCCCTCGCTCCCCGCAAGGGTCCGGTGCGGGGACGCGGGCCCGGTCGCCCTGGAGGGGGCCGTGCGCGGCGATGTCCGGGTGAGCCTCGGGCCGCGCATCCTGCGCGGCGACTGGTGGAAGTCCGGCGCCTGGGCGGTCGAGATCTGGCAGGTGGAACTGGCCGGCGGGGGCCTCTACCAGCTGACGCGCAACGCACAGGGGTGGTGGATCGAGGGAGTCATCGACTGAGCGTTTCCCGACCGCGCCATGAGCTATGTCGAGCTTCACGCGAGAAGCGCGTTCTCTTTCCTGCGCGCGAGCTCGTCGCCGGAGGCGCTGGCCAGGGCCGCCGCCGGCCTTGGCCTCCCGGCCCTGGCCCTGTGCGACCGCAACGGCGTCTACGGCGCGGTGAGGCTGCATGTCGCGGCCCGCGAGGCGGGCCTGCGGGGGCTCGTCGGCTGCGAGCTCACGATGGAGGACGGGAGCGTGGTGCCCGTGCTCGTGGCCACCCAGGCCGGGTACCGCAACCTCTGCAGGCTGCTGACGACCGCGAACCTGCGGGCGCCCAAGGGCGAGGGCAGGGTGGCCTGGAGCGAACTGGACGGGGGAAATGCCGGGCTGCTCGCCCTGACGGGCGACGAGGAGGGGCCGGTGCGCCGCGCGTGGCGCGAGCGCGGGCCCGCGGCCGCGGCCGCCGAGGGGGCCCGGCTGGGCGGGATCTTCGGCGACCGGCTTTTCGCTGAAATCCAGCGCCACCTCCTGCCGGGGGAGGAGGAGGAAAATTCCTTCCTCGCGGACTGGGCGGGGAGCGCGGGCGTTCCGCTGGTCGCGACCAACGGCGTGCGGTATGCAACCGCATCCGCGGCCCACGTGCTCGACGTCTTCACCTGCCTGAGGCATCACACCACGCTCGACAAGGCGGGGAGGCTGCTTGCGGCCAACCGCCAGGCGCACGTGAAGTCCGGCGCGAGGATGAGCGCCCTCTTTGCCGATCTGCCGGCGGCCGTGGACAACACCGCCCGCGTCGCGGAGCGCCTCGAATTCACGCTCGCCAACCTCGGGTACCGGTTTCCGGATTTTTCCCCGCCCGGGGGCCAGGACCAGGACGGATTCCTGCGCAAGGTCACCTACTTCGGGGCCCACCAGCGCTACGGTTCCGCCACCGGTGACGTGCGCCGGCAGCTGGACCGGGAACTCGGGCTCATCTCGAAACTCGGGTTTGCCGGGTATTTCCTCATGGTCTGGGACCTGTGCGCGTTCGCCCGGGAGCGCGGCATCCTGGTGCAGGGAAGGGGAAGCGCCGCGAACAGCGCCGTGTGCTACTCGCTCGGGATCACCGCCGTGGATCCCATCGGCTCGAAGCTGCTCTTCGAGCGGTTTCTGAGCGAGGGCCGGACGGACTGGCCCGACATCGACCTCGACCTGCCGAGCGGGGAGCGGCGCGAGGAGGTGATCCAGGAGGTGTACCGGCGCTATGGCCGGCTGGGTGCCGCGATGACAGCCAACGTCATCACCTACCAGGCCCGGAACACGATGCGCGAGGTCGGCAAGGCGTTCGGGTACTCCGACGACGTGCTCGACCGGTTCAGCTCCCTGTTCCACCACGGCGACCTGCCGGAGACCCTCAAGCTCGGGGAGCAGCTGCGGGAGGCGGGGGTCGGGGGCGACGAGCCCCGCTGCGCGAAGCTCCTGGAAACATGCCGGCAGGTCCACGGGCTGCCGCGGCACCTGGGGCAGCACAGCGGGGGCATGGTGCTGAGCCACGGCAACCTTTCGCAGTTCGTGCCGCTGGAAAATGCGCAGATGCCCAACCGCAGCGTCCTCCAGTGGGACAAGGCCGATTGCGAGGAAATGGGCATCGTCAAGGTGGACCTGCTGGGGCTCGGAATGATGGCGGTCCTCCAGGACTCGCTGGAAATCTGCGCCCAGCGGGGGCAGCCGGTGGACCTGGCCGGCCTGCCCAAGGACGACCCGGCCACGTTCCAGGCGATCCGGGAGGCCGACACGGTGGGGATGTTCCAGATCGAGTCCCGCGCGCAGATGGCGACGCTGCCCCGGATGAGGCCGGAGACTTTCTACGACCTGGCCGTCGAGGTCGCGCTGATCCGGCCCGGGCCGATCCAGGGCGAGGCGACCAACCCCTACCTGAACCGAAGGCAGGGCAGGGAGCCCGTGACCTACCTGGACGAGCGCCTGAGGCCGATCCTGGAGCGGACGCTCGGCATCGTGCTGTTCCAGGAGCAGATCCTGCGGATCGCGATGGAGCTGGGAGGGTTCACGGCGGCCGAGGCCGATGAACTGCGGCGGGCGATCGGGTTCACCCGCTCGCGCGAGCGGCTCGACCGGATGGAGGCCCGGCTTGCGGAGGGGCTGCGGCGGAACAACGTCGGCCCCGCCGCAGCGGAATCCATCCGCAAGTCGCTCTCGTCCTTCGCGCTCTACGGCTTCCCGGAGAGCCATGCGATCTCCTTCGCGCTGATCGCGTATGCAAGCGCATGGCTGCGGGTGCACCGGACGACCGCCTTTTACGCCGGACTCCTCAACAACCAGCCGATGGGTTTCTATTCCAAGGCCAGCCTCGTGCAGGACGCGAGGAGGCACGGCGTGAAGGTGCTGCCCGTGTGCGTGCTTCTCTCCGGGGCCAAATGCGAGGTGGTCGACGACACGACGATCCGGCTGGGAGTGTCGTCGGTCAAGGGGCTGGGCGCGCAGGCGATCGCGCGCCTGCTTGCGGCGCGGGAGGGCCGGCCCTTCGCCTCGGTGCAGGACTTCCTGCGCCGCGCCGAGGTTTCCACGGCGGAGCGGCGCTCGCTTGCGCTGGCGGGCGCGCTCAACGGCCTTGCGGAACACCGCCGGTCGGCGCTCTGGGCGGTGGAGGCCATCGGCGCCGGCGACGAGCTGTTCCGGCTGGCGCCGGCCGGACCCGCGGAGATGGAGCTCTCGCCGCTCGAGCGGATGACGCACCTGGAGCGGCTGCAGGCCGACTACGCCACGCTCGGGCTGACCACGGGGCGGCACCCGATGGCGCTGATGCGCGGGCGGCTGCCCGGGGTGCGCACTGCGGCGGGGTTGAGGGGCCTGCGGGACGGCGACCGGGTGGGGGTGGCGGGGAGCGTCATCACGCGGCAGCGGCCCGGGACGGCCAAGGGATTCTGCTTCATCACGCTCGAGGACGAGACCGGCCATGTGAACGCGATTGTCCGGCCGAGCCTGTTCGAGGAGCGCCGGCTGGTCATCAACCTGGAGCCGGCCCTTCTCATCGCGGGACGCCTGCAGGTCGAGAGCGGCGTCCTCCATGTCATGGCGGACCGGATCGAGGCGATGCCGGTCGCGGGGCTTCCCGGCCAGGAAAGCCATGATTTTCGATAGGTCTAGCAATCCCTTCGCCGAAATGGCATGCTTGCCAAACAACATGGTTTTCCACGGGCAACTGCGGCGGCCGGAGGGCCAGCCACTCGACATCGGACTCATCCGGAAGTACTCGATCTCCGGGCCCCGGTACACGTCCTATCCCCCCGCCACGAAGTTCACGGCCGAGCTCGGGCCGCTCCGGCTGGAAGATGCGATCGCCGATGACAACCGTCCCGGCGCAGGGCCCCTCTCGCTCTACTTTCACCTGCCTTTCTGCGAGTCCCGCTGCTGGTTTTGCGGCTGCCACACGATCATCACGCGGCGGATGGACTTCGCCGGCGAATACCTCGCGGATCTGGAGCGGGAGGTCCGCCTTACGGCGGAGCGCGTCGACTGCAGCCGTCCCGTCACGCAGATCCATTTTGGGGGAGGCACGCCCACCTTCTTTCCGCCCGACGAACTGCGCCGCCTCGGGGCCCTGATCCGCCGCCACTTTCGCGTGGCGCCGGAGTGCGAGTTCGGGGTCGAGATCGATCCCCGGAACCTCACCGAGGGGCATGTGTCGGCCCTCCGGGACATCGGGGCGAACAGGGCATCGCTAGGCGTCCAGGACACGAACCCTCAGGTGCAGGTGGCCGTCCACCGGGTGCAGCCGCAGGCCCTGAACGAGCAGGCGTTCGCGTGGCTGCGGGGAAACGCCTTCCAGTCCGTCAATATCGACCTGATCTACGGGCTGCCCTACCAGACACCGGAGTCGTTCGAGGCCACCATCCTGGACGTCCTAGGCCTGGAGCCCGACCGCCTGTCGGTTTTCGGGTACGCCCATGTTCCCTGGATCAAGCCGGCCCAGAAAATCTTCGACGACCGGGCGCAGCTGCCCGATGCCGAGGCAAGGCTTTCCATGTTCGCGGCTGCGCACGGGACGCTCACCGCAGCCGGTTACATTGACATCGGGCTCGACCATTTTGCGAAGCCCGGGGACGAGCTGGCGGTCGCCCTTGCGGAGGGCACGCTCCAGCGCAATTTCCAGGGCTACAGCACGAGGGGCGGGGCGTCCCTGTACGCCTTCGGCATTTCCTCCATCTCCAACACCGCGGACACCTACCGGCAGAACCTCAAGACCCTCCCCGCCTGGCGGGCGTCGCTGGACGCCGGCGCTTTGCCGACTGAACGGGGGCTTCGGCTGACCACGGAGGATTCCCGGCGGCGGGCGATCATCATGGCCCTCATGTGCAACCGGCGGCTGGACTTCGAAGGCCTGTCAAAGTCCCTCGGTGTCGACTTTCCGGCGCGCTACGAAGGGGAGATCGCGTCGCTGGCGGATCTCGTCGCCGATGGCGTGGTGGCGCGGACCGCCCGGGGGATCGAAGTCACCAAGGCCGGCGTGCCGCTTCTCCGCGTCGTTGCCATGCGTTTCGATGCGACTCTCACCGGCGCCGCGAGGCAGCATTCGCGGACGATCTAGTCACCGCATCCGCCAGCCGCGCTCCTGACTCGATGCAGTTGGCCAGCGAGATCCCGTCGCGGCAGTTGCCGCCGATGAACAGGCCCGGTGCCGAGTTCTCCGCGGCTGCGATGGCATCCTTGAAACGCTGGTAGCCCGGCGCGTACTGGGGAATGGCGCGGGGCCAGCGCTGCACGTGGGTGAAGACGGGCGTCCCGCGGGCCCCAAGGTACCTGCGCAGTTCCGCGGTGACGCTCGCCGTGAGCTCCGGATCGTCGGAGGCCGCCAGCTCCGGCTGGCGCATGCCGCCCACGAAACTCGTCAGGCCGACAAATCCGTCCGGGGCGCGGCCCGGGAAAAGAGTGCTGGAGAAGAGGGTCCCGAGAATCCGGCCCTGTTCCACCCGAGGCACCAGCAGCCCGAACCCGTCCAAAGGATGGAGAACGTCGGAGCGCCGGTAGCCGGTGAAAACCGAGGCGACCGGTGGATGAACGATGTCGCGAAGGATGGAGAGTCGTGCCCCGGCCGGTACGTTCCCGAATTCCAGCTCCGCCAGCGCGTCCGCAGGCAGCGCACAAACTACGGCGGAAAAGTTCTCCGAGCGCCTGCCGCCTGCCGCCTCGAAATCCACCTGCCAGCCATCCTCAATGCGGCGCACGCCCTGCACGGCATGCCCCGTCCGGACGGCTTCGCCCAGGCCGTTGGCCAGCGCGACGGGCAGCTCTTGGAGACCGTTGGGAAACGAAAAGAGCCTGCCTGCCGGCCCGCCGCTTGGGTTGCGTCGCCTGATGGCGCCGAGGATCAGCGAGCCGTACTCCTGTTCCAAGCGGTACAGCTTCGGAAAGCCGTGGCCGACGGAAAGACCGCCGGGATCCCCGGCGTAGACCCCGGCCACAAACGGATCCACGGCATAATCCAGGAACTCCTTCCCAAGCCTTCTCAGGACAAAGTCGGCGACCGTCTCGTCCACGTCGCCTCGTCCCCGCCGCCGGAAAGGCTCCGCCAGCAGCCCGAACTTTGCGCGCCAGGAGAACAGGTCCGACCTGAGAAACCCGAAGGGCGAGGCCGGCATGGCCACCGGGCGTCCCCCGCGGACGATGTAGCGGCGCTTGGCTGTCTCCGATGCGTAGAGCCTGCGGCCGGTGAGACCGGCCTCCTCGACCACCGCTGCGACTTCCGCCGAGCCCTCCAGGATCGAATTCGGGCCCAGCTCGTGCAGCCACCCGGATCCGCCCGCCTCGCCGATCACCCCGCCCACGCGGGCCGACTGCTCAAAGACGACCGGGAGCCATCCGGCCCGGTGCAGGCGCCAGGCCGCCGTCAAGCCCGTGATGCCGCCGCCGAGGACGGCGACCCGGCGCAGATTTTCCGGGCGGTCGGCGGCGGTGGATGCTGGCTTTGAAAGGTCGCTGGTCACAAGGACGAGGAGTTGGACAGGCCAGCTTACCAGAGACCCAAGGAGGCACGACGGCAATCCTTGTTCTTGGTTGATTGGCACCGGGGAAGTATCTAGTGTTGCGTCTCGCAATTGACGACGCATCTTCCGGCCGCTTTTTGTCCTGGGCAGCGTTGCAGAAGCGGGGGATAGCCCCGGTGGGGATACCCCCCACTTCCGCGCCTTGCCCAGAACAAAAATCG
>Ga0302320_10030043_pt1 | contig 10371 bp, 14 predicted proteins | sample Bog_T0_3_FD_202130 | JGI IMG/M metagenome (GOLD analysis project Ga0302320, IMG submission 202130) | Peat permafrost microbial communities from Stordalen Mire near Abisko, Sweden - Bog_T0_3 | ecosystem: Environmental > Terrestrial > Soil > Wetlands > Peat | place: Sweden: Abisko, Stordalen Mire... | reverse complement strand
ATAGCAACAGAAGCCGCCAAAGGTAATATTATTTCTTCTTGCTTTGTATTGTCATCAAGGTAGTAAACCGGATTAACACCTGATGCCGAATACATAGTATTTTTAGCAGAAAAAGTAGGCAAATCTGGTCTCATGTTGCCAAAGTTTTCTATGATGATTGAGTTTGGTTTAGCCATTATAATTGATTTCCTCCATATGGATAGCCCCAAGAACCTTGATTGGCTTGACCTTCCACAATAGAGTTTTCAGGGTCAAGAATACGATTAGAAGCATCTGCTTTCATCTCTTTTCTACGCTGTGCAAACATTGCAGTAGCTTTTTCTTCAAGATTACCTTTACCGAGTCTTTGAGCAACATCAATCAAAGCACCCCATGTAATTGCATCGTGATATCCATAGAATATATTAGGAATATCTGTCGGATTGACCAGATCAGCTTGTCGCTGAATATAGTATATTTTCATGCCATTCGTTACAGGATACAAAGCAGGTCCAGTAGCAGGATTAGTTAATTGTGGTACGAGTTTAAAATAGTTACCAAAATTGATTATCGTTGGATTTGAAAAGGCATACGATGGGTCTACGACAGCATTAGCATCCATTACAAGGCACCTTACAAACTCGGTATATAAAGGTGCGGATGTATTAACTGGATTAGTAGCTACCCAGTAGCTTTTTACTTTCTCGTAGTCTAAAGGAAAGAGATATGTGCCATTTGATACAGAATCGAGTTGAAGTGTTGTTGTCGCTGACACCATGAAGAAATCCTCATTTATTGAGCGCAAATCTTCCTGCAAAATCTTATAGTATTTATTGATGATACGATTCAAGTCACCAGTTGAAAAAGTGGCAGATGTAAACTTACCCAAGAAGTACATATCTTGATATAGTCCATTTAATGTTACTGATGTGTCGTTTAATATCATAGTTTTATTATATAAGCTACTTGATATGGATTGTTTCCTCCTGCTGAAAACTGAATCTGATTATTTCCTAGATTAGCAACTGCGAGTGAAAAACCTCCATTATTCGATACATTCATAATAGTCCCTACTCCAACAGAATTAGCTGTTATATTCATGTTAGTTATCGTTGCTTGTGAAAATGATCCATTATATACGAGCGTTACTGTACCAGACAAAAATATATTTGTATTTACAAGACTTGTGATAAGGTCAATTGTATCCTGATCCAGTGGAAAGTTAAGCTGATTGATTCTCTCTGGGTCAATATTCGAAGTAGTATCCTCAACTGTTCCTAACCTATTCTCATGGTCATCAACAGTAGATTGTACATCACTTTGTTCAGTACTTAACTCATCTATATTGTCATTTATATCGTCAATTACCGTCATAGTTTTGATACTATCCAAGTAGTTACGGCTGCTATGGGCTCTTTAACCCACCCTGCAAAGTAATTTAATGAAGCAGAATAACCTGTGAGAATAAAATGTCCAACTGTGGTTGTTAATTTATATAGCGAACCAATAGTTACGTTATAACCAGTAAGAGTAAATGCACCTACCGAAGCTGTAAGGGTATACACAGCGTTCCAAGTAAGAATGACTTGACCGTTGGCACCAGCCCCTGATGTTGAACCAGAGTTTTGAGGGACATAACCACCACCACCACCTCCAACAGAAACACCTGCGCCGGCATTTGCTCCGTTTGAGTTTGTAGTACCAGCACCACCTGCACCAGCGACACCGCCTGAACCAGCAGAACCACCAGGATTGCTGTTAGCACTAGAAGAACCACCGTTACCACCGCTATCAGCCCCACCGCCACCACCAGTACCGAAACCGAAAGATGAACCTGTACCTGATGAACCGCCATTAAATCCTGTAACTCCTGAACCTGAAAATGTACCACCTGAAACACCTCCCGAAGAAGCTCCGTTACTAAAGTTTCCTCCTGAACCACCTGTAGCGGTGACAGTAACAGCATCACCAGGAAAACTACTATTTCCACCTGCTGTACCCGTTCCCAAATGCAATCCTGCACTACCTGTACCTACAGTGACTGTGTAAGAGTTACCTGCCGTAACAGCAACAGATGCTTTTGTTGCATATCCACCTCCACCACCTCCAGAAGAAGTATTACCTCCACTTCCTCCACTTCCACCTGCACCCCATGCCTGAACAGTGACAGAAGTTACTCCTGCCGGAGCTGTCCAAGATTGAGTTGATGTGAAGGTTTGACTAGCCATTTTATGTAATACTCAACAGTCCATTAACCGCATCGAATGTAATAGCTAACTGTGCACTTGTTAGCATGTTTATCTCTGAACCAATGTCATACCAACCTATCAAATTACCAGAAGCAGCAGTTGAATTATATATAACCACATAACGAAACTGTGGAACTGTTCCTAATGCCGTCAGTGTAAGTGCTGACAAAATAAGATTATATGTTCCAGATGTTTGAGTAGATGAATTGGTAGTGATATTTCTAGACGAAAGATTTGTATAAGATATTTGAGTGATATTTGCTATCACAGTATTAGTAGCGACAGGTACAGAATCAGTTAAGGCAACAACAAGTTGATCAGAACCAAGATTGTGTACCTTGTTTGCTACGTCTGCTACGAATTGATTAAACTTGTTAAATGTTGCCATGATTGATTAAGAATTATACCCCATACTCTTACGGATACTCTTGCGATAAGCAGCGATACCTTTTGGACCATTTGATACCTGTTTCTTGTTTTGTTTCATTGGACTCATTGCTACACGAGCCATTGGAACACGAACTGCGCCACGTTGTGCTGGACTTACTTGCTGAACACGCTTGTCGATTCCTTTTGAGTTATAGGCAAAGGTCTTGCCTGAACCCGGACGGCCTGATGTTACTGATTTGACGGCTGACGTATAATTCGTCTTAGCACCGCCACGAGTAGCACGTCTCTTTGTAGCCTTACCACGAAATGCTTTTGATGATGTCTTTTTCATAGAGTTATTTTTACCGAGTGAGAACTTGTCAGCAGCAGGAGTAGAAACATTTAGTTTCCTTTGAATATTGTATTTAGGTAAATACTTCCCGTTGTCCTTTGCCATTTTTCTTCGGTTTGGTGAATATATTTGTTGCATAATTTTTAATAATTATAAAGTCCCATTCTCTCTTGTTGCCATTCGAGCCTATCGTTTTCTGGTACAAACTGCCACTGCCATGAGTCAAGCATGCCGTAAGCCTTTGTAAAGCGTGGATGTCCTGCAAATTGTGCTGGATCAGCCATGAAAGCCTTGCGTGAAGTCTCAATAGACTGATTTCGTAGTTTGATTGAAGGGTCACGAAGTTTATCAAATGAAGCGGCATATTCCTCTTGAATACGGAGCAAATCATCTGCTTCTTCTTGTGAATGACAGACTACCTTACCTACCTTGAGCTTCCCATTTACTCGAATACCGCCATTTGTCCTCTTAGGGTCAATCATGACGATAATCTTTTCTGCTGGCTCTTTGACTGGCTTTGTAGTTTCAACGATAAGAGGATTAACTATTGGAGAAGAATCGTTTACAGTCTTTGTTGTTTGTTTAGCCATGTTATTTGTTTTGTTTATTGAATACTTTAGTAGCTTTTTCTACTTCCTTACCAAGCGACTTCTTGGCTTCGGTTTCTTTCTTCAATTCATCTTCAAGTAACTGGAGTGAACTAGCTCTGCGATTGGCACTTGCTGCCAACACTTCACGCTCTTTGATTGAACGCTCTTCAGTTTCCTTTAACATTTTGAAAACTGTAGTATTTGCAAGGTCAATGGCTTTATCCATTTCTTCTTGCCCTGATTGTTCATCGAGTGTGATTGTAAGAGAGAACTGTTCTGTACCAAACGAACGCATGAGACTGATTTTTTTTTCTTTCATATGTTTAAGCCGACATTTTTGGATGCAAGCTGATTATTTTTTTTAATATGCCTTTCGGGCTATATCCCCCTAGTAACAGAGTTAAGAGGGGGGATAGCCCATAAGGACTTAGCTAGGCTGTAGTTCCGTTCAAAGTAGCACTTGTTTCAAAACGAACGATACGATTGTTGTCGAGAATGATAGCTGCACCCATCCACTTCCAGCCAACAGTTGAGAACTGTTCGAGTGGGTTTGATGTGTCTTGCACTCCACCAGTGTGAATGAAAGTTGAGAGACCACCCTGGAACTCTGAAACTGCATACGCACCATCACCATAGACAAGAGAACCATAAACGTACGCACCTGAACTTCCAGCAGCACCATAAGAAGGGGCAACCGTTGTTGAGATAATGCGTGCGCCCATCCATGAACCAAGCTCACCAGTAAACAAATCACCACGATTTGTATTTGAAGGGTTTGGAGATGAATAGTTAACGGCTTGAACGAAGTTTGTATCAAGGCGAATATCGTAAACTACGTTTGGATGAGTTACCATCGCAAATGCGTTACCGATAATAGGCATTGGTGGGAACTTCTTGACGTTATTTGTTTCCAACCATCGTACACCACGAGCGATAAGTGTACTTGTCATCTTCATTGCTGAAGTGACTGATGGACGAGATGTTACTGTTCCATCACCATAGACTACGTTTGTGCCTGCGCCGATAACATTGACACATACTGTATCCATAGTTTCTGTAGCCTGTATACCGAGAACATCTGATGCGTCCTTGATGAGAGAACGATCATAGAGGAACTCTGCGATATCAGTTACACGAGTGAAATCACCATACTGTGAGAGAACAACCGATACGTTGTTCATCGTCAAGTTCTGACCTACTGGAACTGCACCTTCTGAAAGGGCAGCAGTAGCAAGTGAGAGCTTGTTGAAGCCACGGAAGACCATAGTCTTACTATTTGAACCGGCTGTAATCTTTTGGATTTTAGCCGTCTTATAGTAGATTAGATTTTGCTTCAAAATGTCGATAAGCTCCTTTGCAACGACTTTCTGACCGACATCTATTGCTGAAAATACTGTACTCATAATTTTGTAATATTAAGTTATTAAATGCCGACGAAACCGAAGTTGTCTAAGAAGGTTACGACGAAGCCTCCTGAACCTGTAAGACTAGACGTTCCACCAGTCCATACTGATGTAGAAGTTGCGTTCACAATAGCCCAACCAAGAAGAGCGTAACCAGGCTTTGGACCAGGTAGACCGATAGTTGAGTAAATTGATGTTGATGTCTGACTTGCATAAACTGTCGTTGATGTTCCTGCCAAACCATAGAATGGTGTGTTTACAAGAGTTGTATCAAGGAAGTTTGTGCCTTGTACGAAAGCGAGTGATCCGTTTGGGTTAACATAAACACCGATACTGCCAGTTGAACCAGCAGGAATAGTGACTGTTGAAGGGATAGCAACGTAGTTTGCCGTAGCTCCATTGTAGTTAGAAGCCAACGAGTATACCTGACCATCAATCTTGAAGTTGATTGCATTAGTCGTTTGAATACCAGTTGTTGTAGCTTTCAACGTAGGCAAGAGACTTCCGATGATCCCGTTTGTGACGTGAATTGAGTCCATTGTTGTTAAAAATTAACTAATAATTATAGTTCCGGTCTTGATTCCAAAATAGCATATAGGTCTTCCTTCGAAGCATCTCCTATGTCCTGCTTTCCTCTATTGGCTACGGATATGTCTGTTTCGAGAGGCTTAATCTTTGAAGTCTGTATATCGAGAAGTGTATCGCCCACTAGGGATTTTATCGCTAGGGAGGGATTTCTCATGTACTGCTTCTTAATTTCCTCTTTGTGAGCTGCAAGTTCAGGGATTTTATCGCCAAACTGTTTAAACTCATCTTCAAAACGAGACTCTTGATACTTGTCTACGACAGGATTAATGCGCTTATTAATATCTGCTCGTAACAAATCTCCGTATGTCTTTAGAAGATTGCGAGAAGGCTCATCTGCGATAGAGTTTACAAACTTGTCAATATCAGTCGCATTTTGCGAAGCTAATTGCTCTTTCAGTTTTGTATTCTCTTCGGCGAGTTTGCGGACTCGCTCATTTTCACGCTCTGATGCCTGTGCCGCATCCGCTTTCTCTTTAGTAGCAATTGCATCAGCGTCTGCCTTAGCCTTTGCTTCGGCTGCTAATACCTCTGCATCCTTTTCACCTTTTCCGTCGGACGCCCCGGCACCGGTGATTGGTTTTGAGTCGTCTGCGAGTATCGCATCCAGCTCTACGTCGTTGATAGTTTTATCTTGTGTTATCATAATTATAATATATATTACTTAATAATGCAAAGTACTCTAACTGGGGATAATCTTTTCTATCTCTTCTTCCAATAATTTTGATGCGCTTTGAGTCTCGACAGTACTCAAAATATCAAGCAGAACATTGATTTTTACGTTCCCCTTGACTGCAACACCAATTTCTTTTTGTAGCTCCTCACGGAGTTTTGAACCTAATATCTTCCAGCCAGCCGTATCTTTCATCTGAGAAATAGTTTCTAAAGTTTTAGCCTCTAATTGCAAAGATTCTATAACCCTCTGGTCATCAAGGCTATATTCTTTCTTTCTTAGAGCTAATTCGTTAAGTTTTTTTGACATTATATTTTTTGAGGGACATTAAGTTGTGCGGCACTTTGCGTTTGGGTAACATTAGGCTGGACGGGATTAGTTGGCGGTATTGCTGTAGAAGTAGGTGTTGCAGGAGATTGTGGAGCAACTGGACTGGTAGGGACATTCTTATCATCTTCACTAAATAACTTATCAATATCAGATGGAGTAAAATCAAAAGACTTTGCTACACGCTCTCGGAGGAATTGCTGTCCTGGTACTTTCGGATCATCTTTGAACATCTCATATACCGCTTGTGCAGACTTTTGCTTTATGGCTTTATTGTCCTGTGTAATTTCTGGTGATGTGGCTTTTGAGATGAAATCAACGCCATCAAAGTTTTTCTTAGTAACACCCTCAATTGTCAATTCCTTTCTTCCGCTAACCTTAACCTTGCGAGGAGTAGTTAAGTATCGCTTCATAATCTCGGAATACTCTTGACCGACTTCTTCCCATGCCTTGACGAAATTCTGCTTCAAAAGATTGGTCTTGGCTTCGGCAACGCCTTGCAATTGAGCCTGTTGCGTTGCTGATAGCTTTCCTTTCTGCCCTGGAGGAGCGGAGACTGACGTGCCTACTGCACCGTCAGACATGTTTGCAATAGCATTCATAGTATTCATGGCATCACCTATTTCAGGTGGCTGATTTGGCAATATAACGTCTTTAATGGATTGTTCTGGCCCAAGATTGACTGGAGTTACACCTAAAGGTCTAGGGACAATTGACGACTGTTTTAAGCCCGATGAAGCAGACACGAATGTCATGCCAAAGTTTCTATAAGTGTTGTTATCAATCAGCTGATTCAAGGAAACGTCCATAGCAAGGTTAGGGTCACGAGATATATCGGCCGGTGATGGTGTCCAAAACACTACACCACGAGGATATGTAGCCCATGAAATATAAGGTGGTCTTTTCAATCCCACTTCACTTACAGGAACGCAACGCAATAAGAATCTATCATTAGCAATGGTCATCACATGCCATTTCTTATTTATCATGGTATACCATTCGTTCAGCTCAATCATCTTTGCACCAAGTTGTGTGGTATTGGCATAACCTAAGTATGAAAGGCGTAAGTCTTTAAGAGACTTTTCCTCTGAATAGTTAGCAGACGTTTCGCTTGGCTCTTTAAATGCTTTGAGTGTCGTAATCTCATCTTTATCATAGCCAAACTCCTCGGCATCAGCTTCAATCTGATCCATTGTTTTGTATATAAATTGCTGTCCGCAGTAGATTGAATCCTTTACTTTCTTAGCAGTAGGATTTATGAGAAACGACATCGTATCAATCAATGTAATTTTACAGCCCTCATTTGAGGGTATGAGCTTATAAATTGCACGCCCATACAATCCAGCTTCAATCTTGGAGTCCTGTGCCACCATATCGGCATCAGAGGCATCCATGTCCTCATCAAAACACGCTTTCATAATTTCAGAAGCATTTTCATCACCCTCTGGCTTAGTCTCAAACTCCACTTCTGGTAATTGCCCTATCTTAGACGATACTGTCTGCACAGTCTCAAATACTTTTGGTACATGAAGATTTGAACGAGTAAGAAGTGTGATACTTGCAACACCATTGTACATCTGCTCATTTTGTAACCAGTTGTTTATGCGAACCTGTCGAGCCTTAATAGCCGACAGTTTCTCCTCTTGAAACTTCTTTATATACTTATCCTTTTTTGCTTTATCCAGTTGTTTATCCTTTGATTTTGTTTCTTTTTTAACCACAATATTTAGCTGTTAATATCCCTATCGTTATTAAAATGAGAACCCACACAACACCGATTGTCATTCCTACATCTTGCATATCAGTATGATTTCTTACCCCAACTATTCTTAGTCGTATTTTTCTTATTGAACTTTGGAGGCTTAGGCATCTTCGCTGGCTTTGTAGGTTTAGATAATACTTTTAGCTTCATTGGAGTATACGCTGACTTAGGACCAAAAGGTTTTCCACCATTTTCAGGTGATCCGAATCCGTTTGAACTCTTATTGTTATAAATAGGAGGCATAGATGTTGTAATTATAATACTGAATAAATGTTTGTCAACTGTTGATAACTATTTGAGATAGCCGGTTCTCTTATCGACTGCCATTTCCTCTCTGACTTCTTCGTAATAGGTCTTGGGAGTATTCACATGCGTTACTATCTGCACTTGATATGCTAACGAATCACTCAAATCATCATGTGTAGCCTTTGGAAAGCGTAATAACTCTGATTCAAGCTCCTCACACTCGCCTTCAATATGATATACCGAGCCACTCTCGTATCTCGGAAGCAATCCTCGTATGCGTATCTCTTTTGCTATGCCGTTATGCTTTACAGGCGTGATTGGTAGATAGATATTTCTTTTAGCCTGTTCCTCAACTAGAAACGGATAGACGGCTTGATATAAAATCGTATTCTCTATCCCTATTCTAACAAACTTATACTTAGCATGTAAATCAAACAGCTCTTTGATAAGCTCTGCGGTGTCAATCTTCTTCTTCTTAGCTATCACGCTCCAACTCTGCTTCTCATCCACGAAGTTTACAATGAGGCCGGTTGAATCTGATGAAGTTGTTTTGGATATAGCCGTGTCAACTGTCAAGAATCTCTCTGTGTACTTCGCTAAGACTTCCTCAAGTTTAACACTTTTGAAATACTTCTGCTTAAACTCAACGTGTTCAGGGTCAAGAGGTGTCTGCTGATAGAGCGACGAGAACTCAAATGTACCGATGTCTTTCTTCTGCTGTTCAAGCCACGCTAAAGAAAACTTAGACGGCCACAATGCCTCGCCTTTCTTACGATACTCCTCGTCTTGTTCTGCAATAGCCTTGAAGTCGATGATATCCCATGTGTCATCAAGTATCTCTCCGGCAAGGTCTGCATCATGCCAACGAGTAAGAACGAGGATAACAGCACCTTCAGGCGATAGACGTGTTTTAGCTACTGACCTATACCATTCCAATACTTCCTTACGCTTCAAAGGACTTTCAGCTTCTTTGCGGTTCTTGTGCGGATCATCGATTATTAGGATGTCAGCTCCCTTACCAGTTGCCGCACCACCAATGCCTACTGAAACGTAATATCCGCCTTTATTCGTATTCCAACGTCCTGCTGATGTAGAATCCTGTGCGAGCCTAATATCAAACACGTTACGATATTCCTGCGTATCAACTAAGTTTCGTGTACGTCTTCCGAAATCAGTTGCAAGGTTATCGTTATACGACGACATGATGATACGAGTATTTGGTTTTCTACCTAACATCCATGCAGGGAATTGTAGTGATGTTAATTCAGACTTTCCATGACGTGGAGGCATGAACACCGCCAACTTCTTTATCTTGCCTTGCTCAATTCCTTCCAACTTAGAAGCAAGCACCCGATGATGCCAATTTATATCATAGTCAGGATAATTGTAGGTTACGAAGTCAAGTAGATTTCTCCTTGCTTTCTCCCTTAACACTTTCTCCCGAATTAGGTTCTGTCTCAAGTAGTTTATCAAGTTCTTCGTTTGTTAAGTTTCTATAATCATTTATAGCAACATTCTCTGTAGCCTTTCCTCGTGTGAGTTGGATATCATGTGTGAGATTACGCAAAGAGTTTGAAAGATTAGTGAATTGCTCCTTATTCAAATCCTTTTTATCCATCTCTGCGAGTATCTTATCACGCAATCTCTCCATACGTGTAACAAAAGGTGCTATTTCAGATTGGTATGCTTTTGATTCTGTTATTTGAGAAGGACGTAAGGAAGTTGAAACAGCATATCCAGAATCCCTTATAATTTCACCCATAACTATCTTTTTACCCTGTCTGATACGTTCTGATACCTTACGAGCGACTACTTTTGGGTTTAAAACATTAGCAT
>Ga0302320_10030042_pt1 | contig 10371 bp, 8 predicted proteins | sample Bog_T0_3_FD_202130 | JGI IMG/M metagenome (GOLD analysis project Ga0302320, IMG submission 202130) | Peat permafrost microbial communities from Stordalen Mire near Abisko, Sweden - Bog_T0_3 | ecosystem: Environmental > Terrestrial > Soil > Wetlands > Peat | place: Sweden: Abisko, Stordalen Mire... | reverse complement strand
CCTGATGACGGTGAGCGAGGTAATGGAGATTGCGCAGATCGAACCCATGCTGCCCTTCACCGATTGTTTTCAGGTGGGCGCGCGCAACATGCAGAACTTCAACCTGCTGCGCGAATTGGGCCAGGTGCGCAAGCCTGTGCTGCTGAAGCGCGGCATTGCGGCCACCATTGAGGAACTGCTGCTGTCGAGCGAGTACATTATGGCCGGCGGAAACTACGACGTGATTCTTTGCGAGCGCGGCATCCGCACCTATGAAACATCCACGCGCAACACTATGGACATATCGGCGATTCCGGTGTTGCACAAGCTGTCGCACCTGCCCGTGGTGGGCGACCCCTCACATGGCACGGGGCGACGCGATCTTGTTCCACCCATGGCGAAGGCAGCCGTGGCCGCGGGTGCGGATGCGCTGCTGATGGAGATACACCCCAACGCGGACAAGGCAGCTTCGGACGCAGCGCAGACGCTGTACCTGGAGCAGTTTGAAAAGCTGATGGGGGAGTTGCGGGTGATCGCGGGGGCTGTTGGGAGAACGCTTTAGCGGAGCGGGAAGGACAGCAATGATCGAGCGCATCGCCATCCTGGGCACGGGCCTGCTGGGCACATCAGTGGGGCTGGCGTTGCGCGCGGCGGGATTTCGCGGCGCAATCGCCGGCTGGAACCGAGGCGCAGAGGGAGCGCAAATCGCGCTGGCCGCGAAGGCAATCGACTCCATTGCGGCGGACCCATTGCAGGCGGCGCGGGAGAGCGATGTTACCGTGCTGGCCGTCCCCATCTACGCGACTCTCGACTTGATGGAGCAGTTAGGTCCCGTGCTTGGCTGCGACCATCTGGTTACCGATGTGGGCAGCACCAAGCGGAAGATTTGCGAGGCTGCGGCGCGCCTGTTCAACACGCGGGATCGCGCTGCGTTTTTGCCTGGACACCCCATGGCCGGCAAAGAGCGTGGCGGCGCGGCGCTGGGCGATGCGGATCTTTTTCGTGGGGCAGTGTGGCTGTTTACCGATGTTCCCACATGGGAGCGCTCACCAACCGCTTCGGCACTCGTTCAAGGTTGGCGCGAGTGGGTTGGCGCAATGGGCTCGAAGACCATCGATCTTGACCCTGTGCGGCACGATGAACTGGTGGCATGGGTAAGTCATCTGCCGCAATTTTTAGCCACGGCTTTGAGCGCTCTGCTTCAGCAGGAAGTGGGCGACGCGCCGGAGTTGAAAGACGTGGGCGGGCGCGGGCTGCGGGAGATGACGCGGCTGGGCGCGAGCCCGTTTTCCATGTGGCGCGACATTGCTTATACCAATACCGAGGCAGTGCAGGCGGCGCTGCTTGCGCTGGAGCAAAGGCTGGCGCACTTGCGCGAGAATCTGCACACGCCCGCGTTGCGCGATGAGTTTGAGCAGGCCAATCGGTTTCGGCGGGAGTAAGCTGGGAGGCCCAACGTCAGAAATCGTGATGATCGTCCACCAGCGTGGCTATGGTTTGCGGCGCGCCACTAACAGTGACTTGCGCAGCCTTGCCCGGGGACGGGTTGGCTGCCTCGCTTTGCGCGCGCACCTTTGCCACTGCCAGCCAGTTGTCCTTGTGTGGATGGTCGGCGATCCACGGCGGCAGCGGCATGTAAAGATAGTCGCTCAACGCCTTCGCATAACCCTCGTAGAGTGCGCGCATATCGCGAAGCCTCTCGAAGGAGCGGCCATCGCGGCAGACGCTCACTCCGCTTTGGCAGAGCATTTTGTAAAGCTGCTCATATCGTTCGGCGGGAAGCCGGTCGGTTGCGTCGTTGACAGGAGCAAGCGAGAAGATCTGGGCAAGGTCAACCAGTGCGTGTCGAGCCATGGCAAAGGTCAATTGAGCCTGGCGAGCCTCGTGCCCCTGCACGCCTGCAATCAGCAGCGCCGAGGTGTCGAGCACCGCAGTCAATGCGCTGATCCAGCTTTGGTTGTTGTGCTGCGAGCGGAAGTAACACAGCAATGGATAGGAGATATGGCTCTCGAGCAGCTCCGCCGACCAGCGTTCCCATTCCACCAGCAGCAGGCCCAGCGCGCCTTCGCCGCCTTCATAGGAATGGCGGCGCATCAGTTCCGCGGCAGTGGGCGGCGAACCGGCTCGGGCGTCGAGCAGGGCGATGCTGACCTCGCGCCGTGAGAATGCGGCGTAAAGCACCGGAAAATAGCCCATGACGACGGCAAGAAGGCCAAACCCTGTTCCCGCTTCAAGAATGACTATGCCGCGCACCCAGCCGGTATGTGGCGTCACGTCGCCGAGTCCCAGCGTGAAGATGGTTGTCCCGCTCACGTAGAGATCGGATACAAATCCGGGGCCTTGCGCGGTGTCGATAAAGGGGCTGCCCAGGGCATAGTAGATAAGCGCGAATCCGATCACCATCACTCCTGCCCACATGGCAAGCAGAAAGATGAGCGACATGGGCCCGTAATAGCTGAAAGATGTCTCGCGCTTGCGCGGATCGTGAAGGTGTTTGGTGAGGAATGCCCAGGGCTTCCATGTGGCGATATAAAAGAGGCGCGTGAGGCGAAAGCGGCCTGAGGCGCGGCGTGGCAGAATGATCGTCTGGAAGGCATCGATCAGCACAACAAACAGACAGCCAATGCCGACCGTCATGATTAGAATCCGCATCGTTCCTCCCTGCGCTGATTCTAGAGCACTGGCAGCATGCGTGGGACAGGCGGGATGGCCTCAAACGAAAAGACGGTACACCACGCGCCGTTCTTTTCGAAACGAGACGATTGCACTTCGTGACCCGCAAATTCTTCGATAGCGTGTTCCCAAAACCGGCGTGCCGAGTCATTTGACTGCATCACTCGAATCTCCCACTTGCCGGGAAATCTCCGCCAGGCTTCGTGGGCAATTCGAGTCCCGATTCCCAGCCGGCGGTAGCGGCGAACGACGAAAAACTCCACCATGTCCCAGACGACGGCATTGCCTGAATTCGCCGACCCTTTTCTTACTAGAGCGAATCCTCCCCATCTCCCGTCGATCCTTACGAGAAAGGGATGGCGGTCGATCTCGCGCCAATACCGCGGTAGATCCGCATAGCCGAATCTTCCATCTTCCCCTAATTCGATATCGAGGAACTCGCTGAAATCGTGCACGTACAGCTCAAGCAGGTTGGCCAGGATGGGCTCTTGTTCTGGCGCGGCTGGAATCACTTCGATCGTTGTCAATGGGCTCCTGGCGCGGTTCGCCGCATTCCTTGCAGACACATATTCATTCTGCGCATGCCGCATGAAAACTGGGGCGGCTCCGCTAACTGATCTTCCCATAAATTGCTTGTGTGGCCGCTCAACTGATAACACCGCCGGCCGCTCGTCGTTGCGATGTTACCGCGGCCTCGTCAATGCATAAACCCCGCATCCCGCCAAAGATAGAGCGCAACCAAGCCCGCAGACCCCGGCCCAGCCAAACCGATGCCATAGCACACTCCCCGCAAACGACCCGACAGCTCCCGCTGCGAAATAGCAAATCATGTACACCATGTTCAGGCGGCTGCGGGCCTCCGGTAACAAACCATAAATGCGTGTCTGGTTGGAGACGTGCCCGGCTTGTACGCCGACGTCGAGCAGGATCACCCCGGCGATCAACCCGCCCATGTGCTTGCCGAAGAGGTAGAGCACCACGAACGAAACCAGACTAACGAGCAGCGCGACAAGCACATTGCGGCGGGCTCCGTAGCGGTCTGCAAGGCGGCCGATGAAGGGTGCGCAGATAGCCCCGGCCGCGCCCACCAGGCCGAAGAGACCGGCGACGCCGCTGCCATACTGATAAGGCGGCGTTTCAAGAAAGAACACGAGCGTGGTCCAGAATGCGCTGAACGCGCAAAACAGAATCGCGCTGAGCGTAGCTGCTTCGCGCAGCACGGGCTGGGTGCGGATGAGGACCGCTGAAGAGTGGATAAGCTGCGGCCATGAAAGCTTGAGTGCGGGTTTGCTGCGCGGCAATCCCAACCGGATGAGCACTGCAAGCACCAGCATGATGACCGACGCCAGCCAATAGATCGCTCGCCATCCCAGCCACGCTCCCAGCAGGCCGCTGAAGGTTCGCGCCAGCAAAATGCCGAACAATAGCCCCGAAAGAACTGACCCGACAGCAGCGCCTCGCCGCGCGGGCGAGGCCAGCTGCGCGGCGAATGGCACGATGAGGTGCACGGCAGCGCCAGAAATCCCTATGCCCAGGCTTGCCGCGGCCAGCCAGAGATAACTCTGTGCGCTGGCCATTGCAGCCAGGCAAACCGACTCCACCACGAGCAGCGTCTCTATCAGCCGCCGGCGCTCCCTGGTGTCTCCCAAAGGAACAAAGAACAGCATGCCCAGCGCCGCGCCCAACTGGGTGAGCATGGCAACGGTACCCACCTGCGGCACAGAGATGCGGAAGGTAGATGCAATGGCTGAGAGCAGCGGCTGAATATAATAAATGTTGGCGACGATTGCGCCAACGCTGAACGACATGAGAACAATCGGTGCGCGGCTTATATCGGCGGGGTTCGATTTGGCGTCTTCACGGAGAAACCGCATAGGTCTATTGGAGTCGGGCACGAGGCGATTCGTCGCAGGCGAGTGGAGCTTACTCCGCTGCCTTGACGGCTTCGACAGGCTCTTTCGCGGGGTCGATGGTGTGGAACCCTTCGACCTTGGCGGCTTCGATCAATTGCGGCGAGGCGGAAACGAAGAGGATATCGGTGCCCTGAAACATATCGCGCGCCACCAGGGCGGCGGCCAGTTGCAGCGTGTCGGGCCAGCGGAGAGTGGTGCGGTCGAGAAGCTGACGGGCGGCTTCTAGCACGGCGGGGTTCAACGGTTCCTGCACCATGCGCGCGGCCTCGATGCGCAGGATTTCGAGCGCCGTCGTCGCATCTTCCGCAGAGATGTCTCCGGCCCGCTCTCGACGTCGAATTGCCGCGTAAACCTCAAGCGGAGTGGAAGCGGAGATGAGCTTGCGATTGTCCTCGACGGCCTCCATCAGGCGGATCAAGGCACTGGTGCCCTGCTCCTGCACAAACAGCTTGGCAAAGGCCGTGGCCTCAAGGAAGTAGCAGCTCACAGGTTCCCCCGTTCCTCTTCAATGGCCTCGGCAATGGAGTCGCCGTGAACCGCGACGGGATGGAAGCGTTGCGCCTCCTCGGGGATGCCGGCCTCGACGCGATTGAGACGGATGGTGGTGGTGGGATAGGCCGGAGTCTTGGGGTTGGCGATTTTGCTGGTGAGCACGACCCCGCGCTGAATGGCCTCAGCCAGAACGGCCTGGCGGGACTCCGGGTGCTGATTCCAGCGGAAGGCTTTGCGCGGCAGGAAGGAGTCGCGAAACCATTTGAGGGCGATGAATGCATGGCCGCCACGCTCGGCCTCAGCCAAAGCGGCGCAAAGCTCCTTTACGCGTGCATCCAGATCGGCCGGAATCAATGCTTCCTGCCCGTCGTCGTCATCGTCGTCGTAGGCAGGCTCCTGGACGGCGCGGGGCGCGCGGGCAGGGCGCGGAGCAACCTCGCCATCGCCAACGCGCTCAAAGTAAATCCGCACCTCGTCTTCTTCCGGCGACCACGCGTCCGCCGATGCATTACGGCGCTTGCTGCGCCCATTCTCACCGCACAACTCCACAATTGCCTGGTAGCCCGGAGGCGCCAGGAAACGCAGAGCTCGCGCCAGGCCGGGGTCGTGGGAATCTGCCAGATCGTTCAGTGCCTCTTCAATAATTTCTTCCGCATCGGGAATGCTCAGGTGGCTCAAATCCAGGCCGTCCTGTGAAGCTTTTGATGGTTTCATCGTCTTGTTCTCCATATACCGCGCCTCCGGGCCGGGGTTCACCCAATATTTCTCCGTCCAGCATCGCTGATGGTTCCGGAGCTGAGTTACGCCACGCTTCGGGAAAAAAAGGCAGCAGCTTTGGTTCTAAATCCGCGCCATCCCTATAAATGAGTCATGAGTAATTCATGAAGAAATTCAAACCCATTCCGGGTAAGGCATTAACGTTTAACGACTGGTTCCGCGGGCACTTGCTCTAATTCTGCAAGGTAATGCGGCCGGCTGCATCTCTCGAATCGATGTAATGCGGTCCAGGCTATTGATACGGCTCAATCGTTGCCAGAGCCATTTTCCGCTGCTCTCTTCTACCTGCATGGATTCGAGAAATACTTAAACTAAATCCCCCGGTCGAAGCTATACAGTGATCAGTGTACCCGATAATTCAGCCGAGCGCCTGTGCAAGTGGAACTATAGTTGCTTGCAGCCTCTGCGAATCCCCTGAGCGCAGGGTGCGCCGCGTGCGAACGGCGATGTTGCCAGCGGTACCCGATGGTGCAACCCTGCCAAGCAGCCCGACTTCGTACAATGAGAGATATGCGGCGCTGCCTGCAACTCGTGTTGCTCCTCTCGCTTGCTTCAGCGGGCGTGTGCGCGGACGGCCCGGCATTCGACCTCTCCGGCCCCAAAGTCGACCTGCACGTGAAGCGCGGAAACGTCACGTTGCCTATCGGCGAGGTTCCGAACCTGCTGCCCGGAGACCGGCTCTGGATCCATCCCGACTTTCCCGTGAGCCAGACCACGCACTACGTTTTGATTGTCGTCTTTTTGCGCGGATCGACCAATCAACCGCCGCCGGAGTGGTTTACCCGCGTGGAGACCTGGTCGCGCCAGGCGCATGACGAGGGCGTCTTTGTCACCGTGCCCGAAGAGGCCCAGCAGGCGCTGCTCTTTCTGGCTCCGGAGACCGGTGGCGACTTCAGCACACTGCGCAAGGCTGTGAGCAATCGCCCCGGCGCCTTTGTGCGCGCCGCGCAGGACCTGCAGGCCGCCAGTCTGGACCGGATGCGGTTGGATGCCTATCTCGATGAGGTGAAGATGACCTCGCAGACCGATCCAAAATTGCTGAAAGAGCGCGCCGAACTGGCCGCCCGCACCCTGGGAATCCGGCTCGATCAGCAATGCTTCGACAAGCCCACGGATCAGCAAGCTCCCTGCCTGGTGCAGCATACCGACGGGCTGGTGCTTGACGACTCGAACGCGCAATCGCTGGTTACGCAAATCGCCAACGGCTCCACTGCCGACCTGATGAACCAGCTCAGCTATTCGCAACTGGGCGGCGCCGGCGTCTACAGTCCCTACGTGGGCGCCATCGTAGACACCGTGAAGATTCTTTCGTCGCTGCACACGGCGCATTTTCAGTACATTCCTGCGTTGGCCTTGCCCACCGCGGACACGCTCAATCTGCGGCTCAACGTGGCTCCCTCGTTCCGCGATCCCAGGTCGGTGGTGGTGGTTGCTTTGCCGCCGGTGGGACCAGCCAAACCTCCACCGCTTCACCCTTTAAATCCGGGCGAGAGTTCCTGCGTGAACAAACCCGGTTTGGTGTTGCCTGCCGAGGGTGCGCCGCTGGTGTTTGGCACGCAGTTGGCCTACGGATTGACCTTGCACATCGATTCGAAAACCGCGCCACTCGACCTGCCGGTGACCGCCGATCCGGCGCAGGGCGGCCTGGTTCTCTCGCATCCGGCGCCGGCGATGCCGGGCGGCGATTTGACCGGCGTGGTGCGCGGCAAATGGGGATTCGACGACTGGGAAGGGCCGCGCTTTCATCTCTACTCGCCCCAGGCAGGGAAATGGGTGGTCGCGGCCGGCGATCAGTCGGCCCTGGTGGTGGGCCGCGAGGACACACTGCACCTGGAAGGCGGCAGTTCGCTTTGCATTAGCCAGATTGAGGAGCAGAGCACCGGCGACAACGCACTGAACCTGACCTGGAAACCCATCCGGCCAGAGTTGCTGGAAGTATCCGTACCCATGAAAGACGCGGCCCCCGGCCCCGTAAACCTGGAGATTTACCAGTTCGGTCTGGATAAACCGGACCGGCTGCCGCTGAAAGCCTATTCCGAAGCTGCCTCTCTGGACCGCTTGACGCTGAGCGTTGGAGATATGGTGGCTGCGCTTTGGGGAACCCGGCTGGATGAAGTGGCGAAGGCGGACTTTGAGGGGGTTACGCTGACCCCGTCGGCGCTAAGCCGGATCAAGGATTCCGATGAGTTGGCAATGAATGCCGGTGGTTCAACGGCCGCCCTTGATCCGGGAAAACACTATGTAGCCAATGTGCAGTTGCAGGACGGCCGCAGGTTGAAGTTGCCGGTAACCGTGGAGCCGGCACGCCCGCAGGTGACGCTGCTCAACAAAGGCTCGCAGGAAGACCCCTCCGAAGCCGCGTCGCCGGTGCGCCTGGGCAGCCAGGACGACTTTCCGATCGACGAGCGGTTCGTTTTCTTCCTGAAGTCCAGGGTTCCGGCAAAGTTTCCCCGCACCGAGAAGGTTGAGGTGGCCGCGGTCGACGGCAGCTTCAGAACCGAGCTGGCGCTGACCGACGGCAGCCTGTTGCTGGAAGACTCGAAGACCGCCATGGGCATAGTGGACCCGATGGCACGCTTCGGTTCGTCAGGCTTTGGGCCCATTGAGGCGCGCGCTGTGTCGGCCGACGGCATAACCGGGGACTGGCTCACCCTGGGAACGCTGGTGCGGCTGCCCGGATTCAAAGAGCTGCGCTGCCCTCACGCGGCGGCCAAGCCATGCAGCCTGATCGGCACAAATCTTTTTCTGGCCGAATCGATCGGGACCACGCCGGACCTGGACAATGCGGTCGATGTGCCACAGGACTTTACGGGAACCCAACTGGCGGTGCCCCATCCGGCCAACGGTGCGCTGTATCTGAAGTTGCGCGACGATCCCTCGACGGTGCAGACGCTTACGTTACCGGTAACGCCGGTGTCGCAGACAACCGCGGCAAAGGCCGCGCCCGCTCCGGCTGCGCCGCAAGCTACGGAGTCCGTAACGCCCCAATCTGCGACGCCAGTGATTGCGGGTCCTTAACCAACGCCCGGGTTCCTGGCATTGAGCGCCAGACAAGCCTATTGGAAGTAAGCCGCATTCTTCTCGGCAAAGTGCGCCTTGTCCGCCGGCAGATCGTCCATGGCGAAGATGGCGTTCTGGGCGCAGAGATCGGCGCAGTTTCCGCAATCGATGCACTCATCCGGGTTGATGAAGACCTGGGAAACTGTTCCAGCGTTCGCATCGCCAGCCATGGGTTGAAGGGCACCGGTGGCGCACTCCGCCACACAGACAAAATCCTTGACGCAAGCATCGGTAACTACATAAGCCATTATGATCGCTCCTTGTTCTCGGATCCTCAGATCCTCAGGCGGCGCGGAAGGTTGATTGCGCCGTCCCTGAAGAGGCTATCGGCCAATGGGCACGCTGCTCCGTGACCTGAGACACACATTGGGTGAGAACTCGCCGATTTTGGGACACGGTTGGCCGTCCAGCCGCGAACCGGCAAACCACTCTTTAGTCTTTCTTTCATATTCCCGGCTCCCCGATCGCGTTATGCTGAATTCATGTTCAGGCTCCGCGCTTCCCTTCTCCTGCTCACATGGAACGCCGCTGCGATTCCGGCATTTCTCCCCGCATCGGGCGGCGCACAGTCCGCCCCGCCCTCCGGTTCCACCTGGACGTTTGCCGTCTCCGGCGACAGTCGCAACTGCGGCGATTTTGTAGTGCCTGCCATTGCAGCCAAAGTCAAAGCCGAGAATGACGCTTTCTACTGGCACCTCGGCGACTTCCGCTGGATATCGCAGCCGGACCAAGACTTGCTTGCCATGCTGCCGGCTGGCAGCCAGCTTTCGAAAGCCGACTACCGGCCGCGCGCCTGGGACGACTTTCTCGCCCACCAGATGGCGTCGTTTGGCTCTTTTCCGGTGTTTCTGGGCCGAGGCAATCATGAGGCGATTGCTCCGATGACCCGCGAAGGATATACCGCGAAGTTCTCCAGCTTTTTGAGCCGTCCCGAGATCGAGGCCCAGCGCAAGGCCGACGGCGACAGCGGGGCTCCTCTCGGTCCCTGGTATCACTGGACCCGCGACGGCGTGGACTTTATCACCCTCGACAATGCCAGCAAGGACGAGTTCTCCGATGCTCAACTGCGCTGGCTGCGTTCGGTACTCGACCGTGACCTGGCGGCCAACTCCGGCATCCGGACCATTGTCGCGGGCATGCACGAGTCGCTGCCCCACTCCACCAGCTCCAGCCACGCCATGGACGACTGGGACCTGGGAATACGGACCGGCGAACTGGTTTACACCTGGCTCTACGACGCACAAGCCGCGGGCAAGCACGTGTATATCATTTCCAGCCATTCGCACTTTTACTCACCCGATGTCTACGACACGCCGTTCTGGAAGCAGCGCTCCGGCAATGTGGTTCCGGGCATCATCATCGGCAGTGCCGGCGCGCACCGTTACCAGCTTCCCAAGGAAGCAAAGAAGGGATCGAAGACTCATATATATGGTTACCTGCAGGCCACCGTACAACCGAACGGGTCAATCGCGTTTGT